>Ga0207428_10000103_pt1 | contig 118378 bp, 104 predicted proteins | sample RhiMethybrSRZTD1_FD_187600 | JGI IMG/M metagenome (GOLD analysis project Ga0207428, IMG submission 187600) | Populus rhizosphere microbial communities from Tennessee, USA - Rhizosphere MetaG P. TD hybrid SRZTD1 (SPAdes) (version 3) | ecosystem: Host-associated > Plants > Roots > Rhizosphere >... | reverse complement strand
CACGCTCGGCCTGCATCGGCTGGAGGCCAACATCCAGCCCGCCATTCGCGCCTCGATCCGTCTGGTCAAACGGATCGGCTTTCGGCGCGAAGGCTTCTCACCGCGCTACCTGAAGATCCTCGGCCGCTGGCGGGATCACGAGCGCTGGGCCATCACCGCCAAGGCGCGCCGGCGATGACGCGGCGTCAGCCGACCCTGCGGCTCAAGCGCGGCCAGGAGGCCGCGCGCACCCACCCGTGGATTTTCAAGGGCGACGTGGCGGACGTGAGCGACGTCGAGCCCGGCTCCGTGGTGACGATCGTCGACGCCGGCGGTCGCTTCGTCGGCCGCGGCTTCTACAATGCCAAGCCCGCGCTCTGCTGTCGCATCCTCACGTGGATCGACGAGCCGCTCGACGCCGGCTTCTTTCAGCGTCGTATCGAGGCGGCCGTCGCCCTCAGGCGTGGCGGCGGTCAGGCGGCGCCGGGGCTCGGACGGCTGGTGTGGAGCGAGGCCGACGGCTTGCCCGGGCTCGTCGTCGACCGCTACGGGCCCGTGCTGGTCACCCAGTGCCTCACCTTCGGCATGGCGCGCGCGAGGCCCCTGTTCGCGCCCGCGCTGTCAGCCGTCGCCGATGAGGTCGCGCTGTTCGAGATGGACGATCCGACCTCGGCCCGGATCGAAGGATTCTCCGCGGCGCTCGGCTGGGCCGGCGGATCGGGCCCCAGGACCGTGCGGGTCATCGAGGACGGCGTGGCGTTCGAGGTGGCCATCGGCGTCGGGCACAAGACCGGGCTCTATTTGGACCAGCGCGAGAACCGGGCGCGCGTCGGCGCGCTCGCCCGGGATCGAGACGTGCTGGACGCCTTCAGCTACACGGCCGGCTTCGCCTGTCACGCGCTCAGAGGCGGCGCCCGCCGCGCGGTGTGCATCGAGTCCTCGCCGGACGCGATCGCGGGCGCGCGCCAGAATCTGGCGCTGAACGGGGTCGCGGACCGGGCCGAAATCCTGGCGACCAACGTCTTCGACGAGCTGAGACGCCTCGAGCGCGACGGCGCGCGGTTCGGCGTGATCGTGCTCGACCCGCCGCCGTTCGCGCGGAGCCGCTCGGCCCTGGACGCGGCGGCGCGGGGCTACAAGGAGATCAATCTGCGCGCGCTCCGGCTCCTCCCGCGCGGCGGGAGCCTCTTCACGTTCTCGTGCTCACACCACGTGTCCGACACGATGTTCGAGGAGATCTGCCGCGACGCCGCCGCCGATGCCGGCGTCCGGCTCCGTGTCGTCGACCGTCTCGGCCAGGCGCGCGATCATCCCGTGCTCTTGACGGTCCCGGAGACGCGCTACCTCAAGGGGCTCCAGCTCGAGGCGCTCTGATGCGCGGCTCGCTCACCAGAGCCGCGTCTGGCCGTGCCGGAGCACCCAGATGCGGTCGAGCGCGAGGCGCAGGCGGTGGGCTTCAGCGACGAGCCGCCTGGGAGGCTCGTCGAGCGGCTCCTCGGCGAGGTCGAACGTGCCCCAGTGGATCGGCACGAAGTGCTGGCCGCGGACGTCGGCGAAGGCCTGCAAGGCCTCCTCGGGCGTCGTGTGGCTGGCTCGCATGATGATCGCCGGCACGTAGGCTCCGATCGGCATCGCCGCGACGTTGAACGGGCCCAGGCGCGCCGCGATCTCCTTGAACCCGTCGAAGTAGGCGGTGTCGCCGGCGAAGTAGAGCTTCTTGGTCTTGCCGGCGACGACCCAGCCGCCCCACAGGCGGCGGTTTCGATCCCAGAGCGTCCGTCCCGAGAAGTGCTGGGCCGGCACGCACGTGAACGTCAGCCCCTTCAGCACGCGATGGTCCCACCAGTCGAGCTCTTCGACGTCGGTGATGCCGATGTCCGCGAACCACGGCTTGAGCCGCAGGGGGACCAGGAATTTCGGGCGATGCTCGGCGGCCAGGCGCTTGACGGTGGCGACGTCCAGATGGTCGTAGTGATCGTGCGAGATCACGACGATGTGGATCGGCGGCAGATCCTCGAATCGGAGGCCCGCCGGCGCCACGCGCTTGGGACCGGCGAACGACACCGGGCTCGCGCGCAGCGACCAGTTGGGATCGGTGAGGATGTTCACGCCCTCGAGCTGGACCAGCAAGGTCGCGTGGCCGACCCACGTCACGGTCTCGGCGCCGCGATTGTCGAGGATCGCCGGCAGATCGCTGGCGACCTGCGGGAAGCTCGCGCGGCGCGGCGCGAACGTGGCGGAGAAGATGCGCGTGACGAAGAAGCTGAACCGGGTCCAGGCACTCGCGGGCTCGTACGACGGGTTCACGTTCGCGAACCCTTTTTCGCGGTGGTGGGCCGGAGCGCCCGGCACGGACCCGCCGACCCCGGCGCAGCCGGTGGCGAGCAGGATCAACAGCAGAGCCGCGAGCGGGCGGAGGGTCAGGCCGCGGGCTCCCCGAGCGGCAGCTCGACGACGAACGAGGCGCCGCCGTCGTCGCAGTTCTGGGCTTTCAAGACTCCGCCGAGCTCGGTGACGATCCCGTACGAGACCGACAGCCCGAGCCCACTGCCCTCGCCGGGCGGCTTGGTCGTGAAGAACGGATCGAAGATCCTCGACAGCGCATCGTCCGGGATCCCCGGCCCCGTATCCCGCACCTCGACGCAGGCATGGCCGTCGGCCGGCCACACGCGCACGGTGAGGACCCGCTGCGCCGGATGCTTGGCCATCGCCTGGTGAGCGTTCTGGACCAGGTTGAGCAGCACGACCTGCAGCTGGTTCTCGTCCGCCCACACGAACGGGCACGCGGCGAAGTCGGTGACGACGCGGACGTTGTCCTGCTGGAGCTGGTAGCCCTTCAGCTCGAGCACCCGGCGCGCCTGATCGGCGACCGAGCACGGACGGCGCTCGGGCGTGTAGTGCCGCGCGAACAAGAGGAGGTTCTGCACGATGCGCGCGGCGCGCCCGGCTTCCTCGGCCACGATGCCGAGCCGATCGCGCACGTGCGAGGTCGTCTCCGGATGCGTGAGCAAAAGATGCGTCTGCCCCAAAATCGTCGTCAGCGGATTGTTGATCTCGTGAGCGACGCCGGAGGCGAGCTCGCCGACCGCCTTCATCTTCTCCGCGTGGATCAGCTGGGCGTGCGCGCGCTTGAGCTCATCGAGCTGGCGGAGCGACTCCGAATAGAGCCGCGCGTTGTCGAGGGCCAGGCCGATCTGATCGGCGGCCGCCTCGACCAGGGCCAGCTCGGGTTTGTCGAAGGGCTCGAGCGTCTTGCGGCCGATCGACAGGGTACCGAGGATCCGACCCCGGCTGTGGATCGGTACGCACACGAAGCCCAGGATCTGCTCGCGGCGGACGGCAGCCTTGGCGCTCGGCAGCACGTTGGGGTCTTCGTAGTTCCGGTCCAGGCGCACGGTCTTGCCGGTGAGCGCGACGCGGCCGATGAGCCCGGCGCCGATGGGCAGGGCGCGGTTCACCTCGCGCAGGCGCGCGGACATCCCGCGCTCGCCCCGAAGCTCGAGCGTCTTTCCGTCTTCGGACAGGAGGTGAAGGCTCGAGATCTCGTGGCCGGTGACGCGGGTGAGCGCGTCGACCGCGGTGCGCAGGACTTCTTCGACGTCGAGCGTGCGGCTGACGGCCTCCGCGACGGTATGGAGAATCCTGAGGTGCGGCTCGACGTCCGGGCGGCGATGCGCCCGGCGCCGGCGGTCAACCGGAGACCGGGAGTGACCGGCGCGCCGCTTCAAGCGCTGACTCCACGAGCGCCCGGTCTTCGGCCGGGAGATCACCGAACTCGGCGGCGACGTCGAGGAGCAGCTGCATCTCAGCGAGGTGCTCGGCAGCGACCGCGGCGCGGCCGGCGGCGGCGTGGCGGGCCGCGGCGAGCGCGGCCGTCTCGATCCGCTCGCCCGTGGACGTCCGCGCGGCCGGTTGCATCGTGCGGGTCGCGCCGAACGCGGCGCGGGCCAGACGCTTCCACGGATCTTCCTTCTCGGCCTGGCCGCCCTTGTTGCTGACACGGGCAAGGCCCGCCGCGACGGCTCGATCGAGATAGTCGAAGTCGAACGGCTTGGCGACGTAGTCGAAGGCGCCCAGCTTGAGGGTTTCCTTGGCAAGGGCGACGTCCTCGTTGGCGGTCACCATGATGACCGGGACGTCGGTGCCGAGCTCGCGGATCTTCCGGAGAACCTGGACCCCGTCGAGGCCGGGCATCCGGACGTCGAGCAAAACCAGGTCGGCGCGGCCGCCGCGAACCGCGCTGAGGGCCTCGAGGCCGTTGCCGGCCGCCTCGACGGCATAACCCTCCGTCGAGAAATACTCCGTCAGCACCTCGCGAACAGGCGCCTCGTCATCGACGACCAGGATCCGGCCCAGGGGCATTAACCAGTATTCTACCCCAGGGCCCCTCCGAGACCGTCAGGCGGAGGCGCGGGCTACAAACGCGTAGGCGAGCTCTAAAGCCGCGTCAAGCTTGGCAGGATCCTTCCCGCCCGCCTGGGCGAGGTCCGGACGGCCGCCGCCGCCCCCGCCCACGGCTTTGGCGACCTCCTGGATGAGCTTGCCTGCCTGGAACCGCGACGTGAGGTCCTTGGTGACCGCGGCGATCAGGTTGACCTTGCCGTCGACGACGCTGCCGACGCAGACAATTCCGGAACCGAGCCGATTCCGCAGTGTGTCGGCGACCGCGCGCAGGCCGTCCGCGTCGAGCCCGTCGATGCGTCCGGCGAGCACCGCGACCCCGTTGATCTGGCGCGCCGCCTTGACGAGATCCTCGGCGCGCGAGCGGGCGACCCGGCCCTCGAGCTCGGCGAGCTGCTTCTCGAGCGCGCGCTGGTCGTCGAGCAGCTTCTGCAGCCGCCGGGGCACTTCGAGCGGGCCGATCTTCAGAAGCTCGGCCGCTTCGCGCAGGGCCGCTTCCTTCCGCGCCACGCTCTCGAGCGCGGCAGGTCCCGCAACGGCTTCCACGCGGCGGACGCCCGAGGCGACCGCGCCCTCGCCGGCGATCTTCAAGAGGCCGATATCGCCGGTGCGCTCCAGATGCGTCCCGCCGCAGAGCTCGGTCGAGAAATCGCCGATCTTGATCACGCGCACGCGGTTGCCGTACTTCTCGCCGAACAGCGCCATCGCGCCCGCTCGGAGCGCCTCGTCCAGGTCCATCTCGGTACTGGTGACCGTCGTGTTGGCCTGGACCTGCTCGTTCACGAGCTCCTCGATCTGCTCGACCTCGCGGTCCTTCAGCGAGGCTCCGTGCGAGAAATCGAAGCGCAAATGGTCCGGCGCCACGAGCGAGCCGGCCTGCGTCACGTGCGTGCCGAGTACGCGGCGAAGCCCGGCGTGGAGCAGATGTGTGCCCGTGTGGTGCCGGCGCAGGCCCTGACGGCGCGGCGTCTCGATCGTGACCGCGACGTCCTCGTTCTCGTGGAAGCCGCCGCTCACCACCTTGACCCGATGCACGATGAGCTTCGAGCCGCGGTAGTACGTGTCCACGATCTCGCCGCGCCCGCTGCGTCCGACGATGGTGCCCGTGTCGCCGACCTGACCGCCCGACTCCGCGTAGGCGGGCGTGCGGTCGAGGATCATCTCGACCTCGGCGCCGTTCGCCGCCTCGGTGAGCCGCCGGGCACCGCCCTCGCCCCCGTCGATCATCGCGAGGATGCGCGCCGGTGAGGTCAGCGCCTCGTACCCGACGAACTCGGTCGGCGCGATCTCCGCACCCAGCCGCTGATAGATCGCCGCGGCCGCGCCGTCGTCGCCGGAGCCGAAGCTGGCGCCGGCGCGCGCGCGGGCGCGCTGCGCTTCCATCTCGGCGTCGGCCGCCGCGCGCGTCGCTTCGGTCACCCGCCAGCCGGCGTCCTGGAAGACCTCCTGGGCCAGGTCCATCGGGAAGCCATACGTGTCGTAGAGCGTGAACAGGAAGCGGCCGTCGACGACGCGCCGTGTGTCGCTCGCGTGCTCGGTCAGATAGTCTTTGATCTTGAGCGTGCCGGTATCGAGCGTCTCGGCGAAGCGCTCCTCTTCGGTGCGGATCGCGTCCTGGATGCGCCGGCGATCGGTGGCGATCTCCGGATAGGCCTCGCCCATCAGCGTGACGACCCAGTCGACGGTCTTCCACAGGAACGGATCGGTGAGCCCGAGCATGCGCCCGTGACGCATGGCCCGGCGCATGATGCGGCGGAGCACGTAGCCCCGCCACTCGTTCGAGGGCGTCACGCCGTCGGCGATCAGGAACGTGCTCGTGCGCGCGTGATCGGCGATCACGCGCATCGAGACGTCGTCGGCCTCGGCGGCGCCGTAGCGGCGGCGCGCGAGCTTCTCGACCTCGGCGATCAGCGGCGCGAACAGGTCGGTGTCGTAGTTCGACAGCTTGTTCTGCACGACCGCCGCGATGCGCTCGAGCCCCATGCCGGTGTCGATCGAGGGCCGCGGCAGCGGCGTGAGCGTGCCGACGGCGTCGCGGTTGAACTGCATGAAGACCAGGTTCCACACCTCGAGCCAGCGGTCGCACTCGCAGGCGGGGCCCAGGCACCGCCGGCCCGCGGCCTCCTCGGCGCACGCGATGTGATCGCCCTGGTGGAAGTGCGCCTCCGAGCACGGCCCGCAGGGGCCGGTGTCGCCCATCGCCCAGAAGTTGTCCTTCTCGCCGAGGCGCAGGATGCGATCGTCGCCGAATCCGGCCACCTTCTTCCACAGCGCGAACGCGTCGTCGTCATCCTCGTAGACGGTCGCGATCAGCCGGTCGCGATCGAGACCGAGATCGCGTGTGAGGAACTCCCAGGCGAACGCGATCGCCTCGGCCTTGAAATAGTCGCCGAACGAGAAGTTGCCGAGCATCTCGAAGAACGTGTGGTGTCGCGCCGTGTGGCCGACGTTCTCGAGATCGTTGTGCTTGCCGCCCGCCCGCACGCACTTCTGGCTGGTCGTCGCGCGCACGTAGGGACGGCGCTCCTCGCCCAGGAAGACGGACTTGAACTGCACCATGCCCGCGTTCGTGAACAAGAGAGTCGGATCGTCGCCCGGCACGAGCGGCGACGAGCGCACGCGCGTGTGCCCGTTTCGCTCGAAATACTGGAGGAATTTTTCGCGGAGCTCGGCACCGGTCATAGGGAACGCAATTGTATCACCGCGACTCAGTCCTCGACCGGGAGGGCGACGCACTCGCGCACGACCCGCGCCACGACCGCGGCGGCGTAGCCGCGACGCAGCAGATGGTCGCGAAGCCTTGCGGCGGTCCGTGCGCCGTCGCCGCGTCGCAGCGCGGGCAACCGCCGGCGGGCAACCGCGCGGGCGCGCTCGAGCTCGTCGCCGTCGCCACTCGTCGAGCCGCGGAGTGCCGCCTCGACGAGCGCCGCACTGACGCCGCGCGCCCGGAGCTCGGCGCGCAGGCGCGCCGGGCCGTAGCCGCGCGCGGCGCGCGCCGCAACCCAGTGCCGGGCGAACGCTTCGTCGTCGAGATAGCCGCGCGCGGTCAGGTCGGCGACGACCGCGTCGGCGACGTCGGGGGGCGCCCCGCGCCGGCGAAGGCGCGCGGCCAGGTCGCGCGTGGTCCAGGCGCGGCGGGAGAGGAGGTCGGCGGCCGCGAGCCGCGCGGCCCGCGCGTCGAGGACTCGGCGCGGACCGCGCGGACTCGTCAGGATTTCTTGAAGAAGGAGCTGCCGCTCGAGGAGACCGGCGCCGGCGCGCGCTCGGTCGCGCGCTGCTCGAACGACTGCTCACCGGTCGAGAAGATGCCCCGGACCTTGAGGTCGAAGTCGTCGGCGTTGGTCGCCGCTTCGCGGGCGGTTTCGTAGGAGATGATGCCGTCGCGATAGAGCTTCAGCAGACACTGGTCGAACGTCTGCATGCCGTACTGCGACTGTCCCTGGGCGATGAACGTGGGGATCTCCGGGGTGCGCTTGGCCTCCCGGATGCAGTCCTTGATGGCGCCGGTGCCGACCAGGATCTCGACGGCCGGGATACGGCCTTCGCCGCCGATCTTCGGGATCAAACGCTGCGAGACGATGCCGACGATGACGGCCGCGAGCTGGTCGCGGATCTGCTGCTCCTGGTGCGGCGGGAACGTGCCGATAATGCGGTTGACGGTCTCGCTCGCGTTCAGGGTGTGGAGCGTCGAGAACACGAGATGGCCCGTCTCCGCGGCGTGCAGCGCGACCGACATGGTTTCCGGGTCGCGCATCTCACCGACCAGAATGACGTCCGGGTCTTCGCGGAGCGCGGCGCGCAGCGCGGTGGCGAAGCTCGGCGAGTCGTGGCCGATCTCGCGCTGGCTGACCACGCAGCCGATGTCGTCGTGCGTGAACTCGATCGGGTCTTCGATCGTGATGATGTGGTCGTTGCGCGTGCGATTGATGTAATCGATCATCGCCGCGAGCGTCGTCGACTTACCGGAGCCCGTGATGCCCGTGACCAGCAAGAGCCCGCGGCGCTCCATCGAGAGATGCTCGAGCACCTCGGGCAGGCCCAGCTCTTCGAACTTCGGCTTCTTGGACGGAATCGACCGCAGCACCGCCCGCACCGACCCGAGCGCCAGGAACATGTTGACGCGGAAGCGGCCGAAGTTCGGGACCGCGTACGCCGAGTCGACCTCGCGCCCGTCCATGAGCTGGGTGTACATCCGCTCGGTGAGACACCGGCGCGCGATGGCGTCCATGTCGTCGGCGGTGATCACGCCGAGATCTCCCTGCGGCACCAGGCGACCGTGGATCCGGAGAATGACCGGAGCGTTGGCCTTCAGATGCAGGTCAGAGGCGCCGCGCTCGACACCCGTGACCAGCAGCTTGTCGAATTCCATCGGCATGAACTGCTCCTATTTGATCGGCACCGCCTGGCGAAGTCCGAGAGTGTCGCGGAGCTTGGATTCGAGATCGGCCAGGACGACCGGATTGTCCTGGAGCCACTTCTTGGCGTTCTCGCGTCCCTGTCCGATCCGCTCACTCTTGAAGGTGTACCAGGTCCCGGACTTCTCGATCAGGCCGTGTTCGACGCCAGCGTCCAGCACGCTGCCCGTCTTCGAGATGCCTTCACCGTAGAGCACGTCGAACTCCGCCTCCCGGAAGGGCGGCGCGAGCTTGTTCTTCACCACCTTGACCTTGGTCCTGACGCCGAGCGACTCCGTGCCCTGCTTGATCGCGTCCTGGCGCCGGATGTCGAGCCGGATAGACGCATAGAATTTCAGCGCGCGGCCGCCGGTGGTGGTCTCGGGGTTGCCGAACATCACCCCGATCTTTTCACGGATCTGGTTGATGAAGACGACGATCGCGCCCGAGCGCGAGATGGCGGCGGTGAGCTTGCGCAGCGCCTGCGACATGAGGCGCGCCTGCAGGCCGGGCAAGGAGTCGCCCATGTCGCCGTCGAGCTCGGCGCGCGGCACCAGCGCGGCCACCGAGTCGATGACGATGATGTCGACTGCGTTGGAGCGAACGAGCGTCTCGGTGATCTCGAGCGCTTGCTCGCCGGTGTCGGGCTGCGAGATCAGGAGCTCGTCGATGTTGACGCCGAGCTTTCTGGCGTAGATCGGATCCAGCGCGTGCTCGGCGTCGATGAACGCCGCGATGCCGCCCAGCCGCTGGGCCTCGGCGACGGCGTGGAGTGCGAGAGTGGTCTTACCCGACGACTCCGGACCGTAGATCTCGGTGATGCGTCCCTTCGGCAGGCCGCCGATGCCCAGCGCCACGTCGAGGGACAGGGCGCCGGTCGGAATGACGGCGATTTCTTCGAGGGGGCCACTGGAGCCCAGGCGCATGACCGAGCCCTTGCCGAACTGCCGCTCGATCTGCGAGATCGCCAGCTCAAGGGCCTGCCGCCGCTCGTTCTTTGCGTCAGCCATGCGACTCTCCTTCAGTTATCCTCGCACGCCCACTGCACGTTTCGTTCGTTATCGCTTTCGGCCATTCTAGGTGGCCATTCTCAGGGCCGTCAATGTCGGAAGACTCAGACAGGCCCTCCGAGCGTTAGCGCCGCCAGCTCGGTATAGCGGGCGCCGCGCGGGCTGAGCTCGCTGCGCATCAGGAACGCGCCCGGCACGCGCATCCGACCGAATTCCCGGGCGCTGCCGCCGGTGAGGGCCTCGCTGAGCGTGGGATCGCGCCCGAGTCGCCGGACCCTCCCCAAGGTGACGTGGGGCGAAAACGGCCGCTCCTCGCGGGCGAACCCGAGCGCCGCCAGCGACGTGTCGACGCGCCGGGCGAGATCGATCATCTCGGGCGCGCCATCCAGCACGCCGGCCCAGATCACGCGGGGCCTGGCGACCGATGGGAACGCGCCCAGGCCACGGATCCGCGCCTCGAACGGAGCCAGGTCCGATCCCGACGTGGCCAGCGCCGCGACGATGGCCGCGATGCGCTCCTCGGGTACCGCGCCGAGGAACTTCAGCGTGAGGTGGAGATTTCCTGGGGCGATCCACGCAACGTCCCGGGCGACGGGACGCAGCCGCTCGATCGCCGAATCGAGCTCGCGGCGAACGGCCTCGTCGAGCAGGATCGCGACGAACGCGCGAATGCTCGCTATGGGGCTGAGTCCAGCAGCTGGAGCAGGTTTCGTATCCCCTGGCGTCGGTCGGAATCGGTCTCCGACGCGAGCGCCGCGCGAAGATCGGCCACGGCGCCGGCGTGATCGCCCTGGAGCTCCTTCTCGAGCCCGCGCGCCGCGAGCGCCTTCGCGTCGAGCGGTGCTCCCGCCGGCGCGGGCTGCGCCGGAATGGACGCGACGCCCGGCTGCGACGGCTCCGCGGACGGCGCGCTCTCTTGCGGGGCGGGCGCGGTCGCAGCGGCGGCCGAGGTCTCGGCGGGCGCCGCGGGGGCCGAGCGCGCCGCGCCGGCCGTCGCGGCGTCGGCGGACGATGGCGCGGTCGCCGCCTGTGCGGGCGCGCCAGCCGGCGCTGTCGCAGCAGGTGTCTCGGGCGCCGGACTCGGGCTCGCCGGTTGCTGCGCCGGCTCGGCCGGCGGCGCGGGCGTTGCGGCGGTGCTCGGCGGCTCCTGCGCAGACGCCGACTCGACCGGAGCGGATACCGGCTTCGGCGGTGTCGCCACCGGTACGGCGGACGGGCTCGCCGCGGCGAGCATCATCGCCTTCTCGCCCGGATCGGGCTCGAGCTCGATCGCGCGCTGCCAGTCGGTGCGGGCGCCCTCGGCGTCGCCGCTGAGCGACCGCGCGGTGCCTCTCGCGAAGAGAGCGCGCGCGTGATGCGGGTTCGTCGAGAACGCCAGGGTCAGGTCGGCGATGGCTCCCTGGTAGTCCTTCTTCGCGATCATCGCGACGCCGCGATTGAAGAGCACCTCGGCGTCGACGGGCCCGTTGGCGAGCGCGCGGGAATAGTCGGCGATCGCGCCGTCCAGATCGCCGAGATGTGCGCGCGCGGCGCCCCGGTTCGCGAGCGCCGCGGCCGACCACGGCGAGTCGCGAACCGCCTCGTCGAAGGCGTCCCTGGCCCCGGCGTAGTCGCCCTGATGCATGAGGCCGATGCCGCGGTCGAGCGGCTTCACGCCGGCGCACGCGGTCAGCGCCAGGGCCACGGCCACGGTCCAGACCTTCACGACCCGCCCCGCAGCGAGCGGCGCAGCATGTCGAGCGCGGCCTGGGTCGACTGCCACTTCACCGCGGCGCGATCGCCCGAGAAGATGAAGCGCCGCGCGAGCGTCTCGTCCCTCACCACCAGGCCCACGTACACCGTGCCCACGGGCTTCGTCGGCGTTCCCCCGTCGGGGCCGGCGATCCCGGTGATCGCGACCGCGCACGGGGTGCCGGCGAGCGTGGCGGCCCCGCGCGCCATCGCCTCGGCGCACGGGGCGCTGACGATTCCGTGATCTCTCACGATCGATTCGGGCACGCCGAGGAGCTCCGCCTTCGCCTGGTTCGAGTACGCGAGCACGCCGCGCTCGAAGTAGGCCGAGGAGCCCGGCACGCTGGTGAGGCGATGGCCGAGGAGGCCGCCCGTGCACGATTCGGCCACGGCGATCGTGAGCTGCCGCTCGATCAGCATCCGGCCCACGACGGCCTCGAGCGTCTCGCCGTCGCGTCCGTAACAGTCCTCGCCGAGAAGCGCACACACGCCGGTCTCGGCCTTCGCGAGGCTTCGCGAGGCCTCCGCGGGGGTCGAGGCGCGAGCGCGCAGCCTCACCCACACCTCGCCGTCGGCCGGAATGGTCGAGACGATCACCTCGCCGTCGCGGCCGAGCCAATCCACCAGCCGCTCTTCGACCTCGGCGGCGCTGAGGCCCGCGGTGCGCAGGGTGCGGACGGCGGCGACGCCACGCGCGCCAGCCCATTCGCGCGCGAACGACGTCAGCTGCTGGGCGATCGTCGTCTGCAGGGTGGCGTCGCGCGCGAGCACCGCAAAAGCCCGGTGGCCGCTTTCCATCGCCCACCCGGCTTCGGCGTCGGCCGTGACCCACAGGGTGGCGCCCTGGGGCAAAAGCGCCAGGCGCTCGGCGCGGCGCGGCAGCGGGCGGTCGAGTCGGCGATAGCGCTCTTGCAAGGTGGTCAGGAGCCGATCGTTGAGGACGAGCCGCGCGCCGGTCACCCGCGCGAGGACGCGGCGCACGATGTCGCCGGCCGAGCCCCCGCCGCCCGCGAGCACGACCGTCAGCGCCTCGTCCGAGCCGAGCGCCCGCTCGAGCGCGGTCTCGTCGTCTTCCACGAAGACTCGGCTGACGACGGAGACACCGGCGGCGCCGAGCGCCGCGGCGACGGCCGCCCCGTCGGTGCCGGGGGACGGCATCGCTCCGACCGTGACGATGTGGGCGCTCGCTGTCATGGCCAGGCGAAAACGGCTCGGCCGATGACGATCACGATCAGAGCGTACAACCCCGCGATCAGATCATCCACCATGATCCCGATGCCGCCGACCGCGTGCTGGCTCGAGCGCGCCGGGAACGGCTTCAGCACGTCGAACACCCTGAACAGGACGAACCCAACCGCCAGTACCGCCAGGGTCGGCGCGAACGGCGCGACCGCCAAGGTCATGCCCGCGACCTCGTCGATGACGATCACGCCGGGATCCTTGGCTCGCCCGAGCACGCGTTCGGCTCGGTGGGCCGCCCAGGTGCCCACGAGCGTGACGACGACGAGGAACACGAAGACGCCGACTCGCGAGAACGGAACCAGCCAGAGGATGAGGGCGGCCAGCGCGCTGCCGGCGGTGCCCGGCGCCACGGGCGAGTAGCCGGAGCCGAAGCCAGTTGCGACGACGAGCGCGACGCGGTCGAGCCCCGTGGTGCGGCTACGCGCGCTCGCCGACCAGCTCGTATCCTTCGACCTCGACGATGCGAATGCGGGCGAACCTACCGGGGGTGAGGCGGCGATCGCGCAGGTACACGACGCCGTCGATCTCGGGCGCCTGCCCGGCCGTCCGCCCCTCGAACGCGAACGCGGGGTCCTCGCTGGGCCCGTCCACCAGCACGTCGGTGACGGTGCCCACGAGCGCCGCGCCGCGCTCCCAGGCGCGGCGGTCCTGGTGCTCTTGCACGATCGCGGCGCGCTCGGCGGCGACCTCGGGTGCGATCTGGTCGGCGAACGCGACCGACGGCGTACCCTCCTCGGGCGAATAGGTGAAGACGCCGAGGCGGTCGAAGCGCGTCTCCTCCAGGAACTCGAGCATGGTCTGGAACGCGGCTTCGGTCTCGCCCGGGAAGCCGACGAGAACCGTGGTGCGCACCGTCAGCTCGGGGATCGCGTCGCGGAACGCCCTGACGATCTCGCGCATCCGTCTCGCGGTCACGGCCCGTCGCATCGCGCGCAGCACGCCGTCGTCGCCGTGCTGGACCGGCATGTCCAGGTACGGCACGACCCGCGCGCGCGCCCAGCGCTCGATGAGCCGGTCGTTGACGTGCGCCGGGTGCAGGTACATCGGGCGGATCCACGGCATGCGCGTCTCGCCGAGCGCCAGGAGCAGGTCGGCGATGTCCCCGTTGCCGGCGATGTCACGGCCGTAGGCGAGCGTGTCCTGCGAGACGAGGATTGCCTCCTGGACACCGCGCGCCGCCAGGCCCTCGACCTCTTTGACGATGTCGGCGAGCGGCCGGCTCCGGTGCCGGCCTCGGAACTGCGGAATCGCGCAGAAGGTGCAGCCCATGTCGCACCCTTCGGCGATCTTCACGTAGGCGTACGGCACGCGGCCGGTCAGAAGCCGCGGCGTCGTCGCGTCGTAGAGATAGCCCGGCGGCGCCGAGCTCGCCCAGTCGTGCCGGCCGGCCGCTTGCCGCACAAGCTCGACGATGCGCGACAGATTCGAGGTGCCGAGAATGCCGTCGACTTCCGGCATCTCCTTCAAGATGTCGCCGCCGTAGCGCTGCGTGAGGCAGCCGGTGACGATCAGGGCGCGGCAGGAGCCGCGTTTCTTGAGCTTGGCGAGCTCCAGGATGGTGTCGATCGACTCCTCGCGCGCGCGGTCGATGAAGGCGCAGGTATTCACGACCAGGCACTCGGCGTCCTCGGCCCGCTCCACGAGGGGAAAGCCCGCCTCGCTGAGCATGCCGAGCATCAGCTCCGAGTCGACCTGGTTCTTCGGACAGCCGAGCGTCGTCAGGTGGACCTTCATGACCGCCCGCCAGTATACCGTGGCTGGTCGGGACGGGACCGTTACACGCTTCGATAGTTGGTGAACTGGAGCGCGATGCCGAGGTCTTTGTCTTTCAGCATCGCGATGATCTTCTGGAGGTCGTCGCGGTTCTTGCCGGCGACGCGCACCTGATCTTCCTGGATCGAGGCCTGCACGCGGACCTTGCTGTCCTTGATGAGGCGCACGATCTCCTTGGCGCGCTCGATCGGGATGCCCTGCTGGAGCGCGATCTTCTGGCGGAGCGTGCCGCCCGAAGCCTGCTCGACTTCGCCATACGTGAGCGCCTTCAGCGGCACACCGCGCTTGTGCAGGCGCGACTGGAGGATGTCGACGACGGCCTTCAGCTTCATGTCGTCCGGCGCGGTCACAGTGATATCGGTCTTCTCGATCGTCACGCCGCACTTGGTGCCCTTGAGATCGTAGCGCGTGTCGATCTCCCGCCGCGCCTGGTCGAGCCCGTTGGTGACCTCCTGCATGTCGATCTTGCACGCGATATCGAACGAGTTCTCGGCGGCCATCGCTCCTCGCTCACTTGAGCGGCACGATCACCACGCCCTTGGGCGCGACGAACGTGAAGGTCCGCTCCGGCAGTCCGCTGTTCACCGCCATCTTCGTGAAGCGCATCGTCACCGTGTTCTCGAACTGGTCGTGGACCACGGCCTTCCGGATCTCCCAGCTCTTGGGATCGACCGACAGGATCAGGCGGGTCATGGTGGGCAACGGCTGCTTGGGCGTCAGGTCGAGAGCCCAGTTGCCGTCGCTGTCCTTCGGCTGGGCCGGGTTGAGGAAGCGCACCTGGAATTCGTTGCGCAGACGCCCGAGCCCCGCGAGGAAGCTGCCGGCGGGGCCGGCGAGCGCTTCGGGCGCGTCGGCGACGTTGGCCTGGTTCAAGGTGGGTGTGTAGACCCAGAGCTTCTTGCCGTCGGAGACGATCTCCTGCGGCGTGGGCTCGACGTACTCCCAGCGGAGCTTGCCGCCTTTCTTCAGATAAACGGTGCCCCGCGCCGGGATCGTCTGGTTCAGGCTCTTGTTGAACGCCGTCTGCGTGAAGTCGGCGCGCAAATCGGTCATGCGTCCGTAGACGGTCTCGATCTCGCGCACGACGTCGTCGAGCGACTGCGCCGCCGCCGGGGTAGTCGCCGCCGCCACCAGCAGCAGCGCGAGTGTCAGTCTCGGAATCGCTCTGCGCATGTCCTCACTTTACACCAGAGCCGTGATCGGCCCGATGACGCCTTGCTCCCGTTGAAGCCTGCGCCGGCGTCTCTTCGGCGCCACACTTGACGCGCCAGGAGTGCGCGGTCAGAGTATTCGCGTGGACCAGGAGCTCGTCGCCTACTTCGACAGGCGTTTTTCTGAGCTGAAGTCCGATCTGAAGTCCGAGATGAAGTCGGAGTGGAAGTCCGAGCTGACGTCCGAAATCACGGCCGCGCTCGGCGCGGAGATCAGGGCGAGCGCCGCCGAGACGCGCCGGCACTTCGATGTCGTGGCCGATCGGCTGATGGACAAGATCCAGCTCGTGGGTGAAGGCGTTATCGGCGTGGACCAGAAGCTCGATCGCTTCCGCGGCGAAGTCGGCGAACAGTTTCGGCGCGTCGACCAACGCCTGCTCCGCCTCGAAGCCCGAATCATCCGCTGACCGCGCCCGTCACCTGTCTGAGTCAGCGTGCTTCGAGCGCGGGCTTTGCCCGCGCAATTTTTGGAGGTCGGAGGGGGCCGTCGAGGCCCCCTTTCGATTGAGTTAGCGGCTCGCCGTCATCTCGGCCACGATCAACCGATAGTCGGCGCGCGGCTTGAACGCGACGCGCCGGCTCACGCCGTACACGATGACTTCCTGGAACAGCTCGAGCCACGGCTTGTCGTCGTGGATGATCTGCGTCGCTTCCATGTAGAGCGCGCGGCGCTTGGAGGGATCGAGCGAGTAGCGCGCCTGCTCCATCACGTCGTGGAAGCGCTGGCCCGGCTGGCTGCCGGTCCAGTACTTGCCGTTGAAGCCGTTGGGATGCCACAAGCGCCAGAGGCTTCCGTCCGCGTCGAGGAGCGTCGACTGCGGATTGCCGAGCAAGAGACCGTTGGGCGGGACGGTCCGCTCGTTGAGCATGCGCTGCCGCGCCCCCATCTCCATCATGTCGATGCGGGCGCGGATGCCGGACTTCGCCCACATGTCGGCGATCGCCTCGAGCAGGAACTTGTCGTTCACCATCGTGCCGCTGCCGGCGTGCAAGCTCACGTCGATGCCGTTGGGGCGCCCGGCCTCGGCCAGGAGCTGCTTGGCCTTGGCGGGATCGAACGGATAGGGCTTGAGCGAGGCGTTGTAGCCAAAGTCCGTGTCGGCCACGCCGCCGCTGAACGGCTTGCCCTGCCCCGCGTAGAGATTCTTGATGATCGATCCGATATCGAGCGCGTAGTGGAGCGCCTGCCGCGCGCGCTTGTCGCTGAGCGGCGGCTGCGTGCTGTTGATCGACAGGGTGACGATGCGGCTCGACGGGACCGTGACGATCTGGGTGGCGCGGCCGTCCGCGATGCTCTTGATGCGGTCGGGCGGCACGTTCGTGATGATGTCGGCCTCGCCCTTCTCGAGCGCGACGATCCGCGGGAAGTCCTCGGGGACCGGCTTCCACACCACGCGATCGATCGCCGGTGCGCGGCCCTCCCAGCCCCACCAGTCGCGGTTGGCTTCCATCACGAGGCGCTCGTCCTTCACCCACTCGACGAATTTGTAGGCGCCGGTGCCGATGGGCTTGCGGGCGAGCTCCTTGACGCCCTCGTCGGTGGTCAACCGAGCGGGAAGGATCTGGGCGCCCATCTGCGCCACGCGCACGAGCAGCAGCGGATCGGGCTTCTTCGTCACGATCCGGATCGTCGTCGGGTTCACGATCTGCACGGCCTCGATCGTCGCGAAGCCCGGCTGGACGACGGTCTTGCCCGGCTGCAGATTGCGCTCGAGCGTCGCCTTGACGTCCTCGGCCGTCAGCGGCGCGCCGTCGTGGAACTTGACGCCCTGGCGCAAGGTGAACTCCCATGTTGTCTCGTTGACGTTCTTCCACGACGTCGCCAGGCCGGGCTGCAGCTTGAGCGTGTTGTCCCAGCGCGTGAGCGCGTCGTAGAGGTTGTAGAAGTAGTTCACGGTCAGGACCTGCGTGCTCCGGCCCGGGTCCATCGTCGTGGCCTCGGCGGGCTGCGAGATCGTGATCTGGACCTGCGCGTGCGCGCTCGACGCGAGCGCGCCGAGCAGCAGGACGGCGGCGATGAAGAGCTTCATCGGGCTCGGGCTCCCCTCGTTGTTTGTCGGATTGCGGCTGGGCGAGTATAGCGCGGCGACGTGGTAGGGTATCCGCCATGTCGACGACAGCCGGCGGCTCCCCGAAGCGCACGACGGTGGTGCTCGGCACCGCGACGCCGGGCGGCGGCTTTCCGGTCTACGGCGCCGCGGTGGCCGACACCGTGCACGAGACGGAGCCGACGCTCGCGATCGAGCAGCGCAACACCAAGGGCAGCACGGAGAACGTTCCGTTGCTCGAGTCGGGCCAGGTCGACATCGCGCTGGTCCAGGGCGAGGTCGCGCACGAGGCCTTCAACGGGATCGGACGGCCGCCGGCCAATCTGAAGATCGTCGCCGCGATGTACTCGACGCCCGGCATGTTCGTGGTGCGCGGCGACAGCCCGCATCGACGGGTGGAGGACTTGCGCGGTGAGTCCGTGGTGTTCGGCGCTCGGGGCTCAGGGTTGGTCATCCTGAGCCGCTACGTGCTCGACGGCCTCGGCCTCGATCAGGAGCGCGATTTTCAGGCGGTCTATCTCGATCGCGCCGGCGACGGGCCGGCGATGGTGCTCGACGGGCGCGCCGCGGCGCTCTGGGGCGGCGGCCAGGGCTGGCCGGGCTTCGGCGCCGTCGCGAAGGGGCCGGCCGGCGCGCGCTTCCTGGCGCCCGACGCGAGCGGCATCGGCCGGATCCTCGCCAAGCACAGCTTCCTCAAGCCCCGTGCCCGCCGGCGCCTACCCCGGCCTCGGAGCACCGCTGCCCTCAGTGGGCTCGTGGAGCTTCATTCTTTCGCGGCCCGATCTCGGGGACGACGTCGCGTATCGGCTCGCGCGAGCGCTGCACCGCGGCGAGGCGGCACTCGCCCGACGCCTGCCGCAAGCGCAAGAGACGACCGCGGCGAACACGCTCGGCGCGGCGCCGCGGATCGATCTGATCCATTCGGGCGTGCTCCGCTACATCCGCGAAGCCGGCCTCGCGCGCTAGTCGTACGCTGATCCACACCTCGCTGACAGCTACTGTTCCTCTCGCGGTCTGACCTCTAGCTCGACGCCGGCCCTCCCCGGCCGGGTCGCCGTGAATCCGAACCCGTCTGTGGCCCGTAGGGTCTGCAGAACATCATGGGTAACCGACGGCTCATCCGGGCGCTCGGGCTTCTCGTCGCACTGATCCTGGCGGGTCCGGTACCGGGCTCCGCGCATCCCCTCGGCAACTTCAGCATCAGTCAGTACGCCGGTATCCACGTCGGTGACGACGCGATCACGCTTCGCTATTTCATCGACATGGCGGAGATCCCCACGTTCCAGGAGCTTCAGACGCACGAGATTCCCGCCGATCCCGCCGACCCGCGCACCTCTCGCTATCTTCGGGCGACGGCGGAGACGTTGAAGAAGGGTCTCGTGCTCGAGGTCGACGGGCAACGCCCGGCCCTCGACGTGCGGTCCACTGAGGTGATCTTCCCGCCGGGCGCCGGCGATCTGCCGACGATGAAGATCGCGATCCTGTTCCGCGCGGCGCTCGCTGAATCGAGCCGCGGCGGCGTCGAGGATCTGCGCTATCGCGACGAAAACTTCGCCGCCCGTGCCGGCTGGAAGGAAGTCATCGCGATCGGGCGTTCAGGCATCGTCCTCGTCGAGAGCTCGGTCCCCGACCGCGATCGCAGCCGCGAGCTCGCGGATTATCCGACCGATTTGCTCGATAGCCCGCCGCAGGTCCGCGAGGCGCGCGTGCGCTTCACCCGGCCGGCGGCCACGGTCGCGGCGAAGCCCGCGCCCACCACGATTGCGAGGACGCCCATCGCGCCGCCTGCGCCCGTGTCGGTGGACGCGAGAGTCGAATCCCCCGAACCGCCAGTCGTCGCCCGGGCCAACGCGCAAAGCGTGACGCGCGGCTCGTTCACGGACCTGATCACCGCACGCGAGCTCACCTTGAGCGCCGTCGTGATCGCCCTGCTCGTGGCCGCAGCGCTCGGCGCCTTCCACGCGCTCGAGCCCGGCCACGGCAAGACCGTGGTCGCCGCCTATCTGGTCGGCTCGCGCGGCACCGCGCGGCACGCGCTGATCCTCGGATTGATCGTCACCGCCTCGCATACCGCCGGCGTCTATCTCCTGGGAGCGGTGACGTTCTTCGCCTCGCAGTACGTCGTCCCGGATCGACTCTACCCGTGGGTGGCGCTCGCCTCGGGCCTGACGATCGCCGCGCTGGGTCTCTCGCTGTTCTGGCGCCGCTTCAAGGACGGCGGCGTCGGCCACGACCATCATCACCATCACCACGGCGGTGTGGCCCACGCGCATGGGCACGCCCACGACCACGATCACACCCACGAACCCGGTGGCGCTCACGCTCACGCGCATACGCACGCCCAGGACCACGCCGGACACCACCATCACGATCACGGCGTGGTCTCCCTGCGCCAGCTGTGGGCGCTCGGTATCACCGGTGGGATCGTGCCGTGCCCGGCGGCGCTGGTCGTGCTGCTGAGCGCGCTGTCGCTGCGCCGCGTCGGCTTCGGCCTGCTCCTGATCGTGGCGTTCAGCCTCGGTCTGGCGCTCGTCCTGATCGCGATCGGCATGCTCATGGTGTACGCGCGGCGTCTCGTCGCGCGCTTCGACGAGCGCGGGCCGCTCGTCACCCGCTGGCTGCCGCTGACGTCCTCCGCCGTGATGGTCCTGCTCGGCGTGTCGATCGCTCTGCAGGCGGTCGCGGGCGGAGTCGTTCCCTGGAAGCTCACCTGATTCGACACCCAAAAGGAGGATCGATCATGAGTCGTTCTTCTCGTGGCATGGGTCTCGTGGCCCTGGTGACGTTGCTCGCGTTCGCCGGAGGACAGGCCGGCGCGGCGAGCCATAGCGACGCGCCGCTCATCAAGCAGGACCCGCAGGCGAATCTGACCGACGTCTACGCCTTCGTCGGCACGAAGTACAACAACCCGAAGGAGAAGGTGCTCAACGTGGTCGTCCACGTTCGGCCATTCTCCGAGCCGGGCGACGGCGTGATCTACGATCGTTTCGCCGACGACGCGCGCTACAGCATCCATATCGCCGACCCGCAGAGCGGAGCCGAGCTGGTCCGGTACGACTTCAAGTTCTCGAACGTCAATCCGCAGTCGCCGCCGGGTTTGAAGAATCCCAACACGATCCTCTCCTACGGCAACGGCACCGAGGTCGGGCCGATCAACAACGTCGGCGATGCCCGGCAGAACTTCGTGCAGACCTACGACGTGACGAAAGTCGTGACGAAGGACGACAAGGGCCGCCGCGGTCCGACGACGCTCATCGCCAACGATCTCTTGACCCCGCCGCCCAACGTGGGCGCGCGCACGACGCCCGCCTACAATGACGCCAACGGCAAGGCCGTCTCCGGCGCGACCTCGTTCGCGGCGCTCGACAAGTACACGCGGCAGACCGTGTTCGGTCTGGCCTCCGGTGAGGCGGTCTTCGCCGGGCCGCGCGAGGACGGCTTCTTCGCGGACACGCCGGGCATCTTCGACCTGCTCGATCCGCGGATCCTGGCCGGCGGGCTCGGCCAGGCCGGCACGGGCGTGGACGGCTTCAAGGGGTTCAACGTGCTCGCCTACGCGATCCAGATTCCCTTGCATCAGCTTCCGACCTTGCCCTACCAGAGCCCGTTCTTCGGTCCTCAGACCGGCGTGGGCATCTATGCGTCGGTGTCGCGCCCGAGCCTCACGATCCGGCTCGGCAACCGCGAGCCGCTCAGCGAGGGTCCGTTCGTGCAGGTCAATCGCATGGGCAACCCGCTGTTCAACGAGGTGCTCGTCGCGCTGAAGGACAAGGACAACTACAACCGCCGCACGCCCATCGAGGACGCGGCGTTCGCGACCTACGCCCGCAACCCCGAGCTGGCGGGCCTGATCAACACCGTGTTCGGCACCAACTTCGTCACGATGAATCGCGAAGACCTCGTCGCGATCTTCATCCCCGACGTGCTGCGCGTGAACACCGGCACGGGTCCGGTGCGGCTCTCGGGGCAGCCGGGATTCAACCGGCTCGGCTTTCTCGGCGGTGACACGACCGGCGGCGCTTCGGGCGGCTGGCCGAACGGCCGTCGCCTGGGCGACGACATCGTCGACATCGCGCTGACGGCGATCGCGAGCGGTCCCGCCTACTCGACGATCACGGTGGTCGGCGACAACATCAACGCCAACGACCAGGTTTACAACCAGGTCTTCCCGTACTCGGCCACGCCGCACGCCGGGCCGACGAACCGCAAGGATCCATGACCGCGTCGCGTACGCTGCTGGCTCTGGCCACGGCGGTCGCCCTGACGCTCGGTGCAACGCCGGGCGCCGGGGCGACCGGCCCCGACGCGACGGCTCCGGCTCGGCCGACCGTCGACCAGACGATCGAGCGCCTGACCGTGAAGACGCGCGAGCATCGGCTGGATCGTGGCGCCTGGACCGGGCTGGGCGACGCGTTCATGCAGAAGGCCCGGGAGACCGCCGACGCGAGCTACTACGCCCGCGCCGAGCAGGCGTTCGAGCGGGCGCGAGCCCTCGACCCAGCGCATGTCGACGCGCTGGTCGGCCTCGCGTGGGTTCAGAGCGCGCGGCACGAGTTCGAGAAGTCGACCGAAACCGCGAAGAAGGCGCTCGAGCTCGAGTCGGCGAGCGCGGCGGCCTATGGCCTGCTCGGCGACGCGGCGCTGGAGCTGGGCGAGTACGATCTCGCCGCCGAGCACTATCAGCGGATGCTCGATCTGCGGCCGGACGTCTCGGCCTACAGCCGGACCGCCCACTTGCTGTTCGTCACGGGCGACGCGCGGCGCGCCGCGTGGCTCATGGGCAAGGCCATCAACGCCGGCGCGCCGTACGCGGAAAACACCGCATGGTGCCGGGCGCAGCTCGCGCTGATGCACCTGGCGACCGGCAATCTCCTGGCGGCCGAGCAAGTCGTCGCGCAGGCCATCGCTCGTCTGCCGAGCAACTATCACGCCCTCTTCGCGCAGGGGCGAGTCCGGGCCGCGCGTGCGGACTACGCCGGCGCCATCGAATCGTATCGGCGCGCGAGCGCGATCGCGCCGCAGCACGAGGTGGTCGTCGCGCTCGGACAGCTCTACCTCGTCACCGACGACCGCAAGAGCGCCGAACAGCAGTGGGCGCTCGTCGACACGATCGCCAAACTGAACAAGGCCAACGGCGTCCAGGGCGACGTGCAGCTGGCCCGGTTCCTCGCCGACCGCGAGCAGCGGCTGTCGGAATCTCTGGCGATCGCCGAGCTCGAGTGGAAGCGCCGGCCCAACGTGTTCGTCGCCGACGCGCTCGCCTGGAGCTACTACAAGAACGGCCGCTACGCCGACGCCCGGCGAATGATCGTCAAGGCGCTGGCTCAGCGCACGCCGGACGCGAGCTTGTTCTTCCACGCCGGCATGATCTACGCCAAGCTCGGCGACCGCGCCACGGCCCAGCGCCATCTCGGTCACGCGCTCAGCTTGAATCCGAATTTCGACCCGGTCGACGCGCCGATCGCCGCGGCAACGCTCGCCGAGCTCGGCTCACGGGCGAGCGAGCCCTAGCGGCGCGGCTCGGTTTCGTCGATGTAGATCAGTAGATCGAGGTCGCCCGGCGAGTGGCCGAGCTGAGTCAGGGCCGCGGCGACCTCGCCGCGATGATATGTCGCGTGGTTCACCTGGTGGACCACCTGCTGCCAGAGCGGATAGGCCCAGCGCTCACCGCGCGTGTTGCGATATTCGACGACTCGCGCGAGATCGGCGTCGGTCAAGGTCGCCACGAATCGCCGCGTGTCGGCCTCGATCTGGTCCCAGCGCGCGCGGATCGACGCGAGGTCGGGAAACTCGCGCGCGTCCAGGAGCGACGTCGGCGAGGTGCCCTGCCAGCGCGAGAGCCAGATCAGCTGGGCCGCCATGATGTGCACGAGCGTTTCTCGGACCGAGCTGAAGCTGGCACCACTCGGCGCCGCGAGCTCGCTCGAGGTCAGACGCGACGCGGCCTGGAAGATGCGCGCCGTCGCCCACTCGCTGTAGCGGTAGAGGGTCCGAACGAGGTCGGCGGTCATGCTCCACACGCTTCCCGGTACTGGCGGCGCAGCTCGCGCCGCAGTGCCTGACGGCGCGTCGCCGAGATCGGCCGCGGCAGATCCAGGCTGATCCAGCCCCGGCTGCCCTTGATGTCGCCGCAGCGCGTGCCGTCCTTCATGAGATGAAAATGCAGAAACGGTTGGCGGCGAACGTAGAAGATACCGGGCTTGTCTTCCCTGACGCCGGCCCAGCCGCGCACCTCGGCCAGCACGGCGACGAGGTCGGCGAGCATCTCGGGCGGGCAGTGCGCCATCGCGTCGCGCCTATGCGGAGCGGCCGAAGCCGAGGATCCGCCGGGTCAGCGCGACTCCGGCGACGAGCGCCCACGTGCCTTCGAGCACGACGAACGGTACGAAGCCGATCAGGTACGAGGCATAGCCCGCGAGCGAGGCGCCCGCGAAGTTTAGCGCCGTGTAGGGAGAGCTCTCGGCGCGCAGGACGCCGACCAGGTTGAGCAGGAACGCCAGCAGCAAGATGGCGACGCCGAGGGATCCGATCAAGGTCTCCGGGCTCATGGTCTCCTCGCGGTAGCGCGCTATCCGCTGTAGTTGGCGACCACGCGGGAGACTTTGCCGCTCGGGCCGATCTCCATGTACTCGCCGGTCTTCGAACCCCGCTGATTCGTGTAGTAGAGGACGACGCTCTGGAGTCCCCACATCACGTCGACCAGATCGAATCGGAGATTCGGGTACACGGCGAGCGCCCGCTCGAAATAGGACCGGAGCGCCGCCTTGCCGGCGACCTTACCCGCAGGGTCGCCGAGCATCTTGGCCGCAACCGGCGAGATCAGCACGACGTCGTCGTCGTAGTGCGCCATGATGCGGTCCATATCGTGACTGTTCCACGCCTTCACCCAGTGGTCCGCCAGCTCGCGCACCTGCTCTTCCTTCAGCATCGGATCCTTTCCAGAACCGGCCGTTCCGGCCGTCTCGCGGCGTCGATCGCCGAAGTATGGGGCCACTCGCGGGCCCGTGCAACGCATCGGCGCGGTAGTCCGTCGAAATTGAGCGTGGGGGAACCGGCGCCGGGCGGTATGGTCTAACTGAATGGAAGGGCCTACCGGCGATGATGCGTCCCTGGTGCAGCGGCTCCGGCACGGCGACCCCCGGGCGTTCGAGGACCTGGTGATCGCTCACCAGCACCGCGTCTTCGGCGTGGCGCTCCGGATGCTCGGCAACCGGGCGGAAGCCGAGGATCTCGCCCAGGAGGTCTTTCTGCGCGTGCACCGCGCCATCGGCGAGTTCCGCGGCGAGGCCAAGCTCTCGACGTGGCTCTACGCGATCGCCTCGCGTCTGTGCCTGAACCGGCTGACGTCGGGCGAGCGGCGCATCGCGCAACACGGCGACGAAGCGCTGGCGCGTGTCGCGTCGGCCGCCCACGGCCCCGCCGAAGAAGCCGAGCGCAGCGAGCTCGAGACGGCTCTGCACCGCGCGATCGGCGAGCTCACCGAGGATCGGCGGATCGTGGTGGTGCTGCGTGACCTCGAGGGCCTGTCGTACGAGGAGATCGCCGAGGCCCTCGAGCTGGAGCTCGGCACCGTGAGGTCCAGGCTCCATCGGGCGCGCATGGATCTGCGCGAGAAGCTCGAGCGGTTCTTGCCATGAATTGTCACGACGCGCGCGAACAGTTCTCGGCGCTGATCGACGACGCGCTGGCGGCGGACGAGCGGGCCGCGCTGGACGCGCACCTGGCGACGTGCGCCGACTGCCGGCGCGAGCTCCAGCGCTTCCGCGACACGGTCGCGCTGATGGGCGGGGCCGCGCCGGTCCGCGCGCCGGCCGGCTTCGTCGACCGTGTGCTCGAGGCGGCGCGCCCGGTGCCGTGGCATCGGCGTCTGCTGCACGCCGTCTTTCTGCCCTGGCCGATCAAGCTGCCGATGGAGGCCGCCGCGATCGTGCTCGTCTCCGTCGGGGTGGCGATGGTGTACCGCGGCTCGCCCGAGCTCCAACAGTCGGCCCGCCAAGAGCCGACCGCCGCGCTGGCGCGCCGTGCGGTCGGCGAGATCCCGAGCGAGCCGAGAACTCTCGAGCCGAAGGCGCCGGAATCGGCACCGCGGGTGCTCTACGGAACCAGAGACTACGCGGAGCGCGAGCAAGCCGTGCGAGAGCTCGAGAAGGCGAAGGAAGCGGCGCGGGCGCGAGAGGTAGACAAGGGCCAGGAGCCCGGGTCGCTTGCCGACAAGAAGCAGACGGAAACGCCGGCAATGGCGCAGAGCGCTCCGCCGCCGGCGAGCGGCAGGCTCGAGTCCGGCGCGGCCGGTTCGAAAGCTCCGGCTCCTTCTCGCGACGCGGAGCTATACAAAGCGGACGTCCGCCAGGACCGGCAGGCGCCCGTCGTCGGCAAGCTCGAGTCATCTGTGCCGCCGACGGACCGCCAGCGCTCGGAGGCCAAGGACGTGCGCCCCAACGTTGCGCAGCCGGCCGAGAAGCGCGCCGACCCGCTCCGAGCCCAGCGGCCGGCGAGCGCCCCGCCGTCCATCGCGTCGTCGGCCTTCGCGCCGCCCGACGTGTCGGGCCAGCTGATGGTGACCAACCGCGAGCACGCGATCCGCGGCCTGAAGGAGCTCGTCGCGAACGTCGGCGGCGTCGAGACGTACCGCCTCGATACCTCCGACGGGCCGATCATCGAGATCGCCGTGCGGCGCGAGAAGTACGGGGAGCTCAATAGCGGGCTCGCGAAGCTCGGTCGATGGCAGCCGAATCAGGAGCCGTCGACGCCTCCGTCCACGATCCGCGTCGTGGTGCGCATCACCGGCTGATCCCCTCGCCCGGCGGCACGGCCGGGAACTTCAGTCGCTCGCTCCGGTCTAACTCACAGCAGCCGATATCCGGACGACCGAGAGGAGCGACGCTCATGAAAACGCCTTTGATCGCCTCGATCCTGATCGCGGCGCTCGCGACCGGGCAGCCCGCCGCCGCGGCGCCCGTCAGCGTGACGCGCGACGATCAGCGTGAGGTCATGGTGACGATCTACAACGGCAACCTCGGCCTCGTGAAGGACCTGCGCGAGGCGCGGCTCCCGGCGGGCCAGACCGAAGTGCAGTTCATGGACGTCGCCGCGCAGATCGATCCGACCACCGTGCACCTCAAATCGCTGACCGACGCGCTCGGCCTCAAGATCCTCGAGCAGAACTACGAGTACGATCTGCTCACCAGCCAGAAGCTCATGGAGAAGTACGTCGGCCGCAAGGTGCGGCTGTATCAGAACGACGGGACCTATCACGAGGCCACCCTGCTCTCGACCAACGGCCCGGTCTTCGAGATCAACGGCCAGATCCATATGGGCCACTACGGGCGGCTCGTCCTGCCCTCGCTGCCGGAAAATCTCGTGTCCAAGCCAACCCTGGTGTGGCTCCTGCGCAACCAGACCGCCCGGCCTCAGCGCGTCGAGGCGTCGTACCTCACGAGCGGGATCACGTGGAAGGCCGACTACGTCATTGTCGTCAACGCCGCCGACACGCTGTCCGATCTGACCGGCTGGGTCACGATCGACAACAAGAGCGGTGCGACTTACGGCAACGCCGCGCTCAAGCTCGTCGCCGGCGACGTCAATCGGGCGCAGGACGCGCGGCGCGACCAGCGCATGATGGAGCTGGCGTCCAAGGCCGCATCGCCCGCCGCCGCCAGCCGCGACTTCGTGTCGGAAGGCTTCTTCGAGTACCACCTCTACACGCTCGACGGCCGCACGACCATCAAGGACAACCAGACCAAGCAGCTCTCGCTGATGGCCGCGAACGAGGTGCCGATCAAGAAGGAGCTCATCTACTACGGTGCGCAGGACTACTACCGCAACGCCTACGGCGTGCCGGTCTCGAACCAGAAGGTGGCGGTCTACTTCGAGGTCAAGAACAGCAAGGAAAACCGGCTGGGCCTGCCGCTGCCCAAGGGCAAGGTCCGCGTCTACAAGGCGGACAAGTCCGGTAGCCAGCAGTTCATCGGCGAAGACTGGATCGACCACACGCCCAAGGACGAGGCCGTGAAGATCAAGATGGGCAACGCGTTCGACCTGGTCGGCGAGCGCACCCAGAAGGACTTCAAGAAGATCGGGTCGAATCTCTACGAGGTCGAGTGGGAGATCGCGCTCCGCAATCACAAGAGCGAGGCGCAGACTGTCACGGTCATCGAGCCCGTCCCCGGCGACTGGCAGGTGCTCACCTCGAGCCACGCCTACGAGAAGATCCAGGCGCACACGCTCAAGTATCAGATCCCGGTGCCGAAGGACGGCGCTACCAAGCTCAGCTACCGCGTTCGGATCCGCTTCTAGCTAATTTTCTTGGTGACGAAGCGCCACCCGGATTAAATCGAGGACATGGAGCCGTGGGTGCGGGACGAGGTCATGATCCTGCTCGGCACGTTCGGCGCCTGCGCGCTCCTGATCCTCGGCGTCCTCGAGCTGCTCTGGCCCTCGAGGCGGCGCGACGAGCGCTGGCTGACGCGTCCGCCCAGCGCCTCACTCACCCGGCCCCGACATCCTGCGCAAGAGCCGCCGCGCGACCGGCTTTCCGTCCTGTCCGTAGTGGGTCAGCAGCACGTCGCCCGGCAGCCCGGGGATCGGGCTTCGCGGGTCGCTGATCTTCGTTAAGAGCACCTGACAGACGTCGATCTCCGGCGCCGTCGCTCCCTCCTTGCGAGTTAGCAATCGCCCGTTTCGGTCGACCGACCAGGTGGTCGTTGCCCGCGCGGTCAGGATCGCGCGCTGCTCTGCGGGGCCGACGGGCGACGCAGCGCCGAGGTGGCGCAGGCCCGCGTCGGAGCGAAACGCGAAGCGCTGGTAGGGAGACAGGAGCGGATCGGCGGGGTCCAGCCGCGCCGAGGGCGCCGTTCCCAGCCGGATCATCGCCCAGACACCGATCAGGTCGGCGCGCCCGCACGGCCGGAGCGCGTCGCTCGGATCGTCGGCGGCGACCGCCGGGCGAGCGTGCATCGCAGCGAGCGCGGCCGCCGTCAGCGCGAGCGGCAGCACGACGCGCGCACGCCGAAGCCACGCCATGTCGGGCCGCATTGTACGCACCGGAAACCGCCCCGCGAGCCGCGCGTGCCGGTGCTACTTGCCGCGCTTGGCCAGATACTCGGGGCCGACCAGGACCTCGCGGGGCTTGGCGCCGTCGCCGGGACCGATGACCCGATCCTGCTCCATCATGTCGACGAAGCGCGCCGCCTTCGGATAGCCCAGCCGCATGCGCCGCTGCAGGAACGAGATCGAGGCCTGACGCTGTCCGATGACGAGGTGGACGGCGTCCCAGTAGAGGTCGTCGCGGTCGGCGTCGGCGCCGGCCTGCACCTCTTCCTCGGTCGCCAGCACGACCTCTTCGTAGACCGCGGTCCCCTGCTTGCGCAGGAAGTCGCACACGGCGCGCACCTCGTCGTCGGCGACCCAGGCGCCGTGCACGCGCGTCTGCTTGTTGGCGCCCGGCGGGACGAAGATCATGTCGCCGCGGCCCAGGAGCTGCTCGGCGCCGTTGCCGTCGAGGACCGTGCGCGAGTCGACCTTCGACGCCACCTGGAAGGCGATGCGCGTGGGGAAGTTCGCCTTGATCAAGCCGGTCACGACGTCGACCGACGGCCGCTGCGTGGCGATGATCAGGTGGATGCCGACCGCGCGCGCGATCTGGGCCAGCCGCACGAGCGAGGTCTGCACCTCGCCGGCCGAGACCATCATGAGGTCGGCCAGCTCGTCCACCACGACGACCCAGTACGGGAGCTTCTCTTCCGGCGGCACGGCCTTGTTGTAGCCCTCGATATTCCGGACCTGCTTGAGCTGGAGCGTCTTGTAGCGCTCGTCCATCTTGCCCACGATCCAGCGCAGCCTCGCCGCCGCCTCCTTGGCGTCCGTGACCACCGGCGCCAGCAGGTGCGGAATGCCCTCGTACACGCTGAGCTCGAGACGCTTGGGATCGATGAGCAGGAAGCGCACGTCGGCCGGCGTGGCCTTGTAGAGGATCGAGCAGATCATCGAGTTGAGCCCGACCGACTTGCCGCTGCCCGTCGCGCCGGCCACGAGCAGATGCGGCATCGATGTGAGGTCGGAGACGACCGGCGTGCCGTTCACGTCCTTGCCGAGCGCCAGCGGCAGCTTCCCCTTCGACTCCGCGAACTCCGCCGAGACGAAGATCTCGCGCAGATAGACGGTGGCCGCCTCGGAATTCGGCACCTCGATCGCGACCGTGCCGCGGCCCGGGATGGGCCCGACGATTCTGACCGAGGCGGACTTCAGCGAGAGCGCCAGATCGTCGCCGAGGTTCACGACCTGGCTGATCTTGACGCCGGTCGCCGGCTCGAACTCGTACGACGTGATGACCGGGCCCGGGCTCACCTGGACGATGCGGCCGTCGACCTCGAAGTCCTGGAGCTTTCGGCGAATCGTCTCGGCGTTGTCCTGCAGCTCCTCGCGCGTCCGCTTGAGCTCGGACGCCGGCGGCACCTTGAGCAGACCCACCGGCGGCAGCTGGAAGCTCGCGGCGCCGCCGCCGCCGAAATCGAACGTCTCCTGCCACGCGAGGCCTTGCTCGGCCAGGCGCCCGCGCGGGCGCGAGGGCTCGACCACGACCGGCGGCGCGAAGACCTCGAGCGCGTCGGGCTCCACGGCGGCCGCCAGAATCGGCTCGGCCGGCACGCGTGCCGACGGCCCGGACTGCGCCTTGCGACGCTTGAGCTTCGTCAGTCGCGACGTCGTGATGCGCACGACGGCCGCGTAGGAGATGCGCGTGACGCAGAGCACGCCGATCGGGATCGCGGCGACCAGCATGAGCCAGGTGCCGACGTCGCCGAACCCTGCGTGCAGTCCGCCGGTCGTCGCGTAGCCGATGAGACCGCCGCCGATCGCGCCGCTGCGCACGCGCGTGGCCTGGGTCAAGAGTCCTGCGGCCGCGACCAGGAGCACGCCGAGACCGACCAGCGGCACCCAGCCTCGCACGACGATCGGGCGCAGGAACGCCGAGGCGCCCCACGCGCCGAGCAGGAGCGGCAGGAGAAAGCCGGCGTAGCCGAACGACTGGAACGTCGCCCAGCCGAGCCACACGCCGACGGGCCCAGTGAGCCCTTGCTGCTCGGCCGGCGTCAACGTCGGATCGAACGTGGCGAGGGCGATGAGGCCGAAGCCGGCGGCCAGGAGCGCCGCGATGCCCTTCACCTCGCTGAGCCAGCGATCGCTGCCGCGCTTCTTCTTGCGCCGCGGCTTGCTTTCAGTCGACTTGCTGTCCGTCGAGACGACGGTCGCCATCAGACCTCCAGAATGATAGGCAGCACGACCGGTCGGCGGCGGAAACGCTGGTTGACGAACTGGCGCACCGCCATCCGAACCGTCGCGCTCGTGATGTCGCGATCGAACGGCACGTCGGGGTCACGCTCGGCGAGCGCGGCCAGGACGGCCTTCTTGAGCTCCTCCAGCAACGGCTCGTTCTCCTTGACGTACACGAACCCCCGCGAGGCGATCTCCGGCCCCGCCACCACAGCGCCGTCGCGGGCGACCGCGACCGAGACCGCGATCAGGCCGTCCTCGGCGAGGAGCTGCCGGTCGCGGAGCACCACCGCGCCGATGTCGCCGACCGACTTGCCGTCGACGAGGATACGGCCGGCCGGAAACCGGCCGACCACCCGCGCCTCCGACTTCGAGGCCTCGATGCCCACGCCGTCCTCGATCAAGAAGACGCGATCGGCGTCGATTCCGACGCTCTCGGCGAGTCGCGCGTGGCTGAGGAGATGACGATACTCGCCGTGTACCGGCACGAAGTACCGGGGCCGCGTGAGATTGATCATCATCTTCAGATCTTCCTGGCTCGCGTGACCGGACACGTGCACGAACGCGTTGTCCTCGTAGAGCACCTCGGCGCCGAGGCGGTAGAGCGCGTTGACCACGCGGCCGATCGTGCGCTCGTTGCCGGGAATCACCCGCGCCGAGATGATCACGAGGTCGCCGCGCTCGATTCGGACGTACTTGTGCTCCTCGGCCGCCATGAGCGCCAGCGCCGAATGCGGCTCGCCCTGGCTTCCCGTCGAGAGAATCACCTGGCGGTCGGGCGGCAGATCGCCGAGCTCCTCGAGCCCGACCAGCACGTTGTCGGGCACGCGCAGGTAGCCGAGCTCCGAGGCGATCGCGACGTTGCGCTGCATGCTCATGCCCAGGAGCGCGACCTTGCGGTTGGTCCGGGCCGCGAGCGTCAGCACGTGCTGGATCCGATGAATGTGCGAGGCGAACGTGGCGACGATGATGCGGCCGCCGGCGGCGTCGAAGCGGTCGCCGAGCGCCTGGCCCACGTCCATCTCCGAGCGCGTGTGGCCCGGTCGATCCACATTGGTCGAGTCGGAGCACAGGACGAGCACGCCCTGATCACCCAGCTCGGTGAAGCGCCGGTAGTCGGGCAGCTCACCGTCCAACGGGCTCGGGTCGAGCTTGAAATCGCCGGTGTGGACGATGGTGCCGGCGGGTGTGGTGATCGCCAGGCCGATCCCGTCCACGATCGAGTGCGTGACGCGGATCGCCTCGACCCCGAAGGGCCCCGCCTCGAAACGATCACGGGGCCGTATCACGCGCAGGTCCGCCGTCTCGGCGAGGCCGTGCTCGCGCAGGCGCTCGGTGACCAGCGCCAGGGTGAGCGCGGTGCCGTAGACGGGCACCGAAATCTCGCGGAGCAGATACGGCAGGGCGCCGATGTGGTCCTCGTGGCCGTGCGTCAGGACGACGGCGCGGAAGGCCTCGCGCCGGGCAAGCGCGTAGGTGAAATCCGGGATCACGTGGTCGATCCCCGGCAGCTCGTCGTCCGGGAACATGAGCCCGCAGTCGATCGCGAGCAAGTCCTCGCCGGACTCGATCAGCATCATGTTGAGGCCGATCTCGCCGAGACCTCCGAGAGGGATCAGTCGGACGACGGGCTCCACGGAACTCCTTTCACAAAAACGGCTTAAGGGTACCATCCGCCCCCAGCTTCACCGTAGTTTCGCGGAGCGCGCCGCTGCCATGACGGTCAAGACGTAACCGCGTGAAAATTCGGGATGAAAGCGAACCTCTACCGGCACGACGATCGAGGGTGGCGAGCGAAGCGACTGCGCGGGAGCGAGCGCTCCCGGTCGAGCTCAGTAGGGCGCTGAGGCTTCCAGACGCGTCACGAGCTCGCGTGACTGATGGGTGAAGTCGGCGCGCGACGCCGCGGGGATCGGCTCTCCCGGGATGAACTTCTCGCCGAGCGGGTTGACGTACGTGCCGTTGTGCGCGACGCGGTAGTCGAGATGGGGGCCCGTGGCCAACCCGGTCGCGCCGACGTTGCCGATGATCTGCTTCTGGCGCACGCGCGAGCCGACTCGCACGTCGGAGGCGACGCGCGAGAGGTGGTTGTACTGCGTCTCGTAGCCGGAGCGATGGCGGATGTGCACCTGGATGCCGTTACCGCCGTTCCAGCCGGCATGCACGATGACCCCGTCGGCGACCGCGCGCACCGGTGTGCCGACCGGCGCGCCGTAGTCGATCGCGAGGTGCGGGCGCACGCCGCCGAGAATCGGGTGCGGCCGCGCGTAGGTGAAGCCGGACGTGATGCGCGTGAACTCCAGCGGCGACTTGAGGAAGCTCTTGCGCAGCGACTGACCCGCCAGATCGTAGTGAGCGAAGCGCGTCGACTTGGACTCGAACCCGACGCCCGTGAGGGTCTTGCCGCCGCTCGCATACTGCGCGACGACGATCCGGCCGTAGTCGACGAACGTCTCGCCGGCGTAGCGCTTCTCGACCAGCAGGCGGAAGCGGTCGCCGACGCGCGTGTCGGCGGTGAAGTCGAAGTCCGAGGAGAAGATCTCGACCAGCGCGAGCACGAGCTTTGCCGACTCGCCGCTCTTCTCGACCGCGTCGAACAGCGAGCGCTGGACCACGCCCTTCACCACCTCGACCCGGAGCTCGGGAACGGTCTCGGCTCGCCCGACGCGCCAGCCCCCGCCCGGAATCGGTCGCGCGGCGAAGGAGAGCCAGGGGCTCGCCTCGTAGCGGACCTGGATCGGCCAGTCCCGCGCATTCCACGTGATCTCGATCGTGGCGCCCGCGCGGATCCTGCGAAGGTCGGCGCCGTTCTTCCCGAACTGGGTCGCCAGCGCGCTCGCCGCGCGGGACTCGAGGCCCCCGCGAGTCAGGGCCTGGGCGAGCGTGTCGCCCCGCCGCATCTCGACTTCGCGGACCGTGACCGGATACGCGGGAACGACCAGCGGCTCCGTCTTCGGGTCGGCGAGCCATTTCGGAGCTGGGGCGGCACCAGGCCAGACGTAGAGGTAGGACGACACGGCGAGCCCGGCGATGCTCGCGACCAGGAACCCCGTCACGGCCAGAAGGCGGGCCTGCATCAGGAACCATCATAGCGGCAGCCGCGCGGATGTGGGGCGAAAAAATCAGTAACCACGCTAGTTTCCGGATGGTGCGGCGCGGATACCAGGCCTGGTGGCTCCGGCGCCGCCGGCACTCAAGCTGCGGCGAACGGCACGAAAACACGGCCCGAACGGCGCGTACCCGGATTCAGGAAAGCCCGGTCGCCAGCGCCGCGAACTCCGAGAGCGTCAGGGTCTCGGCGCGCCGGGTGAGGTCGACCCCGGCTGCCGCGGCCGCTTTCCGGACGGCGTCGAGTGGCAGGCCCAGCCCGGCTCCGAGCGCATTGCCCAGCATCTTTCGGCGCTGAGCGAACGCCGCCCGGACGACCGCCTCGAAGCGGCCGGGATCCTTGAGCGGTACGCGCGGCTCGCGCAGCACGCGCAGGTGGAGCACCGCCGAGTCCACCTTGGGCGGCGGGCGGAACGCGCCGGGTGGGACTCGGAGCGCGACCCGCACGTCACAGTGCAGCTGCGAGAACACCGACAGGCTGCCGTAGGTCTTGCTCCCCGGCGCCGCGGCCACGCGCTCGGCGACCTCGCGCTGCAGCATCAGCGTCATCTCGTCGATCGCCGTGCGCGCCGCGATCAGTGCGGCCAGGATCGGCTTGCCGACGCTATACGGCAGGTTGCCGACGATCAGCACGCGCCCTCCGGCCGGCGCCGCGAGCTCGGCATAGTTCCAGCTCCGTGCGTCGGCGTCGAGCACCTCGGCCGCGGGCAGCCGCGCCCGCAGCGCCGCGGCCAGCGCGCCGTCGACTTCGAGCGCGATCAGGCGCCCGGCGCGACCGGCCAGCAAGGTCGTCAGGGCTCCATCGCCCGGCCCGATCTCGACGACCACGTCGCGCTCGGTCGGCGCCACGAGATCGACGATGGCGCGCGCGATCGTCTGATCGCGGAGAAAGTGCTGGCCGAGCGCGCGGCGCTTGGTCATGATCGCCGCCGATGGCGTACGCCATCGAGCTGGCCCTCGATCCGTCGTCCGCCGCGGTGGTTCGGCGCGTCTGGCACGAGCTGGACCGCGCTGGGATCACCTGGATGGCCCGCTCCGGCGCACGACCGCACGTGACTGTCGGCGTCTGGGAGACACTGGACGTCGACGAGACCACGCGCGAGCTGACGCGATTTGCCGACGAGACGGCGCCGGTTCGGCTCACTCTCGCGAGCGTCGGGATGTTTCCGGGCGTCGCGATCTTCCTGGCGCCTGTGGTGACCGCCGAGCTGCTCGACCTGCACACGAGCGTTCATCGCCGTCTCGCCGGGAGGGGCGGCGGCGCGTGGCATCACTACCAGCGGGGCGCCTGGGTGCCGCACTGCACGCTCGCCAGCGACCTCGAGCCCGATCAATTTCAAAGCGCCTTCGCGATCGCGGCTCGCGCACCGCTGCCGCTCGAGTGCTTGCTGGTCGAGGTTGGCATCGTGGAGTTTCGTCCAGTGAATCAGCTTGTCTCCCGGGCGCTCGCGGGTGGGAGCCGCGCCGGCGGCTAGACGGCCGAGCGCGCCTCGAGCTCGGCCGTGAGCGCCTTGAAGACGCGGCGCACTTGCTCGACGGTGGCCTCGCGATCGCCGGAGTTGTCGATGACGTAGTCGGCCAGCTTGGCCTTCTCGCTGAGCGGCATCTGGCTGGCGATCTTTCGCCGGTTCTCGGCCTCGTCGGTGCCGTCGCGCCCCCGTAAACGAGCCAGCTGCGTCGCCTCGTCCGTGACGACCACGACCAGGCGATCGAGGAGGCTCTGGTAGTTGCCGGCCTCGATCATCACGGGCGCGTCATAGATGACGATGCCCTTGAACCCCTGCCCCGCCAGCTCGTCGAGCTGCGCCTGGAATCGCGCGCGGATGGCCGGATGCGTGATCGCCTCCAGGCGCCGGCGGCGCTCGGGATTGGCGAAGACGATCGCGCCGAGCTTCTTGCGATCGAGCGCGCCGCCCGCGGTCACGACGTCGCGGCCGAACTCGGCCACGATCGTCGTCCACGCCGGCTGGCCGGGCTCGACCACCTGGCGCGCGAGGAGATCGGCGTCGATGATCACGCAGCCGAGCTCGCGCAGGAGTGTCGAGACCGTGCTCTTTCCCGTCGCAATCCCGCCTGTGAGCCCGACCAGCAGGAACTTGCGGGGCGCGGTCATACCTCCGCCCAGTCGCCCCCGGTCTTCACGTCGACCACTACCGGAACCTTGAGCGGCAGGGCCGCGGCCATGATGTCGCGAGCGAGCGCCTCGACGGCGGCGACCTCGTCGGGCGGCGCCTCGAAGAGGAGCTCGTCGTGCACTTGAAGGAGCATCCGCGCGCGAAGGCCGCGCTCCGTCAGCGCGGCCTGCACTCGGATCATCGCGATCTTGATCATGTCGCTGGCCGTGCCCTGCACCGGCGCGTTCATCGCCATGCGCTCGGCGGCGTTGCGCGCCACCGGGTTGCCGCTGCCCAGATCCGGCAGGTACCGGCGCCGGCCGAGCAACGTGCTGACATGGCCACGGTCGCGCCCCTCGGCGAGCGTCCGGTCGATGAACGCGCGCACGCGCGGGTGGGTCGCGAAGTAGTCGTTGATGTAGCGCTGCGCTTCCTTCTGATCGATCTTGGTCGCCTGCGACAGGCCGAACGCCGAGACGCCGTAGAGGATCGCGTAGTTGGCGCTCTTGGCGATCGTGCGCTGCAGTGAGTTCACCGAGGATGCCGGCACCTTGAACACTTCGGAGGCCGTCCGGGTGTGGATGTCCTCGCCGCGGCCGAACGATTCGATCAGCGCCGGCTCCTCGGAGAGATGGGCCAGGATGCGCAGCTCGATCTGCGAGTAGTCGGCAGCGACGAACCGCCAGCCGTCCTCGGGGATGAACGCCTGGCGGATCCGGCGGCCGAGCTCGGTGCGGATCGGGATGTTCATGAGGTTCGGGTCTTGCGAGCTGAGCCGCCCGGTGGCCGCGACGAGCTGGTTGAACGTCGTGTGAATCCGCCCGGTGCGCGGGTTGATGAGCCCCGGCAAGGTGTCGGCGTACGTGCCCTTGAGCTTGGCGAGGCTTCGATGCTCGAGGATCTTGGCCGGCAGCGGGTTGCCGAGTGCGAGCTCGGTCAGCACATCGGCGTCGGTCGAGTAGCCGGTTTTCGTGCGCCGGATCGGCGGCAGCTTCAGCTTCTCGAAGAGGACGTGCGCCAGCTGCTTGGGCGAGGCGATCGTGAACTCGCCGCCCGCCAGCTCGTAGATCTCGCGCGTGAGGTTGTCGAGATCGCGCTCGAGCTCCTTCGCGAACGCCTCGAGGCGCGCCGGGTCGACACGGATGCCGTGGCGCTCCATCAGGGCCAGCACGGGCACCAGCGGGCGCTCGATCTCTTCGTAGACTCCCCAGAGCTCGCGCGTCCGAAGCTCGGCAGCCGCGTGCTCCCAGTAGCGCCAGGTGAAGTCGGCGCGCACGCCGAACGCGCGCACGGGATCCGCCGCGGGCGGGTACTCACCGAGCGCGTCCATGCAGACCTGCTCGAGCCGGTAGCTCTGCCGCGCCGAGTTCAAGAGGTACGCGGCAACCGCCGAGTCGTGAACGGCCGGCGGCGTGACGCCGCGGGCAAGCCACGCCTCGATCAGCGGCTTGGCGTCGTGGATGATCAGATCGCGGCCCTCGAACGGCGACGGCGACTCGTCGGCGCCGAGCTCGGCCGGACCGGCCGCCGGATGGAAGACGGCGAGACCGCCGATACGCGGATCGGGCGGCGTCGCCTCGCCCGCCCAGTCGAGCGCCACCGGCGCGCCGGCGGGAACGGCCGCGAGCCACGAGCTGATCGCGGCGCTGCCCTCGAGGCGCTGCGACGGCTCCGGCGCCGCCTGCGGCGGAGGCGGCGGCAGCTCCTTCACGAGCCGGGTGAACTCCATCTCCATCCAGAGGTGCCGGAGCTTCGTCCAGTCCGGTTCCACGCGGCGAAACGTGTCGAGATCCACGGCGAGCGGCACCTCACGGTTGAGGAGAGCCAGCTCGCGCGACAGGAGTGCGTCCTTGCGGCCGGCCGCCAGGGTCTCGCGCAGCTTGCCAGGGATCAACGTGAGGTTCTCGTACAAGCGATCGACCGAGCCGTACTGGCCGATCAGCTTCACCGCGGTCTTCTCGCCGACGCCGCGCACGCCCTTGATGTTGTCGATGCTGTCGCCCATGAGCGCCAGCACGTCCGCAATCTGTCCCGGCTCGACGCCCCAGCGCTCTCGCACCTTCGCCTCGTCGTACAGCACGGGCTCGCCGGTGCGCCCGGCCACGCTCAGCACGCGGACGCGCGGTCCGACGAGCTGGAGCAGATCCTTGTCGCCGCTCACCACGACCACCTCGATCTCCGGCTGCGCGAGCGCCTTGTCGACGATGGTGGCCAGCACGTCGTCGGCCTCGAAGCCTTTGACCTCGAGCACCGGCGTGCGCAGGGCCTCGAAGAGCCGCCGCACGTACGGCAGCTGGCGGACCAGGTCGTCGGGCATCGCGGTGCGCGTGGCCTTGTAGTCGGCCGACAGCGCGTCGCGAAAGGTCGGCCCCGGCGGATCCAGCGCGATCGCCAGATAGTCGGGCTGCTCCTCGCGGATGAGCTTCCAGAGCATCGTGCTCAGGATCAACACCGCGTGACTCGGGATGCCCTTGGACGTGGAGAGATAGCCGACCGCGTGATACGCGCGGAACAGATGCGAGTGGCCGTCGACGATAAAGAGTCTTTTCATGACTGCGGAGTTCTCACGCTCTGCTCCCAGGCTTCACGCACGGCCGTCGTGGTCGCACGATAGGCGTCGAGGAATGCTTGGCGCGACTCGTAGCCGAGGGCGGTCGCGACACGCGCCGGCATCGGTCCCGCGAGCTCGAGTGTATCCGAGGGCCGCGCGCCGAGCAGGCGCAGCGCGGCCGAGATGCGCCGGAGCAGTCGGTAGCGCTCGACCAGCTCGGCCGCGGCGGCGTGAGGCAAGGCACCGGCGCGCGCCAGGCCGTTCAGCGCCGCCGTCGTCGTGAAGCGGCGCACGTCGGGCGTGTCGTGTCCGTGGACGAGCTGGAGCGCCTGGGCCAGGAACTCCACGTCGACAAGGCCGCCGCGCCCGTACTTGACGTGCAAGCGCCCGCGGGTCTCGCGGCCGAGCTCACGCTCCATCCGCGCCCGCACGTCCGCGATCTCCTTCAGCGCCGTGCGCGGCAGCGCTTCGCCGTAGACCAGCTTCGACAGCGCGACGCGGACTCGCCGTGCGAGAGCGCGGTCGCCCAAAATGAGCCGCGCGCGGGTCAAGGTCTGCCGCTCCCACAAGTCGCCATGCTCCAGATAGTACCGCTCGAGCGCGGCGACGCTCGAGGCGAAGCCGCTGCCCTTGCTGCCGGGCCGCAGACGCAGGTCGACGGGGAACGCGACGCCGGCGGACGTGATGTCGCCCAGGATCGAGGCCAGGCGCTCGACCGCGAGGCTGTAGAACCAGTGGGCGTCGATCCGCTCGCCGCCGTCGGTCGCCCCGTCGTCTTCTAGGAAGCGCGCCTCGGCCGGCGGGGCCCCAGCCCCGCGACGGCCTGCAGCGCGCACTGCGCCGAAAATCAAGAACACGTCGAGGTCCGAGCCCGTCACGAGCTCACGACCGCCGAGCTTGCCGAGGCCGACGACGACCGCGGGGATGAACCGGCCTGACGTGTCACGCGGCACGCCGTAGCGCTCGACGAGCGACTCCTGGGCCAGGAGCCAGCCGGCCGCGAGCGTCGCCTCGGCCAGCGCCGTCATCTCGCGCGAGTACGCGTCGATCGTCGTGACACCGAGCACGTAGCGCCAGACGACCGCGAGCTCCTCGGCCTGCTTGCTGCGCCGCAGGCGATCGCGCCGCTCGAGCGCCGTCGTGCCCGGAGCGAACACCGCGGCCAGCGCCTGGCGCATTCCGGCCTTCGACTTCTTCGCCAGGAGCCGCTCGGGGTTGGCGAGCGAGGCCAGCAGCTCGGGCTGCGCGATCAGGAGCTCGGTCAAGAGGTCGCCGCCGGCACAGACCTTGACGAGGCCGAGCAGCAGATCGGCGTCCTTGGCCAGAAGCTCCACGAGCCCGGCGCGGGGCCCGGCGGCGGCCAGAAGCCGCTCGAACTGGTTCAGGGCCTCGTCGGGATCGGGGCTCTTCCACAGCGCGTCGAGGAGCATCGGATAGAGACGGGCCAGGATGGCGTTGAGGTGCGCCGCATATGGGACCAGCGGGCGGCCCTCGAGGATCAGCTGCAGGTTGTGCCGGGCGCGCTCGGGGTCCTTGAACCCGGTGGCGCGCAGCGCGGTGAGGCTCGCCAGCCTGACCTTGGCGCGCGGCGAGAGCTCGCGATCGGCGAAGAACTCGCGGAACGCGCGGTGCACGGCCGCGGTGACCTCGCGATGGCGCGCCTGAAACGTTCTCGCGGCACGGGCGGGCGGCCCCGGCACGCCGACCCGGCGCGCGAGAAGCCCGAGGTCCCGCGCGTCCTTGGGCAAGGTGTGGGTCTGCAGCTCGTGGAGGATCTGCAGCCGGTGCTCGACGGTTCTCAGATGGACGTAGGCCTGCGAGAGCAGGCGCCCCAGATCGGGCGCCAGATAGCCGCGCTCGGTGAGGCGGAAGACCGCTTTGAGCGTGTTCGCCTCGCGCAGCCACGCGTCGTCGCCGCCGTAGAGCAGCTGCAGCGCCTGCACGACGAACTCGATCTCCCTGATGCCGCCCCGCCCGAGCTTGACGTTGGTCGCCTCGCCGCCCTTGGCGCGTACGGCGTTGTCGATCTGCGCCTTCATTCCGCGGATGGCCGGGACGACGCGCGCGTCGACGCCGGGGCGGTAGACGGTCTCGCGGGCAAGGTCCCTGAAGCGGGCGCCGACGTTCGCATCACCCGCCGCGATGCGCGACTTGATCAGCGCCTGCCGCTCCCAGAGCTCCGAGCGCTCTCGGTAGTACGTGCGGTACGCGTCGAGCGAGAGCACGATCGGCCCCATGCGGCCTTCGGGCCGAAGCCGCAGGTCGACGCGGAAGGCGTAGCCTTCGTCGGTGATCTCCTCGAGCAGCGAGACGAGCTCGCGGCAGACGCGCGTGAAGTACTCGCCGTTGGCCAGGCGGCCGGCGGGCCCGCCCGCCGTCTCGCCGTCCTCACCGTAGACGAACATCAGATCGATGTCGGAGGAGTAGTTCAGCTCGTCGCCGCCGAGCTTGCCCATGGCGACGACTGCCAGCCCGGTCTGGGATCCGGCAGAGCCGAGCGGAGCGCCGTACGCGTCGCCGACTGCCGCGGCCGCCTCGGCCAGCGCCTGGGCCATGCACGCGTCGGCCAGGTGCGAGAGCTCTTCGGTCGTGCGCGCCAGGTCGGCGTCGCCGAGCAGATCGCGGGCGCCGATGCGCAGGAGATGGCGATACTTGAAGCGGCGCAGCGCGTTCATGCGCGCCTCGCGCGTCTCGAACGGGCCGAGGGTCAGCGCCAGATCGGCCGCCAGGTCCTCGGCGAACCAGAGCCGCATCGTGGCCGGCTCGAGCAGCCACGCCAGGTTGCTCGGACGCCGGCGCAGCGCGTCGGCCAGCACCTGGCTCGAGCCGAGCACGCGGGCCAGCAGCGGCGTCGCGCCGGGATGCTCGGCCAGGGTGGCGAAGAAGACCGAGCGATCGACCACCTCGGCGTAGCGCTCGAGGTTGTTGAGCGCCATGTCGGGATCCGGCGCGGCCGCGAGCTCGGAAAGAAGCCGCGAGAACGCCGGAGCCAGGAGCTCCGCGTCCCGCGGCGTCGGCGTGAGGCTTTCCAGGTTGCGCGCCGCGCCGTCGGGATCCGCGAAGCCGAACCCGCGCAGGGTCCGCCGAAGCCGGGCCGCCGCGGCGCGACCGCCCGCGGTCAGGAGCTCCCCGGGTGTCGCCTTCAGACCGCTGACTCGCCCGTCTCGCCGGTGCGGATGCGGATCGATTCGTTGATCGGGAGCACGAACACCTTGCCGTCGCCGATCGAGCCCGTCTTCGCCGCGCCGGCGATCGTGTCGACGACCTTCTTGGCGAGGTTGTCGCCGACGACGACCTCGATCTTCACCTTGGGCAGGAAATCGACCGTGTACTCCGAGCCGCGATAGAGCTCGGTGTGGCCCTTCTGGCGGCCGAAGCCTCGCACCTCGGTGACGGTCATACCGATCACGCCGATCGCGGTGAGCGCCTCCTTGACGTCGTCCAGCTTGAACGGCTTGATGATGGCCTCGACCTTCTTCATGTCAGACCTCCTCGAGAATCGAGATCGCGAGCGCCGACACGTGCGAGCTGACCCGCTTCAGGTTGGTCAGGATGTCCAGATGGATCTCCGACGTCTCGATCGACTCCGCCAGCCCGGCCCGGAGCCGGCCGATGTGCGACTCGCGCAGGTCGCGCTCCCGCTGCCGCATGATCGCGCGCTGATCCAGCACCTCCTGCGCGAGGGTCCGGTCGTTGGCGGCGAAGGCGGCGATGGCGCGCTCGAGGTTCTTGGACACCATGCCGTGAAACTCTTGGATCTCGGCCCAGCCGGCGTCGGAGAAGCGGCGGGCCTGGTAGAGCTTCTTGCGCCCGAGCTCCATCAAATTCTTGTCGATGATGTCGCCGATGTTCTCGAGGTTGCCGATCACCGAGATCAGGCCGATTTCTTTGCGGGAAAGGTCCGCCCCCATCGCGTCCCGTCCCAGGCGTGCCAGGAAGAGCTTGATCTCGCGCTCGAGGAAATCGACCTGGTCGTCGCGCTGCTCCACGTCCTCGAGCAGCTCGTGGTGGCTGCTGGCGAAGACGATCGGCACGTCGCGCAGCATCCCCTGCACCACGTCGGCCATGCGCAAGGCCTCGCGGGTGGCCTGGCCGAGCGCCAGGGACGGCTGGTCGAGCGAGCGCTCGTCGAGGTAGCGCGTGCGAAACGGGCTCTCGCCCTGCTGGTCGTCGGGCACGATCGCCTCGATCGCCCGCGCGGCGAGCGGCGTGAACGGCAGGAACAGGAGGCTGATCCCGACGTTGAAGAACGTGTGGGCGTTCGCGATCTGGCGTGCGGGATCGGCGGCGGTGCTGGCTACCAGGGTCGTGAACGGTCCGATGAACGGAAAGACCACTGCGGCGCCGAGCACCTTGAACGCGATGTGGGCGACCGCCACCCGCTTGGCCTCAGCCGTTGCGCCGACCGACGCGGTCAGTGCGGTGGCGCACGTGCCGATGTTGGCGCCAAGCACGACCGCGACGGCGCCGTCGAGCGGCAGGAGCCCCTGGTGGGCGAACGCCAGTGCCAGCCCGAGCGTGGCCGCCGACGAGGTCACCAGCGCGCTGAACATGGCGCCGACGAGCACGCCGATCGCTGGACTCTTGGCGACCGCGTCCAGCAGATCGAGCGCCAGCTGCGACGATCTGAGCTCACCCGCGTTGTCGAGAATCAGCTTGAGCCCGAGGAACACGAGACCGAGCCCGAGCAACGCCTGGCCCAGGTCCTTCGGCACGCGCCGGCGCGAGATGAACGTGGCCGTGAAGCCGAGTCCGACCAGGAGCGGCGAGTAGTCGGTGATGCGGAACGCGATGAGCTGCACGGTGAGGGTCGTGCCGATGTCGGCGCCCAGAATCAGTCCGAGCGTCTGGCGGAACGTCATCAGCCCTGCGGAGACGAATCCGATCAGCATCAAGGTCGTCGCTGCCGAGGACTGGATGAGCGCGGTGGCCGCCGCGCCCGAGGCGACCGCCAGGAGCCGGCGGCGAGACAGGCCCGTGAGAAGGCTCTTGAGCCGCACGCCGAGCACGCGCTGCAGCGCCTCGCCGCTCAGCCGGATCCCGTAGAGCAGCAGCGCAATGCCGCCGAACAGCGCGACCAGGATCGTCACGGCGCCCGCTCCGGACTCTTTGCTGGCTCCGAGACGTCGAACCACCGCGTCCCCGCCGACGGCGGAAGATGCGCCGTGTCGTTCACGGACACGAGGCGCGGGGGACGAGCGATCGTCAGGGAGCAGTTGTCGATGCGCATGCGCCAGAGGGAGTTGAACGAGACGCCGAGCAGATGGCAGAGGTAGACGCTGATCACGCCGCCGTGGGCGACGATCAGCACATCCTCGCCGTCGCGATGGCTCGCGGCGATCCGATCGATCGCCTGCAAGACTCGCGCGCACACGTCGGGCAGCGGCTCGCCGCCCGGCGGCGGACAGTCGAGCGGCGCCCGGACCCAGGAGAAGTACGGGTTGCCGTCGCGCGCGCGCACCTCCTCGACGGTGCAGCCTTCCCACTCGCCGAGCGACAGCTCGCGGAGCTCCGGCAGAGGCGTGAGCGGGATCCCCGTTCTGTCGAGCGCGATCTGCGCCGTGTCGAGGGCTCGGCACATCGGGCTCACGTACGCGGCCGCCACGCGGTAGCCGCTCCGCAGCGCTTCGCCGAGGGCCGCGGCCTGGACGCGGCCCAGGTCCGAAAGGCCGACGTCGTTGGCTCCCTGAAACTTTCGCATCTGGTTCCAGAGCGACTGGCCGTGGCGCGCCAGCAAGAGTCTCACGCCGAGCGCTCCGCCGCCTCGCGAGCCCGCCGCAGGCGAGCCAGCGACTCGTCGCGTCCGATGAGCGCCAGCACGTCGAAGATCGGCGGCGACGCGGTGCGCCCCGTCGCCGCGAGCCGGGCGAGCTGCGCGAGGTCGAGGAGCTTGAGACCAAGCTCCTCGGTGAGCGCGCGGACGACGCGCTCGATCGTCGGCACCGTGAAGTCCGGCGCCGCCTCGAGGCGCTCGATCAAGAGGCCCAGGCGTCGGCCGCCCTCGGCGGTGAAGAGCTTCTGCGCCGCCTTCTCGTCGTACGACGCCGGGCGCTCGAAGTAGAACCACCCCTGCTCCACCAGCTCGACCAGGGTCTTTGCGCGCTCCCGCAAGGTGTCGAGCATGCCGACGAACCGTGTCCGATCGTCCGGCGGTGTCAGTCCAGCGGCGCGGATGAACGGCGTCGCGAGCTCCGCCAGCCGGTCGCCCGGCATCGTTTTCAGATAGTGCTGCGAGAGCCACTCGAGCTTGGTCGAATCGAACACGGCCGCGGACGACGCGACGTTCTTGATGTCGAACAGCTCGACCAGCTCGGCGCGCGAGAACACTTCCTGATCGCCGTGAGACCAACCCAGACGCGCCAGGTAGTTCACGAGCGCGTCAGCCGGAATGCCGGCGTCGCGGAACGCCTGCACGGACGTGGCGCCGTGGCGCTTGGACAGCCGGCTCTTGTCCTTGCCGAGGATCATCGAGACGTGCGCGAACTCCGGCACCGCGTAGTCGAGCGCCTCGTAGCAGAGGATCTGCTTGGGCGTGTTCGACAGGTGGTCGTCGCCGCGGATCACGTGCGTGATCCGCATCGTGACGTCGTCGACGACCACGCAGAAGTTGTAGGTCGGCGTGCCGTCGGTCCGGACCAGGATCCAGTCGTCGAGCTGGCTGTGCTCGAACGTCACCGAGCCGTGGATCAGGTCGTTGACGACCGTGGCGCCTTCGGTCGGAATTCGCAGCCTGAGCGCGCCGGCCGTGAGCCCGCGGTCGCGGCAGCGCCCCGAGTACCGGAACGTCTCGTTGCGCTTCTGGGCCGCCTCGCGCTCGCGATCGAGGAGCTCGGGCGGGCAGTCGCAGTAATAGGCGCGTCCGGCGGCCAGCATACGCTGGGCGTGCTCTCGGTAGATCTCGAAGCGCTCGGTCTGGCGATAGCCGGCCGCCGGCGGGCCCTCGTCCCAGTCGAGGCCCAGCCACGCGAGCGCGTCGACGATCGACTCGATGTTCTCGTCGGTCGATCGCGAGCGGTCGGTGTCCTCGATTCTCAAGATATACGTGCCCCGGTGATGGCGCGCGAAGAGCCAGTTGAAGAGCGCCGTGCGCGCGCCCCCGACGTGCAGGTGGCCCGTCGGGCTCGGAGCAAAGCGGACGCGAACCGGTGTTGCCATCAGTATTTCTCGAAGAGCCGGCCCCACGGCGTGCCGGCGAAAGTCCGGATACGCGCGCGGCCGACGGTCGGATACCAGAAGAGATCATGGTAGACGTTCGAGGCGAACGGCGCCCAGACGACCAGCGGCGAGTGCAGGAGCAAGTGCTTGAGCGGCCGCAGCGGCCCGCGGCGGATGAGCTGATCGCCCCAGATCACCAGGCTTCGGCTGGTCTTGAAGCCCATCGACGTCGATGCGAGCTCCGTGTCGCCGACGAGCTCGATCTTCCGCGGATCCGCCACGCCGAGCCCGCGCTCCTGACACATGCGGAGATAGGGGATCGACAGCGGATCGAAGCCCATGATCTTCGCGGCGATCGCGTCGATCGCGACCTGATCGGCAGACGCAAGGATCAGGTTGCCGACGCGCGGCACCATCGTGCGCGGCCCGGCGCCGTCGCCCATCACGGTGCCGTCCATCACGGCAAAGACCGAGGGATGCAGCTCGCGCTGCATGTACATCAGGTCGACCATCACCTCGTGGATGAACTCGTGCGCGTAGTGGCGGACTTCTTTCAGCAAGCCGCCGAACGCGTTCTTGATCGCGCCGGTGGTCGTCGAGTGTCCATGAACTTTTACTGTCGGCATGTGCAGCACGTTCTTCCCGACGTACAGCGCCGGGATCTCGATGCCCTCGGGGAAGATCGCGTTCAGCTTGAGCAGCGGCGACTTGAACTTGTAGACCGTCCAGTCGACGTCGGGCAGCGGAATGAACGGCACGCCATGGCGCTCGAGCACCGGCCGCCACTTGTTGTTGCGGCAGCCGGCGATCGGGTTGGTGACGACGGTCTTGTTCTCGACGGGAAAGATCCGCCGCCGATCGTAGCCGTCGTCGGCGAGCGTGGTCAGGATACCGTCGACCTGCCAGGGCTGGCTCGAGCACGCCGGGAAGTACTTCGTCCACGAGAGGTTGAGCTTCAGGATCACATCCTGATCGCGGGGCAGGACGTCGGCGTACTTCACCAGCCGCATGAGCCGTCCGTAGTCTTGCACGACAGTCTCGGGACGGGTGCGAAGGAGGGCGACTACGCTCGACATGCTACCGCTATCTTACTCTAGCCGCAGGCCGTAAATGATCAGCAGAACCGCGCAGATCCAGCAGATGGTGTTGATCAGGAGCGCTCGGTCGCTGAGCAAGAGCTCGGACGGATTGCCGCCGAGGCGGCGCTGGTACAACAGGTAGAGGTAGCGGAAGATCCCGTAGAGCACGAACGGTAGCGTGGCCGGCAGCCAGTGCGTGTGGAACTTGGCCACGGTCTCCGGCGACATCGTGTAGAGCGCGTAGGCGGTCACGGTCGACGCGGTCACGACGGCGATCATCTGATCCAGGAGCGCCGGGCTGTACTCGGCCAGGATCGGACGGTGGCGCGCGGCATCCTGTTCCAGCGCCACGTACTCGTAGCGCCGCTTGCCCAGGGTCAGGAACAGCGCCAAGAGGATCGTGCAGATCAAGAGCCAGCCCGACATCTCGACGTCGATCACGACGGCCCCCGCCACCGCCCGCAGCACGAAGCCGCAGGCGACCACGATCACGTCGACGATGACGATGTGCTTGAGCCACGCCGAGTACGCGATCAGCAGCACGACGTAGGCGACCGCCGTGAGCAAGAACGCGCGCGAGAGGATCGCCGCAAACCCGAGACCGCCGACGACGAGCAGGACCGCCGCCGCGACGGCGACCGGGACGGGCAGCCGGCCGGCGGCGATCGGCCGCATGCGCTTGCGCGGATCGAGCCGGTCGCGGTCCCGATCGGCCACGTCGTTGATCAGATAGATGGCGCCGGACAGCGCGCAGAAGATCCCGAACCCGGCCAGCGACAGCCACGCGGCCGGCGTGAAGAGGCGCTGGGCGAAGATCAAGCCGGCGAAGACGAACAGATTCTTCACCCACTGGCGTGGGCGCATCGACGCCACGATCGCTCTCAGCATATCCACGCTAGCTCACTCTCGAGGGCGGGTGGCGAATGCGGCGCGCGTGCTCAGAGGCGGATGACGTGCGGGCCCGGAGGCAAGGATCCGGTGGCGTTGCGCGTGTCGATCACCAGCGGGGCGTCTCGCACGATGGCCGCCCAGTCGTAGCTCGCGTGCGCCGTCAGGACCAGCACCACGTCGCGCGACGCGAGCGCCGCACGGTCCCACGCAACCGACTTCATCGGCCGGGTGCCGATCAGCACCGAGGACACATACGGATCGTGATACTCAACGAGCGCGCCCTTGGCCAGGAGGCTCTCGATGATCTCGAGCGCCGGCGAGTCGCGTACGTCGGCAACGCCGGCCTTGTAGGCGACGCCCAGCACCAGCACGCGCGCGCCGCGCAAGGCGCGGCTCCGATCGTTGAGCGCATCGGCCACCAGATGCACGACGTATTCGGGCATGCGGCGGTTGATCTCGTCGGCGAACGTGATGAAGCGCGGCTCGTAGCCCTCGAGCCGGACCTTCCACGACAGGTAGTGCGGATCGGACGGCAGGCAATGGCCGCCGAGCCCGGGACCCGGATAGAACGGCATGAAGCCGAACGGCTTGGTCGACGCGGCGGCGATCACCTCCCACACCGAGAGCCCGAGCCGGCGGCACATGATCGCGAACTCGTTGACCAGCGCGATGTTGACCGAGCGGAACGTGTTCTCGAAGAGCTTGACCATCTCCGCCGTCTGCGGCCCCGAGACCGGCACGACCTGGGGCGCGATGCGCCCGTACAGCGCGGACGCGAGATCACGGCACGACTCGGTCACGCCGCCGACGACTTTCGGGATGTCCCGCAAAGTCCACCGCTTGTTGCCCGGGTCGATCCGCTCGGGCGAGAACGCCAGGAACACGTCACGGCCGACCACCACGCCCTTGGCCTCGAAGCGCGGGGCCAGGATCTCCTGCGTCGTGCCGGGATAGGTCGTCGACTCGAGCACGACCAGCTGGCCCGGTCTGATGATCGCGGCGACGGCGTCGGCCGCCGCCACGATGAACGAGATGTCCGGCTCCTTCGACTTGCCGAGCGGAGTCGGCACACAGATGACGATCGCGTCGGCGTCCTTCAACGCGCCGACGTCGTCGTGGGCGCTGAGACGCCCCGCGCCGACGAGCCGCGCGATGACGTCCGCCGGGACGTCTTCGATGAAGCTGGTGCCGGCCCGCACCGCGGCGACGCGGCGCGAATCGAGGTCGACGCCGATCACGGTGGCGCCCGTCTCCGCGAACGCCACCGCGAGCGGGAGCCCGACGTAGCCGAGGCCGATCAGTCCGACGGTCGGGTTGGTGGTCAGCCGCTGCTTGAGCGTGTCGGCCGCCGCGGTCACAGACGCTCGCACGCGCGGCGCACGCCGGCGATGACGCGCTCGACCTCGTCATCGGTGAGCTCGGCGAAGCACGGCAAGGACAGGACCTCCCGCGACGCCCGCCAGGCTTCGGGCCAGCGGCGCTCGGCGCCGCCGCCGAACAGGGGCTGATCGGGAACCGAGCGCGGATAGTACACGGCCGTCGCGATCCCGTCGTCGGCGAGGAGCTTGGCGAGCGCGTCCCGTTGCGGGTGCCGCACCGTGAACAGATGGTACACGTGATGGGCCTTCGTCGCCTCGCTCGGCAGCTCGAGGCCGATGCCGGCGAGGCCCTTGTGGTAGAGCCCCGCGATGCGGCGCCGCGCCGCCGTCCAGTCGCTGAGCCGCCGGAGCTTCACCCGCAGCAGCGCGGCCTGCAGCTCGTCGAGGCGGCTGCAGTAGCCGAGCTCGACGTGCTCGTAACGCCCGCTGTCGCCGTGATGCCGAAGACGCGCGATGCGATCGGCGACGTCCGGGCGCCTGGTCACGACCATGCCGGCGTCGCCGCACGCGCCGAGATTCTTGGTCGGGTAGAACGACAGGCACGCGGCGTCGCCCCAGGCGCCGACCGGCTTGTCGTCCCACGCGCCCCCGACGGCCTGCGCCGCGTCCTCGATCACCGCCAGCTCGTGGGCGCGGGCCAGCGCCAGCACGCGGTCCATCGGCGCCGGCTGGCCGTAGAGATGGACGGGCATGATCGCGCGCGTGCGCGGTGTGATCGCGCGCTCGGTCGCCGTGAGGTCGAGCGTGTACGTCGCCGGATCGATGTCGACGAAGACCGGCGCGGCGCCGGCCATCACGACCGTCGTCGCGGAGGCGACGAACGAGAACGCCGGCGTGATGACCTCGTCCCCCGGGCCGACGCCGAGCGCGGTCAAGGTCAGGCGCAGCGCGTCGGTCCCCGACGCCACGCCGAGCGCGCGCGGGACACCGCAGGCCGCCGCCAGCTCCTGCTCGAGTGCTCGCCCCTCGGGGCCGAGCACGAACTGGCTCGTGTCGATCACGCGGGTGGCGGCGGCGAGCAAATCGGTCCGGAGCGCTGCGTGCTGGCGGGTCAGATCGATGAAAGGAATCATTTGAACCTCGGTTCGGAGTCCGTCGACGTCGCGCCCACGCGGGTGCTCAGGACGTTGCCGAGCCCGAGCAGGCTGAGCGAGAAACGGAACTCGTTGTCAGGGCTCTTGCCGGGGCGGTCGGGGCTCCGTCGAATGTACTCGAGCGTGAGGGCCCAGCAATCGAACTTCAAATCGCCGCCGAAGCGGGTCTCGACGACGCTGGTCGTGCGAAGGTCATAGTTCGTCTTCGCCTTGAGCACCAGGTTTCGCCACACGTCCACCGCGGCCGCGCCCTGCAGAAAATGGCTCGCCTGGTTCGACGGCGGACCGTTGCCGAGATTGAAAGTGCCGGGGACCTGGACGAAGTAAGGAATGATCACGTTGGGCTTGCGGATGTAGCGGGTGCCCAGGTTCGCGGTGACCCGGGGCACGTTGACGGTCGCGTCGGTCGTGTAGGACTGCAGGCCGTCACCGACCACATTGTAGCTGGCGTCGGCGTGGAAGCTCAGCATCTGGCTCGGCTGGATCATGACGTCTCCGGCGACGTTGCCGAGCTGGGCGTTCTCGATGTCGTAGGCGCTGGCCAGGGTGAGCTTGAAGAGGTCGAGACGGGCCGCCTCCGTGTTCTCCGGGCTGATCGTCCGTCCACGAATCCGATTGGTCAAAGAATACTCGAACCAGTTCGCCTCGGGAATGCGGTCGGTCTGGTCGGTCCACAGCGGCAGGCTGTAGAAGTTGTGGCCGACGATCCGGATGTAGTGCACGCGAGGCTCGATCGTGTGGAGCACGCGGCTCAGCCCGCCCCAGCCGCCGACGTCGTACACCCGCGAGAGACGGCTTTCGGCGTCGCTGCCGAATTCGAGCAGCTCGCGCACGCGGGGCTCGCCGTTGGTCTCCTCGACGGCCGGCCCGCCGCTGACCGGAGTGTGGACGCCCGTGACGGTGGTGCTGTAGGCGGTGAGGCGTCCTCCCACGAAGGGTGTGACGGTCGCGTAGCCGGCCAGAGGGATCGGTCGCGACACGACCGGATGCAGATCGAAGCGGGCTCCTTCGGAGCCGATCTCACGGATGAAGTTCACGACGCTCGTGTCGACCTGATAGAGGAACCCCGGGAGCCCCGGCAGCGTCTGCCGGACGCCGGAGAGCGTCAGCTCGGGCACGCGCTGCAGCTCGATGGGGCGGTCGATGGTCAGGTCCTGGTACCAGTACACCCGGCTCACCAGGCTCCAGTTCGTCCACGTCTTGGTCGCGAAGACGTTCGATTCCGCCCGCTGCGCCGCGCGCAGCGCCAGGGCCGACTGGTAGTCGCGCAGCACGAGGTCGTCTGACACGCCGTTGAGGTCGGCCCGGAACGAGAGCCCGGGCGCAATCTGCCAGTCGTGCTTGGCGCTGCCGAAGCCGCGAAGGTCGCCCTCCCTGAAGACCTCGTCGACGAAGAAGCCATCGAGCTTGCCCTGCTGGTCGCGCGAGATGACGTAGCGGTATTCGAGCCCGCCGCCGAAGCCCCGATTGGCGTACGCCGCCAGGGTGGCGGTCGCGTCCTGACTGTCCGAGATCGCCCAGAAGAACGGGATCTCGGTGAAGAAGCCCTTCTTGGCGGAGGTGCCGAACTGCGGCATCAGAAAGCCCGACTGGCGATCGCGGCGGATTGCCGCCGCGAAGATCGGAAAGTACGGGATGATCGGGATCGATTTCGCCCAGAACGAGACGTTCGTTCCCCAGACGAAGTCCTCGAGGTCGGCGGTGCCCTCGCCCAGGTGGAACGACCACGACGGCACCTCTTCCTCGCACGTCGTGAACATCCCGCGGTGGACGCGATAGACGCTCTCGCCCACGCGCTCGAGGCGCTCGCCGGCAAGGCGATAGTAGGGTGCCGCGTGCGCTTCGCCCTGGTAGACGACGCCGGTCCCGGTTTTGACGTTGTAGTCGATGCGCTCGCCGGTGAGCCGGTCGGCGCCGTCGTAGAAGATCACGCGGCCGACGGCGACCGCGTCCCCGGTCGCGCGGTTGATCTCGACTCGATCGGCGAGCAGGCGCGCGTTGCCGTGCGTGATCTCGACGTTGCCGGTCGCCAGCAGGAGGTTGTCGGGCCCGATCTGCTCGAAGCGGTCGGCGATCACCGAGACTTCTCCGCCCGGCGTCTGCACACGCTGCTGGCTCTGGGCGCGGGCAAGCGACGGGACGACCGCGACGGCGAGAGCCGTGAGCAGCAGGAGCGCGATCGAAGCCCGGCCTCGCCTCATGAGTGTCGAGAGCGCCTCGTCAGATGGGAAGCCTCATGCTATCAGCGCCCTTTTCGAGCGAGCAAGGTTTATCGCTCCCGACGAGATGGCGGAGCACGTCGCCGATCAAGAACAGCGAGCCGGCGACGCAGATGACCCCGTCGGCGGCGGTCGCCGCGGCGCGCACGAGCGCCTCGGCGGGCGCTCCGGCGACGGTGACGTCGACACCCGCCGGGATCAGCGCTCGCAGCGCGTCGGGCGCCGAGGCGCGCGCACTCGGGGGCGCGACCAGGATGAATCGGCGCGCGAGCGGTACCAGCGCCGCAACGATCCCGGCCGCGTCCTTGTCGGCGAGGATCCCCAGGACGAAGGTCACCGGCGTCTGCCCGAAGATGTCGCGGAGCGACGTCGCCAGCGCGCGCGCCCCGGCCGGATTGTGCGCGCCGTCCAGCACCAGGTAGCCGCGCGCGCCGCGCAGGACCTGGAACCGTCCCGGCCACCAGGCGCGCGCGAGGCCGTCGCGAATCGCGGCGTCGCCGGCGCCGAGCGCGCGCGCCCCGGCCGTCGCCAGGAGCGCGTTCGACGGCTGGTAGCTGCCGGGCATGGCCAGCTCGATGCCGGCCAGCGACCATCCGGGCCCGACGCAGGTCACGCGCTGGCCGTCCGGGCCGCGGCGCTCGACCGACACCGACAGATCGCGCCCCTCGAGCAGGAGCGGCACGCCCACCGCGGCGGCGCGCGCGACGATGACCCGCTCGGCCTCCGGCGCCTGCGCCGCCGAGACCGCGATGCCGCCGCGGATGATCGCCGCCTTCTCGCCGGCGATCGCCGCGAGCGTCGAGCCGAGGATCGCCTGGTGGTCGAGGTCGATGCGTGCGATCACCTCGACCTCTGGGATGCCGACGGTCGTGGCGTCGAGGCGGCCGCCCAGCCCCACCTCGAGCACCGCGACGTCGACCTCTTCCCGCGCGAAATGATCGAGCGCCAGCGCGGTCGTCGCCTCGAACACCGTCGCGTCGAAGCGTGCGATGAGGGTGCCGAGCGCCTCGACCCCATCGACCACGCCGTCCTCGGCGATGGCTTCGCCGTCGACGCGGATGCGCTCGCGGAAGGAGACGAGATGGGGCGAGGTGTAAAGGCCGACGCGGTGGCCGGCGGATTTCAGGATCGCGGCGAGCATGGCGGCGACCGAGCCCTTGCCGTTCGTGCCCGCGACCTGGACCAGCCGATAGCGCTGCTCGGGCCGGCCCAGCGCGTCGAGGAGCCCTTCGATCCGCTCGAGTCCGGGCCGCATGCCCGCATGCTCGCCGCCCCGCAGCGCCTGGAGCCGGGCGACGGCCTCGGCGTACGTCACGAGCGGGCTAGGCCGATCGGGGCGGCTCGGCGGCGAAGAACGCGAGAACGCGGCGGAGCGTCTCCTTGAGGTCGCGCCGCTCGACGATCATGTCGAGCTGGCCGTGCGAGAGCAGGAATTCCGAGCGCTGGAACCCCTCGGGCAGCGGCTGGCGGATCGTCTCGGCGATGACCCGCGGTCCGGCGAATCCGATCAGCGCGCGCGGCTCGGCGAGGATGACGTCGCCGAGCATCGCGAAGCTCGCCGTGACGCCGCCGGTGGTGGGATCGGTGAGGATCGAGATGTACGGCAGTCCGGCCGCGGACAGTCGCTCGAGCGCCGCGGACGTCTTCGCCATCTGCATCAGCGACAGGATCCCCTCTTGCATCCGGGCGCCGCCGGACGCCGACACGATCACGACCGGCAGGTGCTTGTCGATGGCGAGCTCGATCGCGCGCGTGAGCTTCTCGCCGACGACTGAGCCCATGCTGCCGCCCAGGAAGCCGAACTCGAAGACCGCCAGCACGGTCGGCTGTCCGCCGATCGAGGCGATCCCGCAGATCACCGCCTCGTCGGTCGAGGTCTTCAGGACGGCCGCCCGCACGCGCTCGCGGTACTTCTTCGTGTCCTTGAAGGTGAGCGGATCGGTCGTCGCCAGGCCGGTCTCGCGCTCCTCGAACGAGCCGGCGTCGGCGAGCTGCCCGATGCGCTCCCGCGCCGAGATCCGGAACGGATAGTGGCACTTCGGACACACGCGTCCGCCGCGCTCGACCTCCGCCCGGTAGATGATCTCCTTGCAGGAGTCGCACTTGATCCACAACCCCTCGGCGATGATCACCTTGCTGCCGCTCGACTCCTCTTTCTTCTTGAACCAGGCCACCGTGACTTACCTCCTCTCCCGGTTGGCAGACGTCGGGAGGGGCTCGCGCAGCGGCGCCTTGAGTTCGGCGATGAACTTCCCCACGTCGTCGACAAGGGTCGGCGACCCGGCGCGCGCCTCGACCAGACGCACGATCGCCGAGCCGACGACCACGCCGTCGGCGATGCGGCCGACGGCCGCAGCGTGCGCGGGCGTGCTGATGCCGAAGCCCACACAGAGGGGCGTCGCCGTCACGCCACGCAGCACGTCGATCTGGCTCGTCAGATCGGCGGGCAGATCCTTCCGCTCGCCGGTCACGCCGGTCACGGACACGACGTAGATGAAGCCGCGGCTCGTCTTCGCGATGAGTCGTACGCGCTGCAAGGTCGAGGTCGGCGCGACCATGTAGACCAGGTCCAGCCCGGCCGACGCGGCCTCGCTCGCCAGCGGCTCGCTCTCTTCGGGCGGCATGTCGACCACGATCGCGCCGTCCGCCCCGGCGTCGACGGCGGTCCGTGCAAATGCCTTCAGCCCGAACGCGAGCACGGGGTTGTAGTACGTCATCAGCACCAGTGGCACGTCGGTCTCGGCGCGCAGCGCGGCCACCGTCTCGAGCACCCGCGGCACCGTGGCGCCTGCCGCGAGCGCGCGCGTGCCGGCCCGCTGGACCACGGGGCCGTCGGCCAGGGGATCCGAGAACGGCACGCCGAGCTCGATGACATCCGCGCCGCGGCGCGCGGCCTCGACCACGAGCCGCCGCGTGTCGGCGAGCGAGGGATCGCCGGCCGTGAAATAGGGCATCAGGGCACGCTCCCCGCGCGCGCGCAGCCGCGCGAAGGTCTCGTCGAGACGGCTCATTCGATCTGCTTTCCGAGCGCCTTGGCGACCACGTGGACGTCCTTGTCGCCGCGGCCGGAGAGGCCGACCACGATCGCCTTCGTCCGCGGCAGGCTCTTGGCCAGGCGCATCGCGTGGGCGACGGCGTGGGCCGACTCCAGCGCGGGCATGATCCCCTCGAGCCGCGTCAAGGCCTCGAATCCCTCCAGCGCCTCGGCGTCGGTGGCCGAGACGAACTCGAACCGGCCCGTGTCCCGGTAGTAGGCGTGCTCAGGCCCCACTCCAGGATAGTCGAGGCCGGCCGAAATCGAATGCGCCGTGGCGATCTGCCCGTCGTCGTTCTGGAGCAGGTAGCTCATGCAGCCGTGGAGCACGCCGACGGCACCGGCGGTCATCGACGCGCCGTGCCGTCCCGTCGAGATCCCCTCGCCGCCCGGCTCGACCCCGACGATCCGCACCCGGCGGTCGCCGATGAACGCGTGGAAGAGGCCGATCGCGTTCGATCCGCCGCCGACACAGGCGACCACCGCATCGGGCAGCTTGCCGAGGACCCGCTGCGCCTGCCGCCGCGCCTCGCGTCCGATGACCGAATGCAGATCGCGAACCATCATCGGATACGGATGCGGACCGAGCGCCGAGCCCAGCAGGTAGTACGTCGTCCGCACGTTGGTGACCCAGTCGCGCAGGGCCTCGTTGATCGCGTCCTTCAAGGTGCGGCTGCCGGACTCGACCGAGATCACGCGCGCGCCGAGCAAGCGCATGCGGAAGACGTTGAGCGCCTGGCGCTCGACGTCCTCGGCCCCCATGTACACCTCGCACTCGAGGCCGAGCAGCGCCGCGGCGGTGGCGGTCGCCACCCCGTGCTGACCCGCGCCGGTCTCGGCGATCACGCGCCGCTTCTTCATTCGCGCCGCGAGCAGCGCCTGGCCGAGCACGTTGTTGATCTTGTGGGCGCCCGTGTGGCAGAGATCCTCGCGCTTGAGGTAGATGCGCGCCCCGCCGCACTGCTCGCTCAGACGCTCGGCGAAGTAGAGCGGCGTCGGCCGGCCGGCATAGTCCCGCATGAGGTCGCCGAGCCGGCGCTGGAACTTCCGGTCGCGCTTGGCCGACGCCCACGCCTGCTCGAGCTCGATCAGCGGCACCATGAGCGTCTCGGGCACGAAGCGGCCGCCGAAGCGGCCGAAGTGTCCGCGCGCGTCGGGCAGGCTCGCCTTCACCGGGCTCCCTTTGCCTCGGCGACGAACCGCCACACCTTGTCCGGATCTTTGCGCCCGGGCTGCGCCTCGACCCCCGAGTTGACGTCGACGCCATAGGGGCGCGCCATGGCGACCGCGCGCGCGACGTTGTCGGGCGTGAGCCCGGCCGCGAGGATGATCCGCCAGCGCGCGTTCGCCAGGTCGCGCGCGGTCGACCACTCGATCGGCTGGCGCGCCTCGCCCTCACTCCAGCGCGCGGCGCTGTCCAGGTGGATCGCGTCGGCGTACTTCCTGTAGTTCATGAACTTCACGGTCGGCGTCCACGGCTGCAGTCCGCCGAGCTCGTCCGAGGGCGCCGGCAGCTTGATCGTCTTGATCACCGGCACGGAGTAGCCTTCGAGATCCTCCGGCTTCTCGTCACCGTGAAACTGAAGCGCCCCGAGCCGGCACGCCTCGGCGACTGCCTTGATGTGCCCCATCGGATGATCCCAGAAGACGCCGACCGGCGTGACGAACGGCGGCAGCGCGCGGACGATCGGGGCCACCTGGTCCGGCGTCACGAAGCGCGGCGTGTTCTCGACGAAGATGAAGCCGACCGCGTCGGCCCCGGCCTCGACCGCCGTCATCGCGTCCTCGAGATTGGTGATGCCGCAGATTTTGACGCGGGTCATTGATGAATGGGTGGGGCGAGACGCCCCCCCCATTTCCCCCCCGGCTCGCGTTGCGATGCCTTGACGCGTACTGCTTGCGCCGTGGTGCGCGCCTTTCGGCGCGGCGCCACCTCAATGCTTACTGCCTGCGCCGTGGTGCACGCCTTTCGGCGCGGCGCCACCTCAATGCTTACTGCCTGCGCCGTGGTGCACGCCTTTCGGCGCGGCGCCACCTCAATGCTTACTGCTCGCGCCGTGGTGCACGCCTTTCGGCGCGGCGCCACCTCAATGCTTACTGCTCGCGCCGTGGTGCGCGCCTTTCGGCGTGGCGCCACCTCAATGCTTACTCCCTGCGCCGTGGTGCGCGCCTTTCGGCGTGGCGCCACCTCAATGCTTACTCCCTGCGCCGTGGCGCGCGCCTCCCGATCACCCGCGTGGCTCATGACGCCACCAAGGTCAGCTCCCGGATTTTCGCGGGGACGTCGGCGGCGCGGACGAGGCCTTCGCCGACGAGGATTGCGTGGGCGCCGGCCGAGACGACCTGTCGCACGTCGGCGGCGGTGAAGAAGCCGCTCTCGCTGACTACGATCGGTCCCGGCGGGATCAGCGGCAAGAGCTCGAGCGTCGTCGTGATGCGCGTCTCGAAGTTGGTCAGATCGCGGTTGTTGATCCCGACGATGCGGCTGCCGACGGCGAGGGCGCGGTCGAGCTCGGTGGCCGTGTGGCATTCGACCAGCGCCGCCAGCCCAAGCCCTTTGGCGGCGGCGAGCAGCTCGGAGAGCTCCGTCGTGTCGAGGATGGACACGATCAGGAGCACGGCATCGGCGCCGGCCGCGCGCGCCTCCCAGAGCTGGTATTCGTCGATCGTGAAGTCCTTGCGCAAGAGCGGCACCGCGACCGCCGCGCGCACCCGGCGCAGATCGTCGAGGCTGCCGCGGAAATACTTCTCGTCGGTGAGGACCGAGATCGCGTGGGCGCCGCCGGTCGCGTACGTCGTGGCCAGCGCCGCCGGATCGAGACCGCTCGCGAGCACGCCGCGCGAGGGCGACGCCTTCTTGACTTCGGCGATCAGCCGGACCGCGCCCGCTGACGCGCGCAGCGCGCTCTCGAAGTCGCGCGGGGCGGGTGCGGCGGCGCACTCTCGCTCGAGCGTCGCCCGCGAGACGGACACCTTGCGGCGGGCCAGCTCGGCGCGGGTGTTGGCGACGATCTCGTCGAGGACCGACATAGCTCGGCGCTAGATGTCGGCGTCGGCGGCGGTGTGAAACGGGCGCTTCGGGGCATTCGGCATGGTTTCTGTGACCCTCGGGCCTCTCCGAAGGTGGCGAAAAGTGTGGCAGAAGCTCCTGGTCAAGTCAAACATCGCGCCCGGCGACTGGGCCGGTTCGGTCCCGGGCGTCCGGGCTAGAAGCTCAGCGTTTTGAGGTAGGCGCGGAATTCGTCGGACAGGTCGGGGCGAGCCAGCGCGAACTCGACCGTGGCCTTGAGAAACCCGAGCTTGTCGCCGGTATCGTAGCGCCGGCCCTCGAACTCGACCGCGTACATCGGACGGCGGGCGCGCAGCATTCGCAGCGCATCGGTCAGCTGGATCTCGCCGCGGGAGTCCGCGCGGGTGCCGGCCAGAAGCTCGAAGATCTCGGGCGGCAGCACGTAGCGGCCGATGATGGCCAGATCCGACGGCGCGTCCTTCGCCTTCGGCTTCTCGACCAGGTCGAGGATCTCGTGCACACGGCTCTCGACCTGCCTGGCCTTGATGACGCCGTATTGATGGATCCGCTGCTGCGGCACGCGCTCGACGGCGAGCACCGGCGCCTCGTGGCGATCGCTGACGTCGAGCAGCTGGCGCATGCAGGGCGTCGGCGTTCCCCCGATGATGTCGTCGCCGAGGAACACGGCGAAGGGCTCGTCGCCGACGAGCGCCCGCGCGCAGAGGATCGCGTGCCCGAGGCCCAGCGGTTCGCGCTGGCGGACGTACGAGACCGAGGCGAGCTCCGAGATGGTCTTGATCTGAGCCAGCTCGTCGGCCTTGCCGCGGTCGTTCAGGTAGTACTCGAGCTCGAACGCCGAATCGAAATGGTCCTCGATCGCGCGCTTGCCGCGGCCGGTGACGATGATGATCTCGGACAGGCCGGAAGCGACCGCCTCTTCGACCACGTACTGGATCATCGGCTTGTCGACCAGCGGCAGCATCTCTTTGGGCTGAGCCTTCGTCGCCGGGAGGAAACGCGTGCCGAGGCCTGCGGCCGGAAAGACCGCCTTGCGGACCTTCATGACGTCATTATACGTGGCGGCGCTGGCGACGACGAAGCAGCAAGATCGCCGCGACGTACGTCACGGCACCGGCGACGGTCCCGACGGCCGCGGTACCGATCAGGAGCGCCAGCGAGAGGCTCCCGAGCAGGTCGAGCATGTCCGAGACGGAGAGCGTCGAGGCCATCTTTAAGAGCTCGGCCATCTCGCCGATATCGGCGCCATGCAGATCGGGCAAGACGAAGGCGCCAATGCGCAGGGCGAAGCCGTACAGGATCGGCGCGAACCAGGGCAGATTGAGCCACGTCCCCGTCACGGTCACCGCGCGGTTCAGCCGGAAGATCGTCGCCACGGCGAGCGACAGGACCGTCTGGAGTCCGTAGAACGGCGTGCAGCTGATGAAGACGCCGATCGCGAGGGCCAACGCGACGCGCCACGGCGGGTCGTCGAGCCGCAGCACGGCGCCGAGCCGCGCGGCGAGCGCGCGGCGAAGCCGGCTCAGGGCCGCGGCCGCCACCGTCCGACTCCTTCCAGTACCGCGACGATCGCCAGCACGCACGCCGCCTGGACCAGGATCAACACCGCTTCGCGCGGCGTCGCGTCCTTCAGGAGGATCGCCGAGAGACCGAGCGTCGAGGCCAGGAAGAAGATCAGGAGGACGCTCTGCTTGCGCGTCAGACCTAACTGCTCGAACCGGTGGTGAATATGGTCGCGGCCGGTGTACGCGAGCCATTCGTGTAGTGAGTGTACCTTGCCTGTCACGATCCGGGCGATCCCGACGAAGCCGATGTCGAACAGCGGCACCCCCAGGATGAGCGACGGCGTCAGCAGTGCGATGATCGGATCCCCCTCAGCCCATTCTCCCATCACGGCGAGGCCTGCCAAGGTGAAGCCGATGAACGTCGCGCCGCTGTCGCCCAGGAAGAGCTGGGCGCGGCCCGGACGGAAGTTGTACGGCATGAACCCGAGACACGCGCCGACCAGCGCGGCCGAGAGATACATGAGGTAGCGCTGCTCGGTCTGGAGCGCCGCGATGCTGAAGAACACGCCGGCGATCGCGCCCAGACCCGCGGCGAGGCCGTCCATGCCGTCGAGGAACTGGACCGCGTTGGTGACCGTGACGAACCAGAGGATCGTCAACAGCACGTTGATCCACACGAAGCCGGGCACCCACACCGGCGTGACGTTGAGCATGACGCCGTACGCGATCGCCGCCGCGGCCGCGCCGACGTGGCCCACGAGCTTGAGCGAGGCGGGCAGATCGGTCAGGTCGTCCAGGATGCCGATACCGACCACGAGCGTCGCCCCGACCGCCACGCCCTTGAGCTGCAGCGAGAAGTCGAAGCTCGTGAGCACGGTCACCGCGAAGGCGCAGTACACGGCGGCCCCGCCCAAGAGCGGGGTCGCGACCTCGTGGACCTTGCGCGCCGCCGGCATGTCGAGCACGCCCCATCGGCTCGCGATCGCCCGCATGACCGGCGCCGCGAAGAACGCGACCGCGAACGCGAGCATGACCAGATAGAGCCACGGCAGGCGCGCGGCGTGATCGCGCCCCCAGATCGGGACCAGCATCAGCATGCCGACCATCGCCAGCCGCACCAGGTGCGGGGTCGCGGGGCCCGAGTGGAGGAGCCCGGGGTGAATCGCCGGAGACGGCAGCGAGCGATCGGGCTCGCTCACGAGGCGAGCGCCTCCGTGAGCGCGCCGGTCACGGTGTCGGCCTCGGCGTCGGTGAGCGACGGGTAGCACGGCAGCGAGAGGCTCTGAGCCCAGAGCCGGTCGGCGCTTGGATAGCCGGACAGTCCCAGCGCGCGATGGATCGGGCGGAAGACCGGACGTCGGGCCGCCACGCCGCGGCGCTCGAGGTGCACGAGCACGGGATCGAGGGGCTTGTCGATCGCGACGACGAAGCGATGATAGACGTGGCGGTCGCCGCAGTCGGCCGGCACCCGGCAGCGCGGCGCGCGCGCCAATGCGGTGCGATAGCGCGCAGCCAGCGCGCGCCGCCGCGCGATGAACGCGCCGAGCCGCGGCAGCTGGCTCCGGCCGAGGGCCGCCTGCATGTCGGTCATCTTGTAGTTGAAGCGCGGGCCCAGCTCGGTCCGTCCGTCGTAGTCGCGGGTGTCGCGCGCCCAGGCGACCAGATCTGCGGGCCCGGCGACGGCGCCTCCCTCACCGGTCGTGAGGAGCTTGGTCGCGTAGAACGAGCACACGGCGAGCCCCGCGCGGCCGCCGACGGGCCGGCCGCCGAGCGTCGCGCCGAGCGTCTGCGCACAGTCCTCGATCACGGCGACGCCCAGCCGCTGGAATTCGGCGAGATCGACGGCGAGCCCGAATGGATGCACGACGATGATCGCCCGCGTACGCGACGTGCGGCGCCGCGCGGCGTCGGCCGCCGACAGGCCGAGCGTCTCGGGGTCGGCGTCAGCCAGCACCGGCGTCGCCCCGCAGCGCGTGACCGCGTGGTAGAGCGCGTCGCAGACGTAGGTCGGGATGATCACCTCGTGGCCGGGCCCAACGTCGAGCGCGCGCAGCGCCAGCTCGAGCGCGGCGCTGCCTGAGCTGACCGCCGCCGCGGCGGCGACGCCCAGGAACTGGGCGAGCTCCTGCTCGAATGCGGCAACCTCAGGGCCTTGGGCCACCTGGCCGCCGCGGACGATCCGCGCGACGCGCTCGGCGTCGTCCTCGCTGAGCGTCGGCCGAGAATGGGGGATTGTTGTTGTAGCGGGGGCCGTGAGGCCGGCTTGAGCCGAGGGTGGGCCTGAGAAAGAACCGAGTGGCTCCGACACGCCCGATCCCTCCTTAGAGGTTGAGCAGGAGTCGGATCGAGTGGAAGGCTTCCGCGTATTTGACCCGGGCCTGGATCCCGCGGAAGTTCGCGCAGGACCGCGCCAGCTCCAGGATCGACAGGTCCTCGATGTTGGTTTTGGTGACCTGCGAGCGGTGCGCCTCGAGGCCGGCGAGCTTGGTCTCGAGCACGTCGGCGATGTCGGTGGCGCAGTTCGGCGTGAAGTTCACCGTGGACGGGACCTCGAAGAACAGGAGATTCGGGACGTAGCGGGTCGCCGACATCGCGCTCTGGGCGAGGTTTCTGTGGTCCTGGTGCGTATCCTCGGGCGAGTTCACGAAGATCATCCGGGGGTCGGTCTTCCTGATCACCGACTCGAGCGTCACGATCAGCTCCCGCGACAGGGGCACCTCGGTGTCGCGGTAGTCGCCCCAGAAGATCTCTCGCACCCCCAGGATGCGCGCGGCGTCCTTCTGCTCGCGCCGGCGCACCTCGGAGTCGCCGCCGAGCGCGCCGTCGGAGGCCACGAACATGTACACGGCGTGGCCCCGCTGGGCGTACTTGGCGAGCATGCCGCCGCAGCCGTATTCGATGTCGTCGGGATGGGCGCCGAGGGCCAGGATGTTCACTTATTTCGGCTCCGGCGTGAGAGGCGACCACGTGCTCCCTCTCGAGAGGATGCCGAGGGCCTCATCGCCGTGACTCAATAGTAAGTCAAGGGCCGAAAGAAACGGAACGAATTCGCCGTGTTCCTGAGCATAGACGGGGTGCTCGTACTGCTGTGTCTCCACGGTGATTCCGGCCGCGGCGAACTGGGCGATGTCCATATAGATGGGGCCGTTCTGACCGGCCAGATAGGTGTCGGCGCCCACCGCCCGGCAGAGGGCCACCAGACGGGCCGTGGCGTCGCCCTGGGCGTCGTCGGGGAGCGCCATCTCTGACGCCAACCGGGTCGGGGTCGTGATCCCGAGCTTGCCGGCCAGCCACCGGGCGCTCGAGACTGCCACCGGCGAGAGGCGGTCCCAATCGGTCCAGTAGAACGCCTCGAGCTCCTCCCGGTACCGATCCCAGCAGGCGGCGGCGCCGTAGGCGTTCTCGAGCAAGGCGAAGTGGCGGGCGCCCCAGGGCTGGCTCGTGTCCACGGTCACGTCGAGGATCGGCGTGCCGAGCCGGGCCTTGACCGGCACGGTGAGCCATCGCGGGCCTTCGGGTGTCTTGATCCGGTTGCGGTTCTGCCAGCCGTTCTTCACGTACTGGACGGTGTCGAGGAAGATGAACACGTCGGCGGTGGCCCATTTGGCGAAGTAGCCGAGCCACGGCGCGTAGTGAGGTTGGTGGATGGCGAGCTTCATGGGATCACAAGCGCCTGACGAAGATCGGGTTGGTCAAAAGGCGGCCGGCGCCACGCACATCGAGCCGGTAGAACGTCGGCGAGCCGTCGAAGACTTCGCGGTGGACGGCCCGTAACGGCAGCGGACCGGTCCACGCTCTCACGACCGTGCCGTTCCGCACGAGCGTCACCCGGACGTCGCGCGGTGGTGTACCCACCGCCGCGAGGTCGACGTTGATCTCGATCGGCGCCGATTCGGCCACGCGGAGTGAGCCGCCCGACACCGCCGTCGAGGTGCCGGCGTGGAGGGAGAAATCGTCGAGCACCAGCTCGGCGCCGGCTTCCTGCTCGACGGCATAGAGGCGCCCATGCTTCAAGGCGTCGAGCAGGGCACGCTCGGTGCGCTCCTCGACCAGGAAAACGCTGCGAATCTTGCCGAGAGTCTTGCCGGCCGTGAATCCGTGGAAGCCCGACTCGCCGACCGCCCACGGCGCTCGGCTGCGGTCGCCCGCCGCGAACTCGCCGAGCAAGCGGTCCCACGAGCCGCCGGGCCGATCGACCCGCGTCGTGTCTTCGTAGACGGCGCCGAACGCGGTGTATCGCGCGGTTCGCATGAGGTCGTCGGGGTACGGCAACGTCGACCACGAGACCCGCACCGGCCCCATCCACTGCTCTCCGGCGTCGCGCGCCTCGGGGAACGACCAGACGATCGCGCCGCCCAGTCGATCGACGTAGTCGATCAGGTCCTGATGCGGCGCCAGGCCGAGGTCCTGGTACGGCGGGTATGGGTCGACGGTGAACGGCCAGCCGCGTACGAGCGCGACGACGGCGACCGCGCACAGGGCAGAGCCGGCGAGCCAGCGGCGCTGCTTGACCACCACCACGACCCGTCCGACCTTGCGGAGCGCGCGCCGCTTGCGCGTGAGCAGATAGATCCCCGGAATCAGGAGCACGCCGGGCAGCGCATCGAGCGCCGACGACCAGTCGAATCCGCCGATCCGGTTGCCGGTCACCGGCAGCGTCCGCAGTGCGCCGTCGTCGAGGCCGAAGACCAGCATGTTCTTCTGCGTCTCGTGCACGGTCATGTCGAACGCCAGCGGTGAGCCGGTCCAGTAATAGTGCGGCAGCACCTCCACGCCCGGGACGATCAGCACGCGTGGGTTCGCGGCGCGCGCCTGCGCCACCCGGCTCAGATAGCGATCGATGCCGACGTCGAGCACCGAGCGCTCGTCGCGCACCGCCCGGGTCAGCGCTCGGAACGGCGGCAGGCCGTACTCGACGCGCAGGAGGTAGTTCTCGGTGAGGAGCAGCGCGCCGATCCCCTGCTTCTCGGCCATCGCGGTCAGCTGCTCGAGGGAGAAATCGCCGGTGGAGAGATCGGAATGTACGTGGAGGACGGCCGGCAGCCGCTCGAGCGCGTGAGCGGCGCCCGAGAGGAGCCACGCGACGATGATCAGCTGAACCACGCGGCGAATCATCGGAGCTCCTTGTCGCGGACCAGCGCCGCGTACACCGCGAGAAGCTTTTCGGCCGCCACCGCCGTCGAGAACGCCTCGGCCCGCGTCTCGGCGGCCTCGCCGAGCTTACTGCGCAGGCCCGGGTCGCGGCCGAGCTCGATCAGGGCCGCGGCGAGCGCATCGGGGCTCTCGGGCTCGACCAACCGCCCGCACTCGCCGTCGACGATCACGTCGGGAATCCCGCCGACGGCGGTCGCCACGACGGCGAGCCCCAGGGCCATCGCCTCGACGATGACGCGCCCCATGCCCTCGTTGCGCGACGGCACGGCCACGATGTCCGCCGCCGCGAGACACGTCGTGACGTCGTGGGTCTCGCCGGTCAGCCGGAGCCGGTCGCTCACGTGAAGCGATCGCGCGAGGGCTTCGAGGCTCGCGCGCTCGCCGCCGTCGCCGACGAGCACGACCCGCGCGGACGGGATGTGCGCGAGCAAGCCCGGCAGCGCGCGCACGAGCAGATCGAAGCCCTTGATCGGGACCAGCCGGCCCAGGCCGACCACCACGAGCTCGCCGGGATCGAGGCCGAGCCGCGCGCGCGCCGGGGCCCGCGGCGGCGCCGCCGCGCGCAGCTCGGACGTCGGCACGCCGCTCGGCACGGCGACGTACTGGTCGGCGCGGCCGATCCCGCGCGCCAGATGCTCGGCGCTGCCGCGGTCGGTCAAGGTGACGATCCGGTCGGTCCAGCGCGCGGCCCGGCGCTCGAGCTCCGTGAAGAGCGCGGTGCGCCGCGCGCCGTAGTACCCGTAGAAGATGTGGCCGTGCGGCTGGTGGATCACGGCGGGCACGCGCGCGATCACCGCGGCGAGGCGGCCGATGAACCCGGCCTTCGACGTGTGCGTGTGGACGATCGACGGCCGTTCGCGCCGCATCAGCCGGACGAGCTGCGCGAGTGCTCCGAGGTCCGCGAGCGGCGCGACCTCGCGCCCGAGCGCCGGGATGTCGATGAGCCGGCAGCCCCGGCGGCGCGCATCGGCAAGCGACGCCGTGTCCGACTCGCGGAAGGACGCGGCGAGGCTCACGTCGTAGCCGGCTCGCGCGAGCGCGACGCACGAGGCGATCGTGTTCTCCGACGAGCCTCCGAGCGTGAGCCGCGTGATCGCATGCAGGACGCGCACGCTCATCGCGGCCCCTTCTGCGCGTAGAGCTCTACCGACGGCCCGACGAGCCAGCGGTCGCGCGAGAGCTCGGCAAGCGCCGCCGCGCCGGCGGCGATCGTCGCCCGGCCCCAGTGCGGAAGCGTCTCGACCGCCGCGCGTCGGGCCACGGGCTCCCTGGAGGCGACGGCCGAGTTCGAGACCTCGAGCACGCGAAAGCCCGCGCGCTCCACGAGCCGGCGGAGCCCTGCCGGCGTGAACGCGAAATGGTGGACGGTCGGATAGGTGTCCCACCCGCGAGATCTGACCAGCGGGCCGAGCGCGATCAACAGGCGCGCCCACGGCCGGTGGAAGCGGGCGTTTGGGACGCGCAGCGCCAGGAGCCCGCCGGCGACCAGCACCCGGTGCGCCTCGCGCAGGATCGTGAGGGGATCGTGAGCCTGGTCGACGACGTTGACCAGCGTCACCATGTCGGCGGTTGCGCCGCGGAACGGCAAGAGCGCGCCGTCGGCCTGGACCGCCGGCGTCTCGCTGTCACGGCCCGCCACCTTGCACGCCTGGTGCGCGATGTCCGTGCTCACCGCGAGCCAGCGGCGGCCGCGCGCGAGCGCGGCGAGCTGACCTCCGCCGGAGCCCACGTCGATCAGCCGTGGGCGCGCCTCGCGCGCGCGATCGAGCGCCGCGAGCCGATCGAGCAGCGAGCCGAACAGGCGCGTGCGTTCGGCGCTCACCCGCTCCGGCGCGAACAGCGACGGGTACTCGGTCTCGTACGTGTGGCGGAGCTCGACGGCCGTCGGCACCGCCGTGGAGAGCAAGCTGCGACAGCTCGGACAGGCGCGATAGCGCACAGCGCGATAAACGAGCCCGCTTGGGCGAGTCGGCCCGCCGCAGCCAGGGCAGGTCTCGTCGTCGACCTCGCGACGTCCGGCGGCCGGCGCCACGGCGCCGTTGCTCCGGGCATTGCAGAGCCCCTGCAGCGTGGTTTCGAGCTCGTCGGTGGCGCGCTCCCACGTGTAGTGGCTTTCGACGTGCTCGCGGCACGACTGACGAAGGCGCGCATAGCTCGCCGGGTCGCGCTCCCGGCCGGCCAGGAAGCGTTCGAGATCCTCGGCCATCGTCTCGGCGCTCGCGTCGCGGAAGACGAGCGCCGGACACAGTGCGCCGAGGATCTCAGGCGTGGCGCCGATGGGCGTGCCGAGCACCGGCGTGCCGCACGCGAGCGCTTCGACCGTGACGAGCCCGAAGCCCTCGAGCTCGCGCGTGGGCAGCACGAACACGTCCGCCGCCTGGTAGTACCGAGGCAGGTCGTCGTCGGGCACGAATCCCAGGAACTTCACGTGGTCCGAAAGCCCGAGCGCCTGGCTCTGCGCCTCGAGCGCCGCGCGAAGCGATCCCGAGCCGCCGATCAGCAACAGCGCGCGAGGGCAAGGCACCTTCACGCGCGCCATCGCGCCGAGCAGGTTGTCGAGCCCCATCCGGGCCTCGAGGTTGCGCACCGTCAACACGATGGGCCGATCCGCGTCGAGCCCCAGCGCGCGGCGGATCGCGGCGCGGTCAGAGGCCGGCGTGAACCGCTCCGTGGCCGCGGCGCCGCGGATCTTGACGATGCGCTCGCGCGGCACCGCGTAGAGCTTCCAGAGCTGATCGGCCGAGAAGTCGCTGAGCACGTGGACGCGACCGGCGCGCCTGAGACACGCGCGCTCGATCGCCCAGAGCACCGCGGTGCCGGTCGCGCCGACGATGCCGGCCCGATGGCGCGTCGTCATCCCCTGGCGCGACCGGTATTCGAGCGGCGCCGGAGAATAGAAGCTGTAGAGGCTCGGCAGGCGCGCGCCGAGGCGTGAGGTCATGGCGCCATAGCCGGCGAGCGGCTGGTGGACGTGCAGCACGTCGGCGGGCTCGCGCGTCAGCGCGTCCGCGACCGCCTGCCGCGCGCCGAAGATCGAGCTCTTGATGAACCGCGCGATCGAGCGCCGATCGGCGACGAACTGCCGGATGCGAACACGCTCACGCTCGACGGTGACGGGCTCCGCCGCGTCGGAATCGGCCCGGCTCACGATTCGCACGTCGTGGCCGCGGGCGGCCAGCCGCCTGGCCTGCTCCCACAGCATCCGCTCGCCGCCGCCCAGTGGCCGCGACGGCGACACGTCGGACACCATGAGGACTCGCAGCCGGGCGCTCATGCGCGTCTCACCGGATGCTCCAGGCGCCGCGCTGGTCCAGATACTCGCGCATCCATTGCTCGAGCATCATCAGGGTCCACAGGCGGTCCGCGTGGGTCCGCACGCCCTCGAGGTGCTCGCGCTTGAGCGTCTCGACGGCGTCGACCTCGAAGAGGCCGCGGGCGCGGACGCAATCGGGCGCCAGCAGCTCGTCGAGCGTCGGGCGCAGGTCGCGGCGGAGCCAGTCGCCGAGCGGGATCATGAACCCTTGCTTTCGGTGGGTCAGGATCTCGTCGGGCAGCACGCCCGCGAAGGCGCGCTTGAGCAGGCCCTTCAGCCGGCCGCGGGGCATCTTGGCCCGTGGCGAGAGGCGCAGGCTCTCTTCGATCAGCCGGTGGTCGCAGAACGGCGCCCGCACCTCGAGCGAGCTCGCCATGCTCATCCGATCGGCCATCGCGAGCAGATCGTCAGGGAGATACGCGGCGAGGTCCACGCGGAACGCGCCGTCCACCGGATCGCCGTCGGCGCCCGCGGCGAACGCGCGGCGCTGCAGCTCGTCCACGCCGGGCCCAAGGTGCCGGGCGAGCGCGGGAGCGGCCAGACGCTCGAGCTGAGCGTCGCCGAAGAAGCGGGTCCAGCCGATGTAGCGCTCGCCCGGCGCGGCGTCGGGTTCCGCCGTGAATCGGCGGGCCCAATCGGCCCAGTTGCGGCTTCCCCCCGAGTCGGGCAAGCGGCTCGCCAGCTCGCGCGCGGCACGGCGGAGCCAGTGCGGCAGGCGGGCGTGGAGCGCCGACACGCGAAGGCCCAGATAGCGCGGGTAGCCGGCGAACGTCTCGTCGCCGCCGATGCCCGACAGCGCGACCTTGACGTGGCGAGCGGTGGCCTGCGCGACGACGTACGTCGGAATCGCGGAGGAGTCCGCGAACGGCTCATCGAACCCGCGCACGATCTCCGGCACGAGGGCCTGCACGTCGGGCTCCAGGATCTCCTCGTGGTGGTCGGTCGCGAAGCGCTGCGCGACGAGCCGCGCGTACGGCAGCTCATCGTAGCTCGGCGCCGAGCGGCCGAAGCCGACCGAGAACGTCGCGATCCGGCCCGTCGTCACCTCGCGCATGCTGGCGACGATCGCGCTCGAGTCGACGCCGCCCGACAGGAACACGCCGAGCGGCACGTCGCTCTCCAGGCGCAGCCGTACGGCCTCACGCAGCCCGCGGCGGATCGCCGCGGCGCTCTCCTCTTGTGTCACGCGCGCGCCGCCAGGTGCTGCGGCGGTCGGCAGCCGCCAGTAGCAGCGCTCGCTGAGCCGGCCGTCGGCGAACGTCGCGGTGTGGGCCGGCGGGAGCTTGCGGATCTCGTCGAAGATCGAGCGCGCCGCGGGCGTGTAGCCGAAGGCCAGGTAGTGATGGAGCGCCGACCAGTCGACGGCGCGCCCGACCGCCGGATGACAGAGGAGCGCCTTGGGCTCCGAGGCGAAGAGAAAGAGCCGCTCGCGCTGCCAGTAGTAGAGCGGCTTCTTGCCGAGCCGGTCGCGGGCCAGGAACAGACGCCGTTCCGCGGCGTCCCATAGCGCAAACGCGAACATGCCGGCGAGGCGCTCGACGCACGCCTCGCCGTAGACGGCATACGCGTGCAGGATCACCTCGGTGTCGCTCTGCGTGCGGAACCGGCGGCCGCGCGCTGCGAGCTCGGTCCGCAGCTGGCGGAAATTGTAGATCTCGCCGTTGAAGACGATCCAGTAGCGCGAGCTCTCGTCGCTCATCGGCTGCCGGCCGGTCGCGAGATCGATGATCGCCAGGCGAGTCATCCCGAGACCCACGTCGTCCGCGGCGTGAATACCGGAGTCGTCCGGCCCTCGGTGCTTGAGCAGGCCGAGCATCGCGGGCAGGAGCTCGCGTGCGGTCGGGCCGACGTGGCCGGCGATACCGCACATCAGCGGGTCACCGAGGCCGGCGTGATCGCGGCGACGTCGCCCGCGACTTCGCGCAGGAGCGCCAGCACCCGCCCGGTCGTGCGCGCCGGCGTGTAGAGCCCGGCGCGCGCGAGCGCCCGGCGCCGCAGATCGTCGGCGAGGGCTGCGTCGGAAAGCACGCGCGAGAGCACCGAGGCGATGTCCTTCTCTTGCTCGGCGTCGAACAAGAGCCCGGCGTCGCCGACGACCTCGGGCAGCGCGGCCCGGTTCGACGTGACGACGGGCGCCCCGCACGCCATCGCCTCGAGCACGGTCGAGCCGAAGCCCTCCTCCAGTGAGGGCGTGACGTACACCGCCGCCTCGGCGTAGAGCGCCGGCAGATCGGCGTCGTCGACGCGCCCGGTGAAGACGACCCGATCGGTGATGCCGAGCGACGCGGCAAGCCCGGCCAGCTCGGGGCGGCCGTCGCCGTAGCCGCCGGCCAGGACGAGCGTGTGGCGGCTCCGCACGGGCCCGGGCAGCATCGCGAACGCGCGGATCAGCCGCGGGATGTTCTTGTGCGGGTTGAAGTTGCCCACGTAGAGCACGTACGGGGCGCCGATCGCGTAGCGGGCACGCGCCGACGCCGTGAGCGCCGCGGGCTTGAACTCGCCGCCGAGCGCGACCGGGATCACCGTGACCTTCGACGAGTCGACGCCGAGCCGCGCGACGATATCGCGCTTGGAGTACTCCGAGTCGCTGATGATCGCGCTGGCGCGCCCGGCATAGAGGCGGGCGGCGCGGGTCACGATCGCCTCGTAGACCGGTCGGCTCCGTCCCGGGTAGTTGATGAAGTAGAGATCGTGGATCGTCAGCACGACCGGGCACGGCGCGCGAACCGGCCCCTTGTAATACGGCGAGAGGAACACCGTGATGCCGTCGCGGGCGAGGGCGCGCGGCAGGGTCACCTGATCCCACCACTGGGTCCAGGAGCCCTCGAGGATGCTCGAGGTGACGCCGGGAAGCGTCTCGTCGAGCCGCGCGCCGGCGTCGCCGTAGACGACGCTGGACCAGCCGTCGGCCGACGCCGCGCGCAAGATCTCGAGCAGGTAGCGCCCGATTCCGGTGCGCACGCCGGGCCTGAGCTCGCGCCCGTCGACGCCGAGCCGGAGCGGTCGCGGCGCGCCGGCCGGGCTCACCGCTTCACCTCGGCCGCGACGCGCCCGAGCACGGCGTCGTACACTCGCTCCACCGCGTCGACGTGGGCGCCCAGGCTGAAGGTCGATGCGGCGCGCGCGCGGCCGGCGGCGCCAAAACGCGCGGCACGCGACGGATCGTCGAGCAAGCTCCGGATGGCGTCGGCGAGCGCGATCGGATTGGCGGGCTCCACCAAAAGGCCGGTCTCTCCGCTCAGCACGATCTCGGGCACGCCGCCGACGGCCGTCGCGACGACCGGACGGCACATCGCCATCGCCTCGACCAGCACACGGCCGAATCCCTCGCTCTCGGACGGCAGCGCGAACACGTCGGCGAGCGCCAGCACGTCGGCGACGTCCTCCCGCCATCCCGTGAAGTGCACCTGGGCCCCGAGCCCTTGGCCTCGCGCGCCGGCCTCGAGCTCGCGGCGGAGCTCACCGTCGCCGACGAGAATCCAGTGCACGTCGGGATTCACGTGCTCGATCAGCGCGGCGGCGTCGATGAGATGGCGGTAGCCCTTCTCGGGCGTGTGGCGTCCGACCGAGACCACGACCGGCGCCAGCGGCGGGATGCCCAGCTCCTCGCGCAGCGCCGAGGACGGCCGCCGCGGCGTGAACCGAGCCAGATCGATCCCGTTCGGGACGAGGCGCACCTTCGCCGGCGCCCACCTGAACCGCCGGGCCACCGCGCGCGAGGTGACGATCACGACGGTGGCGCACGCGCAGAGCACGCGGTCCAGCACGTGGTCCGGATCGGCGACGCGCACGTGCCAGAGCACCGGACGCGCCGCGAGCCGGCCGGCCACGGCCGCGTACGCCATCGCCCGCGAGCCGTTGGCGTGGATCGCCGCCGCGTCGATGGTGCGCGCCAGGCTCTCGAGCGTCCGTACGCTCCCGACGCTCGCCGGCCGCGGACGGCGCAAGGTGGGCAGCGGGATCACGTGGACGGGCAGCTCCAGGTCGCGTGCCCGCGCGCCGACCTCGCCCTCTTCGGGCACCACGAGCACCGGCGCCCAGCGATCGCGGTCGAGGCCTCGCAGCAGGTCGAGCAAGGAGAGCTCGCCGCCGCCGACGATCGCGCCGTGATTGGAGACGACGAGGATCGAGGTCGGACGAGACGGTCGCTCACCCACGCTCGTTCACCACCAGGATGCGCAGCCGGTCGGCCGGCGCCGCGTCGAAATCGCGCAGCACGTCGAGGCCGGGCGGCGGCGGTCCCCAGAGAAGCGGGATCAGCCCCTGTCGATCGAAGAAGAATTCGCGACTGTCGAGCACGACCAGACGCGCGCCGGCGTGGCGAGCGGCGGCGAGCAGCTCCTCCGGTCCGATCCGCGGCAGCGGCACCCAGCGGCGCTCGCTGTAGAACGCGATCATCGGCTTGCGGTCGAGCAGCACAGCATCGCGCGGCTGCGTCTCGGCGACCCAGCGCGCCGCCTGGCGATAGAGCGCCGCGCCCGCGTCGGGTCTGAGGACCGGCTGGAGGGTCCACGGCGCCAGGACCAGCGCGACGACGATCCCCATGGTCAGAGCCCAGCGCCAGCCCCGCCGCGCGTCGGTGAGCGTGACGGCTGCCCAGAGCGTGCCGACCGCCGCGAACGGCAGGATGAAGGGCAAGATCGGGAGAAAGACGCGCGGCTCGACGTGAAAGCCGAGCGACGCGAACGGCGGCAGCGCCGCGGCGAGCAGGACCGCGTCGCGGCTGAGCCATCCCTCCGTGCGGCCCCGCGCCAGCGCACCCGGGAGCACCAACAAGAGCAACACCCACGGCAGGAGGTCCGGCACCGCGTACTTCTGGAACAGCAAGACGTTCTCGAGGACGCGCATCGGCAAGGCACTCGGCGCGCTGGCGACGCCCGTCGCCAGCGGCAGGTTGTGGTCGATCTTGCCGCTGAGCGTGAAGTGGCCCCAGACCTCGGCGAGATACCAGACGTACGGCGCCACGATCGCGGTGAACACGACGACGGCGACGCCCAGCCACGGCAGGAGCGCGCCGGCGCGCTCACGGCCGGTCACGAACATGAAGAACGCGATCAGCACGAGTCCGACCAGATAGAGCAAGCCTTCCGGCCGCACGAGGTACGACAGACCGAAGCAGACGCCGGCGAACGGGATCAGGGCTCGCGGCCCGCTCACGAGGCCGCGGCGCGCGGCCAGCACGCCGGTGACCAAGAGGAACGTGTACGTCGCCTCGCACAGGACCGAGGCGGAGTTCTGGACCAGCCGCGGATGCACGGCGATGAACACACAGGACAGGAGCGCCGCCTGACGCCCGACGATTCCCCGCGTGAGCGCGAACGCCGGCAAGATCACCAGCGCCCCGAAGAAGGCCGAGACCAGACGCCCCGACATCTCCCAGTCGCCGATGAACGGCTGGGCGAGGGCGATCAAGATCGGATAGAGCGGATGGAACAGCGGGTCGAACGGCGAGCCCGTCGCCTGGAACTGCTTGGCCACGGCGACGTAGACCACGCCGTCCGGCGGGATCACCGGCAGGAACTCGGCGACCAGGACACGGATCGCGAGCGCGATCGCGGCGACCACGAGAGCCAGGATCACGCGGCACCTCGCCCGAGCGTCTCGTAGAGCTCGGCGGTGGCCTTGGCGCTCGCCGCCCAGGACCACGTCGACGCGGCGAGCGCGCGCGCCGCCTGGGCCATGCGCGCCGCGCGCGCGGGATCCCCGAGCACGTCGGCCAGCGCCGCCGCGAGCGCCGGCCCGTGACCGGGCTCGACCAGGCGCGCGGTCACGCCGTCGGTGAGGAACTCGCGGAAGCTGCCGACGGCGGTCGCGACCACCGGCGTCCCCAGGTCGCACGCTACCCGCAAGGAGCCGCTGTCCGTGATGTCCCGGTAGTTGAACACCGCCACGTCGGCCGCCGCGAAGTACGTCGCGACGTCCTCGGCGGGCACGTAGCCGGGGCGAAAGAACACCGCGTCCTCCAGGCGGGCGCGGCGGATCGCATCGCGATACTCCGCTTCGTTGCCGACGAGCAGAGGTCCCGCGATCACGAGGCGCGCGGCCGCGTGGCGCCGACGAAGCTCGGGCAGCGCGGCGATCACGCCGTGAATGCCCTTGTAGGGCCGGATGGCGCCGAAGACGAGGACGAGCTTCGCGTCGGCCGGCAGGCCGAGCGCCGCGCGCGCCGCCGCTCGGTCGGGTCGCTGCTCGCCCTGCAGAAAGCCCGCGTCGCCATGGTGAATGAGCTCGATCCGGGCCCGGGCGGGCAGCCGCTCTCGCGCGATGTCGGCCGCCCGCCTGGTGTGAACGACGACCGCAGTGGCGGCGGCATAGCAGCGCCACAGGGTCCAGTCGTCCCAGCGGATGCGCTCGTGGGTGCGCACGTTGTGGATCGTCATCACCACCGGCGCTCGCCGCCGGATCAAGGGCCACAGCAGCGCGTCGAAGCGCGTCGAGATCACGCTCTGCACGTGGACGACGCCGGCCCGCGCCCGGCGGATGCGATCGCGCAGCGCGTTCACGTTGCCGAGGTAGCCGGCGCCGGCGGAAAAGCAGCGGTCGACCTCGAAGGCCGACGCCAGGTGCGCGAGCTCCCAGTCGCGGTTGGTGAGGAGCGAGACCTCGATGCCCTCGCCCGCGAGCGCCGCGCACAGGTTCCACGTGTAGTGCGCGATGCCGCCCCAACCGCCGGTCTCGACCATAAGGACTCTCACGCCGAGCGCACCGTGGCGCCCGAGCCGAGCCCGCGCAAAAGCCGCGCGCAGGCGGCCTCCTTCGCGAAGAGGCTCTGCGCGCGGCGGCGATCGAGGGGTGGATATTTCACGACGAGGGCGGCCATGCGCGCCACGGCGACCGCGGCGACCGCGGAGCGGAGCAGCGCCGCCGAGCCGCGACCGTGATGCTTGCGAAAATACCGCACATAGCTCAGGTAGTAGTCCACCTGGCGCACGGCGGTCTCCCGCGTGCTGGCGCCGTGCCGGTGCGTCGCCTGAGCGCCGGGACACAGCGCGACCGAGTGTCCGCGGGCGCGCAGCCGGCGGCAGAGGTCCGTCTCCTCGAAGTACATCCAGAAGTGCTCGTCGAATCGGCCGACCGCATCGAACGCGGCGCGGCGCAGCAGCATCGCAGCACCCGAGATCGTGTCGACGGGCGCGTCGCGCGTGAGGTCGCGGTCGTCGTAGTAGAACCGCCTGACCCACCGATTGCGCGGGGCCACGCTGTGCAGGCCGAGCACCTCGCCGAGCGCGAACGCGAGGGTCGGAAACCGCTTGGCCGACGGCTGCGGCGTTCCGTCGGCGTACACGAGCGACGGCCCGGCCAGGCCGCACGTCGGGTTCGCGTCGAGGAAACGCCGCAAGGTCCCCAGGCACGCGGGCTCGAGCACGACGTCGGCGTTCATCGCGCAGACGTAGGTCGCGGGCACCGCGGCAGCGGCCCGGTTGATGGCGGCGCCGTACCCGGGATTGTCCGCGTTCACCATGACGGCGACCTCGGGATCGGCGGCGCGCACTGCCTGCGCCGTGCCGTCGCTCGAGCCGTTGTCCGCGACGACGACGCGCGCGTCCAGCCCGACGACGGCCTTCCGGGCCGCGGCCACGGCCTGCACGGTCAGCTCGCGCGTGTTGTAGCTCACGACGATCACGACGGTGTCCGTCATGGTGTCGCTACGCCGCCCCTCGTCATCGCGACCCCGGCGTCGGCGCGCCGGTGCCGATCCGCGCGCCGGCGCGAACCAGGCTGAGCCCCAACAGCATCGGCGCCTGCCGTTGCCAGGGCACCGTGGCGAGCGAGGCGGCGAACCGCCGCCGCGCCTCCGTCCAGTCGCCCCGCGCGTACGCTTCCTTGCCGAGCCAGTTGTGCGTGTCGGCGATGATCCGCCGCCCCACCGCTCCGAGGCCTTCCACGGCGGCGGCCCGCGTGCGGCAGAGCTTGTCGAGCACGCGGAACCGGTTGCGGTCCATCCGCGAGCGGTCCTCGCTCATGCCGCCGGGGTGAACGCGGTAGCGCACGAGCACCGCGGGGCTGTAGCGCGCCTCGGCGACCAGCGACAGGCGGAGCCAGAGATCCCAGTCTTCGAGCGCCGTCAGCCGGTCGTCGAACGCGCCGGCCGAGTCGAGCGCGGTGCGGCGGATGAGCGGGGCGATCGCGGGGATGAAGTTGCCGTGGATCAGCTCCGAAAAGAGCCAGCCGTCCAGCGTGCGTCCGCCGTAGCCGAACCGCTCCGAGGCGCGCATCTCGTGACTGGTCGCCACGGTCTCGATGAGCACGTCGCAATAGGTCCAGCCGACGGTCGGCGCCGCCTCGAGCAGCGCCACCTGCTCGGCGAGCTTGGTCGGCATCACGACGTCGTCGGCGTCGAGAAAACTCACGTACGCGCCCCGCGCGACCGCGAGCCCCGCGTTGCGCGCCGCCGCCAGGCCTCGATTCGCCTGTCGGATCACCCGGACCCGGTCGGCGTAGCGCGACAGCACCGCCGGGGTGTCGTCGGTGGAGCCGTCGTCGACCACGATCACCTCGACGCCGTCGAGCGTCTGGGCGAGCGCGCTCTCGAGCGCCACGGGAAGGAACCGCGCGTGGTTGAACGTGGCGATGATGAGGCTCACGCTCACCGGATGACCTCGTAGATGATGTTCTCGCGGTCCCCCCACCGAAAATTCGGATCGCTGGTTCCCTGTCGCGGATGGATCCGGACCTCCGAGGGCGCCGGCGTGAGGCCGTTGAGCAAGTGGTCGACGAGGCGGCCGAGATCGTACGTGTGCGTGTAGAAACCCGGCTCGAATTTTTCGTCGCGCTTGCCCCGCAGGCGCAGCCGGCGCGGCGGCAGGTAGAACACGATCACGAGCTTCTTCCCCGCGCGCTCGTACATGCGCTGCACCGCGGGCTCGAAGTCGGGCAAGTGCTCGAGGATGTGCCGGCAGAGCACGGCGTCGAACGAGCCCGGCAAGCGGCCAAGCTCGTAGAGCGAGCCCTCCTGGAAGCGGGCCGCGTCGGCTGGGAACCGCTCCCGCGCCGCGGCGACGAACTGGGCGGTGACGTCGACGCCGAGGTAGTCGAGGTCCGGCCGCCGCTCGCGGCAGAGCTCGAACATGACGCCGGTGCCGCAGCCGACGTCGAGCACCGAGCTCATGCCCTCGAGGAGCTCGAGCGTCTTGAGCCGCGACGGATGCTCGCGCCCTTCGTAGCCCACACGGAGAAAATCGCGGACCTGCGCGGGCGTGTAGCGTCGCCAGGTTTCCCTCACCTTCATGTCGTCGTCCTATTCATAGGCGCCGCTCGGCCGGCGGGGCCCCAGCCCGGCGACGGCCTGCGCCGCGCACGTCCTCATGCGGTCCCCCGCCGCGACCAGAGCCGGCGGACGCCGTGGCCGCCGAGCGCGGCGACCAGTCGCGGCAGCGAGCGCAGGCGCCGAACCGTCGAGTCTCCGTCGCGGCCGCAGCCGGCGGCCTCCCACGTCTTGGCCTCCACCTCGAAGCGATAGACGGCGAAGAGCACGCTGAGCACCAGGCCGGCCACGCCGTCGCGATAGCCCTTGGAGACGAAGAAGCGGAACCGGAACGCCGACGCCGCGGCCCAGATCATCGCGAGCGGGCCCGGCGGCGCAGCGCCGTCGCGAAGCCGCGCACGCGCCTCCTTGTCGGCGTACTCGTCCCACTTGCGCGCGAGATCACCGATGGTCTGGCCTTCGCGCTCGTGGAGGATCCACGTGTCGTCTTCGATCGGCAGAAACCGCACGCGGCCGGCGATCTCGGGGTGACTGTGGAGCCGATCGGGGTAGAGCCCGGCGCCGCGCCGGAAGCACCGGAGCTGGTAGTCAGGGAAGCCGCCGATGTGCGGCAGCCGCCGCCCCAACCAGCAGTTGAGCCGCGGCAGCCAGATTCCGGACGTCCCGCTGTCCGCCTCGACCTCTCCCCGCAGGCGATCGGCCAGCTTGTCGGTGATGACCTCGTCGGCGTCGACCACGAGGATCCAGTCGCCCGTGGCCAGCTCGATGCCGCGATTGCGCGCCCACTCCATGTGCGGGATCCATTCGTGGTCCACGATCTTGGTGGCCAGACGCGCGGCGCGCTCGCGCGTACGATCGGCGCTGTCCATATCGACCACGATGCGCTCGTCGCACCAGGCGACCGACTCGAGACAGCGCTCGATCAGCGCTTCCTCGTTGCGCGCGACGATCACGGCCGAGAACGCGGCGCTCATCCCTGCAGCACCGTCCGCCAGTCGGCCACGAACTCGACTCGCCACGCGGCGCCGCCGACCAGGCTCGCGAGGAGCACATAGGCGCCGACCGAGACCGCCGCGCCGAGCACCAGCGACGGCAGATCGTGGATCCAGAAGCCCGCGAGCACCGCGAGGACCGCGGCGGCGCCGACGCTGGAGGTCAACGGTACGCGCACGGCCGGCAGCACCTGGAGCGGGATGCGCCGCTTGAGGTTCCACGCCGTGTAACAGACGCCGGCGCAGGCGAGGCTCGCGCTCGCGACGGCGAAGCCGACGAAGCCGAGCCAGGGGACCAGCGCGACCGTCAGCGCCCACAAGAGCGCCGCGCTCGCCAGGTTGAGCCTGAAGACGACGTCCGGGCGGCCCAGACCGTAGAGGGCGTGGACGAAGATCGTCGAGGTCCCGCCGATGATCGCGGACAGGCAGAAGCAGCGCACCGCGGGCACCGCCGGCGCCCACGCCTCGCCGAAGATCAGCCGCACGACCGGATCGGCGCCCGCGAGCAACAGCGCGGCCGCCGGGTAGAGCACGGTCGTGACCCGATTGAGCGCTCGCGCCGCCGCTTCGGCGAATCGCCGCGGCTCGGCCTGCAGGCTCGATAGCGCCGGGAACAGCACGCGGCCCGCGATGCTCACCACCTGCAGCGGCAGGAACGCGAGGGCCGCCGCCCAGTTCAAGAACCCGACAGCAGCGACGCCGCTCCAGGCCGTCACGAACGTCGGGACCACGGCGTCGCCGGCCACGCCGATCAGGACGCTGCCCTGGAACAGGAGCCCGAACTTCAGCACCGGGGCCAGCTCGCGGCGATTCCAGCGAAGCGTCGGACGCCAGCGCGTCGCGCTCCAGAGCACGGCCAGATTCGCGGCGCGCGCGGCGAGCGCGCCGAGCACGAAGCTCCACAGGCCGCCGCCGGCGAGCGCGGCGGCGATCGCCACCACGTAGAACGTCACGGTGTCGGCCGTCTCGGCGATCGTCAGCGGCAGGTAGGCGAGCCGGCGCTCGAGCAGGACCATCGCCGGCATGCGCAGGGACGACAGGACCACCAGGAGCGCCAGCCAGCGCATCGGCGCCGTCACGTCGCTCGACACGCCCGGCCAGCGGCCGACGAGAGGCGCGGCCACCGCGATGACCGCGCCGAGCACGAGCGCCAGCGCGAACGTCGCCGTGAACGCGGCGCTGAGACCCGCGGCCAGGTCGAGATCGCGGCGCTGGATCAGCGCCGCGCCCACGCCGAGCTCGCTGAACCGCACGCCGAGCGTGATCACGAAGAGAACGATGGCGTAGAGGCCGAACATCTCGGGCGTCAGGAGCCGCGCGAGAACGATCCCGCCGGCGGCGGTGACGCCGACGCTCACCACCTTCTGAGCGCCGAGCAGCAGGAAGCTTCTGAGTGTTCGGCCCCTGAGCCCCGGGGAGCTCGAGGGCGTGGTCATCGACCTCCGTGCTCGCGCACGTAGGCCTCGACGGTGCTCCGCCACGTGCGCTGCGACGTCAAGACGAGCTCCACCAGCTCGCGAACAGCTCCGTGACCACCGCGGGCGCGGGTCACGTGGTGCGCGACCGCCTTCACGGCGGCCGGCGCGTCGGCGACGGTGACGGCGAGACCGACGCGCTGCATCGCCGGGATGTCGAGCAGGTCGTCGCCGATGAAGGCGACCGCCTCGACCGGCACGTTGTGCTCGGCGCACAACGCCTCGACCACTTCGCCCTTGCGTCGCGCGCCGAGCACGACCGAATCGACGCCGAGCTTGGCGCCCCGCGCCTTCGCGATCGGGCTCGACTCGCCGGTGACCATCGCGGTCCGGATCCCCGCCCGCCGCGCGAGCGCCAGGCCGATCCCGTCGTGGGTGTGAAACGATTTCATCTCGTCACCGCGGTCGGACAGGATCATCCGGCCGTCGGTGAGGACGCCGTCGACGTCCATGACGAGAAACCGGACCTTCCGGGCGCGTGCGACCACCGCGCGCGTCGGCATCAGGCGACGCGCCGGCTGAAACGCGCGACCGGCGCGGGCGTGGCCACCGCCTCGGCCTGGGCGAGCCCGGGCAGCGCGACGACGATGGCGGCGAAGAACCAGAACGGCTCCATGATCCGGACGATGATGAACGTGTTCGCGCCGAGCGCGTGGCCGAGCATCCCGAACGTGCCGGCGATGAAACCGAGCGCCAGGCCGCGGTCCTCCGGCACGGTCAGCGTGCGGAACGAGTGCATGCCGGCCTTGAGGAGCGCCCAGATCAACGCCAGGAACGTGGCGAGTCCCACGATGCCCGTCTCGACGAGCGTGCGCGCGAACTGCTGGTCCATGAACGCGAAGCCGGTGACGCCGTAGCCGAGGATCGGCCGATTCGTGAAGCCTTCGTACGCCTGCTTGACGCTGATGAGCCGCGCGGAGGTGGACGGGTCGAGCCCGACCGCGCCGACGCGCACCGTGGGCTGGCCGCGCTCGGGCTCGAACGTGTAGAGCACGCGCTTGGTGACCGAGTCCGGCAGGAACGCGAGCGCGGCCGGCGAGACGACGATCGCGACGACGAGCCCGACGATCATGAGACGCCGCCGGCTCGACAGCAGGGCCAGGGCGCCCATCGCCGGGATCGCGCCCACATACGAGGTGCGCGAGAGCGTGAACAGGAACGGGATCGACATGAGCCCGGTGAGCCCGAGGTAGATCGCGCGGGTCTTCAGACGCTTGGTCTCGAGCGCGACACCCGCGGCCATCGCGATCAGCAGCAACAGATAGCCGCCGAACGTGTTCGGCTCGCCCTCCTTGCCCTCGAACGGCGCCGACACGCGCTGGCCGCTCGGGATCATCGTCATCCCGATCAGGCTCACGATCACCGCGGTCAGGAACGCCGCGGCGACCAGGCGCCACGCCTGCCGGCGATCGATCAGGTTGTTGACGACCATGTAGTAGACGACGAAGTACTCGATGTACTTCAGGACGTAGAACGCGCCGCCGTAACCGGCGACCGTGCCGGTCATGTACCCGACCAGCGTCGCGATTGCGGTCGCGGCCACGTACGCGAGGATCGGCCGGTTCAGCGGGGTCTTGAGCGTGAGACCGAGCTCCTTGTTGACGGCGGTCTTCGCGAGCCAGCTGAACGCCACGACCAGCAGCAGGATGTCCTCGCTCCGGATCACGATGCGCCGGCCCTCGGCGACCATCCCGCCGCTTCCGAGCTGGGGCGAGAGCAGCATCGAGAAGATGACGAGGTACAACCCGAACTCGGTCCTCACGAACACGATGAGGAAGACGGCGAGCGCGGCGGCCAGGACGAGGGGTGAATCCACGCGGCTACTTCACTCGCACGACCTGGTTACCCAGGCCGAGGCGCATCAGCTCCTGACCTTTTGCCTCCGCTTCTCCGGACGTGGCGAAGTTGCCGTGGCGCAGCGCGAAGACGACTGCCTCGCCCGGCTGGGCGGCGACGCGCACCTGGTGACCGCTCGCACGCAGCTTCTCGGCCGTCTGCACGGCGCCGCGCAGCGGGAGCGGCAAGCCGACCTGCACGCTCAAGGGCTCGCGCTCACCGACCACGAACGCCTCGGCGAATCCTTGCTGGCGCAGTGAGGCGACCAGCGCCTGAGCGTCGCGCGCGGCCGGAATCTTCTCGATCAGCACCGCGTAGAGCGCGGCGCCGGTCTGCTGGCGGAAGCGCACCGTCGGGTAGCCGGCGTCGCTCAGCTGCCGCTCGACGCGCTCGGCCTCGGGCGCGGTCATGAACGGCCCGAACTCGATCGCGTAGCGCCCGGCGGCCGCGGGAGCGCCGCCGGGCTGGGCGGCGGCGGGCTTCGGTGCTGCCGGCGCGGCCGCGGTCGACCGCTCGGTCGCAGCGGGTCGCTCGGCGGAGGCGGGACGGTCAGCCGCGCCGGGACGCTCGCCCATCGCCGGCGGCGTGACCGTGGGCCCGAGGCTCATCATCGGCGCCGAGGACTGCGGCGCCGGCAGCACGGACGACTGCGGCGCGGGCGGCCGCGGCGCGGGCGAAGCTCCTGGCACCGGTGACATGCTGGGCGCGGGCGACACCGCGGGCGGCGGCGTGACAGGGCGCGGCGTCGAAGCGCCCGGGCCCTGAGGCGCCGGCATCTCGAGTCGCTGGCGGAGCATCTCCTTGGGTTTCTGATTGCCGCCGAACCAGCCCAGACGCCACCCGGCGAGGCCGCCCAGCGCCGCCAGCAGCGCGACGGCGACGGCGCCCATTAGCAGGCGCTTGGACTTCGCCGAGCGGAACGTAGGCATCTCGAACGCGTCCGGCTCGGCCGGCGCGCTCAAGGAATCGACGGCGTCGGCGTGGCGCTCGGCGGCACCGTCCGGCGCGACGACCGCCGCCTCGGCGCGAGAGCCGCGATTGAAGAGGCCGCGCACGAAGCCCCGCGCGCGCTCCAGACGCTCCTTGCGCGCGTCGACGATCGTCTCCTCGCCGTAGTAGTGCGTGTAGTACTGCGTGTACGCGTAGCCCGCGATCTCGGTCTTGACGTCGTTCAGCACGACGCCCCAGACCTTGCCGCCGACGTTCTCGACGTGCACCTTCGCGCGCTTGAGCACCAGGCGGCCGACCTTCCCTGCCTGGTAGACGATGACGACACCGTCCGCCTGCGAGGCGACGATGGCCGAGTCGGTCACCGGCAGGATCGGCGGCGTGTCGACGAGGATCACGTCGTACACATCGCGCACGGAATGCAAGAAGCCGGTCATCGCCGGCGTCGACAGGAGCTCGGAGGGGTTGGCCGGCACCGGACCCGCCTCGATGATGTGCAGATTGTCGAGGCCGGGGGCAGCCATGATGTCTTCCATCTCGAACCGCCCCATGAGGATGTCCGCGACCGTCCGGATGCAGTCGCGCCACTGCGCGCTGCCGACGAGGATGTTCGACAGGCCGGGCTCGCGCTCGATGCCGAAGAACCGGTGGATGGATGGCCGCCGCATGTTCGCGCCGATCAGCAAGGTCTTCTGACCGCTCTGAGCCATCGTGAGCGCCAGGTTCACGATGGTCGTGGTCTTGCCCTCTTGCAGGGTCGGGCTCGACACGACCAGGACCTTGCCCGAGCGCTCCATGCGCGCGAACTGGATGTTGGTGCGGAGCGTGCGGTACGCCTCGGCGACCGGCGACTTCGGGTCGAAGTGCGTGATCAGAAGCGAATGGCTCAGCAGCGCCTCGGGATCGATCTGGGCCAGCGCCGGGCGGCGCTCGAGGATCCGCTGCACGGTCTCGCGCGAGTCGATGTGCGGCACCACGCCGAGCACCGGCACGCCCAGGTAGGATTCGACGTCCTCGATCGTCCCGATCGAGGTGTCGAGGTTCTCGCGCACGAACGCGAGGACCAGCCCGATCGCCAGGCCCAGCACGGCGCCGATCATCAGCGTGTTCGCCGTCTCGCCGCCGATCGGCGACTCGGGCTCGGTGGCCGGCCGAACGATCGAGACCTCCTCGATCTGCTCGGCCTCCTTGATCAACGCCTCCTGGTGCTTGGTCTTCAGGAGCGCGAGCAGATCGTCGTTCGTTTTGGCCTCGCGCTGCAGCCGCTGCAGCGAAAGCTCCAGGGTGGGCAGCTCGCGGTTCTTCTGCTGGAGCTCGCCGATCTGGCGGTTCAGGAACTCCTCGCGGTTGCGCAGCATCGCGATCTGGGCCGACACCTCGCGCCGCATCTCGGTGCGGATCTCGCGGATCTTGTCGTCGAGGGCCTGCAGGCGCGGATGCCGGTCGGTCACCTCGACGGCGAGGTTGTTGCGCTCGAGCTGGAGCTCCGACAGGGTCGCCTGCAGCTTCTGCATCGCGGGATTGGTCGTTTCGATGAAGACGCGATCGGTCGGGGACGCCGTGTCGAGCGCCGCCAGGCGCTGCTGGATCGACTCGAGCTCGGTCCGCTGCTGGCGCGCCTTCTCGATGTCGCCGCGGACCTGGGTGAAAAGCGACATCAGCACCGAGGACTCGGCGCCCGGCGCGACGATCCGGTTGGCCTCGCGGAAGGCCCAGATCTCGGCCTCGGTGCGGCGCGAGCGCGCCTCGACGTCCTTCAGCTGGTTCTCGATGAAGCGCCGCGCCTCGGTGACCCGCGAGTTGCGCAGCGACTTGTTGTAGTCGCGATAGGATTCCGCGGTCGTGTTGGCGAGGTCCTGGGCTTCGCGCGGCCGCGTGGAGGTCGCCGTGATCTCGAGGATGCTGGTGTTCGGCACCCGGTTGACCCTGATCTTGCCGTTGATCGAGTCGAGCGTCCCCCAGTAGCCCTTGGCCTCGCGCGAGGCGGCGGCCGTCGGCGTCTCCTTGAGGTAGCCCAGGCGCTTGGCGACGTCCTCGAGGATCGGGTAGCTCTTGATGATCGTGACCTGCGTCTCGATCGAGTCGGCGCTCGAGTACGACAGGACCTCGACCAGGAGTCCCGACAGCTGCGTCGACTGCTCGAACTTGACCGCCGCGGTCGCCTGGTAGAAGGGAACCTTGCGCTGCGCCAGGACGAAGCTCAGCAGCGCGACCAGCACCGTGCACGCGATGATGATCATGCGCCGCCGGCGCACGATCAGCCAGTAGTCGCGCAGGTTCATCTCGTACTGCGCCACTAGCGGATCCTCATCGCCGGTCCTCGGCGATCCTCATCGCCCGCCCTCCGCGACCGCGCCCGTGATGTAGAGAAACGGCGCCTCGGCGAGGTCGGTGGACTTGGGCGTCACGAGCCGCTGGCCCTTGCCGTCGGCGACGATCTCCACGCGCGGACGCAGCGGATGATTCCGGTTGACCGCGGTGACACGGCCGACCTCGCCCGTGTTCAAGCGCACGAGCGTGCCGGGTGGGAAGACCGAGATCTCCGAGAGCAGCGCCTTCACGAGCTGGGACGGAAACGCCTCGTGCTTGGAGCGCACGATCTCGCGGATCGCCTCGTGCGGGCGAAGCCGCGGCCGCGGCGCCGGCGGCATCGTGAGACCCGTGTAGGTGTCGACGAGTCCCAGGACCTTGGCGTCCTGGCTCACGGCCGCGCCGGGGAGGCCCTGCGGGAAGCCCTGACCCTGCTCGCGCTCGTGGTGCTGCAGGACCGCGTCGACGATCGCCTCCCGTGGCGGCGACCAGCGGCGGATCAGCTCGACCGACAGCCGCGGATGGGCACGATACTGCGTCTGCTCGTCCGGCGAGAGCGAGTCGAGCCGGCGCAGCAGGGCCTCGGGCAGCTGCCAGAGCCCCACGTCGATCAGGCTGCCGGCCATCCCGAGCTGCACCTGACGCGAGCGGTCGTAGCCGACGCTCGCGCCGATCGTCATCGAGAGCACGGCCACCCGCGCCTGATGGAACGCGAGATAGTCGACGCCCGCGACCGCGGCGGTGTTGTTGGCGAGCCAGAAGAGCTCGTTCGAGACGACCAGCGCGGCGCAGCGCTCGATGATCTGCTCGAGCTCCGACCAGGGCAGGGCGTCGCCCGTGCGGATCAGCTCGCGGACCCTGGCCAGGAAGAGCTGGAGCTCGGCGAACAGCGGCTCCGCGCTCTCTGTCGGCACCCCGGGCTCGATCGGCAGCGTGTCGAGGCTCGGCCCCGGCTCGACGGCGCGCGGCTCGTCGGTCGAAGGTCGTGGCTCTTCCGTCGGCGGCGGCGGCGGCGCCGGCCTCGGCGCCTCTTCGACCGGTGGTCGTGGGCGCGGCGGCGGAGGCGGAGGTGGTGGCGGCGGGGCGACGGGCGCTGGCGCGTCCTTGGCGGTTTCCGCGGGCTTGTCGCGGACGATTCCGCGCACGACGTCGCTCATGCGCACCATCAGGAGACTCCGACCATGTCCTTGATGACTTCGGCGACGATCTTTTCTCCGATTTCCTTGACGCGCTTGGAGTAGCCCACCAGCAGGGCGACGTCGCACAGGTTGTTGATCTCGCGCGGCGTGCCCCGCGTGAAATCGAAGATCAGCTTGACCGCTTCCTCGGTGAAGAGCTGATTGACCTGCCCGGCCATCCGCAGCCGGTGGCCGATGTAGTTCGCGGTGTGCGTGTAGTCGAGCGTGTTCAGGTGATAGCGCAGGCTGATCCGCTGATCGAGGTGCTTGAGACGTCGAACTTTCGGGCCGAGCTCGGTCGAGCCGATGAGCAGCAAGGTCACCAGGAACCGATCGTCGGTCTGGAAATTCATCAGGAGCCGGAGCTCTTCGAAGACCGCCTCGTCCTCGATGAGCTGTGCCTCGTCGACGATCACCACGCTCTCGCGCCCGTTCTGATAGTTGCGGAAGAACAGGTCGTTCAGCAGGTGCAAGAGCTCGGGCTTGCGCGTCTCCTGCGTCTCGCCGCCGAGCTGATAGAGGACTTCTCGCAGGAAGTCGACGGGCGTCCAGCTGGGGTTCGTGAGCAGGCCCACCTCGTAGCGCTCGGCCTCGAGGCGCTGGATGAGCGCGCGCGACAAGGTGGTCTTGCCGCAGCCGTACTCGCCCGTGAGCATCCCGCAGCCCTTGCGGTGGCGCACGGTGTAGACGAGCCGCACCAGCGCCTCCTCGTGCTCGGGCGACAGGTAGAAGAACTTCGGGTTCGGCGAGTTGTCGAAGGGGGGTTCGCTGAGCTCCCAGTACGCTTCGTACACGGGTCAGTTACCCGGGGCGTTGCCGTTGAAGATGAAGTACAGGCCCGTGTACGCCGTGACCAGCGAGGCGACCGCCGTGAGGATCGTGACGTAGTCCTGCCACCACTTGACCGGAACCTCCGGCACCGTCACGACCGCACCGGGCTCGAGTGGCGGCGCGTCGGCCATGTCGTAGGTTTTCCCGTTTCGGAACGTCACGATCGTGTGCATCAGCCTTGCCCGGTTCGTCGGCCCGCCGGCCAGCGCGACGTACTCGCGCGGCGTGAGATCGGGCCGGAACTCGTGGGCGCCCGGCGTCTTGACCTCCCCGAGGATGAACACGCGGTCCTCGACGACCGGCAGCATGAACACGTCGCCGTTCTGGAGCACGATGTTGGGCGCGTCGTCCTTCTCGACCAGCATGCGATAGAGATCGATCGGGATCCGCTGCCGCGGACCGCTCGCGCCGCTGCGGTCGACCAGCGCGAGCCTCAGATCCGCGTACGCGGTGGCGCCGCCCGCGCGGTGCAAGACGTCGCGGACGCGCTCGCCCTGCGCCAGCTCGAAGCGCTGCAGGATCGTCGACTTGCCGGCGACCGTCGCCTTGGTGCTGTCGGCGGTGCCGTTGAACGCGCCGCGCACCTCGATGACGTCTTGCAAGGTGGAGGTCGCCGGCACGTAGAGCGCATCGCCCGGCCGCAGCTGAACGTCCGCCGGCGGCGCGAGCGCCGAGCGCAGATCGATGGACGTGGCTTCCCGGCGATCGCCCGATCCGACGCGCATCAGGCGGGCGTCACCGGGCGCCGCGGTCTCGCTGAGCCCGCCCAGCAGATTCAACAGCTCGCGCAGCGACGGCGTCGAGCCGATCTCGTACTCACCGGGGCGACGCACGGCGCCCGAGAGCGTGACGGAGCCCGAGCGCGGGGGCACGTGGATGCGCAGCCCTTCCGCGACGAACGGGTTCTGCGCGAGATCGCCGCGAAGCTGGAACGCGAGCAGGTCGATCTGACGGTCGCCGCCTCGCCGCACGAGCGTGATGTTGCGGAGGCTCCCGCGCGGGTTGATCCCCCCGGCCTCGAGAATGACGTCGTACACGCGACGCGTGGCTTGGGTCTGCACGATGCCCGGGCGCTCGACTTCGCCGGTTACGGTGACTTCGAACGTGCGCGGCGCCACGACGGTGACCGTGGCGTCGGCGAACCGGAACACGTCGCGCGCGCGCTCGGACACCTTGCGATGGGCCTCGAGCAAGGTGAGCCCGGCCACCGGGATGGCGCCGAGCGGTGGCACGTTGACGACGCCCTCGAAATCGACGACCGCCTGCTGCCGTATTACGTCCACGCGTCCGGCGATCTGAACATCCAATAGGTCGCCCGGCGCGAGCCGATAGTCGGGCCCCGGGGTCACTCCGCGCGACGCTGAGGCCGCCGGGGGCGCTGTGGGGGTGGGTCGAATCGCCGGCGCCGGGGGCTGCGGTGGCGGAGAAGTGCTCGGAATCTGAGCGAACCCCGCGCTCGGCGCCAGAAGTGACACCACGAGAAGCAGGCTGACCGACCTGCGGAGACTACTGGCCTTCATAAGGGTCCACGGACACCAAATAGAAATTAGGAAGCATTGTCGCTTTTCGGATTTCGGGAGGTCAAGGAAAATGCATAGTATTGCAATACTTTCCTTGACACCGCACAGGCCGCCGGGTACGATCCGCTTCGCTATTCGGCCAGAGCGGCGATCCGAGTCCCGAGGCGTTTCTGATGGTGCCTAGAGCCGTCCGCGTCGCCCTTGCGATCTGCGTCCTTTTCGCCTTTCTCGGCGCGGGTTTTTGGATCCACGCCGTCCTCCTGTCGCGCTCCGGCGGCCCCGCGCCGACACCCGAGCGGGGGCTCAACGCGGCGGAGGCGCTCCAGTCGGCCTTCGTGAGCGTCGCCGAGCACGTCAAACCCGCGGTCGTTCACATCAGCCCGGTCCAAGTGGCCAAGCGCCGACGGGCGCCGATCGTCCCCGGTCCGTTCGCGGACGATCCCGCGTACAAGGACTTTTTCGATCAGTTCCTGGGGCCGCGGGGCCCCGGCCAGCGCGAAGAGTTCCAGCTGCCCGGGCTTGGCTCCGGCGTGATCTTCGACAGCCGCGGATACGTGCTGACGAACAACCATGTCGTCAGGGGCGCCGACGGCGTTCTGCTGCGCCTAGCCTCGAAGCGCGAATATCGGGGGCGGATCATCGGCGCCGACGTGACGACAGACCTCGCGGTGATTCAGTTCGAGCCGGACGGCGCCGTCCCGGTCGCCACGCTCGGCAACTCAGACACGCTGCGCGTCGGTGAATGGGCCATCGCAATCGGGAATCCGTTCGGGCTCGACAACACGGTCACGGTCGGCGTGGTCAGCGCCACCGGCCGGGCTGACGTCGGCATCGCCACCTACGAGAACTTCATCCAGACCGACGCGTCGATCAATCCCGGGAACTCCGGCGGGCCGCTGGTCAATCTGCGCGGCGAGGTCATCGGGATCAACACCGCCATCGTGGCCACGGGACAGGGCATCGGCTTCGCGATTCCCGCCAACATGGTCAAGCGCATCACCGGCCAGCTGATGGATCGGGGCAAGGTCACCCGCGGCTGGATCGGCATCGCGATGGAGCCGTTGACGAACGAGCTCGCGCAATCGCTCGGCCTCCGCGAGGCGCGCGGCGCGGTCGTGGCGCGGGTCTACTCGAATGGCCCGGCCGCGACAGCCGGCATCGAGAAGAACGACGTCGTCGTCTCCTTCGAAGGCACGCCGGTCGAAGACTACCGCCAGCTCCAGCGCCTCTCAGCCGACGCCGAAGTCGGCAAAACCGTCAAGCTCGAGATCGTCCGCAACCGCGAGCGCCGCACCGTCCAGCTCCGCGTCGCCGAAGCCCCCGACCGCCTAACGCCTGAGCGCCCCCCCCAGCCCCGCGACCGCAACTAACCCCCCCGCCCCGCACCAAACAGTCGGAAAGCCAAACAGCCTGGACCAGCCGGCGGTCAAGCCCCGCCCCGCCCGGAGCAATCCGGGTCCGATCCACCAGTCCGCCCGGAGCCGGCGGCGCAGTCGCGTAACAACGACGCACTTAACCCCGAAGCAACAGATCACTCCCGAAGACACCATGTCATCGCGAGACGACAGACTGGGCCGGCAACACTAGGGCGGGAGAAACCGAAGCGAAGAGCAGCAGATCAGATCCGCAGCTCTCTCCCAGTTCCGGACGGTAGCCTGGGGGCGGCGGATGGGGGTCGGGGGTGTTGCTCGCGACCTGTGTAGGCAGCGTCGCTTCGGCTCAACGTGCGGGCGGAGACTGTCGCGATGAGAGCAGTCAGGTCGCGAGCAACACCCCCGACCCCCGTCCGCCGCCTCCCAGCCTCCCAGCTAAGCGACGAAGGGAGGAATCGGAGGAATCTCGACCTGTTGCGTCTTGACTTCGCGCACACCCGGCACCGAGCGAGCGACTTCGACCGCGCGTTCGAGAGCCGCCGTTCCCTCGAGCGTGACGACCCCGCCATGAGCCTCGACGGTGATCCGATACCGCCGAGTCTCCGGATGCGTCGCAAGCGCGACCTGCACGCGCGACGCGAGCGCGCGCGACGCGACCATCTGGCGGCCGGCGTCTGTCGTGGCCATCTCGGGACGGCGCACGAGCGCCTCGAGGACCGCGACGACGGCGTCGTATTTCATCTTCTCGGTGTTCACGGTGAGCTCGTAGAGGGTCGGGTCCGCGATGTCGACTTCGTACAGGTAGCGCATGCGGCCTGATTTCTCGAGGTCGTCGCGGCGCACCAGCTCAGCGGCCGCGCGATAGTGGGGCGTCTCGCCGGTCATCTCGGCGGTGCGCTTGACCCACTGCTTCACGCGATGCTCGAACGGCGCGATGACCCGGGCGCGGAGCACGTGCGGAACGCCCCGCAGCAGCCACTGACCGCCGCCGCGCATCAGGACGCAGTTGTCGTCCTCGGCGAACTCGAGACAGGTCGTCTGCAGCACGGTGATGTGATGGCGGGTCTCGGTGTCGAACCGTTCGAACAGGGTCGGCTTCGACTCATCGAGGTGGGAGAGCTTGTCCTCCGCCAGCCCGTAGCGCCGGGCTGCGTCGAGCAACAGCTCCTGGTTCACGTAGCGGTATCCGAGCCGCTGCGCCAGCGACATGCCGATCTCCGGGCCGCCCGCTCCCATCTGATGGGACACAACGATGATGGCCATAGATCACCCCCGCCGATACTTGTCTTTGAGCGTGGTCGGAGCGATCGCGATACGTTTGCCGGCGACGTCGTCCAGGATGTAGACCTCGTCCGTGAGCGAACCGCTGGCGAAAACCTCGAAGACCTCGAGCGCCGCCTCCAGCGTGGTGCCCGGCCGTCCGTCCATCAATTGTTCGACCGCCGTCCGCTGGAGTCGCTGCACGACGTCCTCCTCGAAATGGCGGTAAGCCTATCCCACGACCCTCGCCCCTGCAAGCGGGTCGGCGTCCAGACCTGGACGGATCAGGCCGGTCGATCGATGCGTCGCTCGGATTGCCCGAGCTGGGCCAGCGGAAAGCGGTCGAAGGTCGGCACGAACGAATACGGGGGCCACGGCCCGGTCGGCACGACGGCGATCCCTGCCGCGCGCGACGCGATCGGGGCGATCCGCACGAGAAAGGCGTCGACCTCGCCGCGCGAGACGAGGAAGGCCACTGAGCCCGCCACGTTGCTCCCGCCCCCGGGCGATCGGTAGCGCCAGCGCTCGATCCCCGCCTGCGTCACCAGGCGCTCGGCGAGCTCGCGCAGCTGGACCACGCCGGGCGCGCCGTCCGCGCATTCGCGGCAGGTGCGGTCGATCGAATGCCCGCAGTGCAGCCGCAGCAGCTTGACGTTCATCTCGATGGATCCCCGCAGCTGCGCGAGCGTCGCACTGACCAGCGGCGCGTGGGCGGCCAGCCAGGCGTCGAGATCGACCGTGGCGACGACCATGCCGAATCGGAACGGCACCGTCCCGGACGCATCCAGGGCCGACGCGACCACGTCGTGATGGACCGCCAGGGTGCGCGCGTTGGCCTCCGGCGGCTGCTCGATCTTGCTCGCGAGGAGGACCAGATCGCCGAACGGCCGAAGCTCGACCGGGCCTCCGACGCTCGCATCCGGTGGACGCCACCCCGCTGGGAGCCGGTCGGCGATCGCGTAGAGGTACTGGTACATGGAGCCCCCCGCGCCCCGGACGGGGCGCCGACACGATCGGGGCGGAATCGATTGGTAGGGCGAGGGTATAATGCTCCGGTCGTGTTGTCCAGGCACCGCCGCGGCTCGACGTGCGCCGTTGCCGGTCTCGCGGTCATCCTGCTCGTGTCCGGGGCACTGGCGGCCAAGCCGTCGCCCATACTTCCAGCTCAAATCCCCGCGGGCGAGCGCACCAGGCTTCAGGAGCTTGCCGACGCGGCCTCCGTCAGCGCCCGGGCGGCGGGTGAGCCGTTCGTCGCGCGCCCCGACGTCTTCGAGTTCCTCCTGGATCATCCGGAGTTCGCCACTCACGTGACCCGTGCGCTGAAGCTTGCCCGCTACCGCATCTGGCGCGGCCCCGAGGGAGGCCTGTGGCTCGACGACGGCTGGGGGGTGGTCGGACAGTTTTCGGTCGTCTACTCGGCCGCCGGCACGCGCGTCGCGTACGCGCATGGTCAGTACCAGTCGGGGCTGCTCCCGAGTATCCGCGGCCAGGCGGTGGTCGTGATCGAGTACGGGCTGAGCCCCACCGCCGATCAGCGCAGCCTGATCTCGGCGGCCGTCACGGGATTCGTGAAGCTCGACAGCCGCATTATGGCGCTGGCCGGCATGCTCGCCGGCTCGGTCGCCACCGCGAAGGCTGAAAAGGAGGCCAAGCGCCTGGTCAAGCTCTTCGCGAAGGCCAGTCGAGCGATCGAGGACAATCCGGCGCACGTTCACGAGGCGGTGCGACTGCGGCCCGACGTCCCGCCCGCCGAGCTCGAAGAGTTTCGCCGGCTACTGGGCCTTCGCTAGCGCCAACGCCAGCCCATCGCGGAAGCGCGCAACCTCGGGGTGCAGGGCGACCGCCGTGCGGTAGGCGTCCGTGGCCTCCGCGTATCGACCGCGAGCGAACAGCGCTCGCCCGAGCCGCGCGTGGGCATCGGCATGGTCCGGTCTGCGCTCGATGACGGCGCGCGCCGCCGCCTCGAGCTCGTCGTAGCTGCCCAGGTACTCGAGCGAATCCCACAGGTTGATGTGCGCCCGCGGCTCGTCGAAGTTGAGCCGGATCGCCTCGCGGCATTCGGCCGCGGCGTCCGCGTAGCGGCGCTGAGCCAGCAGCACCCCCGCGAGCGCGGTGTGCGGCGACGGGGCCTCCGGCGTGTTGCGAATGACCGCGCGATAGGCGGCCTCCGACTCGCGGTAACGGTGCTGCTCGGCCAGCATCTCACCGAGGTCGCTGTGGGCCCGCGCGTACTCCGGCTTGATGCGCACCGCGTCGCGAAACGCCGCCTCGGCTTCCGCGTAGCGCCCCTGCCAGTAGAGCGCCACGCCGAGGCCGCGCCTGAGCGTGGCGTGGTTCGGACGCAGCGCGAGCGCTTCCCGGTAGGCCGACTCGGCCTCGAGGTGCTTGCCCTGGCGGCCGAGGCCCAACGCCAGGTTCGCGCGGGCCTTCACCGAGTCGGGCCGCAGCCGGATCGCCGAGCGCAGCGCGACCTCGGCTTCCGCGTGACGCCCCTGGCGCCCGAGCGCGACGCCGAGCTCGTAGTGCAGGTCGGCGTCGCCGGGTCTCAGCGCGAGCGCCCGCCGGAACGACGCGGCGGCCTCGGCGTAGTCGCCGAGGGCTCCGAGCGCCAGTCCGCGCCCGCTGTGTAGATCGGCATCGTCCGGGCTGACCGCCAACGCGTCGGCGTACGCGGACGCCTCTTCCGCCCACCGCCCCTGCCGCCGCAAGGTCGCGGCCAGGCCGAGGTGCGCGTGCAGGTAGCTCGGCCGCAGACGGATCGCCTCGCGGAAGGCCACCGCCGCGTCGTCGTAACGGCCCAGACGCTCGAGCGTGACGGCTAGCTGATGATGCGAGCGCGCGGCGTCAGGCCGCAGGCGAAGCGACTCGCGGAACGCCGCCGCAGCCTCGACGTCACGGTGCCGGCGGCGCAGGACCGCGCCCAGGCGCTCGCGCAGATCAGCGTCGTCCGGGCGCAGGCGGATCGCGTCGCGATAGGCGCTGGTGGCTTCGGCAAGCCGTCCCTCGCGCTCGAGCGACAGCGCGAGGCCGCGCCACGTCTTGGCGTCGTTCGGCATGAGTGCCAGCGCCTCGCGATAGGCCGCGGCCGATTCGGTGTAGCGCGCCTGTTCGTAGAGTGTGTCGGCCAGGTCGCGCCGCGCCGTCGTGGGTGCGGTCTCGCGCCCGAGCGCCTCGCGATGCACGACCTCGGCCGCCGTCACCTTGCGCTGGCGCCGGAGCACCGTCGAGAGGTTCGTGCGGGCAATCGCGTCGTTGGGCTTGAGGCTGAGCGCGTCGCGGAACGCGGACTCGGCGCCCGCGTAGTCGCCGCGACGGCTGAGCGCCAGGCCAAGGTTCACGTACGCCTGGGGCGAGTCGGGGCGCAGGCGGATCGCCTCGCGAAACGCGGCCGCGGCCTCGGCATAGCGCGCCTGCTCGAAAAGTGCGCCGCCGAGCTCGAGATGCGCGGACACGCCCTGAGGCTGCAGGAGGATCGCCTGCTTGAAGACCGCTTCAGCCTCGACCGAGCGCCGCTGACGGCGCAGGACCAGGCCGAGCCCGAGGTAGGCTCTGAGTCGACCGGGGTCTACGCGGACCGCTTCACGGTAGGCGGCCTCGGCTTCGCGATACCGGCCCTCCCGCACGCAGATGTGGGCGCGCTCGCACAGCGACTCGACCTCGAGCACCGCCTACTCGGGCAGCACCGCGATCGCTTCGATCTCGACGAGCAGGTCGTCTCGGACCAGGCGCGAGATCTCGACGAGCGTGCTGGCGGGACGGTGCGGGCCGAAATACTCCTTGCGGGCGACATTCACCTTCTCGCGATCCGCGATGTTCTTGAGAAACACGGTGACCTTGCACACGTCGGCGAACGTCGCGCCGGCGGCCGCGAGGCAGCGCTTGAGATTTTCGTGGACCTGCCGCGCCTGGGCCGTCGCGTCGTTGCCGCCGACGGTGCGGCCCTGCGCGTCCGAGGCGACGCAGCCCGAGACGAACACGAGGCGTCCGGCGCGGACAACGTTGGTGAAGTGGCTGATGGGCTCCGGCATTCCCGGGACTCGAATCTCTTCGCGCCGACCGATACCGTCCATGGCCACCTCGCCTCGAAGTTCGACAACGTCGTAACTGTATATCAAGACGTGCGGCGCTTGAAAGACAAGAGCGCGGGAATGAGTGAGCGGAGCGGACGATGCGGGCCGACAGATGTGCCGGCCCGCCGTCCTTGCCCGTCCGCCGTCGTTGCGCTCGGCGTGATTCAGGGTTCGGACGTTGCCGGTGCCCGTTCGTTACCGCGGACGAGGAGTCCGGTGAGGACGTTGTTTCCGTTCTCCTCCCGGTAGGTCGCGATGACGATTGCCCCCTGCTCGAGCGCGCCCGGCCGCAAGGTCGCGCCCGGCGGTGTCACGAGCGTGGTGCCGTCGGTCAGCGTGATCTCGGTTCCCGATTCGTCGACGCGCTGGACTTCACCCTTCAGAATTTTCTCTTGTGGCTGCACCTGCCCGAGATCGTTCGGCAGCTGCGCCCCGTCGGGCGGCGCCGGAGCGGCGCCGGCGGGAGCAACGACCGCACATACGATGGCCAGGATCGCCGGAAGCTTTTCCCACGTGATCTTCATGAGCTCACTCCTCTCACTGCTCGCTATCGGTTCGCGTGTCATGTGAGCGGGCCGCAAGTCGTGTGCCAGTCGTGCGCATGAACTCGACTCGGTGATTTTGCACGGACGGCCCCGTCCACCGCACGGCGCCACGCGCGGTTTTGGCGAAATCGGAGCAAGCTCACCGCCTCGCGTCGCCATCGAAGATTTCTTCGAGCAGCTGATTTTTTGGAGCAGGCGTGGAAGTTTGACCATGCGTTAGCTGGCGCGGTCGATAGTTGTTACACAGGCGTCACACGGCCCGGCGCGCACATTCTTCTTCGTGTAGGGAACTACCCGATGCGTTCTCGGGACGTTATCGCGACGCGAGAATTGTGGCCGAACCGCCATCTCCGACGACGTCGAGGCGAGCCTGAATCGTCCGAAAACCAACGGGCATTCGCACACCGTTGCGCCATTCGATCCCGATCGCGCAGACGGCAGCCGTCAGCGAACGCGCTGAGGCATCGACAAACGCCGTCTCTGGCACGTCTGATGCTCCTGGAAAGGGCGCTGTAAGGCTCTGCGGTTCGTGTGCGAAGCAATTCAACAGGAGGAATCACAGAAATGGCCCGTACATTCATTCGCGCGATGAGCTTCACGATCATCGTCGCCATGGCCCTAGCGGTTACCACCGCCCTGGCCCAGGAGACGCGTATCTCCGGCACCGTGTCACGCACGGACCCGGTGACACGGACGATCTATTTCACTGACGGCAGCGCGGTCCGCGTGCAGCCCGGCGCAGTGTTGACGATGAACGGCCAAACAGTCCCATTCGAATCGCTCACCCCGGGCACGAACATGACGGTGGTGTCGACGGCGCCCGCCACGAGCGCCGCGTACACGCAGACCGGCAGCTCTGCAGCCGACGTCGTCGGCACGGTCGCCCAGGTGGACCGGCAGAGCGGCACCATCACGTTGCAGGACGGGCGGCAAGTGAAGCTGGGCACTCAGTCGGTCGTCTGGCAGGCGATGCCGATCGACTCGATCCAGCCGGGCTCTCAGATTTATGTGCGCAACGCACACCCGCTCGCGATGGCGGCGCCGCAGGCGTACGACCCCAACGTGCAGGTCGGCACCGTCAAGTACGTCGATCAGGGCGCGAGACTGATCGCGCTGACCGACGGCACCTACGTGAAGGTTAACCGGGACACGCGGCTCGAGAGCGCGGGCCGGCCCTTGACGCTCGCGGAAGTCCGGTCGGGCGATGTGGTCGCCGTCCGGCCCGAAGGCAACACCGGAGCGGCGCACACCGGGCCGTCCGGCACCGCCGGCCTCGGGACGAAGCCTGCTACCGTGGCTCGCGGTGACGGCACTCCCGTGAGCGCCGTCCAGGCGGATGCTATCGAAGTCCGCAGGCCCGCCACCACCCGCTGAACGACGCCACCCGCTGAACGACGCTGCATCACGTGGGCGCCCCGGACATGCGCCGGGGCGTCCACGACTATTCCGACCATATTCCGACCGGGCCAGCACGACTCATCTGCTCGTCGGCGCGGTGACGGCGCAGCTGTCGTAACGACTCAGAACACCGATGTAGGAACCAACATGGAACCACAGAAAGGCCCATCATGAAGACAATGAGCATGATCCTTACCCTCACCACGGGAATACGCCGCGCTCGGCTCTGACACCGGGTCAGCCACCGTCAAAAAGCGCCGGCGCCAGATGGAGCTACAATTCATGCCGGGCAAGCCAAAGCGCGGCGTCCTTATCGTGGTCAATGCGTCGACCCCAATCGGCCTTTCCACTCCGAATCGCTGATGCGAAGGGCAGCGGGCGCAGCCTGCTCGCCGCGATACTGAGCCTGCAGCGCGTCCTTAACCTCGTAGAGGTGGGCTAGATCCTCTCACTACCGCGCTCAGCGCCTAGCCAATCTTCAGCGCGTCTTTCACCGCGACTGGAAGCCTGACTACGTACCGACGGGCGATCATGATGGGTCGCGCCGGAGCGCCAAGTTGGCGTCGGTTGAGCTCGCTCGTCAGGGCCTGCCAGGTATTCGGATACCACACCTCGGCAAGGCTATTGCTTAATAGCTCGATCGCGTGCTCGAGGCGGTCCGTTGTCAGTGTGAGTGTGATCACGCGGTGTCGTCCGCCCTGTCGATTCGTCCGCTCCGGCCGCGCCCAATGCTCCAGCGCGAGTTCGATGGGGCCATCGATATTATGAGCCGCGCGGCCTCGAAGCAGACCGCCTGCGGCGAGAAGCAGATCTTGGCCGGAATGATGTCGATCCCCAGGCCCCTCCGACGCAGCAGCCCTGCGACCCGATACCAGACCGAGGTCGCGGCTGCACGGGAATCCATCGTGTCAGCCGCCCGGAACTGTCGCCAAAGCCACGAGTGCCATCTGCAGGACCTCTGCAGCCCCGTCTAATCCCAGTTGGCGGCATTGACCGAGCAGTTCTTGGGCGATGAGGAGAGTCAAGGGAGCATCGTACGGTCGCTCACCTGCTAGCGACGCTGCCGACGACGGGGTAGTTGCACCGATGCGTGCTCTCCGTACGTCCGCACTGGGGTCGACAAATACGCTCCGTTCCGGCATCGGCTGGCCCTATGTCTGCGGTGGCAGAGCAGGGTAGCAGGGTCGGGCCTATAGATTCCCGACGTCGCCCGCTGAGCATGTGCCTCTTGTATCACGTCCTCGAGTCATACTGCCGCGGCGGCGGTAGTGGGGCAATCAACCAGAATGACGCGGCCGACCGAGTTGATCATTCAGCATCGCGACTCGGTCGCCACGCTGGTCGGCGTCGATTGCCCGATTCCCTCGAGCGCCTATCGCTCAGGACACGTCAGCATGGACGGCGGACGGCGACTGGGCCGCTTCCGCCGCATATCATCCACGCTCCAGTTTCCACGCGGCAAAGCATCGGTGATGGAGTCGATAGGTCATGGGGGGGCCCATTACGTCATCGCGCAAGAACTCGACCTCGAGGTCCGTGATTGATGCGCGCACCGGAAGGCCGCATACGTCGCACAACCCTCCGCTACCCGGTCCACCGCACGTAGTGTTCGCTCGTCGTGATGACAGTATCCCGCTGAGAATCGCGTGACGGGCTCTGTGTCGGAGCAGAGGAAGATTGGGCATTTCGGATTCCCTCCTGCGCGAAATCGTCGTAGCCCGGAACACAGACGCAAGTCGGCAGCTCAATAAGTAGCGCCTGGCCCCTGATCGCCTCTCCGAGCATCGTGTCGATAACCCTTTCGCAGTCAATCCGCGTGCGAAGGCCAGCACGCGGGACGCCTCCCCAAGGCACTGCCCATATCCGCTCGTCGTTCGGCCATCCGAGACGCCACGAGCACTCAGCATGAGCTATAGCCGGGTAGGTCAGGAGGCACGTTGTAGCAAGCAGACGAGCGAACCGCATCATCGTGCATCATCCGCCCGACTACACACCACGCGTTCTACCTGGGCTCCGGTTGAACCACCGCCACAGAAGCGCGGCTGCCACGATGATCACAACGAGGCCTGCCAACGCGAGACCCGAATCAAACAGTCGCTGCATGGCCAACCTCCCTTGCCGGCGTCACCGCTCCGGAGCCAGCCAGCTTCTGGGAACTACCTACGAGGCACGGTCGCGTCGGAGGCCGGCTCCCTCGGTGGAACGATGAAGAGGTGATCCACGGTGTTAATGTCAGGCTGAAGTCTCCATGCTTCCGCCCGAACGATTCGCATGGCCTTCTCGCGGAGCTCGGGCGTTGGGACCTCCCCTGCCACCTCGACCGTCACGTGCGATTTGCGCCAGCCGGAAACGCGAGCTCGTGGATTGATTTGTAGGCTTTGTAGAACAGCCTCGCGGGCGACTGCGTCGGAAAGCTGCGACTGGAAAATCAGTGCTTCCGTCATCCGCTTCCGCCGCACGGCCACAAATCTCGCCACGGCGATGAGGGCGACAACGACGACGGCGAGGAAGCCTAGGGTGAGGACGGTGGCGACCACACTCCCAGTGGCCAACGGTCGCGGGCCAGACGGACCAATCGAGTCAGGAGCTTGCGCCCAACCGGCGCGGGCGAAGCTGACGATGAACGCGAGGTTCACGGCGAGGCCGGAAGCGATCCGCATAGGACCCTCCTTCGTCAGCATGGATTGCCGGACACCGACCGCGGAGAAGGATTGTCGACGGACTCGACGTCACGATGCGATCGGACGGAGCAGGGCGTCCAATACTTTTTCCAGCAGTGTCGAGACCTTGGTGATATGAGTCTCGCCATGGAGCTGCGTCAGGTGCGCTATTTCGTCGCGGTCGCTGAGGAGCTCCACTTTGGGCGAGCAGCGGCGAGACTCCATATCTCCCAGCCACCGCTCAGCCACCAAATCCGCTGTCTTGAAGAGGAGCTGCAGGCCCCCCTCTTCCAAAGAACAAAGCGCCATGTGGAACTGACGAACGCGGGTCGCGTGTTCCTGGAAGAAGCCAGGGCGCTTGTTGCGCAGGCCGAGCAAGCCGCCAGCAGTGCCCAGCGGGCGAGCCGCGGTGAGATCGGTCAGCTAACGGTGGGCTGCGCCCTCTGGGCTGACTTCCTTAACGGTGCAAGAATTATGGGACTCTTTGCCCGTCGTAATCCCGAGGTCGAGCTTGAATTGCGGGACCTCACAGCGACCGAACAGATCTCGGCGCTGGAAGCAGGACGCATTGGCGTCGGGATTCTTCGTCCACCGGTGTTAAGCAGATACCTGGTGAGTGAGTGCCTGACCTCGGAGAATCTGGTTGTCGCGTTCTCCCGAGGCCATCCATTCCAGCACCACGATCGAGTCCCATGGACGGCGCTCGTCGATCAGCCATACGTGCTCTTCTCACGCCGGCGAGCGCCCGCCTTCGAAGCTCTGATCGCGCGTGCGTGCCACCAGGCTGGAGTGACGCTGAAGGTCAAGTACGAGGTAGAGCATCCGCAGGCCGTCCTGGCGGTTGTCGAAGCCGGCCTCGGCGTTTCGTTAGTCCCCGCTTCTTTGCAGATGGCGAAGCGGTCCGGAATCGCGTACCGTCCGCTTTGGCCGCCCGGCCCGCAGCTTGAAACCATTATCGCGTGGCGACGTGGAAGCGACCTGCCACTGGTTCAAACATTCGTCCGCGTCGCGAGAGAAGTCGCTCGGTCGCCGCGCGTTGTCTCGCAGCCAGCGGCGCGCAACCGCTCCGTGAAACCGTGAGCAGACCGTAGCATGCTCGGGCAACGCACCGTCCCGGGAGGTGCGCCAAAGATTTTCGTGACAATCGACGCAAGGCTGTGCCGTTGCGGCCCTCAGTCTCCATCCACTGGCGTCACACATTTCCTTGCGGCACTTGGCGCCCAAGTGCGCGTCGCAATGATCCGCCAAATGCAGCTCCCCGCGCTGAATCTCCCTCGCCCAGCGCGGCGATCTCTGAGCAGAGGATCGCGGCCGGGCTGAAGCAAAAGGCTCGCGGAGTCGTATGGCCTTGCCCGCAGGAGTTTCCCGCTGCGTGCCATCATCTTCGTTCCGCCAGTCTCGCTTCGCCCATGTGGAAACGCTCAGTTCACGCGTCGCTTGGTCGCTGTTGCTTCCAGATTCCGAAGCAAGGCCTTCAGCAAGTCCGCCGCCGCGAACAACAAGAATACTTCTCGCTGTCGTGTGGAGAATCCGAGCTCGACCAGGGCGCCCCGCATGCGGATCACGGCGTTTCGCGCGACGATGCTAACGTTTGGCCGCTCGCCGCGTCGGAGACGTTCAAGTGTGACGTCGATACACTCCTTCGTGAACCGCCGAATCGCGGCCTGGGCTCGACCGGCGTCATCAGCGTTCATACCCAGCGACGCGAAGAAATCGTCGGTCACGCCGGCAGATCCGTGAGGGCTTTCACGCAATCACAGTCCTGAATCCGGGGCGGGTCACGACCGCTCGCGATACCGCCGCCGGCAGCGCAGTGTCAACTTCGTCAGACCGGTTGCGCTTCGGCAACGCAGCACTCGTTGAAGATCCGCGATTGAGTCATGACGATCACGCTCGCCCGATTCTCGCAGTATGAATACATAGTAATACTTTGATATAGTAATGCTGTGCCATCAACTGACCTGCAGGAGTTCAAGGCCGAGTTCTTCAAGGCGCTTGCTCACCCAATTCGCATTCGGATCCTTGAGATTCTTCGTGCGCAGGAGCACAGCGTCCAGGAGCTTCAGGCACGCCTGAACCTGGACCAGTCGACGGTCTCGCAACAGCTCGCGGTTCTGCGGTCGAAGCATGTGGTCATCGCCCGCAAGGAAGGCACAACCGTCCGCTATAAAGTCCGTGATGACCTGGTCGGCGACCTCCTCGACGTAGCCCGGCGCATCTTCAACAATCAACTGATCGGCAGCCAGACGCTGCTCCGCCAGCTCCGCGAGGAGGCGCGCCGGCCGGCGCGTCGTTAACCCGTGTTCCGCCAGTTTCGAACGGCGCTCCGGACGGGGATCGTCACAGAACCCGTCCCGCCAGGCCATGAGATCGAGCTGGTGGGTGCGAGGCTCGCTTCAGAGATCGCGCGCCGGTTCGGACGGTCGCTCGCGATCCGGCAGGTCGACGCCGGATCGTGCAATGGCTGCGAGCTGGAGATCACGGGACTCACCGGACCGCACTACGACATCGAGCGGTTCGGCGTTCATTTCGTCGCCTCGCCTCGACACGCTGATTGCTTGCTGGTCACCGGTCCGGTGACACGGAACATGGCCGAGGCCCTGCGGCGCACGTGGCAGGCGACGCCGGATCCGAAGTTCGTGGTCGCCGTCGGCGACTGCGGCCGTGACGGTGGGCTCTTTTGCGGGTCCTATGCTGTCGTGGGCGGTGTGGGCGACGTCATTCCCATCGACGCCGTCATACCAGGGTGCCCGCCGTCCCCCGCGGCCCTCCTCACCGGCCTGCTCGAGGTGATCGGACGCCTCTCGCGGTGAACCTGCTTGCCTACGCGCTAATCGTAGTCGTCGGCGTTGCCGCCGTTGGCGTTGGCGGCTACGGTCTGCTGGGCGGCGTCGCCGCGCTCCGGCTCGACTGGCTCGTGCCGCTGGGCGGTCTGGATCTGGTCCTCGATCCGCTCGGCGGACTGTTCCTCGCATTGATCGGATTCACGGCCGTGCCGGTGTCGGTCTACGCGATGGGCTATCACGACGGCTCGGAGCGCGGCCGGCTTGCCTACGTTGTCTTCGTCGTCTCGATGTGCCTCGTGCCGCTCGCCGCGAACACGATGACCTTCTTGCTCGCCTGGGAGCTCATGTCACTCGCGTCCTACTTCCTAGTCGTCCACGACCGCACGTCCAGAGAGTCGATTCAAGCCGGCTGGATCTACGCCGTGATGACCCATGCGGGCCTGGCCTGTCTCCTCGGAGGGATGCTGCTGCTCGGCGCCGAAACGGGAAGCCTACGTTTCGCGGACTGGCAGGCCGCCGCACCAGCGCTGACAGCAACGACCCGGAACACGGCCTTCGTACTCCTCGCGCTCGGCTTTGCGGGCAAGGCCGGCGTGATTCCGCTCCACGTGTGGCTGCCGCTCGCCCATCCCGCTGCGCCCAGTCACGTGTCGGCGCTGATGTCGGGCGTCATGATCAAGCTCGGGGTCTACGGGCTCCTGCGCGTGAGCTTCGACTGGCTCGGAGCTGGCCCGACTTGGTGGGGCGCCACCCTCCTGATCGCGGGCGCCGTCTCATCCGTCGTGGGAGTGCTCTATGCACTCGTCGAGCACGACCTCAAACGCCTCCTGGCGTTTCACAGCATCGAAAACATCGGAATCATCCTGCTCGGCATCGGCAGCGCCGCGGTGTACCACGTCGCTGGGCACGACGCGCTCGCGGTCCTCGGACTGATCGCCGCGCTCTATCACACCGTCAACCACGCGGCATTCAAGGCGCTGCTGTTTCTCGGCGCCGGCGCCGTCGTGCACGCGACAGGCACCAGGAACATGGAGGCGATGGGCGGGCTCATCAAACGGATGCCGTGGACGGCGGCGTGCTTCTTGATCGGCTCGGCCGCCATCGCCGCCCTGCCGCCGCTCAACGGCTTTGTGAGCGAGTGGCTCACGTTTCTGGCTCTGTTCCAGAACACGCATCTTGCCGCCGTGGGACAGCACCTGATCTTCACCCTCGGGATCGCGAGTCTGGCGCTGACCGGCGGCCTGGCCATGGCGTGCTTCGTCAAGGCGTTCGGGATCACGTTTCTGGCCTTGCCAAGGAGTGACGCCGCCGGGCACGCGCACGAGGCGAGCTGGCCTATGCGCGTGGGCATGCTCGGGCTTGCGGCCACCTGCGTGGCGCTCGGCCTCGGACCGACGCTCGTCGTTCCCGCGCTCGGGCCCGTCGCGGCCGCCGTCCTGCGAACCACGCCGCTGGCGAGTGGGGCTGAGGGGCTGACGCTTCGGGTCGCAGGCGACTTCGCGAGCCTTTCGACGGCGATTATTGCCATCGCCCTCGCGCTCGCAATCCTCGCCCCGCTCGTCATCCTCCGAATCGCGGGAGCTTCGCGTCGCAGCCGCGCCTACGAGACGTGGGGCTGCGGCCGCATTGTGCAGACTGCGCGTATGGAATATACGGCCACGGCGTTCGCCAATCCCTTCAAGCGCGTCTTCGATTTCTTTTACCGCCCGACGAAGCGCCTCGACATCGAGTTCCATCCGGAGTCGCGTTTCTTCGTGGAGCGCATCGAATATGAGAATCCGACCCGGTCGATCTTCGAGGACTGGTTGTACCGGCCGGCGCTCCACGCCTTGCAGGCCGGCGCCCGGGCCGCCACCACGCTGCAGTCCGGCAGCACGAACCTCTATTTGGCCTACATCCTGGCGGCCCTGCTCCTGATGCTGGTGCTCGCGTGATCGCCGACCTCGCTGTCGCCATCGTGCAGGTCGTGATCGTCGGCGCGGGGGCCCCACTCCTCGTTGGCGGACTCCGAACGCTGAGGGCGCGTCTCGTCGGGCGCCGCGGTCCGAGTCCGTGGCAGCCCTATCGCGATCTTCACAAGCTGCTCGCGAAAGAGGTCGTCGTTTCGGCGACGACCTCCTGGATTTTTCGCGTTACGCCGTACATCCTCGTGGCCACCCTGCTGGTAGCCGCCCTCATCGTGCCGGTCGTGACCTTGCGCCCACCGCTCGCGTTCGCGGGCAACATCATCCTCCTCGTCTATCTGCTCCTGCTCGGCACGTTTTTTCTTGCCCTGGCCGGCCTGGATGCCGGCAGCGCGTTCGGCGGCATGGGCTCGAGCCGCGAGGTTGCCGTCGCTGCGCTCGCAGAGCCGACGGTCGTCGTCGCGGTGTTCGCGCTTGCGCTCCGTGCCGACACGATCGACCTCGGGCGTATCGTCGAGCGATTCGGCGGGGAGCCGCGCTTGGTGGCCAATCCCGCTCACCTCCTCGCGTTCGCCGCGCTGTTCATCGTGATGCTGGCCGAGACCGGCCGGCTCCCGGTCGACAACCCGGCCACGCACCTCGAGCTGACGATGATCCACGAAGCGATGGTGCTCGAGTACTCGGGCCGCTATCTGGCGCTGGTCGAATGGGCCTCAGCGATGAAACTGTTCGTGTTCATGACCTTGTTAGCAAATCTGTTCGTGCCCTGGGGCCTGTCGGGATCTGTCGGCGTTGGACCCATCCTGCTCGGCCTACTGGCGCTGGCCGGCAAGCTGGTCATCCTGGCGTTGGCCGTCGCGCTGCTCGAGACGACGGTCGCGAAGCTGCGGTTGTTCCGAGTCCCCGAACTGCTGGCCGGATCGTTCGCGCTGGCGCTGCTTTCGGTCATGGCGGTCTTCCTCGTACGATGACGACCGCTTCGAACCTGCTGACATTTCTTGGGCTCGTGGTCACGCTGCTGATCGTGTGGCGGCAGAGCTGGCCCGCGCGTCTGCGGCTCTTTGCTGCGCAATCGCTCCTCCTGGCGGCGCTCGGCGCGACCGTCGGCGTGCTGGCGCAGCGGCGTGGCCTGTTGCTCGTCGCGGTCGTCGTCATCGTCATCAAAGGCGTGGTGATTCCCCGGGTGCTCGCGCGGATCGGATCGGGAGCCCCGGTGCGGCCGATCGCGCCCGGCCGGTCGTCGGGCATCAGACTCCTGGTGGCGGGCGCACTGGTCGTGGTCGCCTACGTGATCATGCTGCCGGTCACCTCGGCCGTGGAGCTGCCGACCGAGGGGGCCATCCCCCTAGCGTTTGCGATGGCGCTGATCGGCCTCGGGCTCTGCGTGACCGGCCGCGATGCGCTGGGCCACATCCTCGGGTTCCTAGTCTTCGAGAATGGCATCTTCGGACTGGCCATCCTGGCGACCTACGGTCTGCCGGGCATCGTGGAGGCCGGCGTGTTCCTCGACGTGCTGGTAATCGTGCTCATCATGGAAGCCGTGGTCGTGCAGGTGCGCCACGAGCACGACTCGATCGACGTGGAGAATCTGCGGGAGCTCCGGGGATGATGTTGGTCGCGCTTCTGGCGATCCCGCTCCTCGGTGCCACGCTCTCCTGGCGCGCGGCGGATCGCCTCGCGACGGCACTCCATGCCGCCACGGCCACACTCACCGTGATCGGCGCCCTCGCGGTCACGATCACCGTCAATCGTGGGGAGCCCCTCGTCGCGTTCGACGGGTTCCTCCGCGCCGACGCGCTCTCGGCATGGATGATCGCCCTCATCGGTCTCGTCGCCGCGCTCGCCGCGTCGGAAGCTCCGCGATACGTGGCGCGCGTGAGGGCGGGTCGCTTCTATGCGCTCTTTCACCTGTTCGTGTTCACCATGCTCCTGGCCGTCTCCACCGATGACGTCGGGCTCATGTGGGTGGCGGTGGAGGGCACGACCCTCGCGTCGGTGTTCCTCGTCAACTTCGAGCGCACGCGCGCCTCGCTCGAGGCGGCCTACAAGTACCTGTTGATCTGCTCGATCGGGATCGCGATCGCGTTCCTGGGGACGGTCCTCGTGTACTTCGCCGGGATCCAGCAGTTCGGCGACGAGGTCCACGCCCTGCGCTGGACCACGCTCGTGCGCCTGGCCCCCGGGCTCTCGCCTAGGGTCATTGAACTGGCCTTCGTGTTCCTGGTCGTCGGCTACGGCACGAAGGCCGGCCTCGCACCGATGCACACGTGGCTGCCCGACGCGCACAGCGAGGCGCCGGCACCGGTGAGCGCACTCATGTCTGGCGTGCTGCTGAGCGTGGGAGTCTACGCGATCCTGCGATTCAAGCCAGCGGTAGATGCCGCGGCCGGGGCCGGATTCGCGCGGGGCATCCTGCTGGCGCTCGGCCTGCTGTCCGTCGGCGTCGCGGCGGCCTTCCTCTGGACGTCGCCCAACTACAAGCGCATGCTGGCCTACTCGAGCGTCGAGCACATCGGCCTGGTGTGTCTCGGGCTCGGCTTTGGCGGCACGCTCGGCACCTCCGGCGCGCTCCTGCACATCGCCAACCACGCACTGGCCAAGTCGATCGGCTTCCTGCTCACCGGGCGTATCCGGGCCGCGTACGGCTCGGCCGAGATAGCCGCCGTCGGCGGTCTACTGCATGGTATGCCGCGGACCGGCGCGGCATTTCTAGCGGCCATGCTCGCGCTCGTCGGCCTGCCGCCGTTCGGGTTGTTCGTCAGCGAGGTCATGATCTTCGGCGCCGGCTTCGCACGCGGGTTCCCAATTGTTGCGGGCGTGGCGCTCGTCCTGCTCGTGATCGCCTTCGCGGGCCTCCTCCGGGGCGTACACGCCATCGTCTTCGGGCCATCGACGGGCGCGCCGACCGCCGAAACCTCGGCGTGGCGTCCAGTGCTGCCCATGGCGGCCGCGTTCGCGCTCCTGCTGCTCACCGGGCTGACGTGGCCGCCGGGTCTCGGAGCCACCCTGGACCGGATCGTCGCGATCGTGGTGCCCTGAGATGCCGACCGCGACAATCACGATTGATTCGTTGCGGCGGAGCGTCGCCGGGACCGGTGCCGCTGGCGTCGCGACGTCGACCTCGGGCGGGATCCAATGCCGACTGCCCGCCTGGGAAATCCCCGCGCTCGCCGACCGTCTGGCCCCGCTGGGTGTCCGCTGCCAGTTCCTTGCCGCCGCCGATACGCGCACCAGCGGCGACGACTTCACGCTGATGTACATCTTCGCCCCGCCGCAGCTCACGCCGTCGGTAACGGTCCTCGTCGCGATCCCGCCGACGGTGGCCCGCTTCGCATCGCTGGCCACGCGCTCCTTCGCAGCCAGCCGCTTCGAGCGCGAGATTCACGACCTATTCGGTCTCGTCCCTGAGGGCCACCCGGATCTTCGGCGCCTCGCGCTCCATCAATACTGGCCCGCGGGATACCACCCGATGCGCCGCGACGTCACGCCGCGGACCGACTTTGTTGACGCGGGCGAGCCGTTTCCCTTCCAGCGCGTCGAGGGCGAGGGCCTCTTCGAGATCACGGTCGGCCCGGTACACGCCGGGATCATCGAGCCGGGCCACTTCCGCTTCAGCGTCGAGGGCGAGACGATCGTGAACCTCGAGACCCGGCTCGGCTTCGTCCACAAGGGCACGGAGAAGCTCTTCGAGGGTGTCACCGTCGACCAGGCGCCCGCGCTGGCCGAGCGCATCTCCGGCGACACCAGCGTCGGCCACGTCCTCGCCTACTGTCAGGCGGTCGAGTCGCTCACCGGCTGCACGGTACCCGCTCGGGCGAACCGGCTGCGCGTCGTCCTGCTGGAGCTCGAACGCCTCTACAACCACATCGGCGATGTCGGCATGATCGTCAACGACACCGGATTCAGCTTTGGCCACGCGCACTGCTTCCGGATCCGCGAAGAGCTCTTCCGGCTCAACGAGCGGCTGACCGGGCATCGCTTGCTCCGTGGCGTCGTCGTACCGGGCGGCGTGACGGGACCGATCGTGACGGCTCGACTCGTCGAGGCGTCGGCGCGGATCGACGATCTCGTGGCGGAGTTCGCCGCGGTGGTGCGCCTCTGCCTCGACAACACGACGGTGCTCGAGCGGCTCCAGGGCACGGGACGGCTCACGGAGCGCACGGCGTCCGAAATGCAGGTGGTCGGGCTAGTCGGCAGAGCGAGCGGGATCGACGCCGACCTTCGACGCGATGCCCCCTTCGCGGGGTACGGCGAGGCGAGCGTGCACGTGGCCGTCTACGGGAGTGGAGATGTCTGGGCGCGAACGATGGTACGCCTGGATGAAGCGCGCGAATCGGCACGCCTCATCCGCGAGGCGGCGGCGCGCGACGGCGATGGCGCGGTGGTTGTTCAGGTGCCCCCGCTCACCGCGGGCGCCCACGCGCTGGGCGTCGTCGAGGCGTGGCGAGGACCGGTCTGGCACTGGGTGGTCGCGGGCGGATCCACGACGCTCGGTCGTGTGAAAGTCGTCGATCCCTCCTTCCGCAACTGGCCCGCGCTCGAATACGCAGTACTCAAGAACATCGTTCCGGATTTCCCCCTCTGCAACAAATCCTTCAACCTCTCGTACTCAGGAAGCGACCTGTAGCGCTGATCGGAGGGCATCAGTTGTGTCGACGAGTCTGTCGGAGGTGGCCGGAGAGCTTCTAGTGGACGCCTCGCGGGATCCGCACCGAACGATCATCAGGCTCAGCGCCATGGGCCGTACCTACCTGAGGACGCATCGCCGGATCTTAGGCGGTCCGGCAGGCTGAGGTTGAGCGCTGGGAAGTGCACTGCAGGAGTTGCTGCGCCTCGGCTTGATCGAGTCGCATGGCGACAAGGTCTATTCAATCACTCCCGAGGGCTACGAGGCAGTAGCCGCCATGGCAGGAAAGCGTTGAAGCCCGGCGGGTCGCAGGCGGCGGCAGGCGCCTTCGTGACGAGGAGGGCGGCGATGACACGACTCGCGGTCTCCAGAATTCTCGTGATCGATGACGATCCGAGGATGGTCGACCTGGTCGCGAATTGTCTCCGCGAGGAGAGCTACGGGATCTCGAGCGCCCTGACGAGCGACGAAGGCTTGAAGCTCGTCGTGATGTCTCGCCCCGATCTCATCCTACTCGATCTGACGCTGCCAGGCGTCAACGGGATCGATATGCTCAAGCGCATCCGCGCAATCAATCTCAGCAATAAGGTGATTATGGTGACCGGGAACACCGATCCGCTGCTCGCTCGAGCATCCCTCGAGTTCGGGGCGCTCGCGTATATCGACAAACCGTTCGATCCCGCGTACCTCAAGCGGGTGGTCGCGATGGCGCTGCGAGGGGATCTCGATCATGCATGAAGCGGCATTCGCTCGATGTGCCACCGATGGATGACTCCCCTTTCTTAGTTTCGGGTACCGGATTGCGGATCGGGATGCGAGCTCGTCCAACCTCTCACCGACGCCAACCTCGTCATGGGGCTCGGCCGAGAGAAGGCCGTTCGAGGCAAGCTCGCGGAGGCCAAGGTTCGTCCCTTCGAGTCAGTCGAGCAAATGCGACACTACTTTGTTGGGTGCAGAACGACGAGGGTGACCAAGTGCAGGCCGATATCTTGCAACCAAGGAGTGGAACCAGAGGGGAGTCTGTGTCGGCTTAGTACTGGAGCCGGCGGGCGCGCCCCGCCTGGGGCCGTTCGAGCGCCGCGGTCTGACGATCCTGATCGGCCGGTTGACCACACGAGTCATCCGACCTGTGGCTACTGGAGCCAGGCCACGGGCTCAAGGTTAATCCGTGCGGCAGGATCTAGGCGGCCTGCGGAGCACCGCCGACCAGCCGGACGCGTCCCGGGACGCTCAGCTCGATGCCCTCGGCCCGGAAGCGCTCGACGAGGCTCTGATAGATCTCGGCGCTCGCCGCGATGTAATCGACCACCGCGACCCAGGGATCGACCGCGATGCTGATGCCCGAGTCGCCCAGCGCCTTGATTCCGATCACCGCGGGAGGCTACTTGAGCGTGCGCGGGTTCGCCTCGACGACCTCACGGGCCAGCGTCAAGGCGCGCGCGGAGTCCACGCCGTGGGCGACACCCAAGGTGAGGTGTAGCTGCCGGACCGATCCGTAGTTGTGCAGGATCTCGCCGACGATCTTGCGATTCGGGATCACCACCCGGGAGCGGTCGGGATGGCTGAGGATCGTCGAGAAGATGGAGATCACGGCGACCTCTCCGTGCACGGAGACGACCTCGATGTACTCGCCGACCCGGAACGGCTTGGTGAAGATGATGGTCAACCCGGCCACGACGTTGCTCAGCACGCCCTGGAGCGCGAAGGTGATGCCCAGGCCGGCCACGCCGATGCCGGCCACCAGCGGGGCTATCTGGAAGCCGAAGCGATCGAGCGCCATAACCACCGCCAGCAGCATCACCACGCCCCAGACCACGCGGGCCGCGAGCGCGCGGATGGACGGCTCGAACTGCTTCTCGGCGAGCCAGTGCTCGGTGGCGCGCCCGGCCCAGCGGCCGCCCATCGATGCAGCGATCAGAATGACGAGCGCGCCTAAAACCTGAAAGCCGTAGCGCACTGCGAGGTCGATCAGCGTGTCCCTGAGGGTCATGATCTGCGCTCCTTCCAGCGAACGAGTTTGGATCCCGAGTTCTACGCGTCCCGCTCCGGGCCCGTATCGGGGCAGTTGAACGGCGCCTCAGCTGCGCGGACAATCGACGCATGACGCCATTGGCCGATCGCCCCTGGGCCCGCCGGCTCCGGCGGATCGTCACCGGAGTTCCTTTCCTCGTCACCGCCGCCGTGGTGGTGGCCCTCTTCGTGGCGTACACGCTCGCGGGCTTCTTCCTCGTGCCCCGGCTCATCTCCTACTACACACCTCGGTACGTGCAGGAGCAGCTCAAGCGGCGGGCGGAGATCGGCGAGGTCCGGTTCAATCCCCTCCTGTTCAAGCTGGAGCTCAAGCGCTTTCGCGTGCAGGAGGCCGACGGGCGGCCTCTTCTCGCGTTTGATCGGCTCTTCGTCGATTTCGAGCTCTCGAGCATATTGCGTCGAGCATGGACCTTCGCCGAGCTCCAGCTGGACGCGCCCCGGGTGGACGCGGTCCTGAGCCGCGACGGCCGGCTCAACCTGGCAAAGCTCCTGGACGCGTTTCCAAAGAGCGAGCCACCCCCCGAGCCTGCGCCACCACCCCGCATGCTGATCCAGCACGCCGTGCTTCGTGGCGGCTCGACTTCGTTCACGGATCTCTCGGGACGAGCTCCGCACACCGCGACCCTGGAGCCGATCAACATCGAGCTCCACGACGTCACGACAATACGCGAGCGACGCGGCCCCTACGCGATCTCGGCGGCACTGGACGGGGGCGGCGTCGTCGGGTGGGAGGGCGAGGTGTCCCTCAACCCGTCGCCTCGAACGGCCGCTTCGAGGTGCGCGGCTTTCCGCTGGCCACGGCTTGGCGCTTCGTGCAGGACGACCTCGCCGTCGCTGAGCCGACCGGTCAGGTCGACGCGGATGTGCGCTATCGCTTCACCTATCAGGATCAGGCCCCGGCGGTGAAGATCGAGGGCCTCGAAGTCACGGTGTCCGGCCTCGCCCTCGCTCAGCGCGACAAGACTCCCCTGCTGGATCTGGAGAAGATTCGCCTGGCTGGTGGGCGCGGCGATCTCACCGCGCACGATCTGACCGTGTCGGAAATTTCCGTGAGTCGCGGTCGCGTCAGCGCCATCATGGCGCGAGACGGAGTCGTGAACTGGCAGAGCCTGATGGTCACGTCTCCGACGTCCGGCGAGCCACCGGCAAGCACCAATCGGCCTGCCGCGAGTAGCCCAGCGCCCAGTCCCTGGCGCGTCGCGGTCGAGAAGGTCAGAGTCGAGGAAATCGCGCTCTCCTTCGTGGACCAGAGCCGCACCGTTCCGCTCACCGTCGAGGTCGGCAATCTGTCCCTCGATCTTTCGGCGCGCCTCGAGACCGGCCCCGCAGGACCGGCCGGCACGGTCGAGGGCCTCGGCCTGAAGTTGGCGCGTGCGGCGCTGCGTGAGGCCGCGACGTCGAAAACACCTGTCCACACGATCGATCAAATTGCCGTCGAGGGCGGTCGCGTCGATCTCGGCGCTCGGCAGGTCACCGTGTCCCGAGTCACCGTGACGGGCGGCGTGACTTCGCTGACGCGCTCTGTCGACGGCTCGCTGCCCTGGGTCGCGATGCTGATGCCGGCCGATCACGGAAAACCTCCGGCCCCCTCGGCCTCGGCCGCTGCGCGTCCGCGCCCGGCGCCGGCGACCGCCGAGAAGCCCTGGCGCGTCGCGCTCGACCGGTTCGAGCAGACGGGCCATCGCGTGACCTTCGTTGACCAGAGCGTCACACCGGCCGCCGCGTTCGCGATCGACGGGATCAAGGTCAGCGCTCAGGATTTGCAGAGCGACGGCAAGAAGCCCATCCCCTTCGACACGAGCTTTCGAGTCATGCAGGGAGGTCGCTTCACGGCCAGGGGGCGCGTGGCGCCTGACGGACCGAGGGTCGATGCCACGCTGAACCTTGCCCGGCTCGCCCTACCTCCGGCCCAGCCCTACATCGCGCAGCACGCGGCCGTCGTGCTCCGGTCCGGTGAGGTATCCACCGCCGGGCGGGTCACCTATCGAGGCGACCGCGGCCGTCAGGAAGTCACCTTCACCGGCACGGCCGACACCGACAATCTACAGGTCGTCGAGGCAGACGGCGGCGAGCCCGTGGTCGGGTGGAAGAACGTGCATGCCGAGACCATTCGATTCGGGCTCGCTCCGGACCGCCTGGCCATCGACGAGGTGCGCCTCACCGAGCTGGACGGCCGGCTCGTGATCTTCAAGGACAAGAGCCTCAGCCTCGCGAAGCTCATCAAGCCGGCTGGCGCACCGCCGGGCGCTGCACCGGGGAGCGGCCCGGGAGCCCCCGCTGCACCGGCGGGCGCCGCCACGCCGGCGTCCCCAGCCGATGCGGGCCCCGGCTTCCCGATCACTGTCGACCGCGTGCGTGTCGACAACAGCTCGATGAGCTTCGCCGATCTCAGCCTGGTGTTGCCGTTCGCGACGCGCGTGCACACGCTCAACGGCGTCGTAGCCGGCCTCGGCTCGGATGCCGATACCCGCGCGACGATGAAGCTCGACGGTCGGGTCGACGAGTTCGGGCTGGTCAAGGTGGACGGCGCGCTCAGCGCGTTCCGCCCCAAGCTGTTCACCGACATCAAGGTGAGCTTCCGAAACGTCCCCATGAACACGCTGTCACCCTACAGCGCCACGTTCGCGGGCCGGCGCATTAGGGCCGGCACCATGAACGTGGAGCTCGAATACAAGATCGACCGGAGCGCCCTCGCGGGCGACAACAAGGTGGTCCTGCAGCAGCTGCAGCTCGGCGAGCGCGTGGAGAGTCCGGGCGCCATGCGACTACCCCTGGACCTCGCCATTGCCATCCTGAGCGACTCGGACGGGAAGATCGACATCGACCTCCCGGTGCGGGGCAATGTCGATAGCCCGGAATTCAGCTATGGTCATCTCATCTGGCAGGCGCTGGTGACGGTGATCACCAAGATCGTGACGTCGCCGTTCCGCGCGCTCGGTGGGCTGTTCGGCGGCAGCGATGCGGAGGGCCTGCAGGCCATCGCGTTCGAGGCGGGCAGCGATACCGTGCTGCCTCCCGAGCGGGAGAAGCTCAAGCGGGTGGCCGAGGTCCTCGGCAAGCGTCCACGGCTCAAGCTCACGGTGCACGGCGGATACGAGACGAAGACGGACGGTGAGGCGCTGCGCTCGCTCCGCGTGCGCGCGGACCTGGCCCAGCGCCTGGGCGTGAAGCTGAAGCCGGGTGAGGACCTCGGTCCCGTTGCCTTCGACCAGGCCAAGACGCAGCGCGCGCTGGAGGCGATGCTGAACGAGCGGGCCGGGGCCAAGGCCGTCGACGTCTTTCAGACGGGCTACGAGAAGACCAGGGAAAAGAAGGCAGAGCGCGCGAACCCGCTGCTGTCGATCGTGGGCCGTGGGAGCCCCGATCGCGACTTCTATCAGGCGCTGTTCCGGCGACTCGTGGAGATCGCCCCGCTGTCCGACAGCGAGGTGACCGCGCTGGGCCAGCGGCGGGGCGAGGCCGCGACGCGCGTGCTGAAGGAGAGCGCCGGATCGTCGGCCGCACGTGTCGAGACGGGCGACACCGAAGCAGCGGCAAGCGCCGAGCGAAATTCCATTCCCACCCGGCTCGAGCTCGGCGCCGTCGGCTCGTGAGCCCGACGACCCGATAGCCACGTGGCGCGCAAGCCTGTCGTCCTGGTGACGGGCGCCGGCGGCGAGATCGGCCACGGCCTGATTTCCGAGATCGCGGAACGCGGGACGTTCGACATCCTCGCCCTCGACGTGCGGCCGCTCGATGCCGAGGTCGCCAGGCGGTGCGCGGCCGTGCGAGTCGGCGACATTCTCGACCGCCACCTGCTCGATCGCCTCCACGCCGAGTTCGAGATTGCCGTGATCTTTCATCTGGCCGCGCTGCTGTCGACCCGCGCGGAATTCGTTCCGGAGACCGCCCACGCAGTGAACGTGCAGGGCACGCTGAACTTGCTGTCGCTGGCCATCGAGGAGGGCCGCGAGCTGGGGCAGCCCGTGAAGTTCCTCTTTCCCAGCTCCATCGCGGTCTATGGCCTGCCAGACGTGGAGACCAAGCGCGCCGCGGGCAAGGTTGCCGAGGATGCGTGGCTGGCGCCGATCACTATCTACGGCTGCACCAAGCTTCACTGCGAGCACCTCGGCCGTTACTATGCGCGGCACTACCGCCAGCTCGCCGCGATGGAGCCGGATCGCGTCGACTTCCGGGCGATCCGCTTCCCCGGTCTGCTCTCCGCCGTCACCATCCCGAGCGGCGGCACCAGCGACTACGCGCCGGAGATGCTCCACGCCGCCGCCCAGGGCCGGCCCTACGCCTGCTTCGTGCGGCTGGACACGCGTATCCCCTTCATGGCGATGCCGGACGCCGTCACGGCCCTGCTGGCGCTCATGGACGCGCCCGCCCAATCGCTCACTGCGCCCGTCTACAATGTCTCCGCCTTCAGTCCCGACGCCGCCGAGCTCGCCGACCGCGTGCGCAAGGCGTTTCCGCAGGCGCAGATCACGTTCGCGCCCGACGCACGACGCCAGGCGATCGTCGATTCGTGGCCGGAGGACATCGACGATGCCCGCGCCCGCCGCGACTGGAGCTTCAGCCCGGCCTACGATCTCGATCGGGCCTTCGACGCCTACCTGGTTCCAAACGTCCAGCGCCACTATGCGCGCGGCTGAGCGCGAGGAGGTGCAGCATGTACGGTGAAGTGCAGGCAAAGCTGCGGGCCGAGCTCGAGGCGATCCGCCAGGCCGGGCTCTGGAAAGGCGAGCGCGTGCTCGAGGGCCCGCAGGGGGCCCGCGTCAGCGTGGCCGGCCGCGAAGTCCTGAACTTCTGCGCGAACAACTACCTCGGGCTGGCGGCCGAGCCCACGCTGGTCCGCGCCGCTCAGGACGGGCTCGGGCGCTGGGGGCTGGGACTGGCGAGCGTGCGCTTCATCTGCGGCACCCAGACGATCCACACCGAGCTCGAGATGGCCATCGCGCGCTTCCTCGGCGCCGAGGACGCGATTCTCTATACCTCCTGCTTCGACGCCAATGGGGGGCTCTTCGAGACCTTGCTGGGCGAGCAGGATGCGGTCATCTCCGACGCGCTCAATCACGCCTCGATCATCGACGGCATCCGTCTCTGCCAAGCGCAGCGCCACCGTTACCCTCACGCCGACATGGCCGAGCTGGAACGGGTGTTGAAGGAAACGCAGGCGGCGCGGACACGGCTGATCGCCACGGACGGCGTCTTTTCGATGGACGGCGACGTCGCGCCTCTGCAGCAGATCTGCGAGCTCGCCGAACGTTACAAGGCGCTGGTGATGGTCGACGACAGCCACGCAACGGGCTTCTTCGGGCCGACCGGCCGGGGCACGCCCGAGCACTGCGGGGTGGCCTCACGTGTCGACATCATCACGTCGACCCTGGGAAAGGCGCTGGGCGGCGCCAGCGGAGGGTTCACGGCAAGCCGGCGCGAGGTCGTCGCGCTGTTGCGACAACGGTCCCGGCCCTACTTGTTTTCGAACACCGTGCCGCCCGCCCTGGTCAGCGCCTCTCTGGCCTGTCTGGCCACGCTCTCGACGACGACAGCGCGGCGCGACCGGCTAGAAGCCAACACGCGCTGGTTCAGGAGCAAGATGACCGAGGCGGGCTTCGCCATCCGCCCGGGCGTGCATCCCATCGTGCCGATCATGCTGGGCGACGCGCACCTCGCCCACCGGATAGCGGCGGACCTGCTGGCCGAAGGGATCTACGTCGTGGGCTTCTCGTATCCGGTCGTGCCCGAGGGCCAGGCCCGCATCCGCGTGCAGATCAGCGCGGCGCACGAGCCCGAGCATCTCGAGCAGGCCGTGGCGTCCTTCGTGAAAATCGGGCGCGCCCACGGCGTTTTGGGCTGACACGCGCGCCTCCCGATCTGCTCGAACTCGCGAGCGAGCTCTCCGCGTCTTCTCTCCTACGACCGCATCGAGAGCGATGGCCCCGGTTTCTAGTGTGCGTGGTAGCGGGGAAATGGGCTCTCGAAACTCGCCGCGATCGATGGCCGGTGCAGAAACAGTGGGCTCGATAGTTACGCCGGCCGCCGTTCGCACCACTCCTCGATCGCCTGCCGCATCTGCTGGGGTGATTCCGTGGGAATCCAGTGGCGCGCCTCCAGCATCCGGATCGCGCAATGGGGCAGCTCGGCGAGCTGTCGCGCCGTGATCTCGGGATCGCCGTATCGGCCTCCGCGCGACAGCAGCGCGAGCGTGGGCGTCCCGATTGCGCTCAGCGGTAGCGGCGCCGTCACCGCAAGGACGCCGGTGAGATAGACGGCCGTCGGCGTGGACTTCAGATCCTCCAGCGGCGAGCCGAAGCGGTTCTCGGGAAATGCGCCGGAGCGGGCCATCGCCGCCCGCGCCTCCTGATCGAGCTGCTCGAGGTCGAGCCCGTCGAGGTGACGCCGGTGTAGACCGAGCTTGTTGAGGCCCCGCACCAGCGCGGCCAGCCCCGCCACGGGGGTCCGGAGCCGGGCAGCCCACCGTAGCGCGCCGGTCAGGGCTTCGCGGAACATGGGCTCGATCAGCACGAGGCCCTCGACAACGGCCGGCGCATCGGCGCCGAAGCGCAAGGTGATGTTGGCGCCCAGGCAGTGCCCCAACACCACCACGCGCGTTGCCTGCTCGGCTTTCAGGATTGCCCCCAGGTCGCGGCTCCAGACATCGAGGCCCACCCGGCGCCGGGTCAGCGAGCCGCCGAAGCCCCGAAGATCGACGCGCAGGAGATCCCAGGACTGACGCAGTCGCGTGGTCCTCACGAACTCCGT
>Ga0207428_10000102_pt1 | contig 118940 bp, 110 predicted proteins | sample RhiMethybrSRZTD1_FD_187600 | JGI IMG/M metagenome (GOLD analysis project Ga0207428, IMG submission 187600) | Populus rhizosphere microbial communities from Tennessee, USA - Rhizosphere MetaG P. TD hybrid SRZTD1 (SPAdes) (version 3) | ecosystem: Host-associated > Plants > Roots > Rhizosphere >... | reverse complement strand
GACTTCGTCACACAGCTGGCCGCTGGGGCTGGTGCTCGCTTCGCTCGCGCAATTTTGTTGAGGTCGCTCGCCGACGAAAAGCATGTCGGCTCTCTCCTCCTCAGCACGGCGGCGCGCGATCCGGTCGCAGCTAGTCGCCGAAGCGGCTTCGCCACTCGGGTGGAATGAGCGGCTTCTCAGCGCGGGCCTTGATCTGCTGCACCGCCCAGGTATTGCCATCAGGATCGGCGAAGCCGAAGAAGGTGCCGCCATCGGTCTCGTCAAAGGTGGTGATCTCACTCGCCTCGACGCCTCGGCTGATCAACTCCTCTCGTGCGGCGTACGCGTCGGCAACAACAAGCTGGAGCCCTCTCATGGAACCGGGCTCCATGGCATCCATGCCCGGGCCGTCGCCAAACACGATGGAGCATCCGGATCCCGATGGTGTCAGTTGGGTGACGTGCATCTGCGGCGTGACGGTGTCGTGATCGAGCGTGAAGCCAACCTTGTCGCGATAGAAGGCGATTGCGCTATCGATGTCACTTACCGGCAGTACCACAACCTCCAGCGTCCAGTCCATGATCACTTCCTTTGCAAGATGTGCTGATCGATCAAGAGCTGACTCCTGACTATCACGTCCAAGATCGTCTACAGCAGCCGGCTTGAAAGTTCCGGCGGGTTCGTTGCTTGCCATGTCCTGGCTTGGCTACGGTGTGCTCAGATGCGGAAGCGTGCTGGCCGGCCGCATCTGCGGAATCAGAGAGGACAAACACTGGTGGAAAACCAGTTCCGCTTTGGGGTGTTTTTGAGGCCGGACCCCAAGACGTGTGCGGCTGTAACTCAGATCACCGGTCAGTTGCGAGCCCAGTACGGATTGATCTCCGCTGGTGCATTCCCTCCGCACGTCACCCTTGCGGGCAGTCTGCCGGTGGTTGTGCCCTTGGCCGAGTTGATACAGCTCATCGGTTTCGTACTGCGGCGAACGCCCGCCTTCACGGTGCAAAATCTCGGCATCCGGCGGCTCGGGGACTCTGCACTCGCCTACGACGTGTCGACGCTGGACGGTGCGCCTAACCGGACGTTTAGTGATCTTGCTGGCGCAGTCGATTCCGTCGTCCGGCCGTTGCTCGGTCCAAGCGGCAGTCTGCCTCCGGACCTGTACGAGCCCGATCGCTGGATGCCTCACATCTCCTTGGTTTCGCATGAGTTGCGAATCCGTGCCGATCTGCGCGATGAACTCGAGGACTACGTGAACGGCCTGGGCGTCATGCCGCCGGCCTCGTTCACCGCCGATACCGTCACCCTCTATCGCTTTGCTCACAACACGTGGACCGGGAGCTGGTGGCGGGACATGCGTTGGGAGCATGTCCGCAGCTGGCGCTTATCAAAAAGAATGTTCTCTTGATCACCGTTCGCTCATAGGAACAAAGTCTCTGGTCCGTATGCCGGTATAGATCTGCTTCGGCCGCGCGATCTTCTGCTCCTTGTCCTGCACAAGCTCTGACCATTGGGCGAGCCAGCCCGGTGTACGTCCGATGGCGAACAAGACCGTAAACATCTCCGCCGGGAACTGCAGTGCTTCGTAGATCAGGCCTGAATAAAAGTCGACGTTGGGATACAGCTTGCGCTTGATGAAGTATTCGTCCTCCAGCGCGATCTTCTCCAGCTCCTGGGCGATCTTGAGCAGCGGATTGACTCCGGTCACTTCGAAGACATCGTCACAGGCCTTCTTGATGATCTTGGCGCGCGGGTCGTAGTTCTTATAGACCCGATGGCCAAAGCCCATCAGCTTTTCCTTGCCCTCTTTCACCCCCGCGATGAAATCCGGGATGTTGTCAGTCGTACCGATGCGCGTCAACATGGCCAAAACCGCCTCATTGGCGCCACCGTGGAGTGGCCCGTAGAGCGCGGCGACGCCTGCTGCCACGGCCGAATATGGATCAACCTGCGACGAGCCGACGGAGCGTACGGCGTTCGTCGAGCAGTTCTGCTCATGATCGGCGTGCAGAATGAACAACACTTCCAGCGCGTGCACCAGTCGCTCGTCGGCCACATAGGTCGGCTCGCTCATCTTGAACAACATGGCCAAGAAGTTAGCTGTGTAGGACAGTCGGTTGTCCGGATAGACATACGGCTTGCCCAGCTGATGACGGAACGCGAACGCACCGAGCGTCGGCATCTTGGCGATCAGCCGAGTTATCTGCAGCATGCGGTTCTCAGGATCACCGATCTTGCTTGCCTCGGGATAGAACGTCGAGAGCGCACTGACGGTCGCCATCAGCATTCCCATTGGGTGCGCGTTGTAGCGGAAGCCTTCGATGAATTGTTTGAGGTTCTCGTGGATGAACGTGTGGTAGGTGATGCTGTGCACCCAGTCGTCAAGCTGAGCTTGCGTCGGCAGCTCGCCGTGCAGCAAAAGGTAGGCGACCTCGAGAAAAGTTGAGCGCTCGGCCAGCTGCTCGATGGGATAGCCGCGATACTCGAGGATGCCCTCTTCGCCATCGATATACGTGATGGCACTGCGGCAAGAAGCGGTGTTCAGGAACCCCGGGTCATAGCTTGCGAGCCCGGGCTCCCCGTCGACAGCGATCTCCTTAAGGTCGTTAGCGCGGATTGTCCCGTCTGTGATCGCGATCTCGTACTCGCGCCCCGTGCGGTTGTCGCGAATGCTCAGGGACTCCTTGGGAGGATCAACCGTGGGCATATCCGTCATGCGCACAACCTACGCGTCGTCTATGAGGCTGAATAGTCGGTAGCCATATGATTTGGGCCACTGGCCTCCGGGATGACAACGATGGTCTGCGACGCCCATCGGGATAGATTCCTCGGATGGATGCTAAGCAGGTGTTGCATCGCTACCTGGCAAAGCAGCGTGCTGCGCTGCTTGCGAAATTGGACGGCCTTTCCGAACGCGACGTGCGCTGGCCGATGACCCAGACAGGTACGAATCTGCTCGGACTGGTGAAGCATGTCGCCACTAACGAGCTTGAATACTTCGGCGAGGTGTTCGACCGCCCATCGAAGATTCCGCTGCCGTGGTCCGAGGAAGGCGCTGAGCTGAATGCTGACATGTGGGCCACAGCTGACGAGTCGCGATCCGACATCGTCGCCCTTTATCAGCAGGCAACGCAACATGCCGACACGACTATTGCGGAGCTCCCGCTCGACGCGCCGGGCCGGGTCCCGTGGTGGCCGCCTGAGCGGGAGCACGTCACATTGCAGCAGATCATGGTGCATATGAGTGTCGAGGTGGCGCGGCACGCAGGACACGCCGACATCATTCGCGAGCTCATTGACGGCGCAGCCGGTGATAACGACGGAAACCTTCCCCATCAGACCGCCCAGGAGTGGGCCACGTACCGACTTCGGCTGGAACATGCGGCCACAGAAGCCGCGGAGCGTGTGGAAGCTGGCCGACCCTAGCTGGCTCGCATCGGTTCATTGACGTTCATGCATCTCCACGAAGTGCGGGCTATGCATAAGTCCGAGGACGTTCCCGAACGGGTCGACAACTGATGCGGTGACAAACCCGGCCTCGCGTGTGATTACCGGCTGATATTCGGTGGCCCCGAGTTCCAGAAGCCGGCCAACAGCCGCGGAGACGTCATCGACTTGCCAGTACATGACTACGCCGCCCGGATCGGCCGACGCGGTTGAGGGTGCGTATCGACGGTCTATCAGCCCAAGCTCGTCCTGGTCAGGTCCGACCCGGAACTCCACGTAGGCTGGCGGTCCTTCCTCAGTACGCACGAAGTAAGGCTCGATTTCAAGGACCTGGGCGTACCAGTCTCGCGCCGCCTGGACATCGTCTGCCCAATAGTTGACCGTGGTGAATCCGCGCAGCATGACGTGTCCTCTCGTTTCGAGCTGAGGTCTATCCGAGCATCCCCGTTTGAGAATGCTTCCAGCTGGCACTGACATTGCCTCGACGACATTGCCGCTTTGACCGGCGGCCTTAGACGCAGGTAATCTGGTCGGCTGTTGCGTCCACGCGTGCAGTTCCGCGCGCCCGGATTCACTGTTGGATGCCACACAAGGTCGTTCACACAATAGAGCTCGCTCGCGTCACACACGAAAGCCGGATATGTCCACCTACAGCCCGAAACCTGGCGACATCACGAGGTCGTGGCACGTCATCGATGCCGATGATGTTGTGCTGGGCAGGCTCGCGGTGACTGCTGCGACCTTGCTGCGAGGCAAGCACAAGCCGACGTATGCGCCGCATGTGGACGGCGGTGACTTCGTCGTCGTTGTGAACGCATCCAAGATCGCGCTGACGGGCAACAAGCGCACTGACAAACTTGCTCGGCGGCATTCTGGGCGGCCCGGAGGTCTTAAGTCGGTGCCGTACGGCGAGCTGCTGGACCGAGACCCGCGTAAGGCTGTCGAGCTGGCCGTCTGGGGAATGCTTCCCAAGAACAAGCTCAGTCGCAGGCTGATCAGGAAGCTCAAGGTGTACGCCGGTCCTGAGCATCCGCACAGTGCTCAGCAGCCGAAGCCGTACCAGATCACCCAGATCGCCCAGTAGCCTCGCAGCGAACACATATAGATATAGAGGAAGCAAGGACCATCGCAGTGACTAACACCGCCACCGAGCCGGTCGACGAGGAACAGATCAACCCGTTCCTCGAGGATGACCGCGAGATCGCCTACCGTTCGGAGGCGACACCGCAGGCTTCACACGGCCCAGCGGGACGCCCGGCCATTGTTGCGCCGGGCGCTGCAACCGGTCGTCGCAAGGAGGCCGTGGCCCGTGTCCGCGTTGTCCCTGGTAGCGGGCAGTGGAGGATCAACGGTCGCAGCCTTGACGACTACTTCCCCAACAAGGTTCACCAGCAACTGGTTTCTGAGCCCTTTGCAGCGGCCTCAGTAGCCGGTTTATACGACGTGATTGCCCGAATTCATGGCGGTGGCGTTACCGGCCAGGCCGGCGCGCTGCGGCTAGGAATCGCACGCGCTCTTAACGCCGTTGACGCCGAGGCAAGCCGCCCCGCGTTGAAGAAAGCCGGCCTGCTGACCCGGGATGCGCGCATCAAGGAACGTAAGAAGGCGGGTCTGAAGAAGGCCCGGAAGGCTCCCCAGTACAGCAAGAGGTAGTCGCGCGGGTAAAAGACCAGTGGGGCGACTCTTCGGGACCGACGGTGTACGCGGTAAGGCCAACGAGGCACTTACCGTGGAGCTTGCGCTTAGCCTTTCGGTTGCAGCTGCGCATGTACTGGATGAAGCCGGGCAGTTCACCGGAGACCCACCATTAGCCCTGGTTGGTCGCGATCCCCGTGCTTCCGGAGAATTTCTGGAGGCGGCAGTTGTCGCAGGCCTGCTGAGCGCTGGCGTCAACGTCGTACGACTCGGCGTGCTGCCGACTCCGGGTGTTGCCTACCTCACCGAGGCGTGCAATGCCGATCTTGGTGTGATGCTGTCTGCCAGCCACAACCCGATGCCGGACAACGGCATCAAATTCTTCGCTCGCGGCGGCAGCAAGCTCGATGACGAGCTCGAAGACACTATCGAGTCACGGCTTACCGAAGTCTGGGCTCGACCAACCGGAGCAGGCGTAGGGCGCGTCCGGGTCGATGAGTCGCTCGTCGAGACCTATGTCGCACATCTTGTGAAATCCCTCGAGAGCCCGGTCAGTCTCGAAGGAATCAAGGTCGTCGTGGATTGTGCCAACGGAGCCGCATTCCAGGCCGCGCCTGCTGCCTTTGAGGCTCAAGGCGCGGAGGTCCACCGCATCCATGCCGAGCCAGATGGCATCAACATCAACGAGAATTGCGGCTCAACTCACATGGATTCGCTGCGCGCAGCGGTGTTGGAAAGGCACGCCGACCTGGGGATCGCTCTGGATGGGGATGCCGACCGCTGCCTTGCGGTGGACACCTTCGGCCGGATAGTCGACGGCGACCAGATCCTGGCGATCTTGGCGATCGCTCTTCGCGAGCAGGGCCGGCTCAACCACGACACGATCGTGGCGACGGTGATGAGCAACCTTGGACTCGTCAACGCGATGCGGAGCCTTGGAATCACTGTCGAGCAAGCCAAGGTCGGGGATCGCTACGTGCTCGAGGCCATGAAAGCCGGCGATTTCAGTCTTGGCGGCGAGCAGTCTGGTCACATTGTGATGTTGGAGCACGCCACAACTGGGGACGGCGTACTCACTGCCCTTCATCTGATGAACCGGATGGCGACCTCTGGTCAGTCACTGGCTCAGTTGGCTTCGGTGATGACGAGGCTGCCGCAGGTGCTGATCAACGTGCCCGATGTGGACAAGAGCCGCGCCGCGACCGATCCCGAGCTCACTGCGGCGGTTGTCGAAGCTGAGGCCGAACTCGGGGATTCAGGCCGCGTTCTGCTGCGCCCGTCCGGAACCGAGTCGCTGGTTCGCGTCATGGTGGAGGCGGAGAGTTACGAGGCGGCCAACGGCGTTGCGCATCGGCTCGCAGACGTGGTGAAAGCTTCGTTAGCGCTGTAGCCGGATAGCCACCAGCCTGTTGATGTCTAATACGCCGGCCGCGTCCAGCAGAAACGCCAGGGCGCCCAACACAACGGACAAGATCACGTAGAACAAGAACACTCCGCAGGCCGCAAAGAAGCCAAACTTGAGGGCTGTGCCGGCCCCGATCCGCACCTTGTCTGACTGCGTGTAGTACTCGGTGGTCATGTGCCGACGGTACTCGCGAGCCCTCTGTAGATCCGGGCGTCGGTGAAGATTGCCGACGTGATCGTTTTCACCGGCTTGGTGGCAAACGTCCGACCATCGGCTCCCTGGGGGTTCCTATCGGCAGGTTGGCCGGAAACGTGCAGTCATGCGCTGGCAGGGCTGGCAAGAAAACGATCAGACCTTGCGAATGCGCACCCACTGCACCGAGTGATCACGATCTTTGCGGAGGATCACAGTCGCCCGACCCTTGGTGGGAAGAATGTTGGCAGCCAGGTTCGGCCCGTTGATGGTGTCCCACAGATAACACGCCTGCCGGATTGCCTCGTTGGTCGTCAGGTTGCCGTAACGGGTGAAGTATGAGCGCGGGTCCCGGAACGCTGTGTCTCGCAATGAGAGGAAGCGGCTCACGTACCAGTCGCGGACGTCCCGGGCGGCCGCATCGACGTAGACGGAGAAGTCGAAGAAGTCGCTGACAGCGAGCCCGGTCGTTCCGTCGGGGCGCGGCCGCGCGGGCTGTAGGACGTTAAGACCTTCCAGGATCAAGATGTCGGGCCGCTGCACCCTCACCTTCGCATCGGGCACGATGTCGTAGGTCAGATGGCTGTAGACGGGCGCCAAGACCTCTTCCTGGCCAGACTTCACGTCGATCACAAAGCGCAGCAGCGCGCGCCGATCGTACGATTCCGGGAATCCTTTGCGCTGCAGCAGCCCACGTCGCTCCAGTTCGGCGTTAGGCAGCAGAAAGCCGTCTGTTGTCACCAGGCTGACGCGAGGATGCTCAGGCCAAGCGGCCAGCAGCTCGCGAAGTAGGCGAGCCGTGGTGGACTTTCCGACAGCGACTGATCCAGCAATTGCGATCACGAACGGCGTACGCTCCACCGAGAGCTGAAGAAACTCGTTCGTCGACGTATGCAGCTCGCTGGTGTGCAGGAAGTAGCGGCTCAGCAACCTGGTGAGGGGCAGATACACGTCCCGAACATCGAGCATGCTGGTGGGATCGCCGAGGCCACGAATTTTTTCCAACGTCGTCTCGTCGAGCGGAATGGGCATGTATTCCGCGAGTTCGGCCCAGTCTGCCCGACTCCGCTCCACGTACGCTCCGAGGAGCTCAGCATCGTCCGGCATAAGAAAAATCTAGTGTCGAACCGGGTCGGCTGACATCGTGGTCCGCGGTATCGCTGAACCCGCCAGGCGAGACAGCAGCGGAAGGTACAGTTCCGCCTATGTGTGGAATCGTCGGATACGTCGGTGGCACGGCGGCGCTGGATATCGTCGTCGAGGGGCTGCGCCGCCTGGAGTATCGCGGTTATGACTCAGCCGGCGTCGCGATCGTGTCCGACGAGACGCTGCACATCGCCAAGAAGGCTGGCAAGCTCGGCAATCTGGAAAAGTTGCTCGCTGAGGAGCAGCTGCCGGCAAGCAGCATCGCCATCGGGCATACCCGCTGGGCAACCCACGGAGCACCCAACGACGTCAACGCCCATCCCCATACCTCCTCAGACGGCCGGATCGCACTCGTCCACAACGGCATCATCGAGAACTACCTGACGCTGCGAGAAGAGCTGAAGGAGGCAGGGATTGCTTGTGAATCGGAGACCGATACCGAGATCGTTGCGCAACTGCTCGGCCAGCAGGTTGCAGCAGGACTGTCCCTTGACGAGGCGATGCGCCAGGTATGCCGACGGTTGAAGGGCGCATTCACACTGGTGGCAGTCGACAGCCATCAGCCGGACACGGTTCTCGCCGCACGCCGGAACTCCCCACTGGTGGTCGGAGTAGGGAAGGGGGAGAACTTCGTAGCCTCCGATGTCGCTGCGTTCATCCAGCACGCGCGGGAGGCGATTGAGCTGGGCCAAGATCAACTGGTCCGCATTACGGCTGAGGAGGTCGAGGTCACCACCTTCGACGGCGCGCCGGCCGATGTCCGTCCGTACCACGTTGACTGGGACCTGTCCGCGGCGGAGAAGGGCGGCTACGACTGGTTCATGCGGAAGGAGATCTACGAGCAGCCGCGAGCAGTCGCCGACACACTGCTGGGTCGGCACGATGCCAACGATCAGCTCACCTTGGACGAGATCCGCATCTCTGCCGACGAGCTGCGTCAGGTGAACAAGATCATCATCGTCGCCTGTGGCACAGCTTTCTACGCCGGACTGGTGGCCAAGTACGCGATCGAGCACTGGACCCGGATCCCCTGTGAAGTCGAGCTGGCCAGTGAGTTCCGCTATCGCGACCCGATCGTCGGCCCCACGACCCTGGTTGTTGCGATCAGCCAATCCGGCGAAACCGCAGACACCTTGATGGCTATCCGGCATGCACGCGAGCAGCAGTCTCGAGTGCTCGCAATCTGTAACACCAACGGCTCCACGATCCCGCGCGAGTCCGATGCGGTCATCTACACCCACGCCGGGCCGGAGATCGGCGTGGCGTCCACGAAGGGATTCCTGACCCAGCTGGTTGCCTGCTATCTGCTCGGCCTCTACCTTGCACAAGTCCGGGACGCCCAGAAATGCCCCGAAATTTCCCAGGTCCTACGGGAGCTGGCGACCATGCCGGATGCCATATCCAAGGTGCTCGATGAGATCGAGCCGGTGAACGAACTCGCTGCCGAATTCGCCGATAAGCGGTCTGTACTCTTCATCGGCCGCCACGTTGGTTATCCGGTCGCATTAGAAGGCGCGCTGAAGCTGAAGGAGCTGGCGTATATCCATGCCGAAGGCTTCGCGGCCGGCGAGCTGAAGCACGGCCCGATTGCACTCATTGAAAAGCAGCTGCCGGTGTTCATCGTGGTTCCGCCACCGGATGACGTGCTGCACGAAAAGGTTCTCTCCAACTTGCAGGAAGTACGCGCCCGCGGCGCCAAGACGATCGTGTTGGCCGAAGAGGGTGACGCCATCGTGCGTCAGTATGCGGATGTCTTGATCAGTTTGCCGAAGGTATCGCCGTTGCTACAGCCTCTAGTGGCGACTGTGCCGTTGCAGATGTTCGCCTGCGAACTCGCAACTAAGAAGGGCCACGACGTAGATCAACCGCGGAACCTGGCTAAATCCGTCACCGTCGAGTGATTGGTGGCCCGATGAGACGCATGATCATTGGGCACGCATGATCATCGGGGTGGGCATCGACGTCTGTGACGTCGATAGATTCGCCGAGTCGGTAGAGCGCCGACCAGGTCTGATTGGGCGGATCTTCACCGCCGCCGAGGCGCAACGGCCAGTGGCGTCCAAGGCAGCCCGATTTGCCGCCAAGGAAGCGTTGGCGAAGGCGTTGGGAGCGCCGGACGGCTTGTCGTGGCTGGATGCCGAAGTGCTGACAGATCATCAGGGCAAGCCCTCATTCAAGATCACCGGTACGGTCGCCGCCCGCGCGGCAGAACTCGGCATCGGCACCATTCACCTCAGCATGTCCCATGATGCCGGCATCGCATCGGCCGTCGTAATCTGCGAAGCGTGATCATGCGCGCGTACTGCGTTGACAAGATCCGCAGCATCGAGGAGCGGGCCATCGCCATTGAAGGTGCCGATCCACTGATGCAGCGAGCCGCGGCGGCCGTAGCCGGCAGCGCATCCGATCTCCTCCTGTCCAGCACCGGCAGTCGCTATGGGCGCCACGTGATGATCATGGTCGGTGCCGGCAACAACGGCGGTGACGCATTGTTTGCAGGGGCACGTCTTGCCCGCCGCGGCGTCCGCGTCACCGCAGTCAAATGCCTTGGCACGCCGCATCCAGCCGGCCATGCGGCTCTGATCACAGCGGGCGGGCGACTGGTCAATCTGGATGACGCGCTCGTGGACATGGGCTATGACCTGGTGATCGACGGAATTCTGGGTATCGGCGGCCGTCCTGGGCTTCCCGACCCCGTGGCGCGACTCGTCCAAGCCATCGAGCAACGCGACATACCCATCGTTGCCGTTGATCTACCGTCCGGCGTTGCCACTGACACCGGAGCTGTGCCTGGCCAAGCAGTCCGCGCCACTAGGACCGTGACCTTTGCTGAATTGAAGCCCTGCCACCTGCTGCAACCAGCACTCAGCTACTGCGGCGAAGTCACGGTAGTCGATATCGGATTCGGTGCTGATCATGAAGAGGCGCCCGATCTGGTTGGCCTCGATGAGGATGAGCTGGCGCATTCCTGGCCTTATCCCACCGCACGCAGCGACAAGTACTCTCGCGGAGCGGTCGGCGTCGATACTGGCTCCGATCAGTACCCAGGTGCCGCGGTGATGTCGGTCTACGGCACCGTCTACGGTGGCGCCGGTTACGTCCGATTCCTCGGCGCGAAAGGACCGGCGGCCACTATCTCGGAACAACTGCCGAACGTGGTGTTCTCGCCGGGCCGGGTGCAAGCTCATCTTTTCGGCTCTGGATGGGGCGAACGCGCCGACGGTGCCGACGTATTGGCGCGCGCTGAAGAGGAAGGACTTCCTGCGGTGGTAGACGCGGACGGCCTGAGCTATCTACCAAAGCCGGCTCCGGCGAACTGGCTGCTGACTCCTCATGCCGGCGAGCTGGCCAGACTCTTGCGGAAGGAGCGCAGCTGGGTCGAGGACGACCCCGTCAGAGCAGTACGCGCCGCCGCCCGCCAGACCGGAGCGACCGTGCTCTTGAAGGGTGCGACGCAGCTGGTGTCTACTCCTGACACCGGTCCGGTGCTGGTGGCGGTGCCGGGTCCAGCGTGGACGGCCCAAGCCGGGTCCGGCGATGTGCTCGGCGGTGTCTGTGCAGCTTTGCTTGCTGCCGGGCTGGATGCCCCAAAGGCCGGTCAGCTAGGGGCCTCGGTGCAGGCGGTCGCAGCAGCGGATCATCCTGGCGTGCTGGCACCACAGGAGCTGGCGCGCGCCATCGGCCAAACCCTGGGACGCCTGCAGGAACGTGCGAGGAAACAGTGATCAGCCAGTTGCGGCCAGCCGCGGCAGTGGCTGGCATCGATCCGACAACAGCCTGTGCGGAGATTGATCTGGCCGCATTCCGCTCCAACGTCACCACTCTCAAGGCTCATGCGGGCGTCGCGGCCATGGTGGTGGTCAAAGCGGACGGTTATGGGCACGGCATTCTGCAATGCGCCCGGGAGGCTAGAGCGGCCGGTGCTGATTGGCTCGGCGTTGCCACTCCGACGGAGGCCTTGTTGCTGCGTGAGGCCGGTGACAGCGGTCCACTGCTGGCTTGGCTGTACGGCCTGGATGAAGATCTTGCGCCGCTGGTCGCGGCTGATGTCGATGTGTCGGCCCAGTCCGTCGAGCAGATCGGCCGGCTGATCTCTGCAGCGGCCGTCACCCAGCGACGCGCTCGGGTACACCTCAAGATCGACACTGGGCTCTCCCGCAACGGCGCCCCTAGCTACGACTGGCAGCAGGTCTGTGCGGTGGCCGCGGAGGCAGAAGATTCGGGGGCTGTGGAAGTAGTAGGCATTTGGTCGCATCTAGCCGCAGCCGATGAGCCAGGCCATCCTTCGGTTCCTCTTCAGATTGCGGCGTTCCGGCAGGCGTACGAGCAAGCCAGAACTGCTGGTCTGGAGCCCAGGCTGCGGCACCTCGCTAACTCCGCGGGCTCACTCGTAGTGCCTGAGGCACGGATGGATCTGGTCCGCGTGGGCATCGCCGCGTACGGCATCGACCCGGCGCCCGGGATCGCGGCACTTGCCGGAGTTGCGCTACGACCGGTGATGCGGCTGCGCGCCCAGCTGGTCAACGTGAAGCGGATTCCAGCAGGCATTGGTGTCTCCTATGGATGGACCTGGATCGCTCCAGAACCGACGAGAGTCGGCTTGGTGCCGCTTGGCTACGGCGATGGGATACCGCGACACGCGGGTAATCGCGCCTGGGTGGGCTGCTCGGCGACTCGAGTACCCGTCCGCGGACGGATTTGTATGGATCAATTCGTCGTTGACCTGGGTGCTGGCAATCTCGCGCAGCCGGGCGAGGAAGTGATCTTGTTCGGTCCAGGTGATCATGGTGAACCTACTGCCACCGACTGGGCTGCGTGGTGCGACACCATTGGCTACGAGATTGTGACGCGGATCGGAGTACGCGTGCCACGCCGCTATCTCAATGCCAGCCCGGAGACCATCTGATGGCGGCCAGGCGTGGCCGGCTCGCCGCCGGGTTTGGCCTGATTGCCGGTATCGCGGCGCTGGCAGCCGGCGGCATTGCGATGGGAATCGAGCTCGAACGCAGGATCGTCTCCAAGCGGATCACCCACGACCCACAGGACCAGATTGAGGAATTCTTCTCACTGCGGTCAGAAGGCCCTGACCTCATCACACCTGATGGCGTCGTGCTGCATACCGAGGTGGACGAGGGCGACGCCGAAGACCTCACGATGCTGTGGGTCCATGGATACGGGTTGAATCTGGACTGCTGGCACTTTCAGCGACTGCACTTTCGTGGCGAGCTGCGCGAGGTGTTCTATGACCAGCGGTCTCACGGTAGATCGAGCCGCTCTGAGGCAGAGCTGTGCCGGATTCCACAGCTTGCTGAGGATTTGTATCAGGTTCTAGAGGAAGTGGTTGGCGATAGACCGGTGGTCGTCATCGGGCACTCGATGGGTGGGATGACGATCATGCGGCTCGCCCAGGCCCATCCCGAACTCTTCGGAAGTCAGATCGTCGGTGTTGGCCTGCTCTGCACCTCGGCCGGGCAGATGGCAGAGCATTCACCGATTCGCGGTATTCCTGGGCGCACCTTCCACCGAATCGCGGAGCCGATGCTGGCCGGCTTGAATCGCATGCCTGAGCTGGTTGCGCACGGACGGCGTGCGGGAAGCGATCTTGGCTATGTGGTGACCCGTCGGCTGGCCTTCGGATCAGACGTGCCGCCACGCTATGTCGATTTCGCGTCCGAGATGCTCGCGGAGATCCCGTTGGAGGTGGTGGCTGACTACTTTCCTGGCTTCCAGGAAGTGGATGAGCTCCGGGCGCTTGAGGTCTTGAGCAACATCCCGACCCTGGTAATCGGCGGTGAGAACGATGTCATCACTCCCATTGAGCACACAGCTCGGATCATCGACTTGCTGCCCAAGGCTGAGGCGATTCGGGTTGAGAACTGTGGGCATTTGGGCATGATCGAGAAGCACGAGATCTTCGATGACGCCCTCGACCGGCTGATCGACCGGGTACGCGCCGAGTTGTCAGATTCCAGTTGACTTATAGCTCAACTGGAATCTGACAAGTCGGCGTTATAACCCCCGTTACCATGGACCGCTAGTGAGCGTCTCGGTTTCTGATCTTGTAGTTTCCATCGCGTCGCCGCAGGACGCGGTCGCGATGGTTGAGGTCATTCACAGTGCTTTCGGTGCGCGGCCACAGGTTGATCCACCGTCGGATGCCGATCAGGAGACAGCGCAGAGCCTGGCGGCGAAATTACGCCGTGGCAGCGGAATCTATGCCCAGGTGGGCGGTCGTCCGGCCGGTGTCATTGTCGTGATGCCAGACAGGAACGGCGTAGCACGATTCTCCCGGGTTTCGGTTCATCCGGATCTCCAGCGGCATGGCATCGCTTCGGCGATGGTGACCGCCGCTGAGGAACTCGCGGCTATTCGCGGCTTCACACGCGCTGAACTTCTGGCTCGTACGGAATTTCCTGAGTTCATTGGCTTTTGGCACCATCGTGGCTTCATTGTGGACCGCCGAGTTGAGCCGGGCGTGATCTTGGCCAAGCAGCTGCCTTTGGCAATCAAGGTTCCCACCGGCGACGCGATGAGACTGCTGGGCGAACGGGTGGCACAGCTGCTGCGACCAGGCGATGTGATACTCGCAGCTGGTGATCTTGGTGCCGGCAAGACCACGCTCACCCAAGGAATCGGACGTGGCCTCGGCTCCGAGGGTCGGATCATCTCGCCGACCTTTGTCCTGTCCCGCATCCATCCCTCGCTGATTGGCCGACCCACCTTGATGCATGTCGATGCTTACCGGCTCTCGACCGCCTCTGAATTGGACGATCTTGATCTGGACGCCGCTGTTGCCGAGTCCATCACGGTTGTGGAGTGGGGGCAGGGGATTGCTGAGGGTCTTGCCGACGACAGATTGGAGATCGACATCTGGACCTCTGAAGCAGACTCCTCGGCAATCGGTGATGACAGCGAACGCATTGTGACGATTCGTACCGTCGGACCACGATGGCGCGGAGTGGAACTCGGCATGCTCCGCCAGGATGATCATGATTGAGGAGCTCTTGGTGCTCGCTCTGGACACATCGACGGTGGTCAATGTCGGGCTGGCTCGGGGACCACATGTGCTTGCGACTGCGACCCTGGCTGATCAGATGGCTCATGCCGAGCAGCTGATGCCGCTGATCTCTGACTGCCTTGATGATGCCGGCGTACGGCCCAGTGATCTTGGTCGACTGATCGTCGGTCTTGGTCCGGGTCCGTTCACTGGTTTGCGAGTCGGCGTAGCGACCGCGCATGTGCTCAGTTACGTGCTCCAGCTCGAGCTGCGCGGCGTCTGCAGTCTCGACGTACTTGCCGCGCAATTCGCCGGGGCGCAGTTGGGCGACTTCGTCGTCGCCACCGATGCCAAGCGGCACGAGGTCTACTGGGCTCAATACAGCGCCGATGGCGTACGCCTGGGGGCGCCTAAAGTCTCTCGGCCGAACGAGGTGCCGCGGTTGCCCGCCGTAGGGCCGGCCGCTGATCTTTACAAAGATCAACTTCGGGCGGTGCCAGGACCACGAGCGATGGACCCGGGCGTATTGGCGACCCGCGGTGCGACGCTGCCCGATGCTGGCCACGAGCCGCTGTATCTGCGCCATCCAGACGCGACCGAGCTGACCCGGCCGAAATCGGTCTTGCACTATCAAGACGTCCGGCGATGATCAATCCATCTCCGAACCCAGAGATCACCATCCTGCCGGCGCATCTGGATGACCTTGACGCGATCATGCTGCTGGAACGGTCAGGCTTTCCAGCGTCCGAGCAGTGGAGTGAGCGCACTTGGCGCGATGAGTTGCTTGGCGAGCACCGCACGATCTTGATTGCCCGCGCCCAACATCCGGTCGGCGTGATCTCGATCAACACCACCGGTGAACTCGCTGACCTGCATCGCATTGTCGTGGAGCCGCGGAGCAGGCGGCAAGGGATCGGAGCCGACCTGGTGCGTGCCGGTTTGGACATAGCCCGACAGCTTGGAGTGCGGGAAATGATCTTGGATGTGGGATACGACAACGAGCCTGCGATCGCCCTGTACCAGCAGTTGGGTTTCGAACAGCTGACCGCGCGCCAGAACTATTACGGACCCGGGCGACATGCGTTGATCTTGAAACTCTATGACGTTCCAGGCTGGCGGCACCGGATGGCAACGATGACGGAGGAAGTGTGACCAGGGCACAAGGTCATGCCGGAAGTGGCCCCCTCATTGTGGGTATCGAATCCTCCTGCGACGAGACCGGCGTCGGCATTGTCCGCGGTCACGAGCTTCTGGCGAACGAGGTTGCCTCCAGCCTCGAGCTCCACGTGAGGTTCGGCGGGGTAGTCCCTGAGGTGGCGAGCCGGGCGCACCTGGAGGCTATGGTGCCCACGCTGCAGCGGGCCTGCGTGACAGCAGACATCGACCTGTCGCAGATCGACGGTGTCGCCGTCACTGCCGGTCCCGGGCTCATGGGCGCGCTGGTGGTTGGTCTCGCGAGTGCCAAGGCTCTGGCGTACGCACTGAACAAGCCGTTGTACGGCGTCAACCATCTCGTTGGCCACGTCGCGGTCGATTTGCTCGAGCACGGTCCGCTTCCAGACCGCTGCATCGCACTGCTGGTGTCAGGCGGCCATACATCGTTGCTGGGGGTGGAGAACATCGCCGACAACATCGTCGAACTCGGCTCCACGATTGACGATGCGGCGGGTGAGGCGTACGACAAGGTGGCTCGGGTGCTCGGCCTCCCGTACCCCGGCGGTCCCTATATCGACAAGGCGGCCACCGGCAATCCGGACTATGTCCGCTTTCCGCGCGGCCTCACCGCGCGTAAGGACCTTGAGCGCCACCGGTTCGACTTCTCGTTCTCGGGTCTGAAGACCGCCGTAGCCCGCTGGGTCGAAGCCAGCCAACGCGATGGAGTGGACATCCCACTCGCCGACGTTGCGGCGAGCTTCCAGGAGGCGGTGTGCGATGTGCTTGGTGCCAAGGCCATGGACGCCTGCAGCACCACGGGTGCGACCGACCTGCTGATTGGTGGGGGAGTGGCCGCCAACGGGCGGCTGCGAACGCTGCTGGCTGAACGTGCGGCCGAACGTGGCATCTCGCTGCGTACTCCACGGCCGAATCTGTGTACCGACAACGGCGCGATGATCGCCGTGCTGGGTGCCGAGATCGTCGCTGCCGGTGGGAAGCCGTCGGCCCTCGACATTGGAGCCGACTCATCCCTGCCGGTGAGCAAGATCTTGCTCTGACTGTCACAGTCCCTTAGGAAACTGTCGGCAGATTGCAACGAAAGCGCCGGCGGCGCTGCCATCTGTCGACAGTTACCGGGCTGTGGGTCCGTTGCGGAGAGCGGCGGCGGTGACAATAGGCACGTGCCGCTGCCGTTCGGTCTAAGCCGGGATGCTTTAGCTGCGGCGATGGTGGAGAAAGATCCCGAGTCGTTGGCAGCCGCCTCACGGATGCGTATCCGATTCGGCCCCGAACTTGCCGCGGCTGCTCTCACCCAGGCGGCGCTGCGTCGCCAGGCAAAGGCCAAGTTCGGCGACGCCGCGCTCGAGATGTTCTTCACCAGAGCCGGTCTGGAACAGGCGACGCGACCCGAGGTAGCCGACCATCACGCGAGTCGATTCGTGGCAGCCGGTGTACGCCGGGTCGTCGATCTCGGCTGCGGGATCGGCTCGGATTCCATGGCGTTCGCTCGCGCAGGTCTGGAAGTCGTGGCAGTCGATGTGGATCCTGCGACCGCTGCAGTGGCCCGGGCCAACCTCAACCACGATGTGGAGGTCATCTGCGCCGATGCGAGTGAGGTCGTCGAGGAATTGATCACTCCCGGCGTCGGAGTGTTCTGTGATCCGGCTCGCCGCAATGATCACGGGAGGCTGTGGCGAGTGGAGGACTTCATGCCTGACTGGTCGATGGTGATCGGCCTACTTGACGGCGATCGAACCGCGGGTATCAAGCTTGGTCCCGGGTTGCCGCATTCGCTGATTCCTGAAGCGGTCGAAGCCGAATGGATCACACATCGCGGCGAGACGGTCGAGGTTGGGCTTTGGGCCGGCGCCGGCTCAACCATCGGCCGACGCTCCGCGTTGATCATGCCGGACGCGCGCTTGACCGTTACCGCAGCGGCACCGCTGCCTGTCCGTGATCTGGGCCGCTATATCTACGAGCCGGCTGGCGCGGTCATTCGCGCCGGCGCCATTGCGGAGCTAGGGGATCAGCTGGCTGCCGGACTGCTGCACCCTCAGGTCGCGTACCTGACAAGTGATCAACTGTGTGCCACGCCATTCGCAACCGTTTTTGAGGTGCGGAAGCGGCTGCCGTTCCACCTCAAAGCCCTGCGAGCCTGGGTCCGAGAGGCTCAGATCGGAGTTCTGGAGATCAAGAAGCGCGGCATCGATATGGATCCCGCGGATCTCCGAAGGCGGCTGCGGCTAGCCGGACCGAACTCAGCCAGTCTGGTGATTTCTCCGACTCTGAAGGGAGCGATCGCCGCGGTCGTGGAGCGGGTTTGAGTTCGGTTTGCACACTCGGTGTTGCCCCGCTGGCACTCGCATATATCGAGTGCTAATGTCTGGTTAGCACTCTCCTTATGAGTGTGCCAGTTCAGGCTGGCGGGTCGGGATGGCACCCGCGACGACTTCTCGACCATGACACATACCGGACATATCACCTGTGAAAGGGGTTTGACGTGGCAGTCACGATCAAGCCGCTCGAGGATCGCATCCTCGTTCAGCCGCTCGAAGCAGAGCAGACCACGGCCTCTGGCCTGGTCATTCCTGACACCGCCAAGGAGAAGCCGCAGGAGGGCAAGGTGCTCGCCACCGGCCCTGGCCGTGTCGACGACAACGGCAACCGTGTACCCCTCGATGTTTCTGAGGGGGACGTCGTGATCTTTAGCAAGTACGGCGGTACCGAAGTCAAGTACGACGGCAAGGACTTGCTCCTGCTCAATGCCCGCGACATCCTCGCGGTCGTCACCAAGTAAGGGGATCGTCACTTATGGCAAAGATCCTTCAGTTCGACGAGGAGGCGCGCCGCTCCCTGGAGCGTGGCGTCGACACCCTCGCCAATACCGTGAAGGTCACCCTTGGTCCCAAGGGCCGCTACGTCGTGCTCGACAAGAAGTGGGGCGCTCCGACGATCACCAACGATGGTGTGACAGTCGCCCGCGATGTCGAGCTCGAGGACCCGTACGAGAACCTCGGGGCACAGCTCGCGAAGGAAGTCGCTACCAAGACCAACGATGTCGCTGGTGACGGTACGACTACTGCGACGGTGCTCGCCCAGTCCCTGGTGCATGAGGGTCTCCGCGCAGTTGCGGCGGGCGCGAGCCCGGTTGGACTCAAGCGCGGCATCGACGCCGCCGTTGCCGCGGTCGAGGATCGGCTCCGGGAGAATTCCCGCGAGGTCGAGACCACCGAGGACATGGCGCACGTGGCCACCATCTCCGCGCGCGATGAGGAGATCGGCCGCCTGATCGCCGAGGCCTTCGACAAGGTGGGCAAGGACGGTGTCATCACTGTCGACGAGTCGCAGACGATGGGCACCGAGCTCGAGTTCACCGAGGGCATGCAGTTCGACAAGGGCTACCTCTCGCCGTACTTCGTGACCGACCCGGAGCGGATGGAAGCCGTTCTCGACGATCCGTACATCTTGATCAATTCCGGCAAGATCTCCTCGATGACCGACCTGCTTCCGCTGCTCGAGAAGGTCATCGGCGCCTCCGGCACTTTGTTCCTGGTGGCCGAGGACGTCGACGGCGAGGCATTGTCGACCCTGGTGGTGAACAAGATCCGCGGCACCTTCACTTCGGTAGCCGTCAAGGCGCCAGCCTTTGGCGACCGTCGTAAGGCAATGCTCGAGGACATCGCCATCCTGACCGGGGGCAAGGTCGTCTCACCTGAGGTGGGTCTCAAGCTCGACCAGGTTGGCCTGGATGTCTTGGGCCGCGCGCGTCGCATTGTCGTGACCAAGGACAACACCACGATTGTCGATGGCGGAGGCGATGGGGCCGAGGTCAAGGCTCGGGTTGCTCAGCTGCAGGCCGAGATCGCCCGTACGGACTCCGACTGGGACCGCGAGAAGCTGCAAGAGCGGGTTGCCAAGCTCGCTGGCGGGGTTTGCGTGATCAAGGTCGGCGCCGCGACAGAAGTGGAGCTCAAAGAAAAGAAGCACCGCATCGAGGATGCTGTTTCGGCGACCCGAGCAGCTATTGAAGAGGGCATCGTCGCCGGTGGCGGTTCGGCCCTGATTCACGCGGCGCAAGCGCTGAACGGCGACTTGGGTCTCACTGATGACGAAAAACTCGGTGTTGGCATCGTCCGGCGGGCATTGGCTGAGCCGCTCCGCTGGATCGCCGAGAACGGTGGCGACCAGGGCTATGTCGTGACCTCCAAGGTGGCCGAGCTGGCGCCTGGCCAGGGCTATAACGCAGATACCGGCAAGTACGGCGACCTGTACGCCGACGGTGTCATCGATCCGGTCAAGGTGACGCGCTCTGCGCTGGCCAATGCCGCATCGATCGCCGCACTGCTGCTCACCACCGAGACGCTGGTGGTCGAGAAGCCCGAGGAAGAGGAGAAGGCGGCGGCCGGCCACGGGCACAGCCACTGAGTCCGGACCAGCTCAAGATCAGGGTCTCCCTCGTGCGAGGGAGACCCTGCCGCTTTCTGAGCGCGCTAGTTGCACAGCGGGCGATGACTTATGCCTCTGGCTGCGAGCCGAAGAGCTCGGCAGCACGCCGTGCAATTTCCTCGGCGGGCACATCTCGTACATGTTGGTCGAATGCCCACCGATGGCCGGATTGGTCCAGCACCTGGCCCGTACGATCGCCCCAGAAGGCGTCATTGACCGGCTCGAACACGGTGGCACCGGCCTGTACCGCCCGGTCGAACGCCGCATCCACATCGGGCACCCTCAGACGCAGCGCCGCCGGCGTGCCACCCAGGCTTGCTGGTGTTCGTAACCCCGCCTGAGGATATTCGCCGGCGACAGCGAGGTCTGTGTCGCCGAGCCGCAGCTGCACCGTGACGGTTCGGCCGTCGGGCAACGTCAGGCGGCCGGTCTCTTCTGCCCCTAGTGCGGCGACATACCAGCCTGCGCCGCTGTCTGGATCGTTCACGATGAGATGGATAGCTATTGGACTCATACCTGATCATCTTGCTGGAGAGCGACAAGTTTGCCGAGCACCTAGGAGACCGCAGCTGTTGATCAATGGTTGAGCGCACCCGAAAGGGGTACCCGGGGGACATGTCGACTGATGGGCTGCGCTCTGTTTGGCTGGACCCGCCCCCGGTTGTCGAGACTGACTGGTTTCGGGCGAACACCTATTACGACGACGTCGTGATAGGTGCCGGGCTGACGGGTCTGACGACCGCTTTGCTACTTGCCCAGGCTGGACGTCGAGTTGCCGTACTGGAGGCACGGTCGACCGGTGCTGTGACAACTGGCCACTCGACAGCCAAGGTCACCTTGCTGCACGGCACCCGATTGTCCACCATCCTTGCCAACCACACCGAGCACGTAGCTGGCGCCTACCTGGACGGTAACCGCCACGCTCAGCAGTGGCTGCGCACGTACTGCGAACAGCACGGCATCGAGACCCAGCGTCGAGACGCTTACACGTATGCGGGCACCCAGTCCGGTGCGTCAGCTGTGCGTGGCGAGTTCGACATTGGTCGCCGGCTTGATCTGCCCGTCGAGATGACCGATGCCACTGAGCTGCCCTATCCCACGTACGCCGCAGTGTGCCTCCGTGATCAACTGCAATTCGATCCGGTCGATGTTCTTGCGGTCTTGGTACGAGAGCTGCGCGAGGCTGGTGGCGTGATCATCGACGGCATACGAGTGATCAAGGTCAACACGGGTGAAAGCTCGGAGGTGATCACCTCGGCCGGCCGTGTCACTGCCAACAACGTGGTGCTTGCTACCGGCATCCCGTTCCTGGACCGCGGCTTGTACTTCACCAAGGTCACCGCACAGCGGTCGTACGCGCTGGCCTTTCGCGTTGCCGGCGAAATCCCGCGCGGTATGTACATCTCCGCAGATTCGCCAACCCGGTCATTGCGTACCGCGATGCATGGTGGAGAAGAACTTCTCCTGGTCGGCGGCAACGGTCACCCGGTCGGCCGCCATCGGAAGAACCCCTCTGAGCTCGTTGCTGATCTGACGGCCTGGACCGATAAGTGGTTTGACGGCGCGGAACGAACCCATGTGTGGTCTGCACAGGATTATGAGGCGCATGGCGGCGTGCCCTTCATCGGCAGGCTGCCCCGTGGCGGCGGCCATGTCTATCTCGCCACCGGCTACAGCAAGTGGGGAATGACAAACTCGGTCGCGGCCGCCTTGCGGATAAGCGGTGAAATCCTCGATCGGTTACCGCAATGGGCTCGCATCCTCGGGACTCGGGTGAGCAAGCCGGCCGGTGCCGTGCGCTACTTCCAGGCCAACGCCGCGATGGGAATCGAGGCCACCAAAGGCTGGATCGGGGCAGAACTTCATCCACTCAAAGTGCAGGACCGGACCCCGGCAGAGGGCACGGGCATCGTTGGTGCCCAGCGCGGCGAGCCCGTAGCCATCTCGACAGTGAACGGCAAGACCTGCGCGTTGTCTGCGATCTGCACCCATCTCGGCGGCATCGTCCGCTTCAACGATCTTGAGAAATCCTGGGACTGCCCGTTGCACGGCTCGCGTTTCGCGGCCGACGGAACATTGCTCGAGGGACCTGCCACCAGCGATCTCAAGGCACGCGAGACCTAGCCCGAGCTGACCTCTCTCGAAACTGTCGGTCCTGTCAGCCAAGATGCTGCGATGGTCGCTTCGCTGTGTTGCGCGAAGCTTGCCGCCGGGAAATGTACCGGCACCGATCGGAGCATGATCGAGTCGTCTGCAGATCACGAACCGATGGCGGCCGGCCACTTGTGGTGATTGCCCAGCTAGTGCGCGATGGCGACGGCCGATAACTGCATGGGAGGAGAAGCTATGAGCAAGTTAAGCCAGACAACAGAGGAGGCTGAGCTCGCTCGGGAGTATCAGAACTTCCGTGATCTTTCGGCGTTTGAGACGGACGCCGAACCTGTCGAGGTTCGCCGCAACGTCACCATCTCAGTCCGGTTTTCAGATGACGAGATTGCTCGGTTACGTGCCATGGCGGAGCAGACAGGCATGAAGGTCACGGCATATATCCGCGCTGCGGCACTGGAGCATGGTGTTCAAGTCAACAAACCAGCCATTCTTGCTGTCCGCCGTAAGGCTTCCAACCATGTTGCTTCGGCAGAGCGCTTGTCGGGCGCGTAGTCCGTTCAGGAGTCAATTCCGTTGAATCGCGATCTTCCGGTTGCGCTGGGGCCATCGACCCTATTGATCTCAGTGGGTGCGGCGACCCTCGGTGCGCCCTTTCTGGTATCGGGTTTTGGACAAGATCGGAACGCTACGCAATACCGGCCGACCACCACCGCCGGGCTCCTAAGCCAGTCGCGCCTGCAGGGCGCCAGGCACTGCAACGTCCGCCATCCCAAGGCGGCGAATTGGGGTCGAAATTGGCCAGACGACACCCTTTAGTCATCCCAAGACGGGAAACGTAGTGGCGGTTTGGCTGGCGAATCGCGTACGACGCCATGGAAGGTGCACATCGCCTCGCCCGCCTGGTCCGTCGTCCAGAACTCCACATCGGTCGGAAATTTGAGCCCCGCGAGGGGCGACGGCCCTCCAAAACGCCGCATTGGTAGGAAATTGGACTGTACGGACTCGGCTAGCATGTGCTTTTACCGCATCAGGTGAAAGGCTTGCCGTGTTGCCCCCCTCCGATGATCTCAGTCCAGTTGGCGTGCCGCATGCCTTCGAGACGCTCGGGCTGACCTTCGACGATGTGTTGCTTCAGCCGGCTGAGAGCGACATCGTCCCTTCAGAAGTGGACACCGCATCTCGAGTCTCCAAGCGCATCACGGTCAAATTGCCGCTGATCTCTTCGCCCATGGATACCGTGACCGAGGCGCGGATGGCGGTCGCCATCGCCCGCCAGGGTGGCCTCGGGATCATTCATCGCAACCTGTCCATCGAAGATCAGGCGCACCAGGTGGACGTCGTGAAGCGCTCCGAAGCAGGCATGATCGAAGAACCGATCACCATCTCCCCGAATGCCACCATCGGGGAGGCCGACGCGATGTGCGCCCGGTTCCATATCTCCGGCGTCCCTGTCGTTGATCGCGAACTGCGGCTGCTCGGCATCATCACCAACCGAGACATGCGCTTCGAGAATGATCCGTCGCGGCCAGTCGGTGAGGTCATGACGCTCATGCCACTGATCACCGGCCCGGTGGGAATCAGCCGCGACGACGCGATGGGATTGCTGGCGCAGAACAAGATCGAGAAGCTGCCGTTGGTCGATGACCAAGGTCGGCTCAAGGGCTTGATCACACTGAAGGACTTCGTCAAGTCGGGCCTCTACCCGGATGCCTCCAAAGATGATCAAGGTCGGCTCCGGGTAGGAGCCGCGGTCGGATATTTCGGTGACGCCTGGAAACGGGCAATGGCGCTCATCGAGGAGGGCGTCGACCTGTTGGTGGTCGACACCGCGCACGGGCACTCCCAGGGCGTGCTGGAGATGGTGCGACGGCTGAAGTCAGACTCAGTAGCCGCCAAAGTCGACATCGTCGGCGGCAATGTGGCGACGTACGCCGGAGCAAAGGCGCTGGTCGATGCCGGTGTCGATGGCGTCAAAGTGGGAGTCGGTCCTGGTTCCATCTGCACGACGCGCGTGGTGGCAGGGGTCGGTGTGCCGCAGGTGACCGCGATTCACAACGCAGCGTTAGCCTGCCGTCCGGCCGGCGTACCGCTGATCGGTGATGGTGGCTTGCAATACTCCGGCGATATCGCCAAGGCGTTGGTCGCCGGCGCCGATACGGTGATGCTCGGCTCACTGCTGGCGGGGTGTGAGGAGAGCCCCGGTGAGCTGATCTTCATCAACGGCAAGCAGTTCAAGTCCTACCGCGGCATGGGCTCGCTCAGCGCGATGGCTTCCCGTGGTCGCAGCGCCTCCTATTCCAAGGACCGTTACTTCCAGGGCGACATCACCTCGGATTCCATGCTGATCGCGGAGGGGATCGAGGGTCATGTTCCCTACCGCGGCCCACTAGCAGCCGTGGCGTACCAGCTGATCGGCGGTCTACGACAAGCCATGTTCTATACCGGAGCCTCGACCGTTCTGGAGCTTCAGGAGCGCGGCTCCTTTGTACGCATTACCTCCGCCGGTCTACGCGAATCCCATCCTCATGACATCCAGATGACCGTCGAGGCGCCTAATTATTCCGGTTGATGCCCTAGTGCCGTGACGTGGAACGGACCACACTGGTACGGGGCAGCCACCGAACCAAGGCCAGGCACCATGATCGTGATCATGCCCTGGATCGACGATCTGCCCCGCGCTGCAAGCGTCGGTCGCCCGAGCAGTGCAATCAGAACTCGACTCCAAGGGAGCTAGCCCATGTTTGACGTCGGTCGCAGTAAGCGTGCCCAGCAAGCGTTCGCGTTCGACGACATCACCATCGTCCCGTCACGGCGTACCCGGGGTGAGGAAGAGGTCTCTCTGCAATGGCGGATCGACGCGTACACCTTCGACTTCCCGCTGCTCGCGGCGCCGATGGATTCGGTGATGTCACCAACAACAGCCATCCGGATAGGTCAGCTGGGTGGCTTGGGCATCCTCAATCTCGAGGGGATCTGGACTCGCTACGACGACCCGCAGCCGCTGCTGGACGAGATCATCGCAGTGGAAGACCCTATCGAGGCGACCCGGCAGATGCAGCAGATCTACGCCGAGCCGATCAAGTCCGAGCTCATCGGTAAGCGGGTCGCTCAGATCCGGGAAGCGGGAGTGCCGACCGCCGGCGCACTGTCGCCGCAGAACACCCAAGCGTACGCCCAAGCCGTGGTGGATTCCGGCGTCGATTTTTTCGTCATTCGCGGCACGACCGTATCTGCGGAGCACGTCTCGTCCGATCTCGAGCCGCTCAACCTGAAGAAGTTCATCTACGAGCTTGATGTGCCGGTGATCGTGGGCGGCTGCGCAACTTACCAGGCGGCGCTGCACCTGATGCGTACCGGTGCCGCCGGAGTCCTTGTGGGATTCGGCGGCGGAACCGCATATACCAGCAGCTCGGTGCTCGGCGTCGCTGTCCCCATGGCATCGGCGGTATCTGATGTGGCTGCCGCACGACGCGATTACTTGGATGAGTCCGGTGGCCGCTACGTGCATGTCATCGCCGATGGTTCAGTCGTACGCTCCGGAGACATTGCAAAAGCGATTGCCTGCGGAGCGGACGCCGTGATGGTCGGCTCGCCGCTCGCCAGGGCGGAGGAAGCACCCGGACGAGGCTTCCACTGGGGACCCGAAGCCTGGCATGACAAGCTGCCGCGAGGCGAGCGGGCCAAGCTCTCAACCATTGGCACCCTTGAGCACATTCTGGTCGGCCCATCGACAGTTCCTGACGGCACCATGAATCTGGTTGGTGCCCTCCGTAAGGCAATGGCGACTACTGGCTATACCGAGACCAAAGAGTTCCAGCGGGTCGAGATCGTCGTCGGCTGACATCTTTCACGCCGAGTTGTCTGCGATTTAGGTGCCACTACGTGGCAAAAGCCCTTCCATAAGCTTCCAGCGGCTGATCTGGCATCCGTCATTGCGCGCAAACCGGCTCATGACGGGCTGGCCATGCCAGGTCCCGGTTACCGTGGCGGTTTCCGGGCCTCCGTAAATCTGCGTACAGGCCTTGCTCTGTGCCACCGGCGGCAGTGCCACCGCACCGTTGGTTTCCAATACGCGGCAGGCTGCCTTCGGATTCGGATGAGTACCGCCAGGTGGATCACACGTCAGCCGCCAGGTCGAGGTCTTGCCTGAGCCGTCGCTGACAACAATCGTCAGATCGGTGGCTCCGTCCTGACCAGGCGTTGCAGTCGCGGCCTCATCGGGGGTAGCGGAAGACGGTGTTTGCGGCATTGTTGTGGTCTCTGGGGTCGAGCCGGGGGGTCCGGCGGTTTGGTTTGCGCAGCCGCTGACGAGCACCAAGACCAAGAAGCCGAGCGCTAGTAGCCGCACTCGCTGCACACCATCTTTTTACATGCGCCGCAAATGTATTCGATGTCCCACACTCCTGGTCGCCTCGCTGCTAGGGTCGAGCCTACTTTTGCTCGACTTGCCGCGCTTGCCGTTGGAAGAGAGCACCTCAGGCATCCGAAATATCGGGGGATTTTCGTGCTGCTGTCTTATCGCCGCGCCGGTTTGAGAATCTTGGTCACAAGCGGCGTCGCTTCGGCGTTGCTGATATTGAGCCAGCTACCCTCGGCGCACGCCGAACCGCAGACGCCGCCAAAGCCCTCGGCTCCGGCTGCCACCCCGAGTCCCTACGTCGTCACTCTGACGGATAAGCCGATTGCCACCTATGACGGCGATGTGGCGGGCTTGCGCGCGACGCGTCCGAGCAAGGGCCACCGGGTGAATGTGACCTCGAGCAGGGCCAAGCGCTATCGGGCCTATCTGCAACGGCAACAGGCCGACGCTGCTGCTCGGGTTGGTGCCAAACCACTCAAGCACTACGCCGTGGGCCTCAACGGCTTTGCCACGAGCCTGACTCCTGACCAGGCGCGTACGCTGCAACAATCCCCTGGTGTTCTCTCGGTGACCAAGGACCGTCCGCGCAAGCTCCTCAACGATAAGAAACCACTCGATTTCTTGAAGATTTCCGGCTCCAACGGCGTGTGGACCGGGCTCGGCGGCACACAGAACGCCGGCCGCGGCGTCGTTGTTGGCGTCCTGGACTCCGGCTACTGGCCGGAGAGCAAATCCTTCGCTGGCGAGGCCCTCGGAACAGCGGAGCCGACGGCATCCGATCCCTACCGGCCCTATCGCCGGGGCGACAACATCGTGATGACGAAGGCAGATGGCGACACGTTCACCGGGACCTGTCAGTCTGGCGACTCATTCACCGGCGATGAGTGCAATACCAAGGTGATCGGCGCTCGCTACTTTTCAAAGATGTACGAGTCCCAGACTCTGCAATCACAGCGCACCGACTTTCTTTCGCCGCGCGACGGCGATGGCCACGGCACACATACCGCATCCACCGCCGCCGGCAACGCGGGCGTTTCGGCCTCGATCGGGGGCCACTCGTTCGGAAAGATCTCTGGGGTCGCACCGGCTGCCAAGCTCGCTATCTACAAGGCTGGCTATACCAGCGTGGCCGATCCGGAGCCGGCCTTTTACATCGCAGACATCGTGGCAGCTATTGACGCCGCCATTTCCGATGGTGTCGACGTGATCAACTTCTCAATCAGCGGTTCAGACACCCTCGATGATCCGGTCGACTGGGCGTTCTTCTCAGCAGCCTCGGCGGGGATCTTCGTGTCCACGGCCGCCGGTAATGGAGGGCCCGGCGCGTCGACACTGAACCATGTCGTGCCATGGGTGACTACAGTCGCCGCGAGCACCGTCGCTCCGTACGCCGGCACCGTCGTTCTTGGCAACGGCAAGAAGTACGCCGGAATCAGTACCACTGTCTTTAGCAACATCGGTCCCGCCAGGCTTGTGACCGCGCGATCGGTGAAACGAGCCTCGGCTTCGGCCGCGGATGCCGCGATCTGCGCGCCGGAGACTCTCAGTACTACCAAGGCCAAAGGCATGATCGTGGTCTGCGACCGCGGCGGAGTGGATCGGGTCGAGAAGTCCGCAGAAGTTAAGCGAGTACACGGCAAGGGCATGGTGTTGGTCAACCTCACCAACAACTCGACAGACGGTGATTCCCATGCCGTGCCAACAGTGCACGTGAACACGCCGTATGGCCCGGCCGTCAAGACCTACGCCAACAAGGCGAAAGCGACTGCCACGCTCCGGACCGGAAATCGGTCGTCGACGCCGATCAGATACCCGCAGATAGCAGGCTTTTCCTCGCGTGGTCCCTCGGTTGGTACCGGCGGCGACCTGCTGAAGCCGGACATCGCCGCACCAGGCGTCTCGATCCTCGCCGCAGTAGCACCACCGTCGAACCACAACCGCAAGTTCGACTTCTATTCGGGCACGTCCATGGCTGCACCTCATGTGGCTGGCATCGCAGCCCTGTACTTTGGCGTGCATCCGAAGTGGTCACCGATGAAGGTGAAGTCCGCGATCATGACGACTGCTTCGCGGGTGAAGAAGGCCAATGGCAAGCTAAGCCGGGATTACTTTGCCCAAGGAGCAGGCAATGTGCGCCCGGACCGGATGTTCAACCCTGGCGTGATCGTCGATGCTGGTGAGAAGGACTGGTGGGGCTTCCTCAAAGGCGAGGGCTTCAATACCGATAGCGGTGTGAGCGCAATCGATCCGAGCGACTACAACTCACCGTCGATTGCGATTGGGAAGCTTGTCGGTTCCCAGACCGTAACCAGAACCATCACCGCGGTAGAGCCAGGTTCCTATCAGACAAGCATCTCCGTGCCAGGTATCGCCACGACGGTGAGCCCTTCGGTCTTGGACTTCACAGCTGCTGGTCAGACCGAAACCATCAAGATCACCTTTACGCGCGAAGACGCTGCCCTCTCGAAGGCGGTTCTTGGCTCACTGAAGATTGAAGGCGCAGGCGCAGTAGCCCGATTGCCTATAGCCGTCGTACCTGAGTAGCCGAAGTCGCAACCGTCATCCCGGCAAAGGATCCAGCGGGTCGCTGACCTATCCGACGCAGTGGCGCAACGGTGGACGAGGCGCGGACCCAAGTTCAGCGTGGCTAGTCTGACGCCATGACTGACCCGGTGGCGGAGAAGTTGCTCCGGCTGCGGATGAGCATCGACAATATGGATGCGGCACTTGTGCATCTCCTCGCCGAGCGCTTCAAGGTCACTCAGCAAGTCGGTGAGCTGAAAGCCGCGCACGGTCTGCCGCCCGCCGATCCTGCCCGGGAAGCCCAGCAGATTGCGCGACTGCGGGCGCTGGCCGAAGACGCCAAGCTCGACCCGGAGTTCGCCGAGAAGTTTCTCAACTTCGTGATCGCCGAGGTGGTACGCCACCATGAGGCGGCCCTTATTCGTCGGGATCCTGAGGCGTACGTTTCGCACCAAAGCGACGCAAACGAACGGTCGATGCACTCGTGAGCCGTGCGTTCACCACCAGAACTGCAGAACGTACGCGTCCCGGTCTCGTCAGAGGCTGGCCGCCAGGGCGCGGCCAGCAGTGCGGCCCGTGAACAGGCAGCCGCCGAGGAAGGTTCCTTCGAGTGCCCGGTAACCGTGTGCGCCTCCGCCGCCAAATCCGGCCGCCTCACCCACCGCATACACTCCTGTCAGCGGTGAGCCGTCGGGGCGTAACGCCCGCCCATCAAGGTCGGTTTCCAAGCCGCCAAGAGTCTTGCGAGTCAGCACGTGCAACCGGATTGCCACCAATGGGCCGCCGGATCCGGCCCGGCCTTCACCGGCGGCTTTCGAATCCAGAAACTCGTGCGGCGACACCAGCCGCAGTAGCTTGTCGCCGAGGAACCGCCGCGCTGCAGCGGTGGCGACGACCTGCGGATCCTTTCCCAGCCCGCTTCGCACCTGGAGATCGCGCGCCTCGATCACGCGCTGCAACGCCTGACCGTCGATGAGATGTTCACCGACGAGTTGATTCATCTGCGCGGCGAGTTCCAAGACCGATTCGGCTGTCACGAAGTCGACGCCGACCTGTTGGAAAGCCCGCACCTCGGGCGTCGGTCCGGACCGTACCCGGCCGGCGAGCAGTCGCAGGTCCTTGCCGGTCAGATCGCCGTTCTGCTCCGATCCGGACAGAGCGATCTCGGCCGACACTGTGGCCTGGTCAAGCACGAACCAGGAGTAGTCGTACCCACTCTTGATCACGTGACGTAGCGCACCAAGTGCATCAAAGCCGGGAAACAGCGGCGTCGGAAAGCGCTGCCCGCGCGCATCCAGCCACAACGACGATGGCCCAGCCAGGATCCGAATGCCGTGGTGACTCCAGATCGGCGAGTGGTTCACGATCCCCTCGGGATAGTGCCACATCCGATCCGGATTGATCACCCGACCACCCGCTGCCTCGGTGATCTTGAGCATCGAGCCATCAACGTAGTCCGGGACACCGGCGACCATGTGTTGCGGCGCCGGCCCCCAGTCGGCCGGCCAGTTCTGTCTAACGAGGTCGAGGTTTCCACCGATTCCGCCGCTGGCTATCACGGCGGCCTGGGCTGACAACGTGAATTCACCGACCGGGGTTCGCGAGGTCCGGACGCCGCGGGGCATCTCGGTTGGCTCCAGAATCTGTCCCGACACGCGTACCCCAGAATCATCGACCTCGAGCGAGGTCACCTGATGTCGTGACCGGATCCTTACCGCATGCGAGTTCATGACACTGTTGGCGAACGGCTCAACCAAGCCCGGGCCGGTGCCCCAGACGATGTGGAAACGCGGAACCGAATTTCCGTGACCGGGAGTCGCGTAGCCGCCGCGTTCGGCCCACTGCACAAGCGGAAACCAACGCACACCCAGGTCATGGAGCCAGCGGCGCTGCTCGCCAGCGGCGAAGTGCACGTAAGCGTCTGCCCAGCGGCGCGGCCAGTAGTCCTCTAACCGATCGAAGGCGGCGCTGCCTAGCCAGTCGGCCAGCGCCAGCTCTTCGGAGTCGTGGATTCGGAGCCGGCGCTGCTCGGGGGAGGTGACCATAAAGAGTCCACCGAGCGACCAGTACGCCTGACCCCCGATCGACCCGATGGACTCGGCGTCCACCATGATCACCGACCGATCAGCTGCCGCCAGCTCATGTGCCGCAACGAGACCTGCCAGCCCGGCGCCAACCACGATGACGTCAGAGTCCATAGAGCGAATGCTGCCACTCCTGCTCGTCCGCTCGTCCAGACAGCGCCGCGCGTGCTAACGACGCTCGCGAACAAATGCGCGCCATTACTCTGGGCCCCATGACCGAGGCAGCAGTTGTTCCCTCCTCCGATCTGATGCGGCTGCGGGGGCTGCTCACCGCTACAGGGCCCGGCATGGAACTGATCTCGCCTATCACTGGAGAGGTCGTCGGTGAGCTACCGACCTCCACAGCGGCCGACGTCGAGGTCGGCGCCCAGATAGCCCACCGCGCCCAGAAGGAATGGGCCGCTCGGCCAATCGAGGCGCGGGCGCAGTTGCTGCTCGATTTTCATGATCATCTTCTGGACAGCCGCGAATACTTCATTGATCTGCTGCAAGCGGACGGAAAAGATCGCATGAGCGCCGTAGCAGAGGTGCTTCATGTTGCACTCACCGCTCGCTACTACGGACGTACCGCGCGTCGCTATCTGCGCTCCGAACGTGGTGAGGGCCTGCTGCCGCTCATGACCCGAGTTGAGCGGCACTACGTACCGAAAGGTCTGGTCGGTGTCATCGGACCGTGGAACTGGCCATTGACCATGGCCATCTCCGACGGCCTGGCCGCCCTGGTCGCCGGGAACGCGATCATGGTCAAGCCTGATCACCAGACACCTCTGGTCGCACTGGCAGCAGTCGATCTACTACGAAGAAGCGGCTTGCCTCCCGACCTCTGGCAGGTGGTGCATGGACCGGGCGCCGTCGTGGGGCGGGAACTGATCGACATCAGCGATTATGTGTGCTTCACCGGTTCGACTGCCACCGGGCGTACCGTGGCCACCCACTGTGCCGCCCGGCTGATCGGCTGTTCGCTCGAACTAGGTGGCAAGAACCCGATGGTGATCTTGGATGATGCGGCGGTGGACTCGGCTGCCGAGGGCGCTGTCCGGGCGTGCTTCTCCAGCGCGGGACAGTTGTGTGTCTCAGCCGAGCGCATCTATGTTGCTGAGTCCCTCTTCGAACCGTTCGTTCAGGCCTTCGTTGCGCGTACGCAGGCGCTCCGGCTCGGTCACGGACCTGACTTCGCCTTCGATATGGGCAGCTTGATCAATCATGATCAGCTCGACCGGGTCAGCAGCCATGTCGAGGATGCCAGGTCTAAGGGTGCGATTGTGCGCACCGGCGGCCGATGCCGTGAGGACGTGGGCGAGCTGTTTTACGAACCGACCATTTTGACGGGCGTAACGCCTGAGATGGACTGTTACGCCGAGGAGACGTTCGGGCCAGTCGTCAGCGTATATCCGGTTGCCAGCGAAGCGGAGGCGGTGGCGCGTGCCAACGAATCCGACTACGGCCTCAATGCCAGCGTATGGACCTCCGACCATGATCGCGGGCGCCGGGTCGCCCGCAAGATCAAATGTGGCAGTGTGAATGTCAACGAAGGTTATGCGGCAACATTCGGCAGCATCGATGCGCCCATGGGTGGAATGAAGAACTCAGGACTCGGCCGCCGCCAAGGACGTGACGGCATCCGGAGATTCGTTGATGTTCAGTCAGTTGCCACCCAGAGCGTGATCCCGCTGGCCCCAAGTCACGGGCTCGACGCCAAGTCGTTCAGCTCGGTGCTCACCGGTGTCTTCAGGGTGATGAAGAAACTCGGCCGGGCCTAGCCGGATGGTCATAGACTCGTCGCTTCCGGGCGAACGCACTATGACGAGCTGTTCGCTCCGACGACTGCAGGAGCTTGCGGACTTCGCAACGATATACATGCACCTGTAACGCAAGCGACGAAGGAGTCGGAACGCGCGAACAGCTTGTCAGAGTGCCAATCAAAACGCGGAGAGGACGTCAGATGAGCCAACGAGACCACGATCTGGTGTTGGTGGTCGACTTCGGTGCTCAGTATGCGCAGTTGATCGCACGGCGGGTACGCGAGGCGAATGTCTACTCCGAGATCGTGCCGCACACCGCCTCGCAGGCCGAGATTATGTCTCGACGCCCAAAGGCGATCATCCTCTCCGGCGGTCCATCCTCGGTCTACGAGCCGGGAGCTCCACAGCTCGATGCGGCACTGCTTGACAGTGGCACGCCGGTTCTGGGCATCTGTTACGGATTCATGGCCATGGCCCAGGTCCTCGGCGGCTCGGTGGCTCGAACGGGAATGCGGGAATACGGCCGTACGGCGGTCAACCTGACCGATTCCAGCACTCTGCTCGCCGGATTGCCCCCAACTACCAGCGCGTGGATGTCCCACGGTGACGAAGTGGTCGCAGCGCCGGACGGCTTCCAGGTGGTCGCTACCTCAGCACGGGCGGCAGTCGCGGCGTTTGAGGACTCCAACCGTCGGCTGGCGGGAGTGCAGTGGCACCCGGAGGTGTTGCATACCGAACGCGGCCAGCAAGTGCTGGAAAACTTCTTGTTCCACATCGCTGGCTGCACACCAGATTGGACTCCAGCCAATATCGTTGAGGACTCGGTGCTGGCGATTCAGCAACAGGTTGGCGGCAAGCACATCATCTGCGGCCTCTCCGGCGGAGTTGACTCCGCGGTAGCGGCGGCTCTGGTGCAGCGTGCGGTCGGCAGCCAGCTCACTTGCGTCTTTGTCGACCACGGCCTGCTGCGCAAGGGAGAGGCCGAGCAAGTGGAGCGCGATTACGTGGCCGCGACCGGCGTTGACCTCAAGGTTGTCGACGCCTCAGAGCAGTTCCTGTCGGCACTGCATGGCGTCACCGATCCAGAGCAGAAGCGCAAGATCATCGGCCGCGAATTCATTCGGACGTTCGAGGCCGCGGCTCGCGAGGTGGTCGGCGAGGCCGGTGAGGTCGAGTTCCTGGTTCAGGGCACGCTCTATCCGGACGTCGTCGAATCCGGTGGCGGCCAAGGTGCCGCCAACATCAAGAGTCATCACAATGTCGGCGGACTGCCTGAGGATCTGCAGTTCCAGCTGATCGAGCCGCTACGCACGCTCTTCAAGGACGAAGTGCGCGCGGTGGGTGCGCAGCTCGGCTTGCCGCCCGGAATCGTCTGGCGGCATCCGTTCCCGGGACCAGGCTTGGCTATCAGAATCATCGGCGAGGTCACCCATGAGCGGCTTGCCGTGTTGCGCGAGGCGGATGCCATCGCTCGAGCCGAGCTGACGGCCGCCGGCCTTGACCGCGACATCTGGCAGTTCCCGGTGGTGTTGCTGGCCGACGTCCGCTCGGTCGGCGTACAGGGTGACGGCCGGACGTACGGACATCCCATCGTGCTGCGGCCGGTGACCAGCGAGGATGCCATGACCGCTGACTGGGGTCGGCTCCCGTACGAGGTGCTAGAGAGAATCAGCACCAGGATCACCAACGAGGTCGATGAGGTGAACCGAGTCGTGTTGGACATCACCAGCAAACCCCCTGCGACCATAGAGTGGGAGTAGCGATCCGTCACCGTGGAGGTCATCCCTCCCGCCGCTATTTAGCTGATTGCGCTTTAGGAGCCCAAGCTCGCTTCCGCGGCACGTGCCAAAACCCCATATTTCGATTGATGTTCGGGTGGGACCTGCACCCAGGCCTTCATCGGCCGACCTGCCATCGGCTCGAATGGATGAGCGCCCTTAAGGCCGAGGGCCCGCTGATGATCCTCACCCGCCAGCTTGAAGATCATGTCCTCTCCGTAGAGTCCGCAAAACGCCTTGCCGCCACGCCGCTTTATCCCTGGCATGCCGAACATGGAGGCTTTCACCACGTCCCGCTCGCTTGACAAGTCGTCCAGCAGCGCCGCGAACCGAGCCAACCCGGCCTCCGTCGGCTTGGACAGGTGGTGAGCTTGCGTCATATCGGGAGCGTATTAGTGCTGCCGGCTCCTGCGCGTACGTTTCCCACCAGAACTGCGAAAACGAACGCCTCGAGAGGCCAGCGGCTCACGTTTCCCACCAAATCGCCGAAACGAGCAGCACCAGAGAGGGCCATTTCGCCCCGATGAAATCCCCATCGACGCCCTCCGACTCGCACCTAGACTGAGGAACGAAAGCATCATCGCGAGCGGCTGCCGCCGCAGCGAGCTCTGTCGGGAAAACACCGCGTATCAAGAAGGATTGACCGTGTCCGAGATCACCAGCCCCACCCCGCCAACCGGCCTGATCGGCACCGCGCGCGTGAAGCGCGGCATGGCCGAAATGCTCAAGGGCGGGGTGATCATGGACGTCGTCACACCGGAGCAGGCGAAGATCGCCGAGGACGCCGGCGCGGTCGCCGTGATGGCGCTGGAACGGGTGCCCGCCGACATCCGCGCGCAGGGCGGCGTGGCGCGGATGAGTGATCCGGACATGATCGACGGCATCATCGCGGCCGTTTCCATACCGGTCATGGCCAAGGCCCGGATCGGGCATTTCGTCGAGGCTCAGGTGCTGCAGTCTCTCGGCGTTGACTACATCGATGAGTCCGAGGTACTGACCCCGGCCGACTACGCCAATCACACTGACAAGTGGCGGTTCACGGTCCCGTTCGTGTGTGGCGCCACCAATCTAGGCGAGGCGCTGCGGCGGATCGCTGAGGGCGCGGCGATGATCCGATCCAAGGGCGAGGCCGGCACCGGTGATGTCTCCAACGCCGTCACCCACATGCGCCAGATCCGAGGCGAGATCGCGCGGCTTACCTCGATGGCAGCTGACGAGCTCTACGTGGCCGCGAAGGAGTTGCAGGCACCTTACGAACTTGTCGCCGAAGCTGCGCAGCTCGGCAAGCTGCCGGTCGTCCTTTTCACGGCCGGCGGAATCGCAACCCCAGCTGACGCAGCGATGATGATGCAGCTGGGCGCTGAAGGTGTCTTCGTCGGCTCCGGAATCTTCAAGTCCGGCAACCCGGCCGAGCGTGCTGCGGCCATTGTCAAGGCGACCACCTTCTACGACGACCCAGACGTGATCGCCAAGGTTTCCCGAGGCCTGGGTGAGGCCATGGTGGGTATCAACGTAGACGAGATCCCTGAGCCTCATCGCCTCGCCCAGCGCGGCTGGTGAGCCGGCCGCCGATTGTCGGTGTGCTTGCCCTGCAAGGTGATGTTCGAGAGCATCTTCGCGCGCTGAAGGCGTGCGGCGCCGACGTCCGACCAGTACGTCGCCCGGCCGACTTGGACGGCCTCGATGGGATCGTGCTGCCCGGTGGTGAGTCCACGACAATCGATAAGCTGTCGCGGATCTTCGGGCTACGTGACCCCCTGATCAAGGCCTTGCAAGGTGGGCTGCCGGCGTACGGCTCCTGCGCCGGGATGATCTTGCTTGCGAAGAAGGTGCTGGACGGTACCAAAGATCAACAAACCTTCGGCACTTTGGATATCACCGTTCGCCGCAACGCTTTCGGCCGTCAGGTCGAATCCTTCGAGACTGATGTTGATCTTGATGGCATCGGCGGCGGGCCGGTTCATGCGGTCTTTATCCGCGCTCCCTGGGTGGAGAGCATCGATGACGGTGTCGAGATTCTGGCCGCCGTCGTGCCTCCCGGTTTAGATGAATCGAAGATCATTGCCGTACGACACGAGAGCGTGCTGGCCACCTCGTTCCATCCGGAGGTCACCGACGACCTAAGGATTCACCGCTACTTCGTTGATCTAGTAGGCGCAGCGAGGTGATGGGATTGTCGTTCAGGAGATCAGGAACGGCCGGTTGCCTCCCCGCCCTCGGGCTCGGCGGCTGATTGGGCGCCGGGCGCTCCTTCAGTCGGGCCGCTCTCAGCTTCAGCGGGGCGCTGCTCAGGACCCTCAGGCTCCGCGGCCCATTCAGTGGCATCCTCTTCATGAGCCGGGGGGGCCACGGGCGCCTCGGGCTCGGATGGAGCCGTCGCCTCTCCCTCGGATACGGACTGCGACTGCGCGGAGGTCGTGTCCGGCGTCCGCTGCTCCCAAGGCGCTCCTTCACTGCCCCAAATGGAGTCATCGGCTGGAGCCGATCCAGCTGCCTGAGGCGGCTGCCCAGGCGCCGGCGTCGCGGGTGGGGCGTACGCGGGTTGAGCCGACTGAGGTGGCATTGCGGAGAAACCGCTTGCCTGGCCCTGCGGACCGCCCACGGGCGGATAGGCCGGCGGAATGGGTTGCGAGCCCTCTTCCGGGACCACAAACAACGCAATGATGTAGAGGACGATCGGAACGCCGGTGAACAGTGAGATCACCACTGTGAGCACCCGCACCAGCGTGGGGTCCATGTTGAGGTAGTTCGCGACTCCAGCACAGACACCGCCCAAGACTCGGTTGGACTTGCTTCGCTCCAATCTTTTAGGGGCCTGCGGCGGGTAGGGGCTGCTCATGAGACACCTTTCACTAGGGGGAAAGCTACTGACGGTTCCGAGAAAGGACGAGGCCTAGAACACCGACGGCGACCAAACCCATGGGAGCCACGATTCTGATCACCTGCCAATTGAGAGGTCCGACAAAAGTTAGCCACAGCGATCCGAGCGCCACGCAGCTGAGCAGTAGGCCGAAGATCAAGGCAACTACATCGTAGGTTTTCCTCATCGTTGCACCTCGATGTTGCCGGCGTCTACGGAGAGGTCGAGCGTCAGTGTGTGCTTCCCCGGCTGGATCGGTTGCGGATCAAGCCGGCCGCTGACTTCGGAGCCCGCTCGAACATCTGCACCGTACGCGCGTACCGCTCCAAGATCAGCTCTGTAGTTGATCAGCACGTTGGCGTCTTTCGGCACTGTCACGACAAGCTGACCGAGATCAACATGTGCCGTGTACGTGGCATCCTTGGTGATCGCCAGCTGAGTGAGATCGACCGTAAGCTTCCCAAAATCCTCGGAGTCTCCTGCAGCCGGCAGCTCAGTCAGGGCGGTGTAGGCGTGAGCTGAGACTGGCGCGACAGGGGTGCGCAGTGCTGGTCCCGCAGCGGTGGCGATCACTACTGCGACCGCTAATACGATTCCGAGCGGCAGCAGACCTCTCGCCATGCCGAGCCAGGTGGCCACCAGCAGTGTCAAGCCGATCACCAGCAACGCCGCTGCCAGATAACCGGCGATCGGAATAGCAATACCAAGTGCCTGAGCAATTCCCAGACCAGACAGAGTCAGCCCGAGAACGATCAAGGAGATCAGCCGAAGCCGCCTAGCTGACAGGGTCTGGGACAGCTTTACCGGCGCTGTCGGCAGTGGCTCCACGTACAGGCCGGCTGGATCAGGCTCAGCCAGGAAGGCGGCGTGCTGCGACAGATTTTCCGGTGGTGGAGTGGGCCACTTTTCGCGCGGCGTGGTTGAGGTTTGGCTGACTGCAACCTGGCGAGTGTGTTCCTCAATTCGGCGTTGCCATGCTGCGGCGGCTTCGGTGAACGGCGTCGTCGGCCCCGCAAAGTGCACGAATTCAGGAAGTACGGGCTGGGTCGGAGCCGGACTGGTGTCGATCGTGGAGGGCGGCGCTGTCGTCGATCCTTTGTCCTGGCGACCTTTATAGAAACCGAAGTACCAGATGACCGCAATGACGATCGCAGGTCCAACGCCGAACGGGCTCAGACCGGCGAAGATCGCAAACATGGCAAGGCTGGCTACCACGACAAGCGTGATCCACAGTTCCCGTGGCCAGCGCCGGACCGATTCGCCGAAGAGATCATCAGCCGGTGCTTTGTCTTTGCCTTCGACCGGGATCAGCAACCAGCCGGCAATATAGAGAACCACGCCGATTCCGCCACTCAGCGCAAGCAGAGCCCAACCGACCCGAACCAGCACTGGGTCAATCGCCCAGTGCTGAGCTAGACCGCCACACAGGCCGGCAAGCTTGGCGTCCGTCGCACTACGGCGGATCGTCCAGATTGAGCTCATGCGTTCCATCCTGCCGAGCGGGCTACCCTCGAAGTATCAGGGAGGCCCCCCAATGCTCCCGGCTGTTGGCGCGAAGATGGAACCTTCCGCCCAGCGGCTCCGTCCAAGTTCCTTGGCTCGGGGAGAAGTCGGGGACGACCCTGCTGGTCGTACGCCAAGAAGCGTGTGAGGCTAGGACACAATGAATTGCGGGAGCGCAGCCATCACCAGCCCCAGCGGCGAGCTGCGGTCATGACAGCGACGGACTCGAGCCAGCTCGAGCCTGACCTTCACCACTCCAAGAGCGGGCAGCTGGAGCATGCCAGCGCCGACGAACAGACTCCGGAAACCACCGTCGAAGGTCCCATCGATCAAAACGCTGAACCGCCCAAGCCGGCTAAAGCGGCGAGATCACCATTAGATGCCGGGTCGGATACCGGCCAAGCAACCAACGACGAGCGGCCTCGGGCGACCAGAGTCGCAGAAGGCGCCTGGTTGGGCGGAGTCTGCACGGGATTGGCTCGGCACATGGGCTGGCCGTTGCTGGCAGTCAGAGTTGCCTTCGTCGCATTGGCGACCTTCCAATTCATCGGTGTAATCGCGTACGGCGCACTGTGGCTGTTGCTGCCGCCTGAGTCGACTGTCAAGGCTCCGGGCCTGGAGACCGCGAGCCGGGCAGGCATGCGGGACCAGAGCAAACTGAAGCGGCGGATCGACTGGGGCATGTTGTTGGCGCTGATCGCCCTCGGAGTCGGCCTGCTGTGGATCGTGCAGAACACTGGGCTCGGCATTAGTTCGCAGTTGTTCTGGCCCGTCGCCTTCGCTTGTGCCGGAGCCGCACTGGTCTGGCGTCAGGCCGATTCGGCACAGCAGAAACGCTGGCGTGACGAGGCCGGCGGCAAGACGTGGCTCGCTCCGTTTGTGGCTCGTGGCGGCTGGCCGGCGCTGGTACGAGTGATAGTCGGCCTGGGGCTGGTCGGGGCGGCCTTTGGCATCGTGCTGGCTCAGCGAGGCCAGATGTCGGAGTTGCCGGAAGTCATGGCGATGACGATGCTGGCGCTGGCAGGCGTGGCGATTGTGCTGGCGCCGTGGCTGCACCGTTCGCGTACGGCTCTCAACCAGGCGAGAGCCGAACGTGTGCGTGCCGACGCTCGCGCGGATATGGCAGCCCATCTCCATGACTCGGTGCTGCAAACGCTCGCCATGATCCAGCGGCAAGCCGACGACCCGAAAGTGGTTCAGCAGCTGGCTCGTCGCCAGGAGCGTGAGCTGCGGAACTGGCTATACGGCGACGAGTTGCACGAGGCGACGCTCAAGGCCGCCCTGACAGCCGCCGCGGCGGACGTTGAAGACGAGCGCGGCGTACCGGTGGAGCTGGTGACGGTTGGCGACTGCGATACCGACGACGCGATTCAGGCCCTGGTACGCGCCGCTCGGGAAGCCATGGTCAACGCCGCCAAGCACTCCGGAGCCGACAAGATCGACGTCTATGCGGAGGTCGATGATGATTCGGTCGAGGTCTTCATCCGCGATCGCGGTAAGGGCTTCGATGTTGCCGCTGTCGCAGAGGACCGCCTCGGCGTCAAGGGCAGCATCATTGATCGCATGGCAAGACATGGCGGCTCCGGCACGATTCGTTCTGCGCCGGGCGACGGCACTGAAGTACGACTGGAGATCAAGAGATGACTGAGGCGACGAATCAGGCAGGCTCGCAGGTCGCACCGACGGAGCGAGGGCCGTACCGGGTCGTCATCGTCGACGACCATGCAATGTTTCGCACCGGCGTCAAGGCCGAGATCGGCCGTTCGGTAGCGGTGGTCGGCGAAGCCGCCGACGCCGAACGGGCAATTGCTGTCATCCTGCAGACGGAGCCAGATGTTGTGTTGCTCGATGTACACCTGCCGGGCGGTGGCGGCGTGGAGGTTATCCGCAAGGTCCATGAGAAGAATCCCGAACAGAAGTTCCTTGCATTGTCGGTATCAGACGCCGCCGAAGACGTCATCGGTGTGATCCGGGCCGGGGCTCGGGGCTACGTCACGAAGTCGATCAGCGGCACCGAGCTGATTGACGCGATTCGTCGGGTCGCTGAGGGTGATGCGGTCTTTTCGCCACGCCTCGCCGGGTTCGTGCTGGACGCCTTCTCGGGGTCCATTGATCTTGCGACGGTGGATGAGGACTTGGACCGATTGTCACAGCGCGAGCGTGAGGTGCTTCGGCTGATCGCGCGCGGCTATGCGTACAAAGAAGTGGCCAAGGAGCTGTTCATCTCGATCAAGACGGTCGAAACACACGTCAGCAGCGTGCTGCGCAAGCTCCAGCTCTCCAACCGCCATCAGCTGACTCGCTGGGCAACCGATCGCCGGCTCGTTTAGCAAGTTCCAGAATTCCCCCTGGCTTGGCCAATAGGGTCGGGCCATGCAACTCGCGCATCAGATCCTGGTGCTGTTCCACCTGATCGGCTTGGCCGCCCTGCTTGGCGGCTTTCTTGTCCAGATCAGGTCAAAGGAGCCCGAGATCAATGCGTCGATGTTGAACGGATCGTTCACGCTTCTGATCACCGGACTCGCACTGGTCGCGTTGGAGGAGGTGGGGCCGGATCCGGTGGACCATGCCAAGATCGCAATAAAGCTGCTGATCACCGTGATGATCGTCGTGCTGGTGGCCAAGAACCGTAAGTTCGCCACGATTCCCCGCGGTCTGTGGGGATTGATCGGCGGTCTGACGATTGCCAATGCGGCAGTGGCTGTGCTCTGGCAGTAAGGTCGATCGTGGGGTGAGGTTATGACCGAAGATTACGTCGCCACAGAGGGTCTACTGAGATGAGGCTTTCGGCTCGCGTGGATTATGCGCTTCGCGCGTTGTCGGAGCTGGCTGCTGCCAACGCACCACGTACCGTTGAGCAACTCTCCGAAGCCCAGAAGATTCCCAACAAGTACTTGGAAAGCATCCTGGGTGAGCTGCGTCGTACCGGTCTGCTGCGCAGCCAGCGCGGGCCGGAAGGTGGCTATCGACTGGCCCGGCCGGCCGACGAGATCAGCATCGCGGATGTGATCAGGGCGCTCGACGGTGAGCTGGCCAACGTACGCGGCAGTCGCCCGGAGAATCTGGCTTACATCGGCTCCGCTGCTGCTCTGCAAGAAGTCTGGATCGCGCTACGCGCCTCGGAGCGGGCAATTCTGGAGAGCGTGACCCTGGCACATGTGGTGTCTGGCGAAATGCCTCAGCCGGTCGCCGCTTTGGTGGCAAATCCAGCTGCCTGGAGCTGATCGCCCGGACTGATCGCTTGGCGCTGATCGTCGAAGACCGGTTGTCCGCGCTCTGAGACGTCCCCTGAGTCGGCATCCACTGGGGATTCGCGCTTGCGCTGCTTCGCGGCGGGATTGTTGCAGCTCCGCTCGCCGCATATCTGGTGAAATCGCGCCGGCGCATGTGCTTTTGGGGTGGCAGTCGGCGGGATGATCCTGCTCACCAACCTGCGTACGATCTTCATCAGCTACCAGGTGCCGGGTCCGGCGCGCGTTTCCGCATATTTTGCCGTGCTGCTGGCCACTGCGGTTGGCTTGTACATCGCCGGGATGCGCGGCAAGCGGAGGGCTGCTGCTGGCAGTACCCAACCAGCGCTGGAGTCGGTTCAACGCCTGAGTGCCTACGTGGAGGCAGGGGCCGTTAGAGCAGCGGCCGCAAGGGTGTTAGCACAGTTTCGGAGAACTTCACCATGGCATGCCGGCGCTGCCAATCGCCCAGGGTCAGCTCGACGGTGTTGGTGGAGTCGATGGTAAAGATCTCCTCCATCTGCGTGGCGACATCGCGGTTGAAGGCTTCCATATTGATCTCGTAGTTGCCAAGCAGGCTTACTCGGTCGATGTTCGCGGTGCCGATCGTGGACCACTGACCGTCAATGGTTGCCGTCTTCGCGTGCACCATGGCGCCCTGATACAGCAGCAGGCGTACGCCGTTTCGGAGTAGGTGGCTGTAGAAGCCTCGGGACAACCAGTCAGCCACGATGTGGTTGGACTCGGCCGGAATGATGATCCGTACGTCGACGCCCCGCCGGGCCGCCCGGACCAAGGCAGTCAGGATGTCTGTGTCGGGGATGAAGTAGGCGTGTGTCAGATAAATGTGGTGGGACGCCCGGTCGATGGCATCCAGGTACATGCCGCGAATGGGATAAACCATGTTGCGCGGCATGTTGCGATGAATCCGAATGTCCGGTTGCCAGGTGGCGCTGCCGTAATCCGGCAGTGCGGTTCGGCGACGGCCGGCCCAGAGATTCCAGAAGTCGATGAAGGCGTTCTGAACGTCCCACACGATGTCTCCGGTGAGTCGGGCATGGGTATCGCGCCAGTCCGTTGCGTACAGGCTTCCGATGTTGTAGCCGCCCAGGAATCCGACGACGTCGTCGACAACCAGTAGCTTGCGGTGATCGCGGCCGGTGTTGCGCGGAAAGCGGAAGCCGGAGACGATCAGCGGGTGCCGGCGTACCGCAATGTTCTTCGGGAATATGAAGAACGAGCGGGGGACGACCAGGTTGGCGAATTCATCGAAGACCACATAGACCTCGACACCCCGGTTGGCCGCATCGATCAGCGCGTCCTTGAACGCCTGCCCGACGGCGTCGGCCTTCCAGATGAAGCTCTCGAAGAAGATCCGGGACTTGGCTTGGCTGATGGCGTTCAGCATGTCGCGATAAAGATCTTCACCGTAGGTATAGACGGTGACTTCTGAGCCGCCAACGGTTACCGAGCGAGGCGGTAGTCGTGGAAACGTGGCCGGCTTGCGAAGCTTCTTTCGCCGGTGGTCGACGATGAACAGAGCCGCCAGCGTCACTCCCTGTACCGCGAGCACGGCCTGCACGATGCGCTTGAGCAACGTCCCAAATGAGATCGGCAGCATCGGCACATCCCCAAATCTACGCTGGCTGGCCGTGATGACGGAGCCAGCGAAGCGAGCGGAGCAGTCTAAATCGTCGTGGTACGCCATTAAGGTGGTCTGAGCGATGACGAGTACAACGGAGGCCAAGCCGGCCCGCCCACATGGGGCATTGACGATAGAGCGACTGCTTGAGGGGCTAAATCCGCCGCAGCGGGAGGCGGTGCTGCACGAGGGCGGACCAGTACTTGTGGTAGCTGGTGCTGGTTCCGGCAAGACTCGAGTGCTGACTCGCCGGATCTGCTATCTGGTGAGTCAGCGCCGCGCTCACCCTGGGTCGATCCTCGCCATCACCTTCACCAACAAAGCAGCTGCCGAGATGCGCGGCCGGGTCATGGACATGATCGGCAATCGGGCCAAGCTCATGTGGGTGTCTACCTTCCACTCCGCTTGCGTTCGCATATTGCGCTCCGAGATTCACCGGTTCAACATGTCCCGGACGTTCTCGATCTATGACGATGCCGATTCCAAGCGGCTGATGCAGCTGGTAGCACATGATCTTGATCTTGACCCGAAGAAGTTCCCGGTGCGGGCGATCATGAACTGGGTGTCTCACTGCAAGAACGAGCTCGTCGACTATGAGTCGGCACCTGCCCGCGCACGTACCCCGCAGGAGGAAAGCTACGCGGAGGCGTACCGGGAATACCAGCGACGCCTGATCGCCGCCAATGCGCTGGATTTCGATGATTTGATCATGACAACGGTGCACCTGCTGCAGGCCTTCCCCGATCTTCGGGAACAGTGTCGGCGGCGGTTCCGGCACGTGCTCGTCGATGAATATCAAGACACCGACCACGCTCAGTACGTACTGATTCGCGAGCTTTGTGCGGCCGATCGGCATCCCGATCCGAATGTTGTGGCCATCGATCCGCCAGAGCTCATGGTGGTGGGGGATTCCGATCAGTCGATCTATGCCTTTCGGGGCGCGACCATTCGCAATATCAATGACTTCGAGTACGACTTTCCGGGCGCGAAGGTGATCTTGCTCGAACAGAACTACCGGTCGACGCAAACGATCTTGAACGCGGCCAACGCCGTAATCAGGCGGAATGAGAACCGCAAGCCCAAGAACCTGTGGTCTGATGCCGGAGACGGCGAGCAGGTCGTTGGCTATGTGGCTGACAGCGAGCATGACGAGGCTCAGTTCGTGGTTTCCGAGCTTCGCCGGCTTGCCGACGCCGAAGGACACCGTTACGGCGACGCCGCGGTGTTTTACCGGACCAATGCTCAGTCCAGGGCCTTCGAGGAAGCATTCATTCGGGCCGGTTTGCCGTACAAGGTCGTCGGCGGAGTGCGGTTCTACGAGCGGCGGGAGGTCCGTGACGCGATCGCGTACCTGCGGACAATCGCCAACCGGACCGATGACGTTTCCCTCCGCCGCATCCTGAATGTTCCGAAGCGAGGGATAGGTGATCGGGCTGAGGCGGCGGTGGCAGATCTGGCCACCCGAGAGGGCATCAGCTTTGGGGACGCCCTGCGGCGGGTTGACGAGATTTCCGGTTTGGCGACCCGTTCGGCGAACCAATTGAAGTGGTTCGCAAGTTTTCTGGACGAGCACGAGGCGATGGTCGCAACTGATATGCCAGCCGACGCCATCTTGACCAGCGTGCTGAACAAATCGGGCTATCTGGCCGAGCTGCATGCTTCGACCGATCCCCAAGACGAGACTCGACTGGAGAACCTCAAAGAGCTGATTACGGTCGCACGAGAATTCGTCAGCGGTGTGGCAACGCTGACCGTACCCGAGGAGCTAGACGATCTGGCGCTGGCCGACGAGCCTCAGAGGTCGGACGATTCGGAAGACTTGGCGGCCGCCCTCGATCCGGAGGCAGACCTCGCCGCCGGGGCGGCTCAACCTGACGCCTCATTGGGTGCTTTCCTCGAGCGAGTAGCGCTGGTCGCTGACTCCGATCAAATTCCAGATGATCCTGACCAGGCGCATGCTGGCGTGGTCACCTTGATGACTCTGCACACTGCAAAGGGCTTGGAGTTCGACACCGTCTTCCTTACTGGTTGTGAGGAAGGTGTTTTTCCTCATCAACGGGCGATTGATGAGCGCAGCGGCGCCGAGCTCGCGGAAGAGCGGCGACTCGCGTACGTCGGCATTACTCGCGCCCGGAAGCGGCTTTACATTTCCCGGGCGATCGCCCGCTCGGCATGGGGCGCGCCACAGCACAATCCGCCCAGTCGATTCCTCAACGAGGTGCCGAGCGACCTGATCGACTGGCGACGAACCGAGGCGGCAGTAAGTAGCTGGCGGAACACCTCCGCGACAGCCGCCAACCAAGAATGGCGAAACCGAGTGGGGTACGGCGCCAAGCTAAAGGTGCGAGAAATCCCATCCTTGGTTGCCGGCGATCGAGTAGTGCACACTGCTTTCGGAATGGGCAAGGTCATCGCGACCTCCGGCGAGGGTGACAAAGCCATGGCGGATGTGGACTTTGGGTCATCCGGGCTGAAGCGGCTTGCGCTGCGGTACGCGCCCCTGGAGAAGCTGTAACTACTTGTCAGAACCCCGTTGAGCTATGACTCAACGGGGTTCTGACAAGTCGGCGGGAGCTGCCGCTACGGCTTGAGGCCGTGGGCGTTGAGCCAGGGAACCGGGTTGATCGCCCGATAGATATCGCCCGGCGTGACACCGGCCGGATAGACCTCGAGGTGGACATGCGGTCCAAAGCTTCGACCTGTCACCCCGACAGCGCCCACAAGCTGGCACGCCGACACTGCCTGGCCGACGCTGACCGAAGTCGTCGACATGTGCGCCATCAAGGTCTGAGTGCCATCTGGGTACTTGATGGCGACGTAGTTGCCGGCCCAGCCGCTGGCCGGTCCGATTCCAGCGTTGGTGACCACGCCGGCCGCAGGGGCGTGCAAGGGCGTACCGACTGGAGACGAGAAGTCCAAACCTGTGTGGTAGCGCGCCCACGGGCCGACCTGGCCGAAGCGCGCGGCGATGCTGTAACCGCTCGTGATAGGCAGGCAGCCCTTGGAGGCGCTACCGTCGGCCTGCGCTGACGGAAGCCGGTTGGTCGGGGCACTCTTGCCGCGTGACAGCAGCACGGCCTGCTTCCGAGTGGCGTCCGAGACCGCCTCAAGGGCCTTTTCCCGTGCCTTCGCCGACTTGTCCATGGAAGCCTCAGAGACCTGCGAATCGATCTTGCTTAGCAGTTCGGCCCGCTGGTCAGCCAGGCTCTTGACCTTTGCCGGATCGAGCTCTGGCCGCTCGGCTCTACGGCTGATGTGCTGGGCATGATCGCTTGTCGAGACCGTCGCTGCCGATGTGATGTGTTGGGCGGCCCCGGTGAGGGCAACCGATCCCGCGACACCAAGCCCAAGCAGCGACACTGCCAAGGCCGCCAACCCGTGGCGTAGCCAAACTCTCTTGTCCTCTTTGATCTCTTCGATCAACGCACGGCGCGCGCGCGTATGGTCCGACGACGAGCTAGACACCCCGAATCTCCTCGTACGACGACAGGTTCCCCGGTCCTGCCCCCGTACACAGTCGAATGTCGGTGATCGTCTGCTGCTGGAGGCCCGCGTTCTGTGAGAAACGCCTGGACGCTTCGATGACAATAACGGATTTGTAACGAGCTTCAAGCCCTTCTCGTCAACTTCGACACGTGTTTTTTCAGTTGCCCGCGAGTCGCCTTGAACACGCCGTCCGCGTGCCGCTAATGCGTGCTGATTCCGTTGCGCGCGAGCCAGGGCTGCGGATTGATTGCTTTGTAGACATCGCCGTACTTGACGCCGGCTGGATAGAGCTCGAAGTGCAGGTGGGCACCAAAGGCACGACCAGTCTGACCGACGTACCCGATGACCTGGCCGGTACGAACGGTCTCGCCGGCCCTCACCGCCATAGAGGACATGTGCGACGACATCGTCGTCATGCCATCTGCGTGCTTGATGGCCACATGGTTGCCAGCCCAATCACCGGAGTTGCCGGCATAGAGCACCACTCCAGCCTTGACGGCCCGAATCGGCGTGCCGTAACTGGCGCGGAAGTCAAGTCCTGTGTGGTAGCGGGACCAACTGCCGTACTCGCCAAAGTGGGCTCCAACCACGGCTCCGGGCACCGGCGCCACACCGCCCGAGCCACCGCTATCTGTGGAGGCATTGGCGGCGCTCCGGTCGGATGGTCCACCGGTGTCAGCCGCGTTATTGCTGGTGTTGTCTGACTTGGGTGAAGGGCTGCTGGACTGCTGCTCCGCTTCCTGACGCTTGTTGGCGGCTGCAACCCGGGCGGCGACCGCACGACGTAGGTTCTCCGCCGCTATTCGAGCCGCCGCTTCGCGAGTAGCCCGATCCGTTACCTGAAGTTCTTTTTGGCGTGCATCGCTGCTTGCTGACTCTGCCGCTCGGCTGATCTCATCAGCGGTCTTGGCCAATAGCTCATCCCGCTGCGCCGCCTGCTCCCTCACTAACGCGTCCCGGACGGCAGCACTTCTCGACGAACGATTGTCTGCCGGCGTTGCTCCTCGGCCGAAGGCAGTAAGGGCTGGATCCTTGGAAGACGATTGCTTATCGATCCTCTGAGCCGGGACGGCGACCGTAGGTGAGGCGTCTGTGGCCACGGACAAATCACCAGTCGTTTGAGCATTGCTCGTCAAGCCCACCGCCGCTGCGACGACGAGGCCAAGGGCAGATACGCCAAGTGCGGCGAAGCCGTGCCAGAGCCAGACTTTGGCCTGATTGAGCTTAGGTTCAGCCCTGAGCTCTGGATACTGTGCGCGATCGGTTCGCTGTTCCCCGGACAGCTCGCTCATCCCTTATCTGCCGGCGCGCGAACTGCGATCGGCCCCTGATCCGATCCCCTATTTCAGAGCAGGAAGCCTGTGTGACCTCGTACGCCGACTGTTTGTCTGATCTAGTTCCGTCTTTGACTGGACCCCCGAAGTAGGCCAGACAACGCTTAGAAAGGTAACAAGAAGGTCACGGGACCTCAACGGTCAACCAAGCCGACGCAAATTATTAACGAGACCTGACGTTATTTGGCGCTTGCCGTGCCGTCCTGATCAAGCTCACGCAACGCTTGCGCGATCGTGAAGGCGATCCGTCCGTTGTTGGGCATCGAGAGATGGCCGACGCCGCTTACGGCAATGTTCTGGACATTGAGGTCAGGATGGTCGAGCCGAGCGTTGCGGCTGGGCACGATCAGATGGTCGATGTCGCTGTAGAAGGCGATGAAACGGGTACGGCATTGCGGTGCCGGCTCGGCTAGCTCCTCGATCACCGAGGAATTCGGCGCGAGCTGACGGATTAACGGCAGCAGCGGCGCAGCCCAGGCAAGCTGAGTGCCCTGATGCGGTGTACCGAGCGTAACCAGCGTGTGAACCTGGCGATCGCCTCCCAGCCGTTGGACGTAATAGCGAGCGATCAATCCGCCAAGGCTGTGCCCGATGACATGGATCCGCTCGTAGCCCGTAGCTGCGCACAGCTCCTCGATGGCTTCACCCAACCGGACAGCGGCCCGTGGAATGTTGTGGGTGAGCACGCCATAGTCGTATGCGGACAGCGTTCGGAAACCGCGCCGCCGTAGCGCGTACTCCATCACTGTGAAGATCGCGTGGTTGTCGACGATCCCGTGTACCAACACGATGGGTGTCTCGACTGCGTCTAGGCGGTGATAAAAGGGTCCGCGTTGCTCAGGGCTCAGGCCACTGAGGTCATGGCGGCGCCGGTCGCCAACGGCCCGAGCGGGTGATGACAGCAATCCAAACGGATACATCATCATGTGCGCAGTGGCCCAGGCGGCCTCGATGGCAAGTCCAGATGCGATGCGCGGCATGTTCAATGCGACCAAGCGCGACAGACCCGATGAGTTGCCCCCATTGGCACTGGCCGGCATGACAAAACATTACTGGGTAGTAGGTTGGAATTCGTGGAATCGGAGGTGCAGTCATCCTCAAATCCACTGCGATCGTCACATCCTTTACGGATCGTCATCGCCAAGCCTGGACTCGATGGCCACGATCGCGGCGCCAAGGTTGTTGCCCGCGCGCTACGTGATGCAGGCATGGAGGTCATTTACACCGGACTGCACCAAACCCCAGAGCAGATCGTCGCCACCGCACTGGCGGAGGACGCTGACGCCATAGGGCTTTCTGTGCTCTCAGGAGCCCACATGACGTTGTTCGCCAAGGTGGTCGAACTACTCCAGGAGGCCGACGCCGGCGACATCGTCGTTTTCGGCGGTGGCATCATCCCGGAGGCCGATAGGCAGCCTCTTGCCGAGATGGGTGTTGCTCAGGTGTTCACGCCTGGTGCAACCATGACCGAGATCGTTTCTTGGGTGCGCGCCAATGTCGGGGCTGCGCGTGGAGTCGATGCGGGCTGAACTTGTCCCGAGAGCGGTCAGCGAGGACCACGGACTGGCGATCTCTAATGCCGCCTGTGACCATTTGCTGGACTGGATTCAGGGCGGCGAGGGCGCGTACGGCCAGACTAGTGAGCCACGTGAAGCCAATGGCGATAGCAGCTCGTTGCAGCCCTCCCGCTACCTCGGCGAGGCCTCGTTGCTGTCTGAAGCCAGCACTTGCCAGGGCATAGCTAGCGAGCATGCCCAATGCAGAAGCTGCCGAATATGCCGCCCAGCCGCGCTCCCCATGCCTGGCGAAGGCGTGGGCGAAGGTCAACTCAGCGGCTGGCACAGATAAGAAAGCTGGCAGCGTGAGCACGTCGTGCATTACCCCAAGAGTCGTGGAGCTGGTGGGCACAAGTGGCGTTCCCGGCGGATAGCCTCCAACCGGGTCGGTAGGGAAGGCGGCCGCGCCGAGGATGCCGATGGCAGCCGCGCCAAGGAGGACAGGGCCGACCCTCGTACCGATCTCAATACAGAGCGTCCGGGAGAGCCCGACCACAAAGCCAAGGGAAAGGCCGCCGGTGACGACGAAACTGGCGCTCTGCAACCAGCCGCCCCGCCCGAGCGACAAAGAGCTGACGGGGTGGCGTATCGGTGAGTAGTCAGCCCTAGTTAGGCCTTGAACGAGGACGCTGCCAAAAAACAGTGGGCCAGCGATCAATCCACCGTGCAGCAGCAGCCGGTTGCTAAGGCTCATGATCAATTCCTATACCGAGGTCCAGCACTTCGCATCACCACCAGCACTCACAGATAGGCTTCGGTTCGTCTTTCTACGGGCGCCCAAAGCGGCATGGAGGCAAGTGTGGATCTGTACGAGTACCAAGCGCGTGACATCTTCGAGGCCCACGGTGTACCGGTGCTGCGCGGCACCACGGCAACCACGCCGGCTGATGCCAAGGCAGCTGCGGCTGAACTAGGCACTCCGGTAGTCGTCGTCAAGGCGCAGGTCAAGACCGGCGGCCGTGGCAAGGCAGGCGGTGTCAAGGTTGCCAAGAGCCCAGAGGACGCCGAGGCTCGCGCGGCCGAAATCCTCGGTCTCGACATCAAGGGACACATTGTCAAGACCGTCATGGTCACCGAGGGCGCCAACATTGCCGACGAGTATTACTTCTCGCTCTTGCTGGATCGGGCTGAACGCCGCTATCTCGCCATGTGCTCCAAGGAAGGCGGGATGGATATCGAAACCCTGGCGGCGGAGCGCCCGGAAGCCTTGGCTCGCATCGCAGTCGATCCCATCGTAGGAATCGACCAGGCCAAGGCCGCCGAAATCACTGCTGCGGCTGGTTTCACCGGGCCTGATGCCACAGAGATCGCGCGGGTCATCGAGCTGCTTGGCACCGTGTACGACACCGAGGATGCGACGCTGGTGGAGGTCAATCCGCTGGTGAAGACTGCCGATGGCAAGATCATCGCGCTCGATGCCAAGGTTTCCCTCGACGAGAATGCCGCGTTCCGCCATCCTGATCATGCTGCACTGGCCGACAAATCGGCCGAGGATCCACTCGAGGCAGCAGCGAAGGCCAAGGGCCTCAACTATGTCAAGCTCGACGGTTCCGTCGGCGTTATCGGTAATGGGGCTGGTCTGGTGATGAGCACCCTCGACGTTGTGGCGTACGCGGGCGAGGAATTTCCCGGATCGCCGAAGCCGGCGAACTTCCTCGATATCGGTGGCGGTGCTAGCGCCGAGATCATGGCAAACGGCCTGGAGATCATCATCAGCGACAAGCAGGTGAAAAGCGTCTTCGTAAACGTCTTCGGAGGGATTACCGCCTGTGACGCGGTAGCAAACGGGATCGTTCAGGCCTTCCAGCTGCTGGGCAGTCGCGGAGAGCACGTTGACGTGCCTCTCGTGGTGCGGCTGGACGGCAACAACGCGGAGCTGGGCCGGCAGATCCTTGCTGCTGCGGACCTGCCGAAGCTGGAACAAGTGGACACCATGGATGGCGCCGCCCGCCGTGCGGCCGAGCTGGCGGCGAGCTGAAGGGCGGGGGAGATCATGGCAATCTTTTTGAACTCAGACTCCAAGATCATCGTTCAGGGCATGACCGGCTCCGAGGGCCGCAAGCACACCCAGCGCATGATGAACGCCGGTACCAGAATCGTTGGCGGTGTCACCCCGGGTAAGGGTGGGCAACTCGTGGAGTTCCAGCGAGGCGGCGTACCGGTCTTCAACTCGGTGGGCGATGCGATCGCAGCCACCGGAGCAAACGTGACGGTGATCTTCGTGCCCGCCAAGTTCACCCTGTCAGCGGTCGTGGAGGCCATTGAAGCTGGTATCCCTCTGGCAGTGGTGATCACCGAAGGGATACCGGTAAAGGACACCGCGCAGTTCTTCGCCCGGTCGCAGTCCAGTTCGACCCGACTTATGGGGCCCAATTGCCCCGGACTCATCTCACCAGGACAGTCCAACGCCGGCATAATCCCGGCCGACATCACCAAGGCGGGCCGCATTGGACTGGTGTCCAAGTCCGGCACGTTGACTTACCAGATGATGTACGAGCTGCGCGACTTCGGCTTTTCGACAGCAGTTGGCATCGGCGGTGATCCGATCATTGGCACTACCCACATCGATGCGCTCCAGGCCTTCGAGGAAGACCCTGAGACTGACGCGGTCGTAATGATCGGAGAGATCGGAGGCGACGCCGAGGAGCGCGCGGCGGAGTACATCGCCGCCCATGTCGCCAAGCCAGTGGTTGGCTATGTCGCAGGCTTTACCGCGCCAGAAGGAAAGACGATGGGACACGCTGGCGCAATCGTCTCGGGCTCATCGGGAACCGCCGCCGCGAAGAAGGAGGCGCTTGAGGCCGCTGGCGTGAAGGTTGGCAAGACGCCAAGTGAGACCGCAGAGCTGATGCGCAAGATCATGACCAATCTCTAGGCGAGCAACCTCTAGTCCACTTGGGTGGCGCGCTCCCCACCGCGTACGGCTACGACGTTCCACTGATGATTCGTGAAGTCGTATTCGGCCCTCGGGTTCAGGAAGGTGTAAACCACCTTCGGTCCCGCGGAAACGATGCCTACCCGATAGGTGGCGGTGCCCTGCGTCGACTTCTGCGACACGACGGTAGTCCAACCTTCGACGGTGGTCTTTTGGACGCCCACGCCGGTCACTTTTGTGGCCTTCTTGACCGTTGCGGTGAGTTGTCGGCTCTTGCACCTTGAAAGATTGGACTTGATCCTGTCGACCAGCTTGCCGGCGGCCCTGGCGTTCTTCGTCGTCAGCACGATCTCGTTCAGACCGAAGAAGTTCTTTCCACTCTCTTGGATGAGGTAAACCCTCGAGCTCTTGGACTTGGCAGGCTCGGTGTCCCAGTTGACCGACTCACATCCCGAGCCCTTGAATTCCTCCCTCGGCGCCTCGACATCCGTGGACACCCATGGATACACCTTGGGTCCCGCGGGAGGCAGATCTCCGCTCGCGAAAAAGCCAGGCTCGTCTCCGCCGATCGGCGGTGGTCCCTCTGCCACCACGGGTTTGTTGCTGCAGTCGCCGCCAACATGACCGCATTGCAAGGAGTTCACCTGTCCGAGCGCCTTGGCTACCCCATTCACGGCAAAGGCCTTTGACGGTTGCACGGCATCGATCACGTTCACCACCGCACCGCTTCGGTTGAGCACCACGCTGTGTGCCCGCCAGTTTTTGCCAACACGTTCCATCACGACTACACCGGCAGCCTGATTACCGATCCGGCTGACGAGGTGGCCAGACTCGATCCAGAAGCCTGCGACGGTACATCCGCCGAGCGTCTTTGCCGCGATCGCATACGCCTGAGTGGCCTCATCCGCCGAGTCGTAGGCCGTCGCGGCATGCAATGCGAGTGGCGCATTCTTGCCGCCGCCGCCCCTGAGAACCCGAACGAACTCTTGCCGCGGCGTCGGCTGGCCCTCCAGTGGCTCGCCGCCGAAGCAAGCAGCTGTTGGACCACCCGCAGTCGCGCTGTGCTGAGTTGAGGCGACTTTCCAGTTCAGATTCCGATCAATGGCCTTCGCCTGACTCGGATTGAGCATGAAACCATCGCTCAGCGCTGCGCTTCCGCTCTGGCCCGGGGGTTGAGTCGCACCATTGGAATTTCCATCGGCGGAATTTCCACCGGCTGACGGTGCAACGCTGGGTTGGCTCTCAGGCTGGTTGACCGCACTCCGAACGGCGTACCCGATCAGAAGTCCGATCACGACGACCGCCGCTATCGATCCGATGATCAGCGCCAATTTCCCGCGGCGACCCAGCGTCCGCCGTTCGTCTTCGTCGTAATCATCGATGGCATCTAGGGCTTGAGTACGGTGCTTGGTGGGTCGGCTTCGAGGCAGGATCGTGGTGGTTTCGCCGTCCAGGGCGGTTGGCCGGCGCGGCGCCAGGTTCGCCGGCGTCATGAGAGTCTCTTGGGTAGGCGGGTCCGCTGGTCTGGTAGGCACGCGGGGAGTCGGTCTCGACGATCCGTTCAGGCGCGCGTCATCTCGATATAGCGGCTTTGGCTGATCGTCATCCACCTGTGGTCTGACCGGCTTGCGCGCAGGGCTTGTCGAAGTACGCCCTTCGACAGATGCAGGGCGCAGGGGCGCCCGGCCATTACCGTTGCGGGCCGGCTGGGCCGGACGCAGCGGCGGAGCGGGCTCGACATCGGGTTCGATGAAGGCTCGCCGGGGTCGATAGTTCCCGGACTCCTGGTCGACCATGCAGAACTACTCCCCCCGAGTTGCGGAGTGCCATCGCAGGCTTCCTGAGCCGGCTCGGACGCATCGAGAGCCGACAATCATGGATGACTTTACCTGCGCTTGGCGTGTCTCGCTCCTTCCCGTCCGTCGACTGGGTCAACATAGAGCAATATGCCCTCATTACTGTCATCCCGACGAGCTGCCGCAGAGATCACGCTTCAGGCGACTCCGGCCCGGAAAAAGCCCGCTCGGACGGCCCCACCGCGGGCTGCCGCGGCGCCGGTCAGCTGGCCTGTAATCGCTTTTGTGGGTGGGCTACTGACGGCTGTCGCGAGTTGGACACTCTGTACAGGATTGACGGTCCTCGGCTGGCTGGGGTCCAACGCAGCGAGCTTTGGCGATGCCCTCCGGTTTGGCACCCGCTTCTGGCTGCTAGCCAACGGCGTTGGTCTGCGCATCGGAACGGTTTCGGTGACGTTGGTGCCATGGGGCGTGACCGCGCTGATCGCGTTGCTGATCGCGCGGTTTGCGGCGGCGGCCAGCGCTCGACGAGTTACTGGGGGTCCGACGATGAGGAGCGCTGGGTTTATCGGCGCCGTAACCGTCGCGGCGTACATGTTCCCGGTATTCGTGGTGCTGCTGTCGCTCGATAAGACATGGCAGGATCCGGCGCGTTGGGCAGCCGTGGCGACGGTTTTGCTGTTCGCCGCGATGTGGGGTAGCAGGCCGAATCGTGGCAAAGGTTCTCACATTCCCAACATCAAGTTTGTGGTTTCGCGTGCGGTGGTGGCCGCCCAGCTCGTCATGCTGGTGGCTGGAGCGGCCCTGTTGGTCATGGGCCTCTCGATGCATGTGGCGCGGGTCGAGGCGTTGCATCAGGCGCTGTATACCGGCGTCGCAGGTGCCATCGCGCTACTCGTGTTGCAACTGGCCTTTGTGCCGAATGCGTTCGTGTGGTCCGCTTCGTACGCACTGGGCTCAGGATTCTCGCTTGGCACGGGCTCAGTGGTCGCGCCCGCTGGAACGCAGCTCGGCATGGTTCCAGCCATTCCGCTGCTGGGCGCTTTGCCAGACACTGGTCCCGGCGCCATGGCGCAACTCTGGTGGCTTGCCGCTGGTGGGATCGCTGGGGCGGTCGCCTGCTTGGTGGTGCTCGCTGATCGTCCGGCCGTCCGCTTCGATCAGGCCAGCCTTATAGGCGGTGCCTCCGGTTTGCTGGCTGGCACGGTGTTCGCCGGCGTCGCGTGGGCCGCCAGCGGTGATCTGGGCATTCTCCGGCTTACCGACATAGGTCCGCGGCTCGTGCCGCTGCTCATCATGGCCGGTACCACAATGGGCCTCTCCGGCATGATTACTGGCCTTGTACTCGGCTTGATTCGGGGCCGCTCGGACCAAGGCAGATAGCGATCCGCAGCGGCCTTCAAAGCAGGATCCTCGGAGTGAGTCATTGGACACAGCGAGCGGAGCAATCAAACCGATCCGCGCTGAGCGAGCGCAGCGAGCGAAGCAATCAGTATTGCTCGCTAGGCTGTCCGTCGTGCCCGAGGCCCTCGCCAATACGCGTCTGGGTCGGCCAGCTCGACTGGTGGTCCTCGTGTCGGGTACCGGCACTCTGTTGCAGGCGCTGATCGATGCCTGCCAGGACCCGTCCTACGGTGCTCAGGTAGTTGCCGTCGGCTCCGATCGGCCAGATGTTCAAGGACTGGAACGGGCAGTACGCGCCAGTATCCCGACCTTCGTACAGGCTGTGTCTGATCACCCAAGTAGGGCCGACTGGGATAAGGCGCTGACCGCCGACGTATCCGCGTACGAACCGGATCTGGTGATCAGCGCCGGCTTCATGAAGCTGGTCGGGCCTGAGTTTCTGGCCTGCTTTGAAGGCCGCATGATCAACACCCACCCGACGTTGCTGCCCGCTTTTCCTGGAGTGCATGGTCCGCGAGATGCTCTGGCCTACGGCGTCAAGATCACTGGAGCCACCGTATTCCTCGTCGATTCGGGCGTCGACAGCGGTGTCATTCTCGACCAGCGAGCAGTGTCAGTGGCCGACGATGACACCGTGGAGACACTGCACGAAAAAATCAAGGTCGTCGAGCGCGAGATGCTTGTCGCCATCACCCATCAACTCGCCACGCGGACCTGGCGAGTCACCGATAGGAAGGTGCTCTGGACATGATCGATTCGCCCACCGGGGAGGATGCGAGCCGGCGGCCGATCAGGCGTGCGTTGGTTTCGGTCTATGACAAGACCGACCTGCTCGTTGTTGCGTCCGCTTTGGTCGACTCTGGAGCAGAGATCGTCTCGACCGGCTCGACCGCAGCGAGGATTGCTGATGCCGGTCTGCCGGTTACAGCGATCGAGAAGATCACTGGCTTACCCGAGTGTTTGGACGGTCGAGTCAAGACTCTGCATCCGAAGGTCCATGCCGGTTTACTTGCCGATCTTCGACTGGATTCGCATCGCGCACAGCTCGCCGATCTTGGTGTCGAGCCATTTGACCTGCTGATCAGCAACCTGTACCCGTTCACGGCGACGGTTGCTTCTGGTGCAAGCCCGGACGCCTGCATCGAGCAGATCGATATCGGCGGCCCTGCCATGGTGCGAAGTGCGGCGAAGAATCATGCCTCGGTGGCAGTGATCACCTCACCGGAGCAATATCCGCACCTTCTCAGGGCCGTCGGCGAGGGCGGGTTCACCTTGACAGAACGGCAGGCGTTGGCTGCGGCTGCGTTCGTTCACACGGCAACATACGACGTTGCTGTCGCCAGCTGGATGGGCAACGTGGTCAGCGATCTCAGTGATGGCACCGGCTTCCCGAGCTGGATGGGCGGCACCTGGGAGAAGGTGACCGGGCTTCGCTACGGCGAGAATCCGCACCAGCCGGCGGCGCTGTACCGCACCACCGGTTCTTCGCGCGGACTGGCGAATGCGAAACAGCTGCACGGTAAGGAAATGTCCTATAACAACTACGTCGATGCCGACGCCGCGCGGCGAGCCGCTGGCGATTTCGACGAGCCGGCTGTAGCGATCATCAAGCACGCCAACCCGTGTGGCATCGCGATCGGATACGACATTGCTGAGGCCCATCGCAAGGCACATGCGTGTGATCCAGTTTCGGCGTACGGGGGCGTGATCGCGGCCAACCAACCGGTCACTGTGGAGATGGCGCGTCAAGTCGCTGAGATTTTCACCGAGGTGATCATCGCGCCGAGTTATGTCGATGGTGCGGTCGACGTGCTCGCCACCAAGAAGAATCTGCGGATCCTCGTCGTCGAGCCACCTGTACGGGGTGGCGCCGAAAGTCGGCGTATCGACGGCGGCTTGCTTGTCCAGCTTTCCGACGCCGTTCACGCTGATCACGACCGGGCCGTCAACTGGAAGCTGGTCGCTGGGCAGCCCGTGTCGGAAGAGACCTTGGCTGATTGTGAATTCGCGTGGAAGGCCGCGCGAAGTGTGAAATCCAACGCCATTCTGCTCGCGCGCGACGGCGCTTCTGTCGGGATCGGCATGGGACAAGTGAATCGAGTCGACTCCTGTCGGCTCGCGGTGCAGCGCGCTGGTGATCGTGCTGCGGGTTCGGTTGCAGCCTCCGATGCGTTCTTTCCGTTCGCTGATGGGCCGGAGATTCTGCTAGCCGGCGGGGTGTCGGCTATCGTTCAGCCGGGCGGTTCGGTCCGTGACGACGATGTAATCGCTGCGGTTCAGGCTGCTGGGGCGAGCATGTATTTCACCGGCGCGCGACACTTTTTCCACTGACTCAATTCTGAAGGTGTGCATATGACGGCCCGGATTCTCGACGGCAAGGCCCTGGCCGCCACCATCAAGGCTGAGCTGAGGGGTCGCGTCTCGACGCTTGCCGAGCGGGGCATTGTTCCGGGTCTTGGTACGGTGCTCGTCGGCGATGACCCTGGCAGTCACGCGTATGTGCGGGGCAAACACCGCGATTGCGCGGAGGTTGGCATCGCATCCATTCAGGTGGAGTTGCAGGCTTCGACCAGCCAAGAGCAGCTCGCAGCGGTGATTGCTGAGTTGAATACCGACCCAGCCTGCACCGGCTACATCATCCAACTGCCGCTACCGAGTCACCTGGATGCCTACGCCGCGCTCGCGCTGGTCGATCCGGATAAAGATGCCGATGGCTTGCATCCAGTCAACCTCGGCAAGCTCGTGCTGGGTGAGATCGGGCCGTTGCCGTGTACGCCGCGAGGAATCGTGGAGCTGCTCCGTCGCAATGGCATCGGGCTCAATGGGGCAGAGGTTTGCGTGGTCGGTCGGGGTACGACCGTTGGCCGGCCGCTCGGACTGCTGCTGACACGCAAGAGCGAGAACGCGACGGTCACCCTGTGTCACACGGGAACCGTTGACCTTGCCCGGCACACTCGACAGGCTGACATTGTCGTCGCTGCCGCTGGCCAGCCGCGGATGGTCAACGCTGACATGGTCAAAGCGGGCGCGACCTGCGTCGATGTTGGCATTACCCGAACCGAGGCGGGACTTGTTGGTGATCTTGATCCGAACGTGTTGGAGGTAGCGAGCTGGGTGGCGCCAATACCGGGCGGCATCGGACCGATGACCCGGGCCATGCTGTTGACCAATGTCGTAGAACGCGCCGAACATCTGGTGGCTCGTGCCGCGCCGGTCTGAATCGAGTGCCACCGCGCGATCACTTCGGCAATGGCCGCTCTTGATCGTGGTGATCGGAGTCGTTGCTGGTTTGGTCGTCAGCTTCCTGGGCGAGTCCAGTTGGCGATTGGGCTGCTTGCTTATTGGGGCATCGCTCGGCGTGGGTGCGGTGGAACGGATTGCATTGCCGAGCCGAGACGCCGGCTTACTTCAAGTGCGGACCAAAGCCTTCGACGTCACTGTTCTTGCCGTTGGCGCCGTGGCGATCATCGCACTAGCAATCGTGGTCCCCGAGGGTCGCTGAGGCGACCCTCGATCAGAGACTCACATCAACCCTGGCCGCCGGCGGCGACGACAGCGATGATGACCCAAATGATCACGAAGGCAATCCAGACAATGGCGAGGATCGTGAAGATCTTGCCGAGCATGCGTCCAACGCTGATGTTCTGCTCGTTTGAGTAGTGCACACCCGATGTCTGAATCTCCCGCTTGGCCTTGTTACCCAGGTACCAGGCGATTGGAGCGAAGATCGTAACGAAGATGCCGAGGATCCCGAAGATCAAGATCAGCGTTCCCTGCGGGTGCTCCTGCACCGGAGGCGCAGTATATGGCTGACCGTAAGACGCCGGCTGACCGGCGGGCTGGTACTGCTCGGCGGGAGGGTAGGGACTCTGCCCCGACTGCGGATAGGGACTCTGGCCGGACTGCGGGTACGGAGTCTGCCCCGACTGCGGATACGGACTCTGGCCGGACTGCGGATTCGGAGTCTGCCCCGACTGCGGGTAGGGCGTCTGCGGGCTTGGCTGGGCCTGCGGCTGCTGCTCTTCGTACGGGTTGGTCATGAGCCCATTGTTCCCTACACCGCACGTGCGGCCCAGCCGACCGGCCGGAGCCATCAGATCGTCACAAGTTACTCATTCTGATGGCCGTAAAAAAGAAGCCGAAGATAAGCCATATGACGATCGCAATGGCGAGAAACACCAGAGCGATGATCGTGACGATCTTGCCGAGAATCCGGCCGGCATTGATATTCGACTCATTCGAGAATCGGACGCCGGACGCCCGGATTTCGTTCATCGCATTCGCGCCCATATACCACGCGATAGCTGCGAAGACGCTGAAGAAAATGCCGATGATCCCGAAGATCAAGATCAGCGTTCCCTGCGGATGTTCCTGTGGTGGCGTGCCATACTGCTGGCCGTCGGGCATCGGAGCAGGGGCAAGGTCAAGATGGCTAGTCGCGGGGAATGGGCTCTGCGGGCTTTGTTGGGTGTAGCGATTGTCTAGGTGGGGGTTGGTCATGGCCAGCCATTGTTGCGTAGCGAGTTGCCTACCGTGGCAAAGTTCACAAAGCGGCAAGGGCGATTTCTTCAGGCCGTCAGAAGTTTGCGTTCGAGATGCCAGCGATGATGGCGAGCACAATGAAAAGCGTGGCGAGGACGCAGATCGATACCCCAACTATTCCGGTGATAATGCCTGCGATCGCCTGGGAGCGTCCGGTATAGCGTCCAGGGTCGGCATCAATATCTTTCTTAACTCGACGACCGACAACGATGCCGCCGATCCCTACCAGTCCACCGATGATGCAGCCGAATCCCAAAACGGTGCCGAGCACGCCGAGGATAAGCGCCAGTGCCGCTTGCGGGTGGGGTACGGCGGGCGTGGTCGACACACTGCCGTAGGGCGCCACTCCGCCGAACGTGGGCTGGTACGGATTCGCCTCGTAGGGATTTCTATAGGGCGAGTCCAGATAGCCCCGCTCAGGATCGCCGTAGGAGGGCATCGGCTGGGAATCCAAGCCGGGCCCGTTGTACATCGAGCTGCCGTACGAGGTGATGGGCCTGCCGTACGGGTCGATGGTCGGCGCTCCGTACGGGTCTGCGGAAGGGCGTCCATATGGGTCGGCGGAAGGGCCTCTATATGGATCGGCCGCCGGGCCTCCGTACGGGTCGGCGGAAGGATAGGACTGCCACTCTTGGGTGTTTCGATCGGCCGATGCGCTGCCAGCCGGTTGATCTGTCGGAGTATCTGTGTCGGGGCTTGCATCGGAGCTGAGCCCGTCGGAGGGGCTTGAGCCCTGACGGCTGAACGGGTTCGGCTGCTGGCTTTCAGTCATGGCAACCAGTGTTACGCACCTTCATCGAGAGCTGCTCGCGCTTTGAATGGGACGCTCGCAGCTGCTCACGCCTGTCCCCCTAACTTATGAGACCCAGCGCTCGTACTGCGTCGCGCTCCTCCTCCAGCTCGGCGACACTGATGTCAATCTTGCTGCGGGAGAACTCGTTGATCTCCAAACCCTCGACGATCTGGTAATTGCCGCCTGACACCGTGCAGGGGAATGAGCAGACTAGACCCTCGGGAATCTTGTAAGACCCATCGGTCGGTACCGACATCGAGACCCAATCGCCTTCCGGGGTTCCCAGCACCCAATCTCGCATGTGGCCAATTGTCGCGTTGGCGGCGCTCCCGGCCGAACTGGCTCCGCGGGCCTCGATGACTGCGGCCCCGCGCTTCTGCACGGTGGGTAGAAAGGTGGACTCCAGCCACTCCTGATCGTTGATCAACTCAGCGGCGTTTTGGCCGCGTACCAACGCGTTGAACACGTCGGGGTACTGGGTTGTGGAGTGATTGCCCCAGATTGTCAGGTGCGTGATGTCAGCGACACTGGCACGGGCCTTAGCAGCTAGCTGCGCCTTTGCTCGATTGTGGTCGAGGCGAGTCAGCGCGTTGAACCGCTCTGCAGGGATGTCCGGTGCGTTGCTCATGGCAATCAAGGCATTGGTATTGGCCGGGTTTCCCGTTACCAGCACCTTGATGTCGTCGGCAGCGTGCGCGTTCAGCGCCTGCCCCTGCGGCTTGAAGATTGCACCATTGGCTTCCAGCAGATCCCTGCGCTCCATGCCCTTGGTGCGGGGCCGTGCGCCGATCAGGCAGGCGAGGTTGGCTCCTTCGAAGATTGTGTTCGGGTCGTCTCCGATTTCCACATTGCTCAGCAACGGGAAAGCACAATCGTCAAGCTCCATGACCACACCTTCCAGGGCCTTAAGAGCCGGCGTGATCTCGAGGAGACGGAGCTCTAAGGGCCGGTCCGGGCCAAGCATCGAACCGCTGGCGATGCGGAACAGCAGGCTGTAGCCGATTTGGCCGGCGGCGCCGGTTACAACGACCTTCACGGGTGCGCTCACGGACTCTCCTCTGAGCTGGGTGGGGCGATACGTAGGGTGACGCTAGCAAGGCCGCGCATCGCTGACACGGTGAGGTCTGTGATCGATCCCAGCTCTGAGGTAGACCCTGTGGCCGCGGTCGTCGCCGCGCTCCGCGGTCGGAAAGGCACGCGCTGGATCGGGATTGACGGCAAGGGAGCGACTGGCAAGACCTCGTTGGCGGCTCGGGTTGCCGCGGCACTCCCTGGATCGGTGATCGTGCCCATCGACGACTTCGCTCGGCCAGATCTTCGCGGATGGGAACGGGATCGGTTCGTACGCCAAGTCCTACAGCCGCTGCTTGCGAAGCGATCGGCCCGGTACCAACGTTGGGACTTCTACAGGAACGTCGGCGCGGAATGGCACACCGTCCCGACCGGGGTCCCGGTCGTGGTCGAAGGAGTGTCGTCAACCGACGTGCGGCTGGGAGTTCCGTGGGATTTCACGATCTGGATCGAGGTGGCGTACGAGATCAGGTTTGCCCGTGTCCTGGAGAGGGACGGGCCTCAGATGATGGAACGCTGGCTGACCGACTGGATGCCGAGCGAGGACGCGTACGAGCGGGAGCAACGGCCTCAGGACCGGGTTGACCTGGTCTACCGGCCGCCGTGGGCGACGCCATGAGTCCGTCAAACCACGACGTAGTCGTTCGATAGGTTGGCGGCATGGCGAAGATCAAGGTCGAGGGCACGGTCGTCGAACTCGACGGCGACGAGATGACACGGATCATTTGGCAGTTCATCAAAGACCGGCTGATCCACCCCTATCTCGACGTGAATCTGGAGTACTACGACCTGGGCATTACTCACCGGGATGCCACCGATGATCAAGTGACTGTCGATGCCGCTAACGCGATCAAGAAGCACGGTGTCGGCGTGAAGTGCGCCACCATCACCCCGGATGAGGCGCGGGTGAAGGAGTTCAACCTCAAGAAGATGTGGAGCTCGCCCAACGGCACCATCCGTAACATTCTGGGCGGCGTGGTCTTTCGGGAGCCGATCATCATTTCCAACATCCCGAGGCTGGTTCCCAACTGGACCAAGCCGATCGTGATCGGCCGTCACGCTCACGGTGATCAATACAAGGCGACCAACTTCAAGGTGCCGGGCGCAGGTCAGCTGACGATCACCTTTACGCCTGAGGACGGCGGCGAACCGATCCAGCATGTCGTTGCCGACTATCCGGCCGACGGCGGTGTGGCGTTGGGCATGTACAACTTCAACGACTCGATCGCCGACTTCGCACATGCGTGCTTCGCATACGGGTTGGAGCGGGGCTATCCGGTCTACCTGTCGACCAAGAACACGATCTTGAAGGCGTACGACGGCGCCTTCAAGGACATCTTCGCCGAGATCTACGCCGACGAGTACGAGGCGGAATTCAAGGCAGCGGGGCTGACCTACGAGCACCGCTTGATCGACGACATGGTGGCCGCGGCGCTGAAGTGGGGCGGCGGCTACCTGTGGGCCTGCAAGAACTACGACGGCGACGTACAGTCCGACACCGTCGCGCAGGGCTTCGGCTCACTCGGGCTGATGACGAGTGTGCTGATGACGCCGGACGGTAAGACGGTCGAGGCGGAGGCCGCGCATGGCACGGTGACGCGGCACTTTCGGCAGCATCAGGAAGGCAAGCCGACCTCCACCAACCCGATCGCCTCGATCTTCGCGTGGACAGGCGGACTCAAGCATCGCGGCAAACTCGACGAAACCCCTGATGTGATCAAGTTCGCCGACTCCTTGGAGGACGTTGTCGTCAGGTCGGTCGAGGACGGTGCCATGACCAAAGATCTGGCCACTCTGGTCGGTCCTGATCAGGGCTGGCTCACCACCGAGGAATTCCTCGACACCCTCGACAAGAACCTCGCCACCCGCCTCTCCTAAAACACCGACCTGTGTGGCTCTCTTTAGACCGACTTGTCAGAATCTGAGCACCAAATGTGGTGCTGAGAGTCTGACAACTTGAAAACATCTGCCGAGTTGTCCACAGATTCCTAGTCCCTAGTTCCTTGTCCGGTCCATGACCACCAAGAATCGGCGCCGTGTACGCGGCTACTGATGGATTGCCTGAACTCAACCGAAAGGCCCGCTCGCAAAACGGGGTCCTCCATAGAGATCAGTGTCGTGCCATGGGCCTGCATCGCTCCTATATTCGAAACCAACTGGACGCCGAGCGTTGGATTGCCTGGGGCGACAAAGTGATTCTGCTTCAGAATTCGCCACCCAGCCGTCGGCAACTGATGTGGATCGCCGTGCTGGATGCCAGCCCCATCGCCGCATTGTGTAGTCATACCTCTTTGGAACTGGCTGGCTTTAGGCCGCTTGCAAAAGAGGCTAAACAAATACATCTGCTGATCCCAAGGGGCTCAAAGGTTACGGGATTCCCAGGCGTTGTCGTTCATGAGTCGCGGCGGCTGGGAGACGAGCGCTGGAGGGACGATCGAGGCCTCCCACGCACTGAGAATCCACGGTCTGTGATCGATGCAGCAGCTTGGCAGCCGTGGCCGCGTTTTGCGTGCCTGATGTTGGCTGCAGCAGTTCAGCAGAGGCTGTGTACGCCGCCTGAGCTTGAGCACGCTCTCAGCTATGTCGGACGGGTACGACATAAGGCCTATCTTCGTATGGCATTAGCCGACATAGCTTGTGGCGCACATTCACTCGGTGAACTGGATATTGCCGCCGTCTGCCGCAAATATGGACTAATCCCGCCCAATCGTCAGGTACGCCGGCGCGATCAGCAAGGCAGATGGCGCTATTTGGACTGCGAGTGGGACGTACCCTCAGGGGAGACTGTGGTCCTCGAGGTCGATGGCGGCCATCACATGGATGTGGCGCACTGGCAAGAGGACATCCGACGTGAGCGAGGAATTGTCATCAGTCGTCGCTGGGTGCTGCGCGCCACCACCCTAGAAGTTCGCCTTGAGCCTGTGGTGATTGTTGCTGATCTCAAAGCGATGGGCGTACCTGCCGCCCACTAACACCACGACTTGTCAGAATCTCAGCACCAAATATGGTGCTGAGATTCTGACAAGTCGGTGTAGAGGAGTTACCTCTCAGAGAGCTAGAGGGTGTTGGCGCGGCCGATCTGGACGAGTTTCCAACCGGCGTTACGCCAGGTGGGGGCGTGCAGCTTGAGGCGGCCGTCGATGATCACCTTCGATGCGACCAGTTCGCCAAGGCGCTCCGGGTCGAGCTGCCGGAACTCCGGCCACTCAGTGAGGTGCAGCACCACGTCGGCGCCCAGCACTGCCTGCTCGACACTGGCCACCTGCGTGAAGCCCTCGCGGGGTGGCAGCCGGGCCTGCGGATCATAGATTCGTACGTCCGCGGCAGAGGCGTGCAACTGATCGGCCACGGTCAATGCGGGGGAGTTGCGGGTGTCGTCAGTGCCCGGCTTGAATGCCGCTCCCAGTACGGCGATCCGTTTCCCGGCCACACTGCCACCGGCCTGATCGATCGCCAGCTCGGCAAGTTCCGTTCGCTGACCGGCGTTAATGGCCTCGACAGATCGAATGAAGTCGGTCAGCACAGGAACGCCAAGCTCCTCGGCGCGTACGGCCAGCGCCGCGATGTCTTTGGGCAGGCACCCGCCTCCAAAGCCCAATCCGGCGTTGAGAAACTCCCGCCCGATCCGCTTGTCGTAACCAAGTGCGTCCGCGAGCAAGACCACATCACCGCCCGCGGCCTGGCACATCTGAGCCATCGCGTTAATGAAGCTGATCTTGGTCGCCAGGAAGGCATTGGCCGCAACCTTGATCAACTCGCTGGTAGCGATATCGCAACGCACGACCGGAACGCGATCGGTGATCGGGATCGCGTAGATCTCCTCGAGCAGCTCCAAGGCATGGCGAGAGTGGGTACCGAAGACCAGCCTGTCGGGCCGCAGCGTGTCGTTTACCGCGTACGCCTCGCGAAGGAACTCCGGATTCCAGGCAACCTCAACACCGTTCCCAACCGGCGCCAGCCTGCGCAGCCGCTCCTCGAGCGCCATTGCCGTGCCTACCGGTACCGTGGATTTGCCGACGACCAGCGCCGGCTTGGTCAGTAATGGCGCCAGCGTGTCGACCGCCGCATGCAACTGGCTCAAGTCGGCGGCACCGCTTGGGCCGGACGGAGTACCGAGCGCCAGATAGTGCACGTCCGCCCAGTCGGCAATTTCGGCGTAATCGGTGGTAAAGCGAAGCCGTCCAGATGCGGTATGCCTCTCCAGCAGCGGTTCCAGACCGACCTCGAAGATGGGCGACTGTCCGGCGTTGAGTGTCTTGACTCGATCGACGTCGATGTCGACCCCGATCACCTCATGCCCGAATTCAGCCATACCAGCTGCATGAGTGGCACCCAGATAGTTGGTGCCGATAACGCTCACCCGCAATGTCACCCGCAGATCCTCCCATACCTCGCCAACCGCTAAGGGCTGGAATACAGCACCAGGTCGACCACTTGGCCGTCACGCAGTGGCTCGGAGAGGGGTTGAATCCCGATCGTCCGATAGCCGGCACGTTCGGCAACACGACGCGATGCGGCGTTGCCCACGGCACAACGAATCAGCAATGACGTCGCGAGTCCACAGTCGCGCGCATGCCGGGTGACCACTCGCACCGCCTCAGCCACAACGCCCCGACCGCGTACGTCAGGGTGGGCCCAATATCCGATCTCGCCTCGCTTGGCATACCCACCAAGCCCGTCCAGGCTGATCGAACCCAAGCAGCGGTCGTCGTCTGGATCCGCGATGCACCAGACCAGACCGATCCCTTGCGCGGCCAGTTCGGCGATTGCCTGCAGGTACGCCCGCGCGCTGTCACGTGCGTACGGCTGCGGCATAGAGGCCAACCAGTACGAGGTTTCCGAGTCCGAGCAGGCCTGGACAATGCGGTCGACGTCGGAGGCTCGGAAGGCACGCAGTCGTACGCCGTCCCCACGTAGATCTAACGGATAAAGCCATGGCTGCGACAACCGCGGATCATCGCGGGTCAGCGTGGCGATCCAACCGTCCAGCAGCTCGTCACGATGTACCAACAGCCGCCGAACAGTGCCATCGAAGACGAATCCGACCTTCGCCGCGACCCGCCGCGATGCCCAGTTGCCGACTACCGCCCGCCAGCGAATGACCTGGAGGCCGGCGATGTTGAATCCGTAGTTGAGCACCAAGTGCAACGCCGCAATCATCATCGAGCGGCCGCGGGCCTCGGGATGTAACCCGAAGCCGACCTCGGCGATACCGTCACCCTGGAGGCGAAGGTCGATACTGCCGCAGTAGCGGCGTGCGGGGCCTCGTTGACCCTCGATTGTCCAGCCGAGTCGTTCACCAGAAGTCCAGCCGCTCGCGATCACGGCCAGGAATTCTTCGGCGTCTCGGAGCTGATAGCCGGCTGGGGGATTGGGCACTGTCGTCCAGCGGATCATCTCCGGATCACGGCACTGCTCCACCATCCCAGCAAGATCGCCGGTGTTTGGCGCCCGGAGCGTTATGCCAGCATCCACGTCAATCAAAATTGGCACGGCGTCAGGAAAGTCCCGTGCCGTGGGCAGGGCGGAGCCGTTCGCGTCGACAGGATCGGCCATGGGCTTCATCCAACTCGCGACGGCCGTGCCCTACAACACGGTTCTCGGCACCGGCCCAACCTTCGTCGACCGTGTTCACTACTCTTGCTGAGGTGAACGACGACGCCGACAGTGACAGACCTTTAACCTCCTGCAGCAATGACTAGCGTCGTCTTCAACAGCACCCTGATCTTGGTGCTGGTCGTGATCCAGGGCATCTTCGTCGCGGCCGAGCTCGCTTTGGTCTCACTCCGGGAAAGCCAAGTAAAGCAACTTGCCCATCAAGGCAAGCGCGGGCAATTGATCGCCAAGCTGACTTCGAATCCGAATCTATTTCTCTCCTCGGTGCAGGTCGGCGTTACCCTCTCCGGTTTCCTCGCTGCAGCATTCGGGGCCGACAGACTGTCTGGTGATCTAGCCCCGCTCTTGGAGCGATTCGGCTTGAGCAGCGGCGCCGCCGACACCATCTCGCTGGTCTTGATCACTATCGTGATCTCCTACGTCTCCATAGTCATCGGCGAGCTCACCGCCAAGCGCCTAGCGTTGCAACGCGCCGAGGGAGTATCGCTTGCGTTGGCCCCGCTCGTGGACTTCACCGCTCGAGCCGCGCGACCGGTGATCTGGCTGCTCGGTGTCTCAACCAATGTCCTCGTCCGAGTCTTGGGTGGCGATCCCAAGGTCTCTCGCGAAGAAGTGACCAACGAGGAGATCCGCGCCATGGTGAGCGGCTCGACCACACTTGGTGATGAGGAGCGCCGGATTGTCGATGACGTCTTCTCAGCCGGTGAGCGCAACTTGCGCGAGGTCATGGTTCCGCGCACCGAGGTCGACTTCCTCCCTGGCGACATGCCCGCACATCGTGCGGTACGCGAACTGAGCAAGGCGCCGCATTCGCGTTATCCGGTGATCGGAGATTCGGCGGACGACATCATCGGCTTCGTGCATGTCCGCGACCTGCTCGATCCCGATATCAGTTCACGTACGACCCCGGTCGCCGAAGTCGCGCGCCCAGTGCTGTCGATGCCCGACACCGTTCGGGTACTTCGAGCACTGAGCGATATGCGACGGACCTCCTCTCACCTCGCGATCGTTTTGGACGAGTACGGAGGCACGGCTGGCATTGTCACGATGGAGGACTTGGTTGAGGAACTTGTCGGTGACATTACCGACGAGTACGACGTAGTCGTCGAAGAGCGGGTCGGCGTACGCGGCGACCTGGTGATCGATGGGTTGACCACCTTGGACGACTTTGCCGAGAAAACCGGTATGGTGTTGCCGCAGGGCCCGTACGACACGCTGGCCGGCTTCTTTATGGCCCGGCTCGGGCAGCTGCCGACTGTCGGCGATGCGATCACATTGGAACTCGCGTCAGTCGATCCAGACGACGAAGACCTTGCGCAAGTGGAACTGCGGGTGAGCGAACTCGACGGGCGCCGGGCCGCTGCATTCGTCCTACACCGTCAGGACGGAAAGGAATTCACGCCAGCGGCGCCCTAGTTGAGGTGGCGGTCGCGCTGTTGGCGCTATACGTTGTCGCCCGCCGTCGCAATGACTCCAAGTTCAGTGTCAGCAAGGGATCCCTTCTCGTCGCCCGACGCCTGCCACATCCATCCGGCGATTTCCGGCATGTCTTCGCCGTAGACGCGGATGTACTGCCTGTGGTCGATGATCTTGTCCACCAATTCCTGGCGTACGTGGGCGGCGCTAGATCCCAGCTGCGGCACCCGGTCGATCGCGTCGATAGCCAGCGAGAAGCGATCGATCTCGTTGAGGACGCACATGTCGAACGGTGTGGTGGTGGTGCCTTCCTCCTTGTAACCGCGTACGTGGATGTTGTCGTGGTTGCTGCGCCGATACGTCAGGCGGTGGATCAACCAGGGATAGCCGTGGTAGGCAAAAACGATCGGCGCGTGGGGCGTGAACAGAGCGGCGAATTCCATGTCGCTCAGCCCATGTGGATGCTCGCGGTTGTCCTGCAATCGCATGATGTCCACGACATTGATGAAGCGAATGCGGAGGTCTGGGAAGCGGTTCTGCAGGATCTCCGTCGCTGCCAGTGCTTCCATCGTGGGCACATCACCCGCGGCAGCCATAACAAGATCGGTCTGGCCGTTTTGATCACTGCTGGCCCAGTCCCAAATGCCGATGCCCTTCGTACAGTGCTTGATCGCCTCGTCCATCGAGAGGTACTGGGGAGCAGGTTGCTTGCCCGCAACGACGACATTCACGTACTGGCTGGATCGCAGGCAATGATCGGTTGTCGAGAGCAGTGTGTTCGCATCCGGCGGCAGATAAACCCGTACGATCTCGGCCTTCTTGTTCATCACGTGATCGATAAAACCCGGATCTTGATGGGAGAACCCGTTGTGATCTTGACGCCAAACGTGACTGGACAACAGATAGTTGAGCGAGGAGATCGGACGCCGCCATTCGATGTCATCGGTCACCTTCAGCCACTTGGCATGCTGGTTGAACATCGAGTCGACGATGTGAATGAAGGCCTCGTACGTCGACAGGAATCCGTGCCTACCGGTCAGGAGGTATCCCTCCAACCAGCCCTGAATCGTGTGCTCTGACAAGATCTCCATTACTCGACCGTCGGGCGCCAGATGATCGTCGTAGTCGTAGGTCTCGGCCTGCCAGGCACGGTTGGTGACTTCCAGCACGTCCTGCCAGCGGTTGGAGTTGTTCTCATCCGGTGAGAAGAGCCGGAAATTGCGGTGATCTTCGTTGAGCTCCATGACGTCGCGGAGGAATGCGCCCATGACCCGAGTCGCCTCGGCAATCGTGTGGCCCGGCCTGTCGATCTTGATTTCATAGTCACGAAAGTCCGGCATCCGCAGCGGGTGCCGCAATGTGCCGCCGTTGGCGTGTGGGTTGGCGCTCATACGACGCTCGCCAGCCGGATGAAGATCGGCGATTTCGGGCACCGGCCGACCCTCGGAATCAAACAGCTCATCAGGTCCGTACGACTGCATCCATTTCTGCAGTTCCTTTACATGCGAGGGGTTCTGCCGCGTATCGGAGAATGGCACCTGATGGCTACGCCAATAGTTCTCGACCATCTTTCCGTCGATCTTCTTCGGGCCCGTCCAACCCTTGGGTGAACGGAAGATGATCATGGGCCAGGTCGCCCGGCCGCTGGCGCCGCCTTCCCGATGATCACGTTGGATCTCGGCTATTCGATCAAGGCAGACATCCAACGTCGCGGCGAACTCCTGGTGCATCGTCGCTGGATCATCGCCGGCCACCTCATGTGGTTCGTAGCCATATCCACGCATCAGGGCATGAAGCTCATCGTCGGGGATGCGGGCCAGAACGGTGGGATTCGCAATCTTGTAGCCGTTCAGATGCAGGATGGGCAACACCGCGCCGTCGGTCACTGGATTCAGGAACTTGTTGGAATGCCAGGACGTCGCGAGCGGTCCGGTCTCTGCCTCGCCGTCGCCGACGACGCAAGCGACGATTAGATCCGGGTTGTCGAAGGCGGCGCCATACGCGTGAGAGACCGCATAGCCGAGCTCGCCGCCTTCATGGATCGACCCGGGAGTCTCCGGAGCTACGTGGCTCGGGATCCCTCCAGGAAAGGAGAACTGTTTGAACAGCCGCTTCATGCCCCGACCATCACGAGTGATGTTCGGATAGACCTCCGAATAGGTGCCTTCCAGCCATGCCGCCGACACTAAGGACGGGCCGCCATGGCCAGGACCAATGATGTAGATGAGGTCAAGGTCACGCTGTGTAATCGCACGATTGAGGTGGGCATAGAGAAAGTTGAGCCCAGGTGAGGTGCCCCAGTGTCCAAGGAGTCGTGGCTTGACATGCTCTGCTTGGAGTACTTTCCGCAGCAGGGGATTGTCCATGAGGTAGATCTGTCCGACCGACAGGTAGTTGGCTGCCCGCCACCACATGTCCATCCGCCGCAATTCATCCTCTGACAGTGGACCGGAAGGAGTAGCGCTGGTCTCCGGCGGCTCGATCGTGTCCGACTTTCTTGCCTGAGCCTCTGTTGTCGTTGAGGTCGCCACAGTCTGCTCCGTTCTCCGAGCCCGGTGGAGGCGTTATGCACATGCCCGGTCGCTGTCGACATGCCCTGGCAGCATTGCGACAGTGTTGCGGCTCCGTTGCAATCACAGCAAGGGCCTTTCGTCCCCCATACCCACGATCTCTGGGCATTTGCAGACTCGAAATAGCTCCGGGCGACAGTGGTATGCGTGGAACAATGACGCCGATGCGCACAGCTAGGCGCGATCTTGAAAGGAATATCCGTACCTCATGCCCTCACACAACAGTGCCGGCAGACCGCGCGTACTCTCCCTTGCCCAGCCCACCGCGGATTCTCTTCACCTTGGAAATTTCCTTGGAGCGCTGCGGCAATGGGTACCGCTGCAAGAAGATCATGAGGCCTTCTACGGAATCGCTGATCTGCACGCGTTGACGGTTGCCACTCCTCCGGAGGTGCTGCAAGAGCGCATCTTGCGCAGCGCCGCCCAGCTCCTCGCCGCTGGGATCGATCCGGAAAAGGCCACGGTCTTCCGGCAATCCCAGGTTCCAGAGCACACCCAGCTGAGCTGGGTGCTTGGCTGCTTGACCGGCTTTGGCCAGGCACAGCGGATGACGCAGTTCAAGGACAAGGCCGCCAAGATGGGACCAGACGCGACCAATGTCGGTTTGTTCACCTACCCAGTGCTGATGGCGGCAGACATCTTGCTGTACCAGACCGATCAGGTGCCGGTTGGGGAAGATCAGCGGCAGCATCTGGAGCTCACGCGGGATCTGGCGGTGCGCTTCAACACCCGCTATGGACAGGCGTTTGTGGTGCCGGAGCCGCACATCCTGCCGTCGGTGGGCAGAATTGCCGATCTTGCTGAGCCTACGACGAAGATGAGCAAGTCGCTGTCCTCGCCGACGGGGATTATCGAACTGCTCGATGATCCGGCACTCAATGTCAAGAAGATCAAATCGGCGGTCACAGACTCTGGCCGAGAGATCATCTTCGATGAGGTGAACAAGCCAGGTGTGGCCAATCTGCTGACGATTCTGGCAGCGCTGACGGGTACCAGCGTCGACGCGTTAGTCGAGCAGTTTGCCGGGCGTGGTTATGGCGACCTGAAGAATGCGGTGGCCGATGCTGTCACGGCATTCGCGGTGCCGTATCGGAATCGGACCCTGGAGCTGATGGATGAGCGCGGCGAGCTGGAGTCCATCCTCGCCAAGGGAGCTGACCGAGCGCGTGAGGTAGCCGGTGCCACATTGGCCGATGTGTACGCGAAGGTCGGCGTCAATTGAGGTGCCGCTACAGCTCGATTGCCGGGCTCAGTACGGTTGAAAACTCAGCGCCATGCGCCACGTACAAGGCGAATTTGGCTAATCCGCAGGGCACAGCCTCGAACACGAACCGTCCGTCATCATCGGCGTAAGTGTTGCGTGGGCCGTCGGCCAGCAGAAGCTCGACACGGAGCCCGGCGCCAGGCGCCGCCCAGCCATCTACGCGTACGGTGCCGTCGGCTAAGGGCGTTAGCGTCACCATCGTTGTCAGTGAGTCGCTGGTGAAGGTAATGGTGCGGACCGCCTCCGTGGTTGCGCTGCGCGTACCGGCGGAGGCCATGTCCAACTGAGTAAGCGTTGCCACCTCGGTGTTCAAGGCATCAAGTGTGAGGTGGAACTGGACTCGCTCTACCAGTCCATCAGGAACCGGGTCGCGTTCGTCGTAGGTTGCGCGAAGCGAGTTCAGGAGGGCGAAGTCGCTGGGATCGAGCTCTTCGGCAGCCAGCTCGTCCTCGACTTCGATCTGCCGATCGTTGTCGGATTCGTTCATCTCTGCTCCCAGGTGGGGTCCTGCGCAAGAGCAATCCGCAACTTGGCCAAGCAGCGCCCCCGAGTGGGGCCAATGCTGCCTTGCGGCATCCCCAGCGCTTTGGCTAACTCTGCGTAGTCGGGTCGGTCGGCGAAGGCGATCACTCGGAGCAGCGTCCGGCAACGCTCGGGCAACTGCTCGATGTGCCGCCACAGCCTGTTGTCGCTTTCATCGCGAAGCACGGTGTCCTCGATCGATTCACCTTTGGCGGCCTCCGAGCTGGTGAGCTCCAGGTCCTCTGGCCGAGACCGTAGCTGGTTCCTGGCCACTCGCCAGGCCTCGCGCCTGGTGCTGACCACTAACCATTGCAATACAGCCAGCGGTTCAGTGATCGTGTCGGATTTGCGCACGAGCGTTAACCACACTGTCTGCAGCACATCCTCCGCCGTCGCGGAGTCCAGCCGGGCGGATCGAGCCGTATGCCACAAGATCGGGGTGAGGGCGCGTACCAAGTCACCCATCTTCGCCTGGTCGCCGTTGCGATATTCCGAGAAGAGGTGGCCGGCCCGGGTGGCGAGACTGTGCTCAACGGTGCCGCCGTTCATGCAGCACCGGCGGAGTAGGACCTGAGCGGGCAAGAAAGTACCTCGTGAACAGGCGCCCTGCAGGACTTGATCGCCTGGCGCGTCAGGCCAGTCATACCCAGCAAGAGGACGTCGCAACCGTTCTGATACGCATCAAATGGCGAGAGCGGCTGACCGGGCATCACCCAATCCGCTCGTCGACGAAGCACCAGCGCCATGATTCGCCCGGCTCGAAGCTGCGCATTACTGGATGTCGGGTGAGCGTGAAATGGCGTTCGGCATGCCGGCCAACCGAGGAGTTGCAGCATCCGACATTGCCGCAGCTCAGACAGATGCGCAGGTGCACCGTACGCGTTCCCTCCCGCACGCAGTCCTCGCAGATGCCTGGTCCATTCGGCTTGATCGCTGCCGGAGCGTGGTCGAGGTGGCCACACGGACCAGCCGGAACGTTCGGCGTCGCCACCGTTTCGCTTTCGAGCCGATCTGAGCGCTCGGTGGCGATCGTCAGCATGGATTCCTCGATGTCGAATGAGCCGAGCACCTCCTCGATGATGTCGTGGTCGACCGTGCCGCTGGAGCGAATCTTCAGAACCTCGTTTCGCTCGATGTCGATGGTTTTGAGCCGGAGCCGGCGATACTCCTCGGCCGGTGTCTCGTCGTCACCCGGCCTGCCCAGTTTCTCCCACATGGCATTTGGCCTGGCTGCGATGCGATCCCGGAGCAGTTGCACCGTCTCAGTCGAATCGTTCGGACCGACAACCTCACCAAGGTGGGCAATCGCGGCATTGCTGGAGGTCTGCAGCACGGTAGCCGCCTGCAAGGCGTCGGATCGCGCATCCGGCCCACGCAGACCCAACACGCGGACCAGGAGGGGCAGTGTCAGCCCTTGAAGCAGCAGTGTCCCGGCCGTGACAAACATCGCGGCGAAGATCAAGGTTTCCCGGAAAGGAACGCCTTCGGGAATCAGGAAGGCCGCGGCAAGAGTCACCACACCCCGGAGACCCGCCCAGCCGATCACTAAGGCATACGACCATGGGACGGCAGTTTCACCAGTGTCCCTGTCACGACGGAACAACAAAGGCCGTGTGGCGAGAACCCACAGCAGGCGGATGACGATGACAGCGCCCAGGACAGCTGCGCAGAAGCCGGCAATCTGGGGCACGGAGAGAGCCGATTCCGAGTTGGCCTCAATGATCCGCCGAGCTTGCAAGCCGATCATCAAGAAGACGGTGTTCTCCAGTAGGAATTCGATAGTGGCCCAGTTGACCCGCTCGCTCAGCCGTGACTGACCTGTCTGGATGACCGGCGACTTGTGGCCGAGGATCAACCCGGCGGTCACAACTGAGATGACACCGGACCCGTGAAAGCCTCCGATGTTCAGCATCTCGGCTGGCAGATAGGCCACGAATGGCACCAAAAGCGAGATCGCAGTGTCGAAAACCGGCAGAGTGATCCGGACTCGTATCGGAATCACGACAAGCGCCACCACAAGGCCGACTGCAATTCCGCCGAAGGCAGCGATCAAGAATCCGATCGTCGCCTGAGCAGCGGTAATAGTCCCCGCGATCGCAACGATGGCCACTCGCAGGCAGGTAATCGCGGTCGCGTCGTTCACCAATGACTCGCCCTCCAAGATGGTGACCAGGCGACGCGGCAGCCCGACGCGACGGGCGATAGTGGTGGCGGCGATGGCGTCGGGCGGTGCGACCACAGCTCCCAAGGCAAACGCCACCGGGAAGCTCACCGGCAAGATCAGCCAGGTGATCAGGCCAACGCCCAAGGCCGTTACCACGACGAGCAGTACCGAGAGCTGCGCGATGGATCGCCTATTCGCCCGAAAGTCGATCACTGAGGTCCGAATGGCTGCGGCGTACAACAAAGGCGGCAGGAAGCCGAGCAACACTAGCTCTGAGGTCAGCTCGGGGATGGGGACACGGGGCAGGAACGACAGCCCGATTCCGACGAGCATGAGCAGCAGGGGCGCTGAGAACCTGATCCGATTGGCCAGCGCGGTCACGACGAGCACCGTGGCTACCAAGGCCAGGATGCTGATGGCGACTGTCACATGGCCATGCTTCCATCCCAGTCCTCAGATGCGGCCTCAACCGTATGTAAAGATCGGGCTTGTGACCGTCCCGGGCGACTCCGACGGGTCAGCGTTGCTGACTTCGGGCGAGGTAAAGGACCTGCTCTCGACCGCTGTGACGCATGCCGGTGGCAGCTTGGTCTCCTGGCGGCTGGATCATGTCGATGCCAATCCGAGGCACTCAACGACAGCGACATATTCGGCGGCAGTTGATTGGCCGACCGGACGCCGTACCGAACTCCTCGGCGCCAGCGCGCGTGTGGGAGGTCGAAGCGGCAACGACGACCGTGCCATGGTCTTCGCCGACGGAGACCGCGAGGTTGCGGTCTGGCTCTACCCAGATGATCCCGATCTTCCAGGTTTGCGGCGTGCTGCGGTGCCCAACGACCTGGCTGCGCTGCTCAATGAGCATCGGGTTCTTGATCATCCGGTGAACGGCGACGACATTGCACTCAAGATGATCAGCTACCGACCACGGCGACGTGCCGTGCTCAAGGCCGTGATCACGACTAGCACCGGCCCGCGAACCTTCTTTATCAAGGTATTGCGAGAATCGGTGTACGGGCCGACGCTGGAGCGGCATGAGCTGCTCCGCCTGGCTCGATTCCCGGCGGCGCTGGTGGCGGCTGCCACGGCTGATTTCATTCTGGTGCTGCCTCAAGTGCCCGGCCGGCCGCTGACCCAAGCGATCTTCGATGAACCGATGCCGTGCACCGCAGAGAGCTTGATCATGTTGCTCGACGCGCTGCCGTCAGAGGTGGTCGGACTGCCCCGACGACCGCCCTGGACAGGCGCGGTGGCGACGTACGCCGAAATGATCGCAGCGGCGCTGCCAGTGCTGGACCCACAACTTCGATGGCTGGTTGCACAAGTTTCCAGCAGTCTCGCGAGTCTACCGCCGGGACTGGAACCCACCCACGGTGACTTCCACGAGGGCCAGCTCTTCGTCTCGAACGGTGTGATCACCGGCGTACTGGACATCGACACCATCGGGCCTGGGCGGCGGGCTGATGATCTTGCCTGCATGATCGCGCACCTGTCGACCATGCAGCGAATGACCGCGGAACAGGCGGCCGGGCTGTCGCGGTTGATCAATCTTTGGCTGCAGGTGTTCGACACCCGAGTCGATCCTGTCGAGTTGCGGCTTCGTGCGGCCGGAGTCATTGTCTCACTCGCCACAGGGCCCTATCGGGGCCAGGAGCCGAATTGGGAGGCCGAGACTGCCCGCATGATCGAGTCGGCGGTCGGTCTGGTCCAAAGCTCGGTAAGAGTCTGACGTAGGCGTCGCGAACGGCGCCGGTCCTGGGTACGTTTCGCACCACAGGCGTCAAAACGACCTATCCAACTGAACCTCGAGCAGTCGTTTCCAGCACAGCCGGCAAAACGCGCCGGCTCCTGAGATCCGATAACCCTGTGCCAGGATGCCCAAGTGAGTGCACAAACGGAGTCAGGAACGCCGTTCAAGGCGGTGTACGAGCCCAAGGACCTGGCTGATTTCGATCCTGATCATGCTCTCGGCGAGCCAGGTCACTACCCGTACACGCGGGGCATCCACCCGTCGATGTACACAACGAGACCGTGGACCATGCGTCAGTACGCGGGCTTCGGCACGGCTGCGGAGTCCAACGCCCGCTACCGTGAGTTGATCGCGCATGGGACTGCCGGGCTGTCGGTCGCGTTTGATCTCCCCACACAGATGGGCTACGACTCCGATGCTCCTCTCGCCAGCGGTGAAGTCGGCAAGGTCGGAGTGGCGATCGACTCGATCGAGGACATGCGTGAGCTGTTCTCCAGCATTGCGCTAGACCAGGTCTCGACATCGATGACGATCAACGCTCCTGCGGCGGTGCTATTGCTGTTGTACCAGTTGGTCGCCGAGGAGCAGGGCGTTTCCCCTGAGGCCCTTTCGGGAACCATCCAGAACGACGTGCTCAAGGAGTACATCGCGCGCGGCACTTACATCTTCCCGCCCGGACCCTCACTCCGGCTCGTCAGCAACACCTTCGCCTACTGCCATGATCAACTGCCGCGCTGGAACACGATCTCGATCTCCGGCTATCACATGGCCGAGGCGGGCGCGACGCCGACACAAGAGGTTGCGTTCACGCTGAGCAACGGCATCGCCTACGTCGAGGCGGCTCTGGCGGCAGGTCTTGCCGTGGACGATTTCGCACCGCGGCTGTCGTTCTTCTTCGTCTCCCGCAGCACCTTGCTGGAGGAGGTGGCCAAGTTCCGGGCCGCGCGACGTATCTGGGCAGCGCTGATGCGCGATCAGTTCGGCGCGCAGGAAGAGCGATCGATGATGCTGCGCTTCCACACCCAAACAGCTGGAGTGCAGTTGACGGCTCAGCAGCCAGAGATCAATTTGGTACGCGTCGCAGTGCAGGCGCTGGCGGCGGTTCTGGGCGGTACCCAATCGCTGCACACCAACTCCTACGACGAGGCAATCGCGCTGCCCACTCCCAAGGCTGCCCGACTCGCCCTCCGCACCCAGCAGGTGCTCGCGTACGAGACGGACGTGACGAAAACCGTGGACCCCTTTGCCGGCTCGTACGCCGTCGAGTCGCTGACTGATGACATCGAGGCGGCAAGTCGCCGGCTCATGCAGGAGGTCGCCGACCGGGGTGGTGCGGTGGCGGCGATCGAAGAGGGCTTTCAGAAAGCCGAGATAGAACGTTCGGCGTACCAAGTGGCACGTCAGATCGACGCTGGAGAACGAGTCATCGTTGGGGTCAATCGGTTCGTCCTGGACGAGGAGGAGCCCTATGAACCGTTACAGGTCGATCCAGCTATCGAGGCGACCCAGGCCGCAAGGCTTGCGGCACTACGCGCCCGTCGCGACCAGGCTGCAGTCGAGGCTGTCTTGGATGAGATCCGCACTGTAGCCCGCGGCACTGGCAATGTGCTGTACCCGCTGAAGCATGCTCTGGGGTTGCGGGCCACGGTTGGCGAGGTTTGCGGCGCCTTGCGTGATGTTTGGGGGTCATACCGGCCGCTCCGCGCCTAGCTTTGGGGCGCCAGCGCCCTTCAAAAGCGACCGTTTTGTTACAACTCGCGGCCCTTCCTTGTTACGACTCGGAACGCATCCAGCCCCCGGCGTTCCACCGTGAAAGACTGATCTCAAATGTCCGCACCCGACTCAGCTGCCGCCCGCCGCGCGGAGATCGCCCGTCTAGCCGGCGCGTTGCATGAGCGGCTGATCGCCATCCGGCGTGACATTCACGCCCACCCAGAGACTGGTCACCACGAGCATCGCACCACCGCATTGATCGTCGACGAGCTCGAGCGGGCCGGTCTTGTCGCGAAGGTGCTGCCGGTTGGCACCGGTGCCTATTGCGACGTGCTCCCTGGCGGTTACGACGACGCGTCCGGCCTGGTGGGACTGCGCGCCGACATCGATGCCTTGCCCATCTTGGATGGGAAGAACGTCGACTATGCCTCCAAGAACCCGGGTGTGTGCCATGCCTGTGGTCACGACGTTCATACCGCGATCCTGCTCGGTGTTGGCGTCGTGCTGTCTCGACTCCGTGATCTTGATCTGCTCACCCGTGGCGTGCGGCTGATCTTCCAGCCCGCAGAGGAGGGCAGTCCAGGTGGGGCGCTGGATGCCATCGAGGGAGGTGTGCTGCACGACCTGACCGAGATCTACGCGCTGCACTGCGACCCAAGAACCGACGTGGGTCAGATCGCTCTGAAAGTCGGACCAATTACCTCAGCGGTCGACCAGGTCGACATCGTCCTCAAGGGTTCTGGTGGACACACCTCCCGGCCACAGCTGACTCAGGACGTCATCGGCGCGCTCGGCACCCTGGCGACCATGACCCAGTTGCTGCTGTCCCGGCGTATCGATCCGCGCAGTGGAGTCTCACTGATGTGGGGCTCGATGCACGCCGGTTCGGTCGCGAACGCCATTCCCCAGACCGGGGTGATCGTGGGAACGCTGCGGGCGCTCGACACTGCAGGATGGCAACTGGCCAAGCAGCTCATTCCGGAGTTGGCGGCGGAAATCGTTCGGCCGTTCGGAGTCGAAGTGGATGTCGCCGTTACCGATGGCGTTCCTCCGGCAGTCAATCACCCCCGAGGCGTACGCCGATTGACTCGGGCAGCCGAGGACATGCTCGGACCGGACGCGGTAACGGCAACGCAACAGTCTTTGGGCGGAGAAGATTTCTCCTGGATGTTGCAGCGGGTCCCAGGCGCCCTAGCGCGGCTCGGCGTACGCACACCGGGTAAAGCCTGTCCAGACATTCATCAGGCCACGTTCATCGTTGACGAAGCCTGCATCCCGGTTGGCCTCAAGGTGCTCAGCGAAGTGGCGGCGACCTTTGAGCGGACGGGCATCTGAGCCGACGGGCATCTGAGCCGTCCCCAGGGTCGGGGAAAATCGGTATGGAGTCCTTATCGCGGTGCAACGTGGGACTCCTTGGTCAGAGTTAGAGTCGGGGACGAGGCCCCGCAACGGCAAGGATGCATTGCCGAAGGTGCTTGGGGCGACAAAAAGTTGTGAACTCTCTTGCCCTGGGAGGCATTACGTGAAGAAAACCCTCACTTTGATCGGTGCTCTTATGTGTGCGGCAGCGTTGACCCTCACCAGCTGCGCTGAGGCGCCCGGGACTGGCAGCTCGTCGGCAGCATCCAGCGCACCGGCGAGCGCCAGCGCCAGTGGAGCCGGTGCGGCGTTCGAGGCATGCATGGTTTCCGACTCAGGTGGCTTCGACGACAAGTCGTTCAACCAGACGTCCTATAAGGGCTTGACCGATGCGAAGACCGAGCTCAACATCGAGACCGGTCAGGTCGAATCGCAAACGGCCGCCGACTTCGCCAAGAACATCCAGTCGATGGTGGATGCGAACTGCAACATCATCGTCACTGTTGGATTCCTGTTGAGCGATGACACACTCGCTGCGGCGAAGAAGAATCCGGACATCAAGTTCGCGATCGTCGACAACAACGACCCGAAGACCTACCCGGCGGCCAAGAACCTCAAGCCTCTGGTTTTCAACACGGCCCAATCCAGCTTCCTTGCCGGTTACTTGACCGCGGGCATGTCGAAAACCAAGAAGGTCGGAACCTTCGGTGGCCTCAAGATCCCGACCGTCACGGTTTTCATGGACGGCTTCAGCCAGGGCTTTGACTACTACAACAAGCAGAAAGGCGCCGACGTCAAGGTCCTGGGCTGGGATGCGGCTAAGCAAGACGGCCAGTTCGTCGGCGACTTCGAGGACCAGAAGGGCGGTCAGCGTACGGCCCAAGGCTTGATCAGCCAGGGTGCGGACATCGTGTTCCCAGTTGCTGGGCCGGCCGGCCTTGGTGCGCTACAGGCGGCGAAGGGTAGCGGCGGCAAGGTCAATGCGATCTGGGTGGACACCGACGGCTGCGTAAGTGCAGAGTCCTACTGCCCCAACATCCTCACCAGCGTCTATAAGGGCATGGATGTGGCTGTCGCTGATGCGATCAAGGCCGCCAAGGATGGGTCGTTCTCCAATGAGCCCTTCGTCGGAACACTGGAGAACGATGGCACCGGCCTGGCGCCGTTCCATGATTTCGAGTCCAAGGTTCCGGCGGAGCTGAAGTCCGAGCTGGACGCGCTTAAGGCCGACATCATCGGTGGCAAGATCACCATCCAGTCCAAGTCCCAGCCCTCGGCGTGACCAACGCTCGGCATGATTGAGAGGTGACACCGACCTCGGCCCGCGCAGCTGGGACAGGCCTTCGGCTGCGGGGGATCACCAAACGGTTCGGCAACCTGGTAGCGAACGATTCGATCGACCTGGACATCAAGCCTGGTGAAATCCATTGCCTGCTTGGTGAAAACGGGGCTGGCAAGACGACACTGATGAACGTGCTCTATGGGTTGCTTCAGCCCGACGAAGGCACGATTGTCATCGACGGCGTGGAGCATGTCCATGCCAACCCCAAGGAGGCCATTGCCGCCGGGATCGGCATGGTCCACCAGCACTTCATGCTGGTCGACGTCTTCACTGTCTCGGAAAACCTCATTCTTGGCCGGGAGCACAGCACCGCTGGTTTGCTCAACATGCGAGAGGCTCGGCGCACCGTCCAGCGGCTCTCCGAACGCTACGGCTTAGACGTCGATCCTGATGCGCTGATCGAAGATCTGCCGGTAGGTGTGCAACAGCGAGTCGAGATCTTGAAGGCGCTGGCCAATGATGCCAAATACCTGATCTTGGACGAGCCCACTGCGGTACTCACGCCGCAAGAGACGGACCAGTTGATTGCGGTGTTGCGTTCGCTCCGCGAGGAAGGCAAGGCGATCGTCTTCATCACGCACAAGCTGCGCGAAGTGCGGGAGATCGCTGACAAGATCACCGTTATCAGGCACGGCAAGGTGGTCGGCACGGCGAAGGCGACCGACTCCGAGTCCGACCTCGCAGAGCTCATGGTTGGTCGTCACGTCCAGCTAGTCGTTGACAAGGAGCCGGCTTCGCCGACAGCCGAGCCAAGGCTGGTGCTGAAAGGTGTCTGGGTTGCCAGGCCGAACGGCACGGTGGCCGTCGAGGATCTCGAGCTTGAGGTATTTGGCGGTGAGATCGTTTGCATCGCGGGCGTCCAAGGCAACGGCCAGACTGAGTTTGCCGAGGCGCTGCTCGGCGTTACTCCAGTCATGAGAGGCTCGATTCATCTGGACGGCGCGGCGCTTACTGGGCTATCGCCGAAGGAAACGATTGACGCTGGGCTTGGATTCGTCCCCGAGGACCGAAAGCAAGACGGCTGCGTCGGCACCTTCAGCATCGCCGAGAATCTGATCTTGAACCACCATGATGAGCACCCGTACGCGCGAGGAATCGCCCTGAAGCTATCGAAAGTGAAGCAGAACGCCACACACCGGGTTTCGGAGTTCGATATCCGTACCCATTCCATCGAGGCGTCGGTGTCCTCGCTCTCGGGTGGCAATCAGCAGAAGGTGGTTCTGGCCCGGGAGCTGTCCAGGGCGCTCGCCCTCTTGGTTGCCTGTCAGCCGACGCGAGGGCTGGACGTCGGAGCAATCGAGTTCGTGCATAAGCGGCTGATCGAAGAGCGAGACCGCGGCACCGCGGTGGTGATCATCTCGACGGAGCTGGATGAGGCCGTCGCGCTGGCCGATCGGATCGCCGTTATGTATAGCGGCCGCATTGTCGGCATAGTGCCCCCCGACACATCCCGGGAGGTGCTCGGCCTCTTGATGGCTGGCATCCCTCCCGAAGAGGCACTCGCTAGCGCATCCGTGACGACGCTGGCCGAGGAAGACGCCGCCTTAGAGGCGAGCCTCGAGGAGGCGTCTCATGAGTCCTGACTCGCGCCGGCGCCGGATCGTCATCCCCTGGTCGGACGTGCTGACCATCATCGCCTCGATCCTGCTGGCTTTCGTCGTCGGCGCCCTGCTGATGATCGTTTCCGATACGGAGGTGCGCAGCAAGTTCGCCTACTTCTTCGCCCGGCCCTCGGACGCGTTGGTTGCATCCTGGGACAAGGTCAGCAGCGCGTACGCCGCCTTGATCAAAGGGGCCGTCGGCGGCTACGGCCCGATCACCGAGACGACGGCACAGGCAGCTCCGCTGATCTGCGCCGGGCTCGGGGTGGGTCTGGCCTTTCGTGCCGGGCTATTCAATATCGGCGCCCAGGGCCAGGCCCTCCTTGGCGCGATCGTCGCTGCCTATATCGGCTTCACCTGGCATCTGCCAGCTGGCATCCATCTACTCGTGGCAATTCTTGGAGGTCTGCTCGGCGGCGCATTCTGGGGAGGCATTGTTGGCTGGCTGAAAGCCAAGACCGGCGCGCATGAAGTCATCGTGACGATCATGATGAATTACATCGCGGCTGGCTTGCTGGCTTTCCTGCTTACCACGACGGCGTTCCAGCGACCGGGGCGGCCGGACCCGATTTCCCCGATCGTGGACTGGAATGCCACCATGCCCCGACTGGAGGGCGGCCAACTGCACGTGGGATTCGTCCTCGCGCTGTTCGCTGCGGTCGGGGTCTGGTGGATCTTGGACCGCTCGAACATCGGATTCACCATCCGCGCCGTCGGCGCAAACCCGAGCGCTGCGGCAACAGCCGGCATGAGCGTGGCGCGGACGACGATGATCACCATGGTTTTGGCTGGCGCACTGGCGGGCCTTGCCGGAGTTCAGGCTGCCTTGGGCCCGAGTGCCTCCGGCCTGCCCGTCCCGCTATCACTGGGAATCGTCGGTTCGATCGGCTTCGACGCAATCACGGTTGCATTGCTGGGCCAATCCAAGCCGCTGGGCGTAGTTCTCGCCGGCTTGCTGTTCGGAGGACTGCACGCCGGCGGCCTTGCTATGCAGAGCATTGCACAAACGCCGCTCACCCTGACGCTGGTGCTGCAGGCCCTGATTGTGCTCTTCGTCGCGGCACCGGCTCTGGTTACCAAGATCGTGCCCTTCCTCAAGCCTCGCAAGACTCGGGCGCTCGGACCGGTTCCAGAGGGAGGTCTGGCGTGAGCGTCGGTACTGTCGAGCGAACGTCACCGCCTAGCGAGGCGGCTCGGGTCGAAACGCCTCAGAAGCGGCGTCAGCGCCTGTCGACCGGAGTCCTCATCGCGGTGATTGGCGTATTGCTCCTGGTCGGTCTTGCTTCCACAAGCGGCAGTGCGAGATTTGCCCTGTCTGATGCGTTTGACCCCGTGCAGCTGCCGACGGTGACGATGCCTGGTTTCGCCACCGTTTTCGTCTGCGCGCTGCTCTGCCTCGCCGCCGCAGTCGGCTACCTGTCCGGCCGGATGCGTGGACAGTGGCCGGCGTTGGCCGGGGCGGTGGCCGGTCTGGCTGTCATCATGGGTTTCCTGACCTGGGCGGCGTCTGACCGTGAATTGCCGTTCCCCGTCAGCAACCAGTTCGCCGGCACCTTGTCGCTGGCTACGCCCTTGGTCTTCGGTGCGCTCTGCGGGGTGTTGTGCGAACGCTCGGGAGTGGTCAACGTCTCGATTGAGGGTCAGTTTCTGTCAGCCGCCTTCGCGGCGGCCGTGGCTGGCAGTCTGACCCAGTCCGTCACCGCAGCGATCATCGCTGCGATGACGGCCGGCCTCGTTATGGCGGCGCTACTCGCGGTGTTCTCGATCAACTATCTAGTCAACCAGGTCGTACTCGGCGTTGTGCTCAATCTCCTGGCCGTCGGGGTTACGGGCTTTCTTTTTGATCAGCTCGTGGAGCCTTCGTCGGTCGAGTACAACTCCGCACCCGTGCTGGAACCGATTCCCATTCCCGGTCTCTCCAAAATTCCTTTCTTCGGCCGGGTGCTTTTCGAGCAGAACGTCTTGGCATACCTGGCGGCAATCTCGGTTGCCCTGGTCTGGTTGGCGCTCTATCGGACGACCTGGGGTCTGCGCATCCGAGCCACCGGTGAGCATCCCGAAGCAGCTGACACCGTCGGCATCAGCGTGCGCGGAATCCGCTGGTCCGCTGTGCTGGCGGGCGGCGTCTTCGGCGGGCTCGGTGGGGCCTTCTTTACCCTCGCCTCGACCGGCTCCTTCACCAAGGAGTTCACCGTCGGCAACGGTTTCATCGCGCTCGCCGCAGTGATCATGGGCCGCTGGCATCCGGTACTGGCGTCGATCATGTGCTTGTTCTTCGGTTTCGTTACTCAGATGGCTTCTCAACTGCAGACGTTGGAAACCCCGATGCCCAGCCAGTTCTTGTTGATCTTGCCGTACGTCGCTACGATCATCGCCGTTGCCGGTCTCGTGGGTCGTGTCAGACCGCCGGCCGCTGATGGGATTCCCTTTGAAAAATAATGTTGATTGGGAGCAGCTGCGAGCAGCCGCTCGAGAAGCCAGCCGTCATGCGTACGCGCCGTACTCCGGCTTCCCGGTTGGTGCGGCAGCGCTGGTCGATGACGGGCGGATCGTTACCGGATGCAACGTCGAGAACGCCTCTTATGGGGCGACGTTGTGCGCGGAGTGCGGACTAGTCTCCGCGCTACATGCGAGCGGCGGTGGACGGCTGATCGCTCTTGCCTGCGTCGATGGAGCCGGCGCTGCTCTTATGCCGTGCGGCCGGTGCCGCCAACTGCTCTGGGAGCATGGCGGCGGGGAGTGTCTGGTCGATACGCCAACCGGCATCTTGCCGATGAGCGAGGTGCTGCCGCAGGCCTTCAGCGCGCGGGATCTTGCCAGGCGTCGATCATGAGTCTCGATCTGGAGGCGCTGCAAGCCTTTCCGAAGGTTTCTCTCCACGATCATCTTGACGGCGGACTCCGGCCACAGACGATCATCGAGCTTGCTGCCGAGACCGGGCATCAGTTACCGGCAGACAGTGCTGATGATCTTCGCCAATGGTTCGCAGCGGCCGCGTGTTCGGGTTCTCTGGAGCGCTATCTGGAAACCTTTGATCACACTCTTGCGGTTATGCAATCGGCCCCGAATCTGCGCCGGGTCGCTCGGGAGTTCGTGGAAGACCTGGCCGCGGATGGAGTGATCTACGGGGAGACGCGGTGGGCGCCAGACCAGCATCTCACGGACGGCTTGACCGCCGCCGAAACCGTCGAAGCCGTTCGCGACGGCCTCGCCGAAGGTATGGCGGCATGCCGAGAACGCGGCCACGACATTGAGGTACGCCAGCTGGTCACCGCAATGAGGCAGGCCGAACCGACTCCTGACACGGCCGAGCTGGCGCTGCGTTATCGCCACGACAGCGTCGCCGGCTTCGATATCGCTGGGCCGGAGAAGGGCTATCCGCCGTCACGATTTTTGGAGTCCTTCCGGCTGCTACGGCGCGACAGCGCGTACTACACCATCCACGCCGGCGAGGCGGATGGGTGTGAGTCCATCTGGGAGGCGGTGCAGCTGTGCGGGGCCAACCGGATTGGGCACGGCGTCGCCATCGTTGAGGACATTCAGCGGGACGAGCTTGGCAATGAAGTCCTCGGTGACTTCGCGGCATATCTGCTCAACGAACAGATCCCGCTTGAGATGTGCCCCACTTCCAATGTCCAAACGGGCGCTGTGTCCTCGATCGCCGAGCATCCGATCAATCGCCTCGATCGGCTTGGCTTCCGAGTGACGGTCAATCCCGACAACAGGCTGATGAGCGCAACGAGTATCACTAGAGAGTTCAGCCTTCTCGCCGAAGCGTTCGACTACACGCTTTCCGACGTACGCCGGCTCACCATCAACGCGGCCCAGAGCCTCTTCGCGCCGTACGCGGTACGCAAGGCGCTCGTGCAACGCATCGCGGATTGGAATGCACTCTGACGGCCGACTTGAACGGTTGCGCGATTGAAACACCTCCTGGGCGGATGCCGCGCCCGGCTAGGGTTTAGCCCATGAATTCGCGCGTCCTGACCGCAGTGGCGTGGCCTTACGCCAACGGGCCTCGCCACATTGGTCACGTCTCCGGCTTTGGGGTTCCCTCAGACATCTTCGCGCGCTACATGCGGATGAGCGGACACGACGTCTTGATGGTCTCTGGGACCGACGAGCACGGCACACCGATCTTGGTTCAGGCTGAGCGCGAAGGGCTGACCCCCCGCGAGACTGCGGACAAGTACAACCGTGTGATCGTTGAGGACCTGCAAAACCTCGGTCTGTCCTATGACCTCTTCACACGGACGACCACTCTCAATCACTACGCAGTAGTCCAGGATCTCTTTCTCGGGCTGCATCGCAACGGCTATGTGGTGCCAAAGATCACGATGGGAGCGATAAGCCCGTCGACCGGACGGACGCTGCCGGATCGCTACATCGAAGGCACCTGCCCGATCTGCGGCTATCCCAGCGCTCGTGGTGATCAATGCGACAACTGCGGCAATCAGCTTGATCCGGTTGATCTGATCAACCCGGTCTCCAGGATCAATGGCGAGACGCCCAAGTTCGTCGAAACCGAGCACTTTTTTCTTGATCTTCCGGCGCTTGCCGGGTCACTCGGCAAGTGGCTGAGCGCGCGCACCGACTGGCGACCCAATGTGCTGAAGTTCAGTCAGAACCTGCTGGAGGACCTCCGGCCGCGAGCAATCACTCGTGATCTTGATTGGGGTGTGCCGGTACCGCTGGACGGCTGGCGGGATCAGCCGATGAAGCGGCTCTATGTGTGGTTCGACGCAGTTATCGGCTACCTGTCCGCCTCGGTGGAGTGGGCCAAGCGCAGCGGCGATCCGGACGCTTGGAAGCAATGGTGGATCGACCCGGAGGCGCGCGGCTACTACTTCATGGGCAAGGACAACATCGTCTTCCACACCGTGATCTGGCCAGGGATCCTGCTCGGTCACAACGGTGAGGGTGATCATGGAGGTACGGTTGGCCCGCTCGGTGAGCTTCGCTTGCCCGACGAGATCGTGTCCAGCGAGTACCTGACCATGAGCGGCTCCAAGTTCTCAACGAGCCGGGGCAAGGTGATCTACGTCGGCGATTTCCTGCGCGACTTCGGGCCGGATGCCTTGCGTTACTTCATTGCCGTGGCTGGCCCGGAGACCACCGACACGGACTTCACCTGGGACGAGTTCGTGCGGCGCGCTAACTTCGAACTCGCCAACGAGTGGGGCAACCTGGTTAACCGCTCGATCTCCATGGCGTACAAGAACAATGGGGCAATCCCCAGTCCTGGCACGTTGCTTGACGTTGATCAGGAATTGCTGAATACGGCCCGTCACGCGTTCGACACCGTGGGCGAGCTGCTCGGCCGCAATCGGTTCAAGTTAGCGATCACCGAGGCGATGCGGTTGGTCGGCGCAGCCAACAAGTACATCTCTGACACCGAGCCCTGGAAGCTGGCAGGCGATCCCGAGCGGCGTGACACCGTGCTGCATACGGCGCTGCAGGTGGTCTCGGATGCAAACACGCTGCTGACCCCATTCCTGCCGCACGCTGCGCAGCAGGTTCACGAGGCACTTGGCGGCAGCGGCGTCTGGGCGGCCCAGCCGGAGATTCGTGAGGTGACCGAGGAGGGCGGCCCCGACTATCCGGTGATCATGGGCGACTATGTCTCGGAGCAAGCGCGCTGGGAGTCACGGCCGATTACGCCAGGAACGCCACTGCAGCGGCCCAGGCCGCTCTTCACCAAGCTGGACGACAGCCTGGGCGAGACTGGACCGGAGTGGGCTCCCATCGAGCGCTGATCTCCGACTTATCAGCCTCTCAGCGTGCTGTAGCCCTTTCTGACGCTGACAACTCGGCAGTGGGGGCCTTCAGTACGAGGTGCCGCCTGACAGCGAGAGAGCACCCGTTGGATGCCATACAGTCTTGATCTCCAGGAAGGCACGGAGTCGCGCTGTGCCAGGTGCGGCCGCGAAGTCGGGCTGGCCCTTGGGGACGTACACCCGCTTGACGGTTTCAGCCGCAGCCTGCTCCAGAGACGCTCGCAGTTCCAAATCGGCACCGGTGAGGTCGAGGGCGTTCACATCGGCATGAGCCGCCAGGTGAGGTGCGAGCTCGGAAGCCCGTCCCGTCAGAATGTTGATCAATCCTGCCGGTACGTCGGAGGTGGCGACCACTTCGGCAAACGTGATCGCCACGCAAGGATCCTGCTCGGAGGCGATCACTACGCAGGCATTGCCGCCAGTGATCACCGGCGTGATCACCGAGACCAGGCCGAGTAGCGACGATCCCGATGGCGTCAGGATCCCCACGACGCCGGTCGGTTCGGGAGTCGAGTAGGAGAAGTAGGGGCTGGATACCGGGTTGGCGCCACCCATAACGGCGGCCAGCTTGTCGGTCCATCCGGCGTAGTGCACGAGCCGATCGACCGCCGCGTCGACCTCGGCATTCGCATCTTTGGTCGAACCACCCGTACTGATCATGATCAGCTTCCCGAACTCGGTTCGGCGGCTCTCCAGCATCTCAGCGATCCGGTAGATCACTTGTCCACGGTTGTACGCCGTAGCCTTCGACCAAACGGAGTAGCCCTTACGGGCTGCGACGACGGCATCACGCAGATCCTTACGCGAAGCCAGCGCCGCATTGGCGATGAAGTTGCCCTTCGTGTCGTGCGCCTGGTACGTACGGCCCGACTCAGACCGCGGGAAGGCGCCGCCAATGAAGAGCTTGTAGGTCTTGGAGACAGCCAGGTGATTCAACGCACGACCGCCTCGTCGTCGGTGTCCAAATAGGCAGCCAGGCCCGATGGTCCACCTTCCCGGCCGAACCCGGATTCCTTGTAGCCGCCGAAACTTGCCGCCGGATCGAATCGATTGAAGGTGTTGTCCCAGATGACGCCGGCCCGCAGGCTCGCAGCCATTCCCATCGCTCGCGAACCCTTCTCGGTCCACACTCCTGCGGATAGTCCGTACGGGCTGTTATTCGCCTTGGTCACCGCCTCATCAGGTGTTCGGAACGTCATGGTGGTGAGAACTGGGCCGAAGATCTCCTCGCGCGCGATCCGCATTGACGGAGTCGCACTAGTGAAGATCGAGGGGGAGAGGTAATAGCCGTTCTTCGGGAGCAGGCACGACGACGACCACAGCTCAGCACCCTCCGCGATGCCGGCGTTAATGAGTGCGGTGATGCGGTCCAGCTGCGCCTTCGAATTGATTGCGCCGACGTCGGTGTTCTTGTCCATGGGGTCACCGACACGCAAGGTCTCGACGCGCTGCTTGAGGCGCTCGATGAACTCATCAGCAATCGACTCCTGAACCAGCAGGCGGGCGCCCGCACAGCAGACTTGGCCCTGGTTGAAGAAGATGCCGTTGATGATGCCTTCGACTGCCTGGTCTTGCGCCGCATCCTCGAAAATGATGTTGGCGCCTTTGCCGCCGAGTTCCAAGGTGATCTTGCGGCCGGTACCGGCAAGCTCACGCTGGATACGGCGGCCGACTGCAGTGGACCCGGTGAAAGCCACCTTGTCGATTCCAGGGTGATTGACGAGCATCGATCCCACATCGCCAGCGCCGGTGATGATGTTCACTACGCCGGGCGGAAGATCAGCATCGGCAATGATCTCGGCCAGTACCAAGATCGACAGTGGAGTGGTTTCGGCCGGCTTGATGACGACTGTATTGCCGGCGGCCAGCGCAGGTGCAATCTTCCAGGCCGCCATAAGCAAAGGAAAGTTCCACGGGATGACCTGGCCGGCGACGCCGAGCGGTTGTGGTGCGGAGCCTAGGCCCAGGTGTTGCAACTTGTCCGCCCAGCCGGCGTGGTAGAAGAAGTGCTGAGCAACCGCGGGTACGTCGAAATCCCGGGTTTCCTTGATCGGCTTGCCGTTGTCGAGGGTCTCAACCACGGCAAGCTCACGAGATCGCTCCGCGATCGCCCGGGCGATCCTAAACAGATACTTGCCACGCTCCGCGCCAGGCATTGTGGACCAGACGTTCTCGTACGCTCTGCGCGCGGCTTTCACCGCTCTGTCGATGTCGCCGGCATTGACGGTTGAGATTGTGGAGAGCTTTTCGCCGGTACCAGGATTGATGGTGTCCCGATCTTCGCCACTGCCTTCCTTGAACGCTCCGTCGATGAACGGCATGTAGCGATCATTGATATCGGCGATGGCACTCGACTCAGGCGCTGGAGAGTATTCCCATTTCATGATCAACTTCTCTCAATCCACGGTGACATAGTCGGCACCTGAATAGTGGCCGTCCAGCTGGGCCCGACGTTGCATGATCAAATCATTGAGCACCGAAGACGCCCCGAACCGGAAGTAATAGGAATCGAGCCACTCCGGCCCCGCCACCTCGCGCACGGCGACGAGATAACGAATGGCATCCTTGGCTGTCCGGATTCCGCCGGCGGGTTTCACCGCCCGCTGCACACCGGTCTGCGCCTTCCAGTCCTTGACTGCCTGCAACATCACATGAACGACCGGCAAAGTGGCGGCCGGAGAGATCTTGCCCGTCGAGGTTTTGATGAAGTCGGCGCCTGCAAGCAATGCCAACCAGGACGCCCGGCGGACGTTGTCGTAGGTTGCCAGTTCACCGGTCTCCAAGATCACTTTCAGCCGAGCATCGCCGCACGCCTGCTTGATCGCAACGATCTGGGAGAAGACGGTTCCGTATCGGCCGGCCAAGAAGGCGCCTCGATCGATCACCATGTCGATTTCATCCGCCCCGGCGTCTACCGCGATCTTGGTGTCGGCCAGTTTCACGTCAAGGCTTGAACGTCCCGAGGGAAAGGCAGACGCGACGGAGGCAACCTTGACGCCAGTGCCTCGGAGCTCGACCACAGCCGTGGGCACCATATCGGGATAGACACAGATGGCCGCGGTATGCGGGGTTTCGGGGTTGTCCGGATCGGGCAGCATCGCCTTCCGCGCCAGATTGCATACCTTTCCGGGCGTATCGGCACCTTCTAGAGTTGTCAGATCGACCATCGATATGGCCAAGTCGAGCGCGGCAAGTTTCGAGCCTCGCTTGATCGAGCGGGTGGCGAGGCCGGCGGCGCGTTGCTCGATTCCTACCGGGTCAACGCCGGGAAGCCCAAAAAGGAACCGACGCAACGAGGCCTCGTCCGCGGTTGCGTCGCTCAGATGTGAAGGCAGCGGGTCGGCGGACTGCGGTGAGACTTCCCGCGTTGTCATACTCGCGATACTAGAGGCCGTCCCGCAGGCGGAGAATCAGCGCAGCGGGCCCAAGAACATGCCCGCGGATAGGTCCCCGGACGAATCGGTCGCATTTCTTCTGCGCCTTCATCGGGGATCGATCCGATACACCGGATAACGCTCGGCGATCGCCCCGAAGTCGGCTAGCGGGGCGCCGACGGCGACTGGGAAGTGCTGTCGGCCGCTCGTCGCGATTCGCACGTACTCGCGCAGGACTGGTGCCCTCTGCTCCCGCGGCATCGCCACGAGGTGAACGGGGCGCCGACGCCCTTGGCGAATCACGGCGTCGCCCTGTGCAGCCTCGACGTTCTTCACCCACTCAGACCCAGGGCCGAGCATCGATACGAGGTAACCGCTGCCGTCCACCGTGGCGATCACCACAGGATTGGAGCGTCTGTGGCCGGATTTGCGACCAGGAACTTCGAGCACGGCCATGAACCTCGGCGGCAGCCCGAGACCAGACCACCAGCCCGAGACCCGGTTGGCCCACTTGCCAAGGCGCGTCGGTCGCCAGCCGCGGTAGAACAGCCGCATTAGTGCGCTCCGCTCGGCCGGATCTGAATCCCCGGAGTTGCTCATCGACCTGTATCCCTTCAGTGGTTGCGGCGGCGCGAGGTGCAACCTCTCTAATCTTTGTTCTCGCCCTTATGCTTACCGCCACCGTCCTCGCCCTGGTCATCTTCCTTGGACTTGCCACTTCTGCCGTTTTCGCCCTGGTCATCCTCCTTCGACTTGCTGTTCTGCCCGTCGTTCCCGTTGCCGTTGCCGATGTTGCCGCCTTTGTCACTGGCCTTTGTGGACGGGGTGGTTTGCGGGGTCGTCGCAGCCCGTGGTCCAGCTGATTCGGTTGGTGCCGGCTGGTCTGGCGTGCGGTTCGAGCCGGCGCCCGGAAGTAGCCACACCAACACGGCCACTATCAGAACTGCCGCAAGCACCCCGGAGGCGGCCAGCCAAACCCCCCGGCGCTGACCACTTCGAACCGGCGGAGGCCGATGCGCGGGTGGCTGTGGCGCGATGGTCATCGGCTTGGTGCGTACCCGGGTGGCCGACTCGTCAGCAGCGGACCGGGTGGGTGGCGAGCTCGCTGATAGATCATGCAAGATCGTTGATACGTCCCGCGCTGGCGGTCGGGCAGCCGGATCGTCTGCGGTCATATCTCTGAGCAGATCGGCCCAGATATGCGGCACAGTGGGCGGGATGCGCGGTGGCCGGGACAGCCGGGCTACCGCGGACTCTGCCGACGACCCGGGATATTCCGGCGCCCCGGTCAGGCACTCGAGCAGAACCAACCCAAGGGCGTAGATATCCGCCGCGGTCCCGACATCTTCCCCGCGTACCTGTTCTGGCGCCAGATAGGAGACGGTGCCGATGGTGCCGTGCTGGGTTAGCCGCGTCCTGCCGATAAGCCGGACGATGCCGAAATCGGTGAGAAAGACGGTGCCGTTCGCAGCGCACATGATGTTGCCGGGCTTGATGTCGCGGTGCACCATTCCGAGTGAATGGACATGAGCCAGTGCGTTCGCGACCGACCTGCCGATGCGGGCCGTCTCCGCTGGTGCAAGGGTCAAGCCGCGAGTGCGCTCGGCCAGCGTCGCGCCGTCGATCAGCTGCATGACGACAAATGAGACGCCGGCATCGGTTCCGGCGTCAAAAACCGCCACGATGTTGGGGTGCTGTAGCTGCGCCAACGCCTGAATCTCGAGCCGCTGCCGTGCCTGGCTCGTCGTGATGTCGGTCTCATCACGGAAAACCTTGACTGCGACCTGCCGGCCCAGCACGCCATCGTCGGCCTCATAAACCTCGGCCATCCCGCCGCGGCCGAGCGGGTGCCCAAGTCGATAGCGAGATGCCAGCGTCGAACCCGGACCCACGTGCACGGCTCACACCCCCGACTAGCTTCACGAACCCCCTGCCGCCGCACGTCACGGTACCCGCTCCCGAGCTGCTGCTTGGCCTTGCGGACGCTAATGAAGCTCGGGCAGTCAGCGCATCGGCAAGCGGCTTGAGCGGCCGCCGGCTTAGTGCAGTAGCAGAATGTTGCCGTGCCGCCAGCTCATCCACTCATCCGTCAGGAAGAAGAGCACGCCACTGTCAGGCCACTCGAGTTGTTCTTTGACTTGGTGTTTGTCTTCGCGCTGACCCAGGTGACAGCCTTCATGGCCGATGAACTGAGTTGGCACGGGATCTTCCGCGGCGTGCTAGTGATCATGCTGCTGTGGTGGGCCTGGACCGGGTACGCCTGGCTGGCCAATGTGGCTAGTGCCGAGGAACGGCCCATCAAGCTCGCCATCCTTGCTGGCATGGCAGCCATGTTCGTGCTCGCTCTCTGCATTCCCGAGGCGTTCGACGATCTACCCGGCGGCCTACGCGGACCAGTCGTGCTAGCGGTCTGCTATTTGATCTTCCGAGTCATGCATTTTGTCATGTTCTTGATCATTTCTCGGGAGGATGCGGGGCTGCGGTCCCAGGTATTCCGATTTGCGCCCAGCGTTGTCATAAGCAGCGCGGTGCTGTTGGTGGCTGCGCAGTTCGACGGATGGCTACAGACAGGTCTCTGGGTCCTCGCACTTGTGGCGGACTACGTCGGAACCGTGTTGGCCGGCTTCTCTGGATGGCGAGTGCCCTCTCCGGGACATTTTTCGGAACGGCACGGCTTGATCATCATCGTTGCGCTTGGCGAATCGATCGTTGCCATTGGCGTCGGGGTAGCCAAGGAGCCGATCACTTGGGTGATCATCGCAGCCTCGATCCTTGGCCTGATGCTGTCATCGGCGCTCTGGTGGACATATTTCGACGTCAGCGCTCTACTCGGGGAGCGGGCGCTCGCAACCGAACCAATCGAGACTCGGGCAAAACTGGCACGCAACGCATACTCCCTCGGCCACTTGCCACTGGTGATGGGCATCGTCCTGGTGGCCCTCGGACTGAAAGAAGTGTTGCTGTACGTCAGCGACAGCAGTCACCACACCCTTAGCGATCCGTTGCCCAATGTGGCCCTGGCTGCGTTGGTCGGTGGTGTCGCGCTCTACCTGCTTGGCCATGTTGAATTCAAGTGGCTGACCGTGCACACCATTTCGGTCGTACGCCTCGTGGCCTCTGGCGTGCTCTTATTGGTCATTCCTTTGATCGCCGGACGGCCCGCCTTGGTTGAGCTAGCTGTTGTGGCGATTCTGGTGACCGCTGCTGTGCTCATCGAGTCAGTGATCTTCGCCGAGTCGCGGCGTAAGGTCCGGGCCGAGCTGGCACCGCACTGACGACTCAGCTAAAGGCGTTTTCCCCGGTCAACGCCTGACCGATCACCAGCTGATGCACTTCTGAGGTGCCCTCATACGTCAGCACGGACTCCAAGTTGTTGGCATGGCGCAGCACTGGATACTCCAAGGTAATGCCGGCGGCGCCAAGAATGGTCCGGCATTCTCGTGCGATGGCCAGCGCTTCCCGTACGTTGTTGAGCTTGCCCAGGCTCACCTGCCGGGACTCCAATCGATGATCATCTTTGAGCCGCCCGAGATGCAGTGCCAGCAGAAAACCCTTCTGCAGCTCCAGCGCCATGTCCGCAAGTTTCGCTTGGGTCAACTGAAGTGAGGCGAGCGTACGGTCGAACACCTCACGTGAGACCGCATAGTCGATCGCAGTCTCCAAGCAATCCCGGGCAGCGCCGAGAGCACCGAAGATGATGCCGAACCGCGCCTCGTTGAGGCAGGACAGCGGTCCCCGTAGGCCAGTGGCATCCGGCAGCATCGAATCATGTGCCAGGTGGACGTCCTCCAAGACCAACTCGGAGGTAACCGAAGCTCGCAACGACAGCTTCTTGCCGATCTTGGGTGCCGAGAATCCCGGTGTATCGGTCGGGACGATAAAGCCTCTGATCCCTTCGTCCGTCTGCGCCCAGACGATGGCCACGTCGGCAACCGATCCATTCGTGATCCACATCTTGGTTCCGCTGATCACCCAGTCATCGCCGTCGCGCTTGGCGCGGGTCCGCATGCCGGCGGGGTTAGATCCGAAGTCCGGCTCAGTCAATCCGAAACAGCCGACGGCGTCTCCGGCGGCCATCCGAGGCAGCCACGTTGTCTTTTGTCCCTCGCTGCCGAACTTCCAGATTGCGAACATCGCCAGCGAGCCCTGCACCGACACCATGCTCCGTACGCCGGAATCCCCGGCTTCGAGCTCCAAGCAGGCCAGCCCGTATGAGACCGCATTCGCTCCGGCACAGCCGTAGCCGTCAAGATGCATCCCGAGCAGTCCCAGTGCACCCGCCTCACGTATCAGACCGAGATCAAGATCGCCGCGCTCATACCAGTCGGCGATGTTGGGCTTGACTCGCTGGTCGACGAATTCCCGAACTGTTGCTTGGATATCGCGCTCTTCCTCGGTCAGAAGATGATCAATGCGAAGCAGCTCGAGGGGTCCGGTTCGGCTCATCGTTCTCCTATCTCAGCGAGCGCCAGCGCTCCCTTTTCGATCTCGTCCTCACTTAGCAGCACGTGCTCGGCAGCGGTTCCCAAGGGCACGAAACTGTCCTCGCTGGCTACCCGTTGAATTGGGCCGTTGAAGCCGCCCTCGACCAAGGCAGTGACCACGCCTTCACCCACGCCACCACTGTGCCGCGTCTCGTCGACCACCAGGACTCGGCCGGTCGATCGGGCCGCCGCGAGTATGTCCTCGGTTGGTAGCGGAGCGAGCCAGCGTAGGTCGAGCACCTGAGCTTCCAGACCGGCCGCAGCGAGTCGGCGCGCAACTCGGAGGCTCATAGGTACGCCGTTACCAAAGCTGATCATGGTGAGCGCTTCCGAGCCGGTCCCATAAGTTCTTGCGCGACCAATCGGGACATGATCATCATGAGCAACCGCGAGCCAAGCTTGATCGCCTGGCTCGTAGAGATCACGCTGGTGATACAGCGCAATCGGCTCCAGGAAAACTGACAGCGTCGAGTCGGTGATGGCAGCCGCAACACAGGTCCGCAACATCGCGGCCGCATCGTCGGCGCGCGCTGGGCAAGCGACCACAAGGCCGGGAATGTCGCGTAGCACCGCCACGGCGTCGTCGTTATGGAAGTGACCGCCGAAGCCTTTCTGGTAGCCAAGGCCCGCGACGCGCACGACCATCGGGTTGGTAAAGCGACCGCGTGAGAAGAACGGCAGAGTGGCGCCCTCGCCGCGTAATTGATCTTCCGCATTGTGCAGGTACGCAAGATATTGCACTTCAGGAATGGGGATGAGTCCGGCCAGTCCGGCGCCGAGGCCTAGGCCGAGAATCGACTGCTCGTCGAGCAGTGTGTCGAAAACCCGAGCCGCGCCATACTTGCGGGCCAGGCGCGTCGTTACGCCGTAAACCCCACCTTTAACAGCGACATCCTCACCGAAAACGATCACTCGGCGATCAGCGGCCAACAGTTCATCGAGTGTGGCATTGATCGACTCGGCGAGGCTACGTGGTTTCCGATCCGCGACCTCAGCCTTGCTGGAACCGTCGACAGGCTCAGGGCGGATGTCGTGCAACTTCTGGACTGCTTCGGCGACTTGGGCGGGGTGCCGAGGTGCCAGAGGCGCCATGATCTCTGCCGCCGAACCGAGTAGGGGCTGGTCCGCGAGCCGCTCTACCTCATCATCGATCTCGGTCCGGATCGCGTCGTAACGAGCCAGGATGTCGGCGTGACGGACTCCGGTCGTCAGTAGACAGGATGCTGTCGCAAGCAGCGGATCATGCGCGTAGTCAGCTGCGATATCCCGCGATCTGCGGTAGCTGATCTCGGCATCACTGCCGGCGTGACCGCCAAAGCGCACCGTCCGTAGGTGGAGGAAAACCGGCCGTCGCTGATCACGGACAGTGCGCACGGCTTTCATGATCACCGGCCAGGCGACTTCCGGATCAGAGCCGTCGGCGAACAGGTACTCCAGCCCTGGCCTCGAGCCGTACGCCGCCTCGACCCAACCTGGCGGTGTCGGCACAGAGATGCCAATGCCGTTGTCCTCACAGACAAACAGAATCGGCACGGGCAGACCGCGAAAGCCCGTAGCGAGCGCGGTGTTGATCGCGCCCGCCGCGGTGGAGTGGTTGACCGACGCGTCTCCGAACGAACACACCACCACAGCGTCCGCCGGCCACTCACACTCCACCTTGAGCCGGTGTGCCCGATGCAGCGCGATTGCAAGACCGACCGCCCTCGGCAGATGGGACGCGATGGTCGAAGTCTGGGGAATGATGGCCAGATCGGGATGGCCGAAGACCTTGTGCCGGGCGCCGGCAATCGGCTCGTCCGCCAGTCCCATAAGGCCCTGCAGCACGTCACGGACTGGCGTGGACCCCGGCAGTTGGTGGGCTCGGGCGACATAGAAGCCTCCCGATCGGTAGTGCAGCAAGGCTGGATCGGTGGTCCGGAGAGCCAATGCGACCAAGGCATTGCTCTCATGTCCCGCCGAACCAATGGTGTAAAACCCGCGACCGGTCTGCTGCAGCTCCCGAGCCACGAAATCAAGGTGACGGCTCGTCGCCTGGGCCTCGAAAACCTTCCACCACCACGCCGAATTGTCAGAATCCAGCAGCGCTATAGCCCTGCTGGATCCTGACAAGTCGGCGAGGGAAGTGCGGAAATAGCTGGCGAGAGGGTGCATCAAGGGCGGGTCTAGAGGCGGAAGGTGGTATCCGGGGTCAGCTCGACAACATCCATTTGCGCCTTTTGTAGCCGGCCGGAGTAGTCCCAGTTCACCGACTGCCACCGGGTGAACTGATCAAGCACCCAAACGCCGGACTGCCGCGATCCATTGCCGGACTTGCCGTTACCCCCGAACGGCAAGTGTGCCTCGGCGCCCGAGGTCGAGTTGTTGATCGAGACCATGCCAGCGCTGATCTTGTCACGGAAGGTGAATGCGTCCTTGGGATCGGTGGTGTAGATCGACGAGGACAGCCCGTATCCCGGGGCGTTCGCGAGTTCAATTGCCTCGTTCAATGACTGATAGGTCGCGATGCCAACGATCGGGCCGAAGGTCTCCTCCATGAAGATCCGATCACCGGGGCGTACCCCATCGACTACGACCGGGTGGTAATAGAGACCAGTGCCCGGGTCACCGACGAAGCCGTCACGCGGGTTGTCGGCAGTGATCTTGCCGTACGCCGCCTGCACAGAATGATGCGGCTGAATCCAGCCCAGGAACTCCTCGAAGCGCTTCGTGAACTTTTCATCCATCATCGGGCCCATGAGCACATCCTGTGTGGGATCACCCACCCGTGCGCTGGCGACGGCGGCATTGAGCCGCGCCAGGAACTGATCATGGACTGATTCGTGCACAATGACGGTGCCGAGCGAGGTACAACGCTGCCCAGCAGTACCGAAACCGGAGAAAAGCGCGCCTTCGACTGCCAGATCGAGATCAGCGCTCGGCGTAACAACAAGAGGGTTCTTGCCGCCCAACTCCAGACAGGCGGTCTGAAGGTAGCGGCCGGTAAGCGCGCCAATTTCCCGGCCGACCGCCGAAGAGCCGGTGAATCCAACCTTGTCGAGCAAGTCAGCCGCAAGCGCTTGCTCGAGTCCGGAGAACGTGGCAGCGCCGTCGGCATGGACGACATTGAAGACCCCGTCCGGCAGTCCACCGCCCAGTACGAAGAGCTCATGAAACGCAGCGCTGCTGGCTGCCGAGTATTCGGCGGGTTTCCAGACGACTGTGTTGCCTGCCAACAGGGCCGGCACGATGTACCAGGACGGCACCGCGACCGGGAAATTACCCGCTGTAATAACCGCGACCGTGCCGACGGGCCGCCGGAAGGTGAACAGCTGCTTGTCCGGCATCTCGCTCGGTACGGTTTGTCCGTAAAGTCGCCGGCCCTCGCCGAGGAAGAAGTCGCAGGTGTCGATGATCTCGCGCACTTCACCTAGCGCTTCGCCGTACGGCTTGCCGATCTCGGCCGTGACCAGCCGCGCGAGCGCTTCTGCATTGTCTTCGACAAGCCGGCCGATGTGGGCGATCGCCCGGCCGCGGATTGGAGCGGGTATCGCCGCCCACGATTCCTGGGCTTTCTTGGCAGACTCCGCAGCGCCGACGAAGGTGGAGGCGTCGCCGAAGGCGACTTCGGCGACCACCTCATCGAGCCGTGCGGGATTCGTGCTTGGCAGCGTTTGACCACCGGGCACCGCTGCGCCGTCGATGACAGAAGTCACTCGACTGTTCATGCGTATTGCAGCTCCTTTTGCAACTCCTTGCTGGACACGCGGACGACGGAGCGGCCAGTAGCTCCGAGCGCCTCGTCAATCTCATCTTTACTCACTGATAGCGCTGGACGGAAGCGAATGGAACGCTCGCCACAGGGCAGTACGATCATGTGCTCTTCCGTGCGCAGATCGACGACCACGGCGTCCCGCTCTTCGCGGGTCTGGAGGTCGAATGCGACGAACAGACCACGACCCCGCACATTGCTGATCAGGCCCGTCTCGTCACGTAGCTGCTCCAGCCCAGTCACCAGGTGCTGACCCTTTGGTCCAGCCTGCTCGATGAGACCCTCGGACTCGATGATCTCCAGCGCGCGCTGCGACCGGACCATATCGACCAAGCCGCCGCCCCAGGTGGAGTTAATCCGCCCCGAGACCGTGAACACGTTGTCCGGCACCTCATCGACCCGGCCGCCGGCCATGATTCCGCCGACCTGCGCTTTCTTGGAGAACGCGACCACATCCGGCTGGACGCCTAATTGCTGGTACGCCCAGGGCGTTCCAGTGGACCCGACGCCGGTCTGTACCTCATCAAGGATGAACAGCGCATCGTTGGCGTGTACGAGCTCGAGCATGGCCTGCAGGAACTCTGGCCGCATGTGATTGTCGCCGCCCTCACCCTGGATCGGCTCAGCGATGAATGCCGCAATGTCGTAAGGGTTCTCAGCGAATGCCCGTTCGGCTTGCCGGAGGGCGTGCTGCTCTGCTGCGATCACCTCGTCGAGATGATCAGCGAGCGGATGAGTGATTGCCGGCACATCGATCCTGGGCCAGTTGAACTTGGGAAAGCGATCAGTCTTGTGCGGTTCGGTGTTGGTGAGCGACAAGGTGTAGCCGCTGCGACCGTGAAAGGCACGAGTCAGATGCATGATCTGAGTGCCCAAGTTGCGGTCACGGCCTGCGGCCTCGTTCTTCTGGCTCTTCCAGTCGAACGCGACCTTGAGAGCGTTCTCCACGGCAAGCGCACCGCCCTCGACGAAGAACAGATGCGGCAGTGCGGGATCGCCAAGGACACGCACGAAGGTTTCGACGAATTCTCCGTATGCGGTGCTGTACATGTCCGGATTGGCTGGCTTGTTGGCCGCAATCTCGGCCAGATCAGCCATAAATGTCGGGTCGTCGACAATGCCAGCCGGATTGATGCCAAGTGGGGCCGAGGCAAAAAACGTGTACATGTCGAGATAGCGCTCGCCGGTAACCGCATCGACTAGCCGGCTTCCTCGGCTGCGGCGCAGATCCAGAACCAGCTTCATACCATCGGTAAGCACGTGGCGCGAAAGAACTTCGTGCACCTCAGCAGGCTGTAGGTGTGTCTGTTCGGCCATTGGTCTCCTTCCCCGAGCAAAAAAAATCCATGTGACCCCCACACAGGTACCACAGATTCTAGCGCAAAGTACCTAATTTCCGCCAATATGCTGAAGAGGTATACCTCAATGAGATCAATCACAGCTTGGCAACACCTGACGGCGCCAGCCCAAAGACCTTCAGAGGCCTATCGCTACCGCCATTTCAGCCCGGATGGCAGCAAGCATCGCGCGGGCCTTGGCTCGGGCGGCAGCAAGATCTGCGCTGTCAACGGCGGGCCGCCTGGTCTCGAGATAGCACTTGAGTTTCGGCTCGGTTCCGGATGGTCGGACCACCACTTTGATCGCTTCGCCGGTGATCAACACGGCATCGGTCGGCGGCAGTTCGGCAGTGCCTTGAGCAAGATCGATTATCGATGTTGGCTGGCCGGCAAGCATCCTTGGTGGTGTCGCCCGAAGTCGAGCCATCGCCGCGGGGATGATCTTGGCATCTTGTACTCGTAGCGACAATTGATCGGTCTCATAGATTCCATAGCGGCGAGCTATCTCGTCCAATCGATCAGGAATACTGCGACCCTGTCCCTTGAGGGCGGAAGCCAGCGTCAATAGCCGTGCCAGTGCAGATATCCCATCCTTGTCAGGTACGGCTTGGGGGTCGACGCAATATCCGATGGCCTCCTCGTAGCCATATGCGAGGCCGCGTACTCGTCCAATCCATTTGAACCCGGTCAGCGTGTAGACGAATGGTTGCCCGTAGGCCTCAGCGATAGCTGACAGTTGTGAGCTCGAGACGATCGAGCAGGCATACGTACCACAGACGCCGCGTCGCAGTGCGTCCTCACCGAGCAGCACTCCAAGCTCATCACCGCGCAACATCCGCCATTGCCCATCGACAACGACCGCCGCTGCCAAACGGTCCGCGTCGGGATCATTGGCGATCACCAGATCAGCGTCGATCTTCCGCGCCTGTGCAATAGCCAAATCGATAACGCCGGGCTCCTCAGGGTTGGGGAACGCGACGGTCGGAAAACTTGGATCCGGCTCGGCCTGCTCCGCTACGACCTGCGCTGGCGGAAACCTGCAGGCTCCAGCGACCTGCTTGACGAGCGCCCCACCCACTCCGTGAAGGGGCGTGTAAACCCATCGCAGCTGACGGGGCGTATCTGCCGGCACTGAGGATGCGATGCGATCGACGTAGGCGTCAACCAGCTCCGCACTCAAGACGCCATAGGACCGGGAGTGAGGGAGGTCGTCAAGGCTGTGCTTGGCAACCTCGGCAATCCTTGCTGAGATCTCGGCATCCGCGGGCGGCACGATCTGAGAGCCGTCGCCCAGATACACCTTGTAGCCATTGTCCTGGGGCGGATTGTGTGATGCCGTGACCACGACGCCCGCTACGCAGTCGAAGTGTCGGATGCCAAAGGCCACCACCGGCGTCGGCAATGGTCTCGGCGTGATCATCGCCTGAAAGCCGGCACCCGCCATGATCTCGGCGGTATCCCGGGCGAAGACGTCAGAGTTGCGCCGGGCGTCGAAGCCTATGATCACCTTGCCACCGGCGAAACCATGATCAAGAAGGTACGTCGCAAACGCGGCGGCTGCCTGGCCAACCACGACTCGATTCATGCGATTGGGCCCGGGACCAAGTGCACCACGAAGCCCCGCGGTTCCGAACTGCAGCCGCCCAGAGAATGCGTCGACAAGCTCCCCGATGGCACCTGCCTCGCCCGCATCCGCCGCTGTCAGGAGATCGTCAACCTGCCGTCGGGTCTGTGGATCGGGATCTTGCTCGGTCCAGCTCGCGATGGCGTGCGCGAGCTCGCCGGAGAGGGCCGGCGCGCTTGAGGTCACAATGCCCCCGCGATACCTGCGAGGAGATGACGCAGCCGCGGTGCGGCTTCTCGGCCCGCCTCAAGCACCTCCTCATGGCTAAGGGGTAGTGGTGATATGCCCGCTGCGAGGTTGGTGACGAGCGAAATCCCGAGTACCTCCGCGCCCAGTTCGCGGGCCGCGATGGTCTCGAGTGTGGTTGACATGCCTACCAAATCGCCGCCGAGCACACCGGCCATCCGCACTTCGGCGGGAGTCTCGAACTGCGGTCCCCGGAATTGCACGTAAACGCCCTCCGGCAGGTCTGGATCGACCGATCGAGCAAGATCACGAAGCCTCTTCGAGTAGGGGTAGGACATGTCAATGAACCGTGCACCCATAAGGGGAGATGTGCCTGTCAGGTTGACGTAGTCGCGGATCAGTACGGCCGAGCCGGGCGACCATTCAGGGTTGAGTCCGCCGCATCCGTTGGTGAGGACGATGATTGTGGCGCCAGCAGCGACCGCCGAGCGAACGCCGTGCACAACCTGATCTACCCCATAGCCTTCGTAGAGATGTGTCCGTCCCGTCAAGATCGCCGCGATCTTGCTCGTGGCGGTGGAGACGATACGGAGCATGCCACCGTGTCCAATGACGGTCGGCGGCGCGAAGCCGGGCAGTTCGGTCAGTTCGCAGCTGCCCATGGGTCGACCAAGATCATCCGCAGCGGCGGACCATCCTGATCCAAGGACGAAGGCGATGTCGAGCTGTGAGATACCGAAGCGTTCCACGATGGCTGCGCCAGCGACCTTGGCAACGGCGTACGGATCAGATGTCAACCCATCGGCATGCATGATCCGCACTCTAATGTCCAGCCAAGCTCCGTTGACGGAACCTACGTTCACCTAGCTTGCTAACGGTCTGCACAGGTTGCAACCTATGCAGACCGCATGCAACCTACGGGAACGTAGGTTTCGGAACGGGATGAGAGTGATGCGCGAGCGGGCTACCGACTCGAGCTACCAGCCGCTGACACAGGGCCGAGACCGCAGCTCGGCCACATAATCATTCGGTGCCCCGGCAGCCTCCGCGGCATCGGCAAGAATGCCAATCGTTCGAGCAGTCGGGATGCCGCCCTCAAAGTCGTTAAGTACATAGACCCAGGCGGCCAGCTCGCCGTCGAGTGTCGCCACGCGCAGCCGCACTTTCCGATACAGACCAGTCTTTGCACTTTCCCACTGATCAAGAGCGTCTTCGTCACTGGTCGTCACGTCGTAGATCGCAACGAAGACTTGGGCGTCGGGTTCCTCGACAAGCGTGGGCAGTGCACCATCCCAGCCCTCACCACCGAAGGTGATACGCCATCCCACAGCCCACCCCGTGCCACGCTGCGGCGAATGCGGACAGCGCTCCGCCATCTGGCTGGGATCAAGATTGCTTCCGTACGCCGCGTACAGCACAGGAGCGAGGCTATCTGGTCCGGGCCTTCCCAGCGAGATGGAAGAATGCCGAAATGACCCGGGTGGTGATTATCGGCGGCGGTCCCGGCGGTTACGAGGCAGCGCTAGTCGGTAGCCAACTGGGTGGCGAGGTCACGTTGATCGAGAACGATGGGCTTGGCGGCTCTGCGGTTCTCACCGATTGCGTTCCGTCGAAAACGTTGATCGCAACAGCGGAGGTCATGACTGACCTGCGCGGCTCGGCCGACTTAGGCCTCCGATTCGGTCCTCAAGATCAACCAGATATCATCGCCGGCGTAGATGTCGACCTGGCCGCTGTCAACCAGCGAGTACTTGATCTTGCGGAAAGGCAATCCTGCGATATCGCCGAAAGAGTGCAACGGGAGAACGTGAACCTGGTCATCGGTCACGGTCGCCTGGATGGTCCCGATCATGTGACTGCTACGACTGCGGTTGGTGAACAATCCTTTCCCGCCGACGTGATCTTGATCGCGACCGGCGCACGGCCTCGGGCACTGCCTGAGGCCAAGCCCGATGGCGAGCGGATCCTGACCTGGACCCAGCTCTACGAATTGAGCGAGTTGCCCGAGCGGCTGATTGTGGTCGGCTCGGGCGTTACGGGTGCTGAGTTTGCCAGCGCGTACGACGCTCTTGGGTGCGATGTCGTATTGATCTCTTCGCGTGACCGGGTACTCCCTGGTGAGGACGCCGATGCCGCCAGAGTGCTTGAGGATGTCTTTACCAGGCGGGGCATGACGGTGCTGTCACGCTCACGAGCCCAGTCCGTCCAGCGCGACGGCGACCAGGTCGCAGTGACGCTAACTGATGGGCGTACCGTGACCGGTTCTCATTGCCTGTTGGCGGTCGGGTCGATGCCCAATACGGCAGACATCGGTCTCGAGGAGGCAGGCATCAAGCTCGATCAGCGAGGCTTCATCGAAGTCGATCGGGTCTCGCGTACCTCGGCGCGGGGCGTCTACGCCGCAGGCGACTGTACCGGTGTGCTCCTGCTCGCCTCGGTTGCCGCGATGCAGGGCCGGATCGCGATGTGGCACACGCTTGGCGAGCATGTCTCTCCGCTTGATCTCAAGACGGTCTCATCGACTGTGTTTACAGCACCGGAGATCGCGACAGTCGGGGTGTCTCAGACGCAGGTCGATTCGGGTGAAATGCCGGCAAGGATCATGACTCTGCCGCTGGCTGGGAATGCTCGGGCCAAAATGCAAGGCAGCCGTGATGGCTTCGTGAAGCTCATCTGCCGAAAAGTCACAGGCATCGTGATCGGTGGGGTAGTAGTGGCTCCGCGGGCCAGCGAGTTGATCTTCCCAGTGGCGATTGCCGTCGCACAACGGCTTACTGTTGATCAAGTGTCGGAGTCGTTCACCGTCTATCCGTCAATTACAGGCTCGATCGCCGAGGCAGCGCGCCGGCTCCATGGTTCAGGCATGATCAGCTAAGTCAACATTGCTGGATCCGCTATATCACCTTTGCCCAGGGGCTGTGCCTCCAGAATTCTGGCGCGGTATCAGCGAGGTACCTTACTTTGCGTGAGCGTCGCCTCTCCGGCAGCCGTTGGCGCCGCAGATCTGCTTCGCGGCCGCACCTGGGTCGCGCTCACCGGTGCGGGCATGTCGACCGACTCCGGGATTCCGGACTACCGCGGGCCAACCTCGGTTCGAGCCACCCCAATGCAGTACAGCGAGTTTGTTGGATCAAGTGAGGCGCAGCGCCGTTATTGGGCCCGGTCCTATCTCGGTTGGCGTCGCATCGGCCGCGCGCAACCGAATGCCGGACATCGCGCCCTCGCCGATCTGGAAACGGCTGGACTCACCGGAGTGATCACCCAAAACGTCGACGGTCTGCATTCTGCAGCGGGTAGCAGGCGCGTGATCAACTTGCATGGTGACATCGCGACCGTGGTGTGTCTGGTGTGCGATCACCGTTCTCCGCGGAGCGAACTGCAACGTCGTCTGGCGGATACGAATCCTGAGGCTCATCAGCCGCAGCGCTTGGAGCATGCCGAACTGCGCCCGGACGGCGATGCAGTGGCCCAGGACTGGCAGCGATTCCGGTTGGTCGGTTGTGAATGCTGCGGGGGACCGCTCAAGCCTGATGTCGTGTTCTTCGGCGAGTCGGTGCCGAAGCCTCGGGTCGAGGCTGCGTACAGGCTCGTGGAATGCGCTGACGTCTTGGTGGTCCTGGGTTCGTCGCTGACCGTGATGTCTGGCTTGCGTTTCGTGCGGCACCAAGCGAGGCGGGCACAGCCAGTGATCATCATCAATCGGGGTCCGACACGAGGCGACGAGCTCGCGTTTCTCAAGATCGACAACGGCTGCTCGGAGACCTTGGCCGAGCTTCGAGAGGCGCTGCTCGAATAGCCGGTTGGTGAGGGCTTCGAGAGGGTCAGTCCGGACCCCGTCGCCTAGTCGAACATGTCTCCAAACATGTCGCCGATGCCGCTCCCGATGTCGCTTGCACCCTCGCCGATGCCGCCCATGAGATCTCCGACGCCGTCACCGACTCCGGAGAACATGTTGCCCATGCCACCGAAAAGCAGGCCGCCAATCAGCATGCCGGAGAGCATGTCGCTACCAGACCAGCGGCTGTAGTAGCCCTGAGCCCACGGCGCGTACGCGGGTCCACCCTCCCAGTAAGGGACGCGCTGCGGGCCCACCTGCACGGTACGGATGTAGGGGTCCGCTCCGGCAAGTACCCGCTCTGCGTCAGCGGGGCAGGCCGGGACAGATCGTGGCACACCGCCGGGCGGTGCCCAGGTGACGTCTTGTGAGGATGGGCCGTGCGCGGGGTTGAAGAAGCAGGGCGGACGCTTGGCGGGCAATGGCTGACCGGCGATCCGGGCCTTGACGCACGCGACGGCGTAGCGGCCATCTTCCAAGATCTCGGTAACGTGTCGGATTTCCTCGGGCCTGGTAACCGCATCCAAGGACATCTTCGCGTCGTCGTAGGCGTCGAGGGCGCGCTGGTAATCCTGCTGCATCGCCTCGTCGAGCGCATGACCGGCAACATCAGAGTCCAGCCGTTGCAGTTCCTCACCGAACTTGGTGACATCCTCATCGGCTGCACGCTTGGACGTGGAGAGTTGGGTCTCCAGTGCTGCCTGCTCCGCCGCCTGCCGCTGCTGCACGGCATGCCGCCGGTAGAGCGCCGCCCCACCAACGACCAGTGCCACGACAACCAGTAGAACGAGGAGTTCCATGGCTCAAAGTGTGCCTGCGCGTGCTGTGGTTTCCCCTTGTGAGACTGTCTTCTTACCGACCTTTTAGACCCAAACAGAACTCTTTGGCCCAAGCAGACAACCGGTTGTCCGATAAACGCAAAGTGATCTAGTCAGCTATCTCGCACAGTGTCGAGCCGCTGGTTACCGTTGCTCCGACCTGGGCTTTGAGGTTCGTCACAATGCCGCTGCGATGAGCTGTGAGCGGCTGCTCCATCTTCATCGCCTCGAGAACGACGACAAGGTCGCCGGCTTTGACCTGGTCGCCCTCGGCTACCGCGACCTTCACGATCGTGCCCTGCATGGGCGAGGTCAACGCGTTGCCTGACAAAGTCTTGGTCGCGCCACCACCTTGACGCCTTGGCGGCTTCTTGGGTCGGGTTCCAATACCGGATCCATTCGCAGCACCCAGGCCTGCCGGCACCATGACTTCCAGCCGCTTGCCGTTGACCTCGACGACAACCTTCGAGCGCTCGACCGGTTCCGGGGGTTCACCGGGCTCGCCAGCGTACGGCGGTATCTCGCCACTGAACTCGGTCTCAATCCATCGGGTGTGTACGCCGAAACGCCCGTCCTCAGCCGTGTAGGCCGGGTCGTCGAGAACAGCCCGGTGGAAAGGAACGACAGTTGGCATGCCCTCGATGACCAGCTCTTTCAATGCCCGGCGGGAGCGCTCGATTGCCTGCTCGCGGGTGGCCCCGGTGATGATGATCTTGGCGATCAGAGAGTCGAAGCTGCCGGGCACGGTCATGCCTGTGAGATAGCCCTCGTCGACTCGGACGCCAGGGCCCGAAGGCGGCCGCCACACGGTGAGCGTTCCGGGTGCAGGCATGAAGTTCCTGCCCGCGTCCTCTGCGTTGATCCGGAATTCGATGGAGTGTCCGCGGATGACGGGATCCTCATAGCCGAGCGATTCACCCTCTGCAATGCGGAACATTTCACGGACAAGATCAAGTCCTGTGACCTCCTCCGAGACCGGGTGCTCGACCTGAAGTCGGGTATTCACCTCGAGGAAGGAGATCGTTCCGTCCTGTCCGACGAGGAACTCGCAGGTACCAGCTCCGGCATAGCCGGCTTCGGCGAGGATCGCTTTGGACGAGGAATAGAGACGCTCCAACTGATCAGCCGAGAGGAACGGCGCGGGCGCCTCCTCGACAAGTTTCTGATGCCGGCGCTGTAACGAGCAGTCTCGGGTAGAAACCACTACGACATTTCCGTGGGTGTCGGCCAGGCATTGGGTTTCGACGTGTCGCGGTTTGTCCAGATATCGCTCGACGAAGCATTCACCGCGGCCGAACGCGGCGATCGCCTCCCGTGTCGCGGAGTCGAAAAGCTCTGCGATCTCGCTCATCTCTCGCGCCACCTTGAGGCCGCGACCTCCGCCACCGAATGCGGCCTTGATCGCAATCGGCAGTCCGTACTCTTTGGCGAAGGCAACGACAGCGTCAGCGTCCTCGACCGGGTCCGGCGTACCGGGAACGAGTGGAGCGCCGACCTTCTCCGCGATGTGGCGGGCTCGCACCTTGTCGCCCAAAGCCTCGATGGCATCTGGCGGTGGCCCGATCCAGATCAGGCCGGCGTCGAGCACTGCCTCGGCAAAGGACGCATTCTCCGCAAGAAAGCCGTAGCCGGGATGAATCGCGTCGGCCCCGCTGCGCGCCGCGATGTCGAGAATCTTTGGGATGTCGAGGTAGGTCTCCGCTGGAGTGGTGCCGCTCAGTGCGTACGCCTCATCGGCAAGCGAGACGAACAGGGAGTCGGAATCCTGGTCGGCGTAGATCGCCACACTGGCCAATCCGGCGTCGGCCGCAGCGCGGATTACGCGAACCGCAATCTCGCCGCGGTTCGCGACAAGCACCTTGCTGATTCCCACGCATCCTCCCCGTTGAAAAGCTGCCCCAACGGCCAACTCTATGCCGCGCGCGCTCTATGCCGCGCGCGCGAGCTGTCGCCGCCAGCACAGAAAGCGGTCGGGTCATTAGCTCGAACGTGGAAGCCGGGAGTCTTCAGCACGGTGAACCGCGCGCCATGCGGGAGAGTGAGTAGTCCGTTTGCACCTCCGCCGCGTTTTGCGCGGCGCGGGGTCGGAGAGGGAGCTTTGACGTGGGCTGCGAGCGTCGGCAATCGCGCGGCCGCCGTGGTGAGGAGGAGCGAACGGAGGCGTAGTTTCCTCCGCGAGTGACGACGAACTAGGCGGATTCAAAGCGCGCGATGCGCGAGCAGCCAACCTTAGACAAATGGGTGTGGGCCCCTCCAAGTATGAGTTGCAGGGGCCCACTGGTAGCCAGAGTTAAGCGACGTCTCCAGCTGACCGGGCGATCCGACGGATCCCAGCCGCCCGTCACCGGCGGCTGCGGTGAGTTGCCTCACCGTAACGAATCCTCGGTTCTGTCCCAATCCCGCCCTCCCTTGCGGAAGTGCGTAAGAGATTTCTACAGCCTTGCGAGGTGGCCCGCAACCGAATCCAGAAAAGAAAATCAAACAATTTTCTTGTCCACGGGACTGTCCACAAGATTCCGCACTTCGTACACCGAAGTGATCAATTTCTCCACAGTCGAAGCACCTCTCCTGTGGACATGACACATGTCTAGCGAAGTCGTCGCCGTCCGATGTAGTCGCACTAGGCTTCTTCTCGTGCAACCCCCTACGGACGCAGTGCACCCTGAACCAGACACCAAGGATTGGACGTGGGTTCTGACCCGGCGGTGCGACCAGTGCGGGTTGTCAGTCGGTGAGATCAAACCCGAAGAGTTCGCCGAGCGAGCGTTTGTCGCGGCTGAAGAATGGGTGCAGATTCTGCGCTCGAGTCCCGCGGTTACGGCACGTCCGCAGCCCGATGTCTGGTCGCCGCTCGAATATGGTGCCCACGTACGCGACGTCCACCGGCTCTTCGATGGCCGCCTCGTGCAGATGCTCACCAGCGACACGCCGACCTTCGTCAACTGGGACCAGGACGAGACTGCCCTGGAGCAGCGGTACGGCGAGCAGGACCCAGAGGTCGTCGCTGACGAGCTCGAGTCGGCGGCGCAGCGTTTTGTAGATCGACTCCACGCACTCCTACCCGACCAGTACAACCGCCGAGGTATCAGGTCTGACGGCGCCGAGTTCACGGTCGTGACCTTCGTCCAGTACTTCTTGCACGATGTGATCCACCATCTCTGGGACGTCACTGGTCAACAGGACGCCACCGCATCACTCGCCCTGGAGTAGCACATCGCCGCATGGCCTTCGAAGGCTCAGGACACCATAAAGTCCCCGGCGGCAGGCCTGATAGTCAGCCAGAATCGCTGAGGCGCTCCAGATCGGCTCGGCAGCGCTCTTCAAGATCATCGAGCTCAGCCAGCGCCTCATTCAGGTCTCGACGTTTCGCGAGCAGGGCCTCCCGACGCTTGCCGATATCACCAATCAGAAATGTCAGCTGGCCGCGCTCTCCCGGAGTCTCGTCGTACATGTTGATCACATGCGCAATCTCGTCAAGGGCGAAGCCGAGCCGTTTGCCACGCAGGATGAGCTGCAGCCGCACCCGGTCCCGGGCATGAAAAACCCGAGTAGTGCCCTGTCGTTCCGGAGCGAGGAGGCCGCGGTCCTCGTAGAACCGGATGGTTCGCAGCGTTGTGTCGAACTCCCCGGCGAGTTCTCCGATGCTCCAGGTTCGATCGCTCATCATGCATTCCCTTGGACCGAAGTCTAGGCATGACGTTTACGTAAACGTCAACTATGCTGACAAGGTCAGTGCCGACGGAAAGAGCCTTATGACAAGCCCGTTCGCGCTTGGCGAGGAGCACAACGACTTCCGGGCCGCGGTTGCCGACTTCGCTGCACGCGATCTCGCACCTCATGTCGAGCGCTGGAACGCCGCCCATGAGGCGCCGCTCGAAGCGATCAAGCTGATGGCCGATCTCGACCTCTTTGGGCTCGGAGGACCCGAGGAGTACGGCGGTGCCGGTGACTTCACGAGTTTGTGCATCGCGATCGAGGAGATCGGCAAGGTCGACCAATCACTCGGGATCACGCTCGAGGCTGCCGTGGGGCTGGGCATTAACCCCATCGCACACTTCGGCACAGCAGAGCAGAAGGCGCGCTGGTTGCCGGACCTGTGCGCGGGGCGTGCGCTGGCAGCCTTTGGACTTACCGAGCCAGAAGCCGGATCCGACGCCGGCGCAACTCGAACGCGTGCTGTGCTTCGTGATCGTGAATGGGTGATCAACGGCAGTAAGCAGTTCATCACCAATTCCGGTACCGACATCACGTCGCTGTGCACCGTCACGGCACGGACCGGTACCCGCGACAACGGCAAGCCTGAGATCTCGGCGATCATCGTGCCCGTTGGCACACCCGGCTTCGAAGTTGGACCGAGCTATGCCAAGCTCGGCTGGCATGCCTCGGACACCCACCCACTGACTTTCACCGACGTACGGGTGCCGGAAGATCATCTTCTGGGTGAGCGTGGCTACGGATATCAGCAGTTCCTTTCGATCTTGGACGACGGACGAGTTGCGATCGCCGCCCTGGCATTGGGATGTATCCGGGCCTGCCTGGAGCTGGCCACGCAATACGCGATGCAGCGCACCGCATTTGGTGTGCCGATTGGCAGGAAGCAGGGGGTGGGATTCCAGATTGCCGATCTTGATGTGATGGCCGCCGCGGCTCATCAGCTGGTGTACTCCGCTGCCGCGATGCGTGATCATGGAGGCCGTGCCGAGGAATTCAAACGCGCCGCCGCGATTGCAAAGCTCTATGCCACAGAGTCGGCGGTCAGCGCAGCACGGATCGCTACCCAGGTGTTCGGCGGCTACGGATTCATGGAGGAGTATCCGGTGGCCCGTTTCTATCGCGATGCCAAGGTGCTGGAGATCGGGGAGGGTACGTCGGAGGTGCAGCGGCTCCTGATCGCCCGTCGGCTCGGGCTCCCGGTGGAATAGTCGATCATGGACCGAATCAAGGCCGCTCGGCATCGTGCCCTTTCACCGACGGACAAGGCGGCTGCCAAGCTCGCAAGCGCCAACAAGCTTTTCGTACGAGATCGGATCGACCTGCTGTTCGACGACTGCACCTTTATCGAAGACAGCCAGCTTGCCAATGCCATGGCCGATGATCTGCCCGCCGACGGAGTCGTCACTGGGCGGGGCCTGGTCCAGGGACGACCGGCCCTCATAGTGGCCAATGACCCGAGCGTCAAGGCTGGCTCCTGGGGCGCCCGGACCGTGGAAAAGATCATCCGTATGACAGAAGTAGCGCTGCGTGACGAGCTTCCGATCTTCTGGTTCATCGACTCTGCCGGTGCGCGGATCACTGATCAGGTTGACCTCTTCCCGGGCCGCAGAGGTGCGGGTCGGATCTTTCATAATCAGGTCGCACTGTCGGGCAAGGTTCCCCAGATCTGCTGTCTATTTGGGCCAAGTGCAGCCGGTGGGGCGTATATACCCTCCTTCTGTGACGTGGTGATCATGGTCGAGGGCAACGCCTCGATGTACCTCGGTTCGCCGCGGATGGCAGAGATGGTGGTCGGGGAGACGGTGACGTTGGAGGAGATGGGTGGCGCGCGGATGCACGCAACGATCTCCGGTTGCGGAGATCAATTGGCCACCGATGACGCGGACGCGATCGAGCAGGCGAAGCAGTACTTCTCTTACCTGCCGCAGAATTGGCGAAGTCCGGTACCGAGCTATGACTCGGTGGAGCCAGCACGCTACTTCACCGATGATCTTGTGCCATCGCAGGAGTCAGTGGGATATGACATTCGAACGGTCGTCGAGTCGATCATGGACGCTGGCTCCTTTTTCGAGGTCAAGCCGCTGTTCGCTCCCGAGCTAGTGACCGGATTTGCCCTCCTTGATGGTGAGGTGATTGGCATAGTTGCCAACCAGCCGGCCGTCAAAGGCGGCGTGCTGTTCGTCGATTCGGCCGACAAGGGTGCTCGGTTCATCTGGCAGTGCGATGCATTCAGCATCCCGCTGCTCTACCTGGCCGACGTCCCCGGATTCATGATCGGCAGTGCTGTGGAGCGACAGGGCATCATCCGGCATGGTGCGAAGATGATCACTGCCGTCGCGGAGGCCACCGTACCGACTGTTTCCTTGATCATTCGTAAGGCCTACGGAGCTGGGCTGTACGCGATGGGTGGGCCGGGATTCAGTCCCGACGCATGCCTTGCGTTGCCAACCGCCAAGATCGCGGTCATGGGTCCCGAGGCGGCGGTCAATGCGGTCTACGCCAACAAGATCGCCGAGATCAGCGACGAGGCGGAGCGAGCGGCCTACGTCGAGCGGCTCCGCAAGGAGTATGAGATCGACATCGACATCTTGCGGCTCGCCAGCGAGCTGGTCATTGATGCCATCGTGCAGCCCCGGGAAGTACGCCGCGAATTGATTGCCCGGTTTGCCGCGGCTGCTACCAAGGACCGGCACTTCTCCACCCGGCGGCACGGCGTACCACCCGTCTAATTCACAACCGCTTGCGCAACATCTTCCCAAAGGGAATTTGAAACCGTAGATTCGGTTCCTAACCTGAACGATTTGGGTAACACCAACACAACTCTGGTGAGCACAGTTGAGTCCGTCGGCAGCGTTGCACATGTGACGGAGGGGTAGCTGGCTGCGTCGTCGGCCTGGCGGATACGGAGAGGAGGGTCGGCTTCTTTTGGGCCGGGCTCTCCAACCGAAGGAGATGGGTTCGGATGACCTCAAAAAAGCTGCCGCTGATCGACAAAGACATGATCCTGCCGTTCTGGTTGCTGACCAGCTGCTTCATCGTGTGGGGACTTGCCCAGGACCTAACCGCGCCACTGGTGACCGCCTTCAAGGGCATATTCACCATGAGCACCTTCGAGGCGTCGCTGGTGCAGTTTGCCTATTTCGGCGCCTACTTCTGCCTGGCCCTGCCGACCGCGTTCCTCAACGAGCGGTACGGCTACAAGGTCGGCGTGTTAACCGGTTTGGGCCTGGCGGCGATCGGGGCGTTCGGGTTCTACCCGGCAGCGAAGTCGCTGACCTTCGGCTTCTTCCTGATTGCTCTGTTCATCCTGGCCGCCGGGCTCTCGGTTCTGGAGACCTCGGCCAACCCGTTCGCGATCGCGATGGGTCCGGAGGCCACGGCGACCAGGCGGCTCAACCTGGCGCAGTCGTTCAACCCGCTCGGAACCAATCTCGGTGTCTTGCTGGCCGCGGTCCTGGTGTTGCCGAAGATGAACCCGGCGACCCCTGAACAGCGCGCCACGATGCCGCACGACCAGCTGGTAAGGATCCAGACCGGTGAGCTCAATGCGATCATGAACCCATACCTGGGCTTGGCGGTCGCGCTGGTGATCATCTGGATTGGCCTATTCATCAAGAAGGTTCCCAGAACCCACGAAGAGGTCGCCCCTGACAGCCACCACATGCACTTCGGCAACACCGTCCGCCGGCTGCACCACAACCACCACTGGCGCTACGGGGTTCTCGCCCAGTTCTTCAACGTCGGAGCGCAGGTCTGCACCTGGACCTACATCGTGCTTTACGTCAAAGATGTGGTACCTGGTGGCACCGCGGTCAAGGGTGCCTATTTCCTGCAGGTCAGCCTGATCGTCTTCTTCATCTCCCGGTTTGTGATGACCTGGCTGATGGGCTATGTCCGGGCCACGAAGCTACTGGCGATCATGGCAAGCATCGCCATCCTGCTCTGTCTCTATGCCGCGTTCTTCCCTGGCCTGTCCGGGGCGATAGCGCTGGTCGCTGTGTCGGCCTGCCTGTCGCTGATGTTCCCCACCATCTACGGGGTGGCGCTGCACGGTCTAGGGGTGGACACGAAATTCGCCGCCGCCGGCCTGGTGATGGCGATCGTGGGTGGCGCCATCATGCCGCCGATCCAGGGCCTGCTGAGCGACAAATGGGGCACCGCGCCGGCCTTCATCGTGGCCGCGGTTTGCTACGCAGGCGTATTGGCCTATGCCATCTATGACCTCAGGTCGCACGACCGGTTCGCCGACATTCCCGAGGAAGAGCCGAAGATCTCGATGGCTGGCCACTGATACGGGAAGACGACGCCGAATTCCACCCAGCCCGGCATCCTGGAGCCGCACCCGCGCACGATTTTCACGCGCTCCTGGCACTCGCCCGAACGCCTATGGTTGCGACCGCCTTCTGGAAAGCGAAAAAACTTGAGCCGTGGCCGGGAGAGCGAGGCCGTTACCATCATGTACGAGGAATCCGAAGGAATTTAGGCTTTCTCGGCGATCAGATCGTCCACTTCGGCCGAGGTCGGTGGCTGCGGGCCACGTCGGGAGCAAACGATCGAGGCGGCGGCCGCGCCTCGTTCCAGAGAGCCTTCAATTCCGAGCTGGAGCTTCACATAGCCATCGAGGAAGCCAGCCATGAAGGTATCGCCGGCACCAACCGTATCGACCACTTTGGTGGGGAAGCCCGGCACGCGGGTGATGTTGCCGCCCGGCTCCACCGCCACTCCACCACCTGGCCCAAGTGTGATCACCCCAAGGCCGAGCCCGTACTGTTCGACCCAACGGCCAACCAGCTCAACTGGATCGCCGTCACTCTCGGCGGCGCCGCTGCCGGCCGCCTTGGCGAGGAATTTGATGTCCTCATCGCTTGCCTTCGCAATCCCCTGACGTCGACCGACCGCACGGAGCCAGGGCTGCACCTTGCTCCAGTACGCGTCAGGATCGGTGATCACGGTTGGCCGTACGTTGATGTCGTAGGAGACCCCTGCCTGAACGTCACGCATCCAGTCGAGCAGTACCTCCGCGCCCGGGCTCACGATGCAGGACAACGACGCTATATGCAGCCAGTCGTCGCCGTTCAGCTCCGGCAGGTCATCAACCTGCCAGCCGAAGTTCGCCGTGTCGTTGAAGTGGAAGGTATAACTCGCCACACCGTGTTTATCCAGACTCACGACCGCAATCGAGGTCGCTTGTGAGGATTCGGTGGCAAGGTCGAGCTTGACGTTTGCTTCGAGGATGTGCTGACGTAGCTGACGGCCGAAGGCGTCTTTGGAGATCCGACCTAGGAAGTGGGTGTCGCACCCAAGCTTGCCCAGGGCCACCGCAGAATTCATCGGGCCGCCGGCGGACAACGCCAGCCATGTCGAGCTAAAGGAATCACTGGCCGTACCCGATTGGACTAGATCAATTAGCGTCTCCCCGCACACCACGAAGCGACTCATGCCCACAATCTAGTGGTTGTCGCATTCCGGTGGTGAGCCGCTAGTCGGCGAATAACGCCGAGCTCAGCCCGCAACTCAGCATGCACGTCACCCCCCATCCGATGCCAGAGTGACGGAGGAAGCGAGCGGGAAAGTGCCAATTCGCTGATGTCGGCGCCGGCGCCGACCCAGGCCGGTTATACCCCGGCAGACATCGAGGCCCG
>Ga0207428_10000101_pt1 | contig 119195 bp, 104 predicted proteins | sample RhiMethybrSRZTD1_FD_187600 | JGI IMG/M metagenome (GOLD analysis project Ga0207428, IMG submission 187600) | Populus rhizosphere microbial communities from Tennessee, USA - Rhizosphere MetaG P. TD hybrid SRZTD1 (SPAdes) (version 3) | ecosystem: Host-associated > Plants > Roots > Rhizosphere >... | reverse complement strand
TGCGCTCCAGGGGGCGTTCGGCATACATCTATATGTGGACACGTAGAGGTCGATTTTCTCTGTGGCGGCTACCAAGACCCCGCACCACAGGCTGACACGCACCGCTTATAGGTACTACCGATTGTCGTTCCGCGGTTTCCGCGGAAGCACGCGCAGCAGATTCTGATCTAACCTGCGGTGTACGCGTCCAGGCAGTTAGGTGACTCGGTTGGTCTTTGCGTTCGATGCGCTTCACCAGCGCCAGCTTGACGTGTGTCTATCGGGTCGAAAACCGTCGAAAAACTGTTTCGCAGCAGAGACGCAGAGACACAGAGGGGGACGGAGAAGTCTTTCTGAAAAACCCTCCGTCCCACTCTGTGCCTCTGCGTCTCTGTGGTGATCCCTCGTCGTCCCCCACGAGTGTGACCCTGAACCATAGCGCTACTTTCCAGGCACCCATTCTCTGAGCGCGTCAAGAAATTTCTGCCTGTGCTCGGAAGATCGGAAGCCTCGGCTTCGGGCCAGCACTCGTCCCGCTTTGAATACCGCCATGATCCCTTCCGGAGTATCTTCAATACTGCTCGCCTCAGACCACAGAAAGGTTTGCTCGACACCCCATTGGCTGGCCCAGAGGCCTCCGGGCCGGATCTCCATGGAGCAGTGATAGGGGCCCGGTCCAAATCGCTCAGCCAAGATCTTTCGCGTTCGCGTCTTCACCAGATGGTCGTAGTACCAGCTGTACGGAACCATGAGCACGAGTCCCAATGCAGTTGCGGCGCCGACGACCCACACAGCGCTGGTTACACTCCGAGACCGATCGTTCAGCAGCAGTCCAGCGGCTACAGCCAACGCCAAAGCGGCGGCAAATTGCCACTGCGCCCGCTTGCGCCATGACACGCCTTCCCGCGTGCGACTGAGCTGATACCGGTGAAGCTCGACTGCTTCGTCGAGATTGAAGTCGAACTCCGTCCTCAAATCGTCGCTCATGCCTTCCGCCTGACGCGAACCTAGTACGTTGCGTTCCGAGCGATCCTTCTCGAAAGGAATCGCGCCGGCGCGATGTACTTCACGCGGTACTTGCGGATCGGGATCAGCGGAATGAAGAGCACACAGAAAAACAAACGCTGGACCACCGATTGGCAGATGGGGCAGCGGTCGCCCGATCCATAAAGGCGAGTGCCGATGCCGTTGAGAGTGAACGTGCCGCCGCCAGGAACATCCGTACTGGCTCGAACGCAGTTATCGCAGAACCCCGGATGGACGAAATTGTCGTGGCACTCACGGGAGCAGAACGTGCCGTATTCGTCGGTGCGGCCCTTGACCACTCGCGAGCCGCAGTTGCCACATTTTTCGAACATCGAACCTCCGTGCGTGCTCGTGAGTTTCACACTCCAACTGCCTAATGTCTAGGGCTCTAGAGGGGTGAAACTGACCGAAGTTATTGGCACCCAAGCCGACTCGGAGTTAGGCCGCCTTTGCGTTCTAGCTCAGTCGGAGAGGAATTTCCGATCCTCGAATACGAACGGTGCCGGGTGGATACTTATTCGTCTCAAGCAGGTCCTCAAGCACACGTTTAGTCAGCTCTGGCTCCGGCCCAGGCGCATGGGTGATTGTAGCGATAGGTAGCAAGTCGCGACCCTTTATTTTGCGCCTAAGATCTATCGTGAGATGCGGAACAATCATTTCGCGGCCATGCCGAAAACTAAGGAACGGTCTTGGTTGATCGCCGATGGTAGTTACTACGGCGCGCCATTCCCGCTCTTCCGCGAATACGGGGTGCTTGAGGAGCGGCAACAGAAGCGATATGGCCATTGCAAGATGAATCACGACGTATCTCTCCGGGTTGGCGTTTGGAACTGCACGTGGAATGAACTCGCTAAGCGCCGCATCGATCACGGCGTTTACGAGCGCTACCTGACGATCGCTACGGTATTCTATTCGCCAGAGCTGCACCGATAGGTTTACGTCTAGTGCGACCGTCGTATTGCGGAGGTGTTTCGACTTAAAACCGATCGCATAGCCTGTGCCTGGCATACCATATGCGCGCCACTGACCAAGTCTGTCACCGTCGCGACAGAATGATGCGATAAAGAAGCGATATACATAGCGGGTCATCTGTGGCATCAGCATTAGACGCGCTGTTTTAAGCAAGACTTCCCGGATGTTCTCGTCGGAGGTCGCCGTTGCTCGTGAGTTCAGGACAGCCGCGACGACATCTTTGCCGTAAAGGACCTCGACATGATCATTCAAAAACAGCGCGTCAGAGAAGAACAGCTTTCCGGAATTCATGATGCCAGTTAGTCCGGACGCAGTGGTGTAGTGGTAAAGAATATTGGGTCGGTGTGTGGCCAACGGCTTGAGTGCCTCCACCCAAATCCGACCAAGCGCATTGTATTCGGGGGAGAAGCTTGACGTATGCAACGAGGTCATGTCGCCGGATGTTACCGGATTGCAGGCTTGTCGCGCCCAGCAGATTGGGCGAACACGCCGCACACATCAGCCGTCCTAACGTCCTTTAAGTGCGGGGCGGTTCCGCGTGCCGAAGCCGCAGCGGCGCGACGGTTGCTGCCTAGGAGTTGCGACAACGACTGGCGAACTAAATGTGGCACTGGCGCTGCCCGGAGGGGGAGTGGGCGGTGGCCGAAGCTGGGCCGTGCGAGCTTCACACCAAAGTTAGCGATGTTCACAGACACGAGACTCGGTAACCTGCCGCCTCTTGCCACCCTCCCAAAGCGCCACCAACCCCCGCGCACCCCAAAGCGCGCCGCGCGGAGTTGGGTACCGCCGCCACATCCGCCCACCCTTTCATCACGTTCCGTTGACATGCCAAGACCGAACGGTCGTGTTCTAATGCGTCGCCGTGATGCGCCCCCTTGTCTTTTTGACGCTGGTGTTGTCTCCGCTCGTTTCCGCGCAGGATGTTCCTCCCGCGGTCGAGGTGGTGACGGGTCCGCTGACGATCGAGCGGGCGGTGGGGCTGGCGGTGTCGCGGAATGAGCGGGCGGCGATCGCGGATACGACGGTGGAGGCGGCCGAGGCGCGGGTGCGGCGGGCGCGGACGGCGTTTCTGCCGCGGGTGGATCTCTCGGGGAATCTGGGGACGGATATCGGGAATGGGTCGGAGCGGGATTTGACGGCGAGTGCGCTCCTGACGCAGCCGGTGTTCGATGCGCGGGTGTTTCCGCTCTACCGGCAGCAGCGGTTCGAGCGGGATGCGGCGAAGTTGAGTGCCGAGGACAGTAAGCGGGTGCTGGGGTTCGATGCGGCGGTTTCGTTTCTGACGACGCTGAGTTTCGAGCAGGTGCTCCTGGCGGCGGAGCGGCGGCGCGATTTCGCGCAGACGAATCTGGATGATGTGCGGGCGCGGTTCGAGGCGGGGCTGGTGAGCTCGAATGATGTGACGCGGGCGGAGCTGGAGCTGGCGACGGCGGTACGCGGTTTGGCGGAGTCGCGAGGCGATGTTCAGGCTTCGCGGGTGGATCTCGAGAATCTGCTGAAGGCGGATGTGGAGGAGCTGGCTCCTCCGGTCTCGTTGCTCGATGCGGCGGACGATGCTCCGCCGGCGGGGGAGAGCGCGGTGGCGGAGGCGCAGGCGCGGCGGGGGGACATCGCCGCGCGGCGGGCGCGCGTGGAGGCGTTGCGGGCGTTTGCGGACGAGCCGCGGGCGCGGTTCTTTCCGTCGGTGCTGTTCAATGCGCAGACGCGCAACGTCAACGACGGGCCGGTCACGAACCGGAACAACGAGGGTTTCGTGGGGGTTTCGTTTGCCTGGCCGGTCTTCGACGCGGGGCTCCGCGGCGCGGACCGAGCCGAGCGGACCGCGAACGTGCGCGGCGCGGAGCTGCAGCTGGAGCTGGAGCTGCGCGACGTGGAGCGCCAGATGCGCAGCGCGGCCGTGCAGTTGACGACCGAACAAGCCTCGCTTCGGGAAGCCGCCGCCGCGGTGCGCGCTGCCCGCAAGAACACGGACGAAACGAACATCCTCTATCGGGAAGGTCTGGCCAGCGCTCTCGAGCTCGCCGATGCCACGCAGCGGCTGTTCGAGGCGGAGGTGGCGGAAGTGACGGCGCGGTATCGCATGGCGCTGGCGTATCTCAGCCTGCGCGAAGCGAGCGGCGTGGCCGCGGTGGGAGAATGATGATTCAGAGCGCAGAGCGCAGAGCGCAGAGGGCAGGAATGCAGAGGGCAGAAGGCAGAGGGCAGAGGGCAGAAGTCCGGCGTCGCGGTTTTTCTTCTGCCCTCTGCGCTCTGCGCTCTGCCCTCCCTCTCCTGATCCTGCTCCTTCCCCTTTCATGCTCGAAGGGCGATGCCAAGGAAACGCAGGGTGGCCCTCCGGGCGGACGTAAGAGCATGGAGTTCCCGGTCGAGGTCCGGCCGGTGGAGTCGCGCAACGTCGAATACTCGATCACCGCGGTGGGCTCGCTCGATGCGTTCGAGCGGGTGGCGGTGACGGCGCGGGTGGCCGGTGCGATCGAGCGGGTGAATTTCCGCGAGGGGCAGCTGGTGGGCGCGGGGCAGACGCTGGCGGAGATCGAGCCGGAGCGGTACCGGCTGGCGGTGGATGCGGCTCAGGCGACGATGAACAAGGCGCTGGCGTCGAAGAGTGAAGCCGAGGCCGGGTATGCGCGGCGCCAGGAAGCGAACGCCAAGAATCCGGGACTCATCCGCGGCGAAGAGATCGAGACGTGGCGCACGAAGATGCAGACCGCGGCCGCGGAAGTGACGCAGGCCCAGGCGGCGGTGGCTCAGGCCAAGCTGAATCTGCGCGATGCCTTCGTACGCGCGCCGGTGTCGGGCATCATCCAGACGCGCACGGTGGAGACCGGGCAGTACGTGGCCGTCGGTACCGTTTTGTCGACGTTGCTGCGCCGCGATCCGCTGCTGCTGCGTTTCCAGGTTCCGGAGAGCGACGCGCTGCCGCTGCGGCCCGGAGTGGTGGCCCGCTTCAACATCGCCGAGGATGCCACGCAGCATGAGGCCCGCATCACCCATGTCGCCGCGGCCGCCAGCCAGTCCTCGCGCATGGTGGACATCACGGCCAACGTGCTCAACTCCAACCGTCCGGAGCTGCGCCCCGGCGCCTTCGCGCGCGTGACCGTTCCCATCGGCTCCACGCGCGCCGCGCCGGTCATTCCGCAGACGGCCATCCGGCCCAGCGAAAAAGGATTTCTGGCCTACACGGTGATCGATGGCGTGGCCAAGCAGCGCGTCCTCACGCTGGGCATGCGCACCGCAGACGGCCAGGTGGAAGTGAAAGAAGGACTCCGCGCCGGCGAGATGCTTGTCATCCGCGGAGCGGAAGCGTTGCGTGACGGAGCGAAGGTACGAGTGACGCAGTAGGTTCCCCCGTCATCCTTTCGCCGTCTACGCGGCTCAGGATGACGGGGTAGCGCGGAGCGCACGATGAAAATCACCGAAGTCTGCATCAAGAATCCCGTCTTCGCCTGGATGATCATGGCTGCCACCGTTCTGTTTGGCGGGGTGGCGGCGTCGCGCATCGGCATCTCGCAGTTTCCGGACGTCGACTTTCCGACGATCAACGTCAACGTTTCGTGGGAAGGGGCGGCGCCGGAGGTGGTCGAGCACGACATCGTCGAGCCGATCGAAGAGGCGGTCATGCAGGTGCAGGGCGTGCGCAACGTCACCTCCACCTCGCGGCAGGGCGGGGGCAATGTGACGGTCGAGCTCGACCTCTCGCGCGACGTCGACCTGGCGCTGCAGGACGTGCAGACCCGCGTGGCCCAGGTGCAGCGCAATCTGCCGCGCGACATCGAGCCGCCGGTGGTCTCGAAAACCAATCCCGAAGATCAGCCAATCCTCTGGGTCGGCCTCTCCGGCCCGTTCGCGCCGCAGGTGCTCTCCGACTACGCGCGCTATCGCGTGAAGGAGAAGCTGCAGACGGTCCCGGGCGTCGGCGAGATCCAGGTCGGTTCGGTCTCCCGCAACGTCCGCATCTGGGTCGATTCCGACAAACTCGACGAGCGGCAGGTCACGGTCAGCGAGGTGCTGGCCGCCATCGGCAATCAGCACGTGGAGCTGCCGGCCGGCCGTCTGGAGACGTCGGGCCGCGAAGTGAACGTCCGCGTCCTCGGCGAGGCGTTCAATCTCGAAGAGTTCCGCACCATCGTCGTGCGCGACATCCCAGGCGCTCCGGTCTATCTCAGCGACGTGGCCATCGTCGAAGACGGCTTCGAGGACATCCGCCGCATCTCGCGCGTCAACGGCGAGCCGGCGCAGGGCATGGGCATCCGCAAGCAGCGCGGCTCGAACGCCGTGGCGGTCGCCCGCGGCGTGAAGCAGGCCATCGCCGAGATCCAGTCGACGCTACCGGAAGGGATGGAGCTGGGCATCAACTTCGACTCGACGCAGTTCATCGAGGAGTCGGTCCACGAGATCCAGTTCGAGCTGCTGCTCTCCGTGATCCTCACGGCGGTCATCTGCTGGCTGTTCCTGGGCACGTTCAGCGCCACGCTCAACGTGGTGCTGGCCATCCCGATGTCGCTCCTCGGCACGGTGGCCTGTATCTACTTCTTCGGCTTCACGCTCAACACGTTCACGCTACTGGGGCTGGCGCTCGCGGTGGGCATCGTCGTCGACGACGCCATCATGGTCCTGGAGAACATCTTCCGCCACGGCGAGATGGGCAAGGACCGCGTGCGCGCCGCGCGCGAGGGAACGCAGGAGATCAGCTTCGCCGCGCTGGCGGCCACGCTGGCCATCTGCGCCATCTTCCTGCCCGTGGTCTTCATGAAGGGGATCGTCGGCAAGTTCTTCTTGCAGTTCGGCGTGACGCTCTGCGTGGCGGTGCTGCTGTCGTACGTCGAAGCGATCACGCTCGCGCCGGCGCGCTCCGCGCAGATGCTGAAGACCGGCGAAGAGCGGCAGTCGAGGATCGGCCACTTCGTCGACCTGGCGTTCGACAAGCTGTCGCGCGGCTACAGCCGCGTGCTGGCCGTCGGTCTGCGCCATCCGATTTCGGTATTGGCGCTGGCGGCACTCGTCTTCGCCGCCTCGATGTTCATCTTCAAGAAGCTGCCCAGCGAGTTCGTGCCGTCGCAGGACCAGAGCCGTCTCATGATCCGCCTGCAGACCGCGGTCGGCGCCGATCTGGCCGAGACCGACCGCGTCTTCAAGCGCGCCGAGACGTTCCTGCAGAAGCAGCCGGAAGTCCTGCGTGTCTTCGGCAACGTCGGAGGCTTCGGCGGCGGCGGCGTGAACAGCGGCATCCTTTTCGTGACGATGGTGCCACCCGACGAGCGCGAGCGGTCGCAGCAGGACATCGCCACGGCGATCCGCAAGGAGCTGAATTCGTATCCCGGCGTGCGCGCCTCGGTGCAGGATCTCTCGCAGCAGGGCTTCACGGCGCAGCGCGGGTATCCGATCGAGTTCTCCGTGCGCGGCTCCGAGTGGGACAAGCTGATCGACGTGGCCACGGACATGCGCGACAAGCTGCAGCAGAGCGGGATGGCCACCGACATCGATACCGACTATCAGGTGGGCATGCCGGAGCTGCGCATCGTTCCGGACCGCGCCCGCGCCGCGGACCTCGGCGTCTCCGTCGAGGAAGTGGCCACGACCATCAACGCGCTCGTCGGCGGCGTGCGCTCCGGCAAGTACTCCACCGGCGGCCGGCGCATCGACATCCGCACGCGTCTCCTGGCCAACCAGCGCACGCGTCCGGAAGATCTTTCGCGGCTGCGCGTGCGCACGGCGGCGGGGGACCTCGTGCCGCTGTCGTCGCTCGTCAAGGAAGACGAACGGCCGGCGCTGCAGTCGGTGACGCGCCGGGACCGCGAGCGGGCCATCTCGATCTACGGCAACGTCGCGCCGGGCAAGTCGCAGGGTGAGGCGCTGCAATACATCGAGAGCATCAGCAAGGAACTGCCGCCCGGCTATCGGGCCGTGCTGGGCGGATCGTCGGTGGCCTTCCGCGAGTCGATGGGCCAGCTGGTGTTCGCACTGGTCCTGGGCATCATGGTCGCGTACATGGTCCTGGCCTCGCAGTTCAACTCGTTCCTGCACCCGGTGACCGTGCTGTCGATCCTGCCGCTCTCCATCGCCGGCGCCGCCTTCGCGCTGCTGATCACCGGCAAGACGCTGAACATCTTCTCGATGATCGGGCTCTTGCTTCTGCTGGGCATCGCCAAGAAGAACTCCATCATCCTGGTCGACTACGCCGTGCAGAAACAGAACGAAGGGATGAACGCACACGACGCGATGATGAAGGCCGGACCGGTGCGACTGCGCCCGATCATGATGACCTCCATCGCCACGCTCATGGCCGCCATCCCCCCCGCCCTGGCCCTCGGCCCCGGCGCCGAAACGCGCGGCCCCATGGCCGTGGCCATCATCGGCGGCCTCGTCATCTCCACCGCCCTCTCCCTGCTCGTAGTCCCCGCCTTCTTCGTCGTCGCCGACCGCGCCAAGACGAAAGTATCGGGCTGGTTCGCCAAAGACCGCGATGAGGAAACGGACGCGGAAGAAGTTACGGCGCACTGACGCTCCCCCGTCATCCTGAGCGCAGGGCGGGTGGGTGTGAGGGAGCGAAAGGATCTCTAATGCGCAAACCGTGGCACAGGCCGTGGTTTTCGTAGTTTGAGATCCTTTCGCTCACGCCCACCCAACCCGCCTTCGCTCAGGATGACGGGGGTGGTCGCGAACTTCCGGGACGCTGTGGTCCCCGGTCCCCCCAAACGTCGTACGATATCGGCCTTCATTCGAAAGGAGTTTTTCGATGCGTAAGCTGGCCTTAGTCGTCACCTGTCTCTTGCTCGTCCTGGCCCTTCCCCTGAGCGCCAAATCCGCCTTCTCCGGCGTCTACTCGATCAAAGGAAAGGGCCCCGGCGTCGCCCCTTACACCGGAACGCTCACGATCAGCCCGCGCGGCGAGATCTACGACGTTCTGTGGGTCGTCGGCGCGATGAAGTACGGCGGAGTGGGCGTCGTCAACGGCGAAACGCTCTCTGTCGCCTACGCCCCGGCCGATTACAAGTTCATGGGCGTCATGTCCTATACCGCCGGGCCCAACGGCCTCAATGGAAAGTGGGCGGTGTATGGCGGAAAGACGCAGCTGGGGACGGAGACGGCGACGCGGAAGTAATGTTCGTCGCGAGCGCCGCCCCTCATCCGCCTGCGGCACCTTCTCCCCACCGCGGTGAGGCTGCGGTGGGGAGAAGGCTACCTATTGATGATTCTCGCAAGGAGTGTGGATAGGTAGCCTTCTCCCCTCGGCGAGGGGAGAAGGTGCCGAAGGCGGATGAGGGGTCGCTCTCGCGACTACCTGGCCACTTGCGTCCACGCCCCGACGAACATGGGCATGAACACCACGGCGTCGGCTTGCACCACCTCGGCGCGCAGGCGCGCTTCGAGCGTTTCGAGGTGCAGGTCGGCGGGGGTGGCGACGCCGAGGCGTTCCATCATGGGGGCGGCGCTCTCGACGACGCGGGCCACGGCGGCGTAGGCGAGGGAGCTGGGGCCGGACTCGACGCGTGCGGCGGCGATCATCTGCGGGGCGGGGAGGCCGGCCTGGCGGAAGGCGGCGTGGAGGCGCGAGCCCATGTCGGCTTCGAGGTTGGCGCGGCGATAGGTCTCGATGACGTAGCCGACCATGCGCGTGAAGAGAGGCACGGCCGGTTTGGTCGCGGCCGAGCTCAGGTCGCATTCCTGAAAGGCGAGGACGCCGCCGTCGCGGACGAGCGTGGCCAGGTGCCGCAGCACCGCGGAGACGTCGGGCTGATAGGCCAGCACGAGCCGTCCCACGACGGCATCGAACTTGGTGTTCGTCTGGAACGTGGCCGCGTCGGCCACTTCGAACGTGACGTTTTCCGTTTCCGCGACCTCGGCGCGCTGGCGGGCCACGGCCACGGCCTCGGCGGCGCGGTCGATGCCCAGGACCGATCCGGCCGGTCCGACGAGCGATGCAGCCAGGAAGGCCACGTCGCCGACGCCGCATCCGATGTCGAGCACACTCAGCCCCTGCCGGATCCCGGCGCGGCGGAACAGGTCGGCGGTCATGTCGCCGAAGAAGGCGGCCTGCTCGATCAGGCGCCGGAGCTCGGCGGCGGAGTGGCCCAGGACGTATTCACTCAAGGGTGTGGTCATATGTGTGCGTCGTCTGCGTCCAGAGTGTCTGGACGGAAGTATGGTACAGGAGAGGCGAGGCCGTCAGCCGCGGAACCCGATCTGGCGCAGGAGCCCGGCCGCCCGCGGTCCGGCCTCTTCCTTCACGAACACCAGATCGCGCGAGAACGTCGAGATCACCAGGATGTCGAAGCCGGCGCCGCTGAGCGCCGCCGAGACCTTGGCGATGAAGCCGACGCAATAGAACGGGTTGGCGCAGTCCAGGGCCACGAGCAGCCAGCGGTCGGCGTTGAGGTCGAGGACGTCGAGGCCGGCGAGGTTCTCCTCTTTGGTGACGACGGTGATCTCGTCTTCCTCATGGGCCACCATGAGGTGCTTTTCCGGATTGGCGACGGAACGGACGGAGGCGTAGCGATACGTTCCAGCGAAGCGGAACGTACTATCAGCAATCACCTGTTGTGTGGATTCAGGAATGACGAGATCACTCACACGCGCGATTCTAGTGGCATCCCTCGGTCTGGCGTGGCAAGTCTCCGCACAGACGGCGCTTCCGAAGATGATCGAAGGCGCCAAGCGGCAGGTCGGCGTCACGCGCTCGTACGACCCCAACTACCGCCGCATCGGCTATCCGAACGGCGACGTCCCGCGCGAGACCGGCGTCTGCACGGACGTCGTCATCCGCGCTTATCGCCACGCCGGCGTGGACCTGCAGGTGCTCGTCCACGAGGACATGAAGTCGGCCTTCAGCAAGTATCCGAAGAACTGGGGCCTCCGGCGTCCGGACACGAACATCGATCACCGCCGCGTCCCCAACCTGGCCACCTTCTTCCGCCGCAAGGGAACCGCGCTGGCCGTCACGCGAAAAGGCGCCGACTACCGCCCCGGCGACATCGTCACCTGGCGCCTCTCCTCCGGCGTCCCCCACATCGGCGTCATCTCCGACGTCCCCGTCCGCGGCACCGACCGCCACCTCGTCGTGCATAACATCGGGGCGGGGGCGCAGATCGAGGATGTGCTATTCGACTATGCGCTGACGGGGCACTACCGGTTTTAATAAACTGATTACCGCGGTCTCGCGCTCTCCAGCGCTTTGACACGGGCCTGCAACGCCTCCAATTCCCGCCTCAGCTGCACCAGTTCTCTGTCGGCAGGCGCAGGCCGGACTGAAATTGCGGGTGCGCGGATGGCCTGCAGCTGCTGATCCAGACGACCCTGATTGGCGTTGAGTGTTCTGAGTGTGGTTTCGGTCCGACTGACGAAGCCGCTCATTGCGTCCAGTCGCGGGGTCACATTCTGGACGAGCTCCGACGTCGTCTGCACGGTGGTCCGAAGCTGGGTAATGTCGTTGGTCACTGCCGTGATCTCGCGGGCCACGTTCTCTCGAATGAGCGGCTCCGTCCGGGCGGAAATGTCCTTCGAAACGCGCTCGGTGATCTCGCCGGAGACGCGGCTGGTGACGATGGGCGTGACGTCGGAGGCCACTTTCTCGATCTCGGTCGGCGCTTTGCTGAGGGCGTAGGCGCCGATGGCGATCGGGACCAGCAGCAATCCCAGGAAGGCCAGGAGGACTCGTTTGCGGCGGGCCGTCTCGCGCGCCACGGCTTCGTGGACGGACTCATCGTAAGAGGGTACGGTCGTCATTGGGGCCTCCTCAGAACACCTTGGTTTTCAGCAAGAGAAACAGTCCGCCGAACATGCTCACGCCGGAGGCCAGCACGACGGCCAGTTTTCCGGTCGGAAGTCCCATGAGCACGCCCGTCACCACGCCGGCGATCGTCAACAGGGCCACCACGGCACAGCTGCCGAGGATGAGCCGGTCCTTCCACTGATTCCGCGCCTGCTGGCCGTTGATCCAGAGCGTCCCGGCAGCAACGATCCACTTTTTCAGATCGGCGATGGCGTTGGCGACCAGCTGCGGTGCCGCGGTGAACTTCCGGACCCAGCTGCCGTCGCGGAAGGCGACGGCGCGCGAGACGAACGCCGCCTGGCGCGGATCGGCATTCGGGCTCAATGGATGCTTGACGTACGCCTTCAGCTCTTTCTTCTTTTCTTTCGCGTACTCGTACTCCCATTCGACGATGGAGGTGGAGCGGCCCGGATACTCGGAGCCGAAGGAGTCGCCGAGGATGAGCAGGAAGATCTCCGAGTTCTCCAGGACATCGCGCAGCCGGTCCTCCGGCGAGACGGAGCCCGCTGCGTCGGCTTCGTAGACATACGCGTTGATGGGGAAGTCGGGCAGCGCTTCGATCTGCTTCCGGAGAAGCTCACGCTCGGCAGCGAATTCGCTGGTCGAGCTGATGAATACCCGCGGCACGCTGATCGACATCGGATAAATTGGAACTATACTTCCATCCTCCCTCATGACCACGGCCGACCCCACCGTTCGGCTCGCGCCTGTGGAGCGCGACGTCCGCGGAACCGAGGATCCCGTCCGGATCTTCGTCAGTTACAGCCACAAAGATCCGGCCTATCTCCGCGATGATTCGCTGCTCGGTTTTCTCAAGGGGATGTCGGCCGAGACGGGCGTGGAGTTCTGGACCGACGAGCGGATCGCAGCCAGCTCGATGTGGAACGACGAGATCCGCAAGCAGCTGGAGCGCAGCGATATCGCGTTGGTGCTGGTCAGCCAGGCCTTTCTCGACTCGCCGTTCTGCACGGAGGTGGAGATCGAGAGTTTTCTCGACTCCTGCCGCCGGCGCGGGCTGGTGATCTTTCCGGTGGTGCTCTCGCCGTGCGAGTGGGAGCGGCACACGTGGCTGGCCACCCGGCAGTTTCTGCCCGGCGGCAGCGAGACCATCGAGGAGCACTACACCGATCCGGGGAAGCAGAAGCGGCTCTTCCTGCGCATCCGCAAGGAGCTGCGGGAGGTGGTGGACGGCGTGCGTCAAGCCCGCGCCGCATCCACATCGGTAACCGAGACTGTGGAGCCGTCGTTTGCCGAGAAGCGGCAGGTCACGTTCCTGCGCTGCGATCTGCTGCCGCGCGAGCCGGACGGCTCTCCGCTCGATCCGGACGACGTCAGCGAGGTGCTGCACGAGCTGACGCCGGAGTTCGACAAGGTCACCCGCGACCTCTTCGCCCGATACAACGGTCACGTGGTGAGCACGAGCACGGGCGGCACGCTGGTCTGCTTCGGCTATCCGGACGTCGCCGAGGACGACAGCCGCCGCGCCGTCCGCGCCGGGCTCAGTCTGGTGACGCGTATCGCCGCGCTGAGCACGCGCTTCGAGGCGGAGCTGGGTGTGGCGCTGGCCACGCGTGTGGCCGTGCACACCGGCACCGTGGTCACCACGCCCGAGCATGCCGACGACGATCTCTCGCGCGGCGACGCGCCGATGGCCACGATCTATCTGCAGCAGGAAATCGCGCCCGGCGCGGTGGTGATCTCGTCGTCGACGCTGCGGCTCGTGGAACCGTTCTTCGAAGTCGAGCAGGTGGGCTCGATCCGCGTCCCCGGCACGACGGTGCCGCTCGAGTACAGCCGCATCGTGGCCGACAAGGGCTTCGAGACGCGCTTCGAGGCCGCGGCCATGCACACTCTCACGCCCCTGGTCGGCCGCGAGCAGGAGATGCACCTCCTCCTCGACCGCTGGAAGAGCGCCCAGCAAAGCCGCGGCGGCGCGGTCCTGCTCAGCGCCGAGGCGGGTGTGGGCAAGTCGCGGCTCCTCAGGCAGGTGCAGACGCGCGTGGCCGAGGAGACCCACACGTGGATGGAGTGGCGCTGTTCGCCCTATCACCGTGATTCGGCGCTCTACCCGGTGATCGAGGCGCTGAAGTATCACCTCGAGATCACGCACGACACGCCCAACCGCGAGAGGCTCGATCGTCTCCGCCGCACGCTCTCCTCGTTCGACGAGGGGGAAGACCTGCTGCCGTACCTCGCCCATGTGCTGGGCGTCTCCGCGGCCGAAGCGCCGGCGCGGCGCAGTGGTGGCTTCCGCGCGATGGATTTGGACGAGACAGCCTCGCGCCGGCGCAGCGGTGGCTTCCGTGCAGTCACGTTCTCGGGACAGATCGCGAACCCGCTCCATGCGGAGGCGGCCGCCCCGGCGTCGCCACAGGAGCAGAAGCAGCACACGCTCGAGGCGCTGGCCGTGTTCCTGGAGCTCATCACCCTTCGCAAGCCGGCGATCCTGGTGGTCGAGGACCTGCACTGGATCGATCCCACCACCGTCGAGCTGCTCGATCTCGTTTTCGAACAGACGCCGTCGCTGCCTCTTCTGGTCCTGCTCACCTATCGTCCCGAATACGCGCCGCCGGCGCGGTGGATGGCGCTGGAATGCGTGAGCCAGCTCGCGCTGGGCAAGCTCAATCGCCCGGAAGTGGAGCAGATGATCTTGAACCTGGCCGGCGGCCGGCCGCTCCCGCCGCCGGTGGTGGACGAGATCTTCGCCAAGACGGACGGGTTCCCGCTCTTCGTCGAGGACCTGACGCGGATGGTCATCGAGTCGGACCTGCTCGAGGAGCGGGACGGCACGTACGAGCTGGTAGGTCCATTCCAGTCGCTGTCGATTCCGGACACGCTTTACGAAACGATCATGGCCCGGCTGGCGCGGCTGGCCACGGCCAAGCCGGTGGCCCAGCTCGGAGCGACGATCGGCCGCGAGTTCGTGTACGAAATGATGCGCGCCGTTTCCCTGCTCGACGACCAGAGCCTCAAGCGCGAGCTCGACCGCCTCGTGACCGCCGGGCTGCTCTATCGCCGCGGTCTGCTCAGCAAGGCCAAGTACATCTTCAAGCACGCCCTGGTGCAGGAGGCGCTGCACGAGTCGCTGCTCAAGAAGCAGCGCAGGCAGTACCACAAGCTCGTGGCCGAGGTGCTGGAGGAGAAGTTTCCGAACGTCGCCCGGGATGAGCCGGAGCTGGTGGCGCGCCATTACGCCGAGGCCGAGGTCTGCGACAAAGCCGCGGCGTACTACCTCACCGCGGCGCGGCAGGCGCTGGCTTCGTCCTCCAATCCGGAGACCCTGGCGCATACCGCAAACGCCCTGGCCATGCTCGAACGGCAACCGCCCGGCCATTCCGATGCCGACGACCGCTGGCGGATGGAGGTGGACATCCTCTGCGTGCAAGGCAGTGCCCTCGTGGCGGCGCGAGGCTGGGCCTCCAAGGAGCTCGGCGATTGCTACGCCCGCGCGCGCGAGCTGTCCGATCAGCTTCCCGGCGCGCCGCACCTCGTGCAGATCCTGAAGGGTCAGTGCACGTTCAACAACTCCTCGGCGCGCCTCGTCGAGTCGTGCGCCCTGGGCGAGCAGTTGCTGCGCATCGCCAAGCAGGAAGACAGCCTGTCTCTGGAGCTGAACGCACTCGGCTCGCTCTGTTTCGCCAACTTCTGGCGGGGCCGGCCGCAGGCGTCGATCGGCTACGGATTCGACGCGCTCATGTTCTACGACCCGGCCGTGCACCACCTCGAGCACGTCGAGCAGTTCGGAGAGGACCCGGGTGCGCCGGTCTACACCTTCACGGCCATGTCGCTGGCGGTCCTCGGGTTGGAAGACCAGGCCCGGCAGATCAACGAGAACGCCATGGCCGCGTACGACGTCTACACGCAGATCCACAGCCGCTGCTTCATCCTGGCCGGGCTGCTCTTCACGGCGCTGCAGATGCGCAATGCCGAACGGGTCATGGAAGTGAGCGAGAAGCTGCTGGCCATCGCCCACGAATACCGTTACCCGACCTGGATCGGCATCGCCACGCCGATGCGCGGCTGGGCCCTGACCACCCTCGGCCAGATCGAAGAAGGCGTCGCCCTCATCAAGGCCGGACGCGAAGGCTGGCGGGCCACCGGCGGACGCCTGCACTCCAGCCAATATCCGGCCCTCATCGCCGAGGCGTACATCTCCGCCGGCAGGTTCGACGAAGCCGCGGAGTGGCTGGAAACCGGCTTCAGAGACGCCGCCGAATGCACCGAGACGTACTACCTCTCGGAATTGTGGCGCCTGAAAGGCGAGCTCTCGCTGCTGATGGGCGGTACGGCCGAGGACGCGGAAGCGTCGTACGCGCGCTCCCTGGAGATCGCCCGCGAACAGTCCGCCCTCACGTTCGAGCTGCGCACGGAAGTCAGCCTCTGCGAGCTCCTGCGCCAAAAGGACCCCGCCGCGGCGCGGGCCCGGCTCGAAGCGATGATGGGCAGGTTCACGGAGGGGTTCGAGTCGTGGGACATGAGGCGGGCGGGGGCGTTGATGGAGCGGTTGAAGGGGTGAGGTTCGCAGGCTCAGAGGCGCAAAGGCGCAGAGGCTCAGAGTTGGCTTTCCTTTGAGCCTTTGAGCCTCTGAGCCGTTGAGCCTCGGCTCACGCTTTCGCTACGAACCCCGCCACCGCGCGATTCACCTCCGCGGCTTTCTCCAGATTCGATACGTGCGCGGCGCCGGGGATTCGTACGAGCTGCGCGCCGGGGATGGCGGCGGCCATGCGCTCGGAATCGGCGGGCGGGGTGATCGGGTCTTCCTCGCCGACGAGGATGAGCGTGGGCACCTGGATCGTGGGAAGGAGCGGTGACGAGTCGGGGCGCGTGGCCATGGCGCGCAGCGCGGCCATGACGCCGTCGGGGGAGGCGGAGCTCATGATCTCGCGCAGACGGTCGCGCATCTCGCGCGGTGCGCGCGGCGTGAGCATCTTGGGCAGCATGGAGTCGACGATCGGTTTCACGCCGGCCTGCTTCACTTTCTCGATCGAGTCGTAGCGCCCCTTGCGCGCTTCCTCGGTGTCCGCGGTCTCGCGCGTGTCGATGAGGATCAGCCCGCGCATCCGCTCCGGCGCCAGCCGGGCCATGGCAAAGCAGATGTACCCGCCCATCGACAGCCCGGCCACGATGGCCCGATCGATCCCGCGATGATCGAGCAGATCCAACATCAAACGCGCGTACGTATCCATCGACACCTCACCGCCCTGCGGCCGCGACTGGCCGAAGCCGGGAAGGTCCGGCATCACATGCCGCACGTTGCGAATCGTGAGCTGGCTCTCGTAGATGCTCGAGGCGAAGGGGAAGCCGTGGATCCAGAGGATCGGTGTGCCTTCGCCGAGGTCGGTGACGTTGAGCATGCGGAAGTGTAGGCTCAAAGGCTCAAAGGCTCAGAGGCTCAAAGGCAATTCTTGCGGCCTTTTCTCTGAGCCTGTGAGCCTCTGAGCCTGTGAGCCTCGAATCAAGCGGTTATCCTCCCGCAGTGCATCCGGCCGACCTCACCATCATCCTCGCCTACCTCGCCGCGGTCATCGCGGCCGGTCTTTGGTTCGGGCGGAAGCAGCAGACGACGCGGCAGTATTTTCTGGCCGGGCGCGGGGTGCCGTGGTGGGCGATTGCGGCGTCGATCGTGGCTACGGAGACGTCGACGATCACGTTCATCTCCGTGCCGGGGATCGCCTGGGCGCGAGGCGGCGATTTCCGGTTTCTGCAGATTGTCTTCGGGTATGTGGTGGCGCGGCTGATCATCGGGTCGGTGTTCATGCCGTGGTACTTCCGCGGCGAGCTGGTGACGGTGTACGAGCTGCTGCAGACACGCTTCGGCGCGCCGGTGAAGGCGCTGGCGGCGTCGCTGTTCGTGGTCATGCGCACGATCGCCGACGGCGTGCGCCTGCTCCTCACCGCCTACGTGATCGCGGCGGTGCTGAAGAGCGTGGACGTGACCACGGCCATCATCGCCCTCGGCGCGATCATGATCGTCTTCACGCTCATCGGCGGGATCGAGGCCATCGTCTGGATCGAAGTCGTGCAGCTGGCCATCTACGTCGGCGGCGCGGTCGCAGCGGCGTGCGTGCTGATCCAGCACGTGGGACTGGAGACCGCCATCACTGCCGGAACGGCGGCCGGCAAATTCAACCTCTTCGACTTCTCGTTCGATCTCACGAAGACCTTCACGTTCTGGTCGGGCCTCATCGGCGGCACGTTCCTGACGCTCTCGACGCACGGCACCGATCAGTACATGGTGCAGCGCTACCTCTGCACCGACAACCCGCGCAGCGCGTCGAAGGCGGTCGTGGCCTCGGGGATCGCGGTGCTGGTGCAGTTCGCGCTGTTCCTCTTTATTGGCGTGCTGCTGTTCGCGTACTACGGAAGCGCCGCCCCCGTCACGGCACCCGATCAGATCTTTCCGCACTTCATCGCCAACCACATGCCGGTCGGACTGTCCGGCCTGGTCGTGGCGGCGATCCTCGCGGCGGCCATGTCGTCATCGCTCAACGCCATTGCCGGGACGATCGTGGCCGATCTGACGCGGCCGCGCGATGAACGTCACGCCATGCGGCTCTCGCGGGTGCTCACCGTCGTCGCCGGCGTGGCCCAGATCGCCGTGGGCGTGGCCATGCAGCGCACCGACCGCTCCGCGCTCAACATCGCCCTGGCCATCGCCTCGCTCATCAACGGCCCGATCCTGGGCGTCTTCTTCCTCGGCGCCACGAAACGCGCCACCACCCGCTCCGCGCTCCTCGGCATGACCGCCGGCATCGCCGCCGTCGCGCTGGTGGCGTTCACGACGAAAGTGGCCTGGCCGTGGTACGCGGTGGTGGGGTCGATGACGACGTTCGGCGTCGGTCTGCTAATGTCGTGGGCGCGTGAACCTCGATGAGAAAGTCGGACAGCTCTTCGTCATCGGTGTGCGAGCGGGCGCGAGCCTGGATGCGCTCGAACACTTCGTGCGTGACCGCCACATCGGCGGCCTGATCTGGTTCCAGTCGACGACGGCCGAGACCGCGCGCGTGAACGCGCATCTGCAGTCGCTGGCGCGTGTGCCTCTGCTCATCAGCGCCGATCTCGAAGCGGGCATGGGGATGCGCTTCACCGACGCGACATGGTGGCCGCCGGCCATGGCCATCGCCGCGACGGGCGATCCGTCCTTTGCCGAAGAGCAGGGGAGGGCCACGGCGCGCGAAGCGCTCCGCATCGGCGTGAATCACATCTTCGCGCCGGTGGCGGACGTGAATGTCGATCCGCGCAATCCGGTAATCAACACGCGCAGTTTCGGCGAGGACCCGCACGAGGTGGCGCGTTACGTGGCTGCGTTCATCCGCGGCGTGCAGAGCGAAGGTTGCCTGGCCACGGCCAAACACTTTCCCGGACACGGCGACACGCACGTCGATTCGCATCGCGCGCTGCCGGTGCTCGAAGTCACCCGCGAACGATTGGAACAGGTCGAGCTCGTTCCTTTCCGTGCCGCGATCGCCGCCGGCGTGGCCTCGGTGATGATGGGCCATCTGGCCGTGCCCGTGCTCGACGACACGCCCGCGCCGGTGCGCGCTTCGTTCGAGAACGTCTACGGCACGGCTTCCGCGGAAGTGCCGCACGCCGGAACGATGCCGGCCACGCTCTCGAAACGCATCATCGACCTGCTGCGCCACGAGCTCGGCTTCGACGGCCTGGTCATCACCGACGCCATGGACATGGGAGGCCTGGCCGCGCACTTTGATCCGGGCGAAGCGGCCGTGCGCGCCATTGAGGCGGGCGAGGATCAGGTGCTGTTCTCGCCGGATCCGGAGGCGGCGATTGCGGCGGTGCGGAAAAACGTCAGCGAGAAGAGGATCGATGAATCGGTGGAGAGGATTCTTCGGGTAAAAGCGCGCTTGAATGACAAGTCTCGCGAGAGCGCCCCTCATCCGCCTGCGGCACCTTCTCCCCACCGCGATGAGGCTGCGGTGGGGAGAAGGCTACCTATTGATGATTCTCGCGAGGGGCATGGTCAGGTAGCCTTCTCCCCTCGGCGAGGGGAGAAGGTGCCGAAGGCGGATGAGGGGTCGCTCTCGCGAGACAGTGCCGCTGAAACCATCGCCCAGCGCTCCATCACGCTCGTGCGCGACACGCACTCGCTCCTCCCCCTGCGTGCGGCGCGCATCGCTACGGTCGTCGTGAATCCGCACGGCGATTCACTGGACGACGCGTTGCGAGAGCTCGGCGAGACGACCGACATCGAGGCAGCCGAGGTGCTGCTGCTTCTGCTGGCCATCCGTCCGAAGTCCGGGGCGGGGACGATCGGGGTTCCGGAAGAGATCCGGGAGCTGGCGCGGCGTCATGCGCACAAGACCATCGCCGTCGCGTTCGGGAGTCCATACGTGCTGCGCGAGCTGGGCGACGTCAGCACGTTTGTTTGTGCGTGGGGAGTGCAGCCGCTGTTGCAGATCGCGGCGGTGCGTGCGCTGCGTGGCGAGACCGGCATGCCGGGGAGGCTGCCGGTGCGCATCGAGTGAGGGGCGTCCGAAAGGACGGTACGATGCCGCCGTGCGTCGTCTTCTCGTCCCGCTCGCTTTCCTTCTCCTGTGCGGTGCGGCATTCCGCAACGAGAAGCTCCTCGAGATCGATGTGGCTGTCCGCGATGCCATCGCGGAGAAGCGTCTACCCGGTGGAGTGTTACTGATCGAGCATGGCGGCGAGCGTGTCCTGCGCGCGTACGGCAACCGCGCCGTCGAGCCGCGCATCGAGCGGATGACCGCCGACACGATCTTCGACGCCGCGTCGCTCACGAAGGTCGTGGCCACCGCACCGTCGATCTGGCTCCTCATCGAGCGCGGCAAGCTGTCGCTCGATCAGCCGCTGCGCAGCGTGCTGCCCGAATTCACGGGTGACGCGGTGACGCTGCGCCATCTCCTCACGCACACGTCGGGACTCAGGCCCGGCCTCGACCGCGACGACTGGAACGGCTACGACGAAGGCGTCCGGCGCGCGCTCCTGGAGAAGCCACAGAACCGCCCGGGCGCGGTCTTCCGGTACTCGGACATCAATTACATCCTCCTGGGCGAGGTGGTGCGCCGCGCGTCCGGCCAATCGCTCGATGTCTTCGCCAAGAAGAACGTGTTCACGCCGCTGGGGATGAAGGACACCACGTTTCGTCCCAACGCTTCCGTGCGGATTGCGCCAACGGAGAATGGTCTGCGCGGCGTGGTGCACGATCCGACGGCGCGGCGCATGGGGGGTGTGGCCGGACACGCCGGAATGTTCACCACCGTCGCCGATCTGGCGAAGTTCGCGCGTGTCGTGCTCGACGAAAAGTTCTTTCCGCGCGCCATGACGGAAGTGGCCTCGCCGCCGGAAGTGGCGGTGCATCGCGCCGCCGGCTTCGACATCGACTCGAACTACAGCCGTCCGCGCGGCGAGCTCTTTCCGCAGGGGTCGTTCGGACACACGGGATGGACGGGCGGGTTTCTCTGGATCGATCCGTCGTCGCGCACGTTCTACGTGTTCCTCTCCAACCGCGTACATCCGGACGGGAAGGGGAGCGTGGTGGCGTTGCAGCATCGCCTCGGCACACTCGTCGCGGAATCGCTGGCCGATGTCACGTTCACGCCGCCCGTGCGCCGCGTCGGCTACGTCCTCGGCGGCGCAGATGTTCAGAACGGGATCGACGTGCTGCACGCCGGCGGCTATGCCGCGCTGCGCGGGATGCGTATCGGCCTCATCACCAATCAGACCGGCATCGACCGCGCCGGCAATCCGACGGTCGACCTGTTGCGCAGCGCGCCCGGCCTGGCGCTCACGGCCATCTTCACGCCGGAGCACGGACTGCGCGGGACCGCCGACGAGAAGGTCGGCGACGAGCAGTACCACGGCATCCCGGTCTACAGCCTCTACGGCGAGCGGCGCAAACCGTCGCCCGAGCAGCTGGCGAACGTCGATGCGCTGGTCTTCGACATCCAGGACATCGGCACGCGCTTCTACACCTACATCTCAACTATGGGATTAGGCATGGAAGCGGCCGCCGAATCGAAGAAGAAGTTCGTCGTGCTCGACCGCGTGAACCCCATCGGCGGCGACGTCGTGGGAGGGCCGGTGCTGGAAGGGAAGACCGATTTCGTCGGCTGGCATCCGCTGCCGGTCCGCCACGGCAAGACCGTCGGCGAGCTCGCGCAGCTCTTCCGCGACGAGCGCAGCATCGACGTCGACCTCACCGTCATTCCGGTCCAGGGCTGGAAACGCGAACAGTGGCAGGATGAAGCTGGACTGCCGTGGGTGAACACCTCGCCGAACATGCGCTCGCTCCGGGCAGCCGCGCTGTATCCCGGCATCGGCCTGATGGAGCGCGCCATCTCCGTCGGCCGCGGCACGGATACGCCGTTCGAGATCCTCGGCGCACCCTACATCGACGGCGCCGCATTGATCCGCGCAGTAGGCAAGCTGCCTGGCGTGTCGCTCACGCCCGTGCGATTCACGCCGAGTGCGAGCACCCACAAGGGAGAAGAATGCGGAGGCGTGCGGATCACGATCACCGATCGGCGGGCGTTGCGGTCGGTTGCCGTGGGGCTGGCGGTTGCGTCGGCACTGGCGCGGTTGTATCCGGACCGGTTCCCTGTCGACGAGATGCAGCATCTGTTGCGGCATCGGGAGACGGTGGATTCGATTCGTCGCGCTCGCGAAAAGTAAAAATCGCGCGACGAAATCATGAGCCTGTGACTTTCGTGCATTTTGATCCGTAGAATCATCAAATGCCCCTGGGATTGCTGGCTGCATCCGCGATTGCGGCCGTGCTCACCGCTCCGCCGCCTGCGATCGTGCAGATGCGTGACGGCACGAAGTTCGAGCTCCCCGCCACCCGCCCTCCCGCCGCATCGTCGCGTTTCATCGTCGAGTTTCGCGAGCGGCCGCGGATGTCGCGGGCCACGGTCGATCGGTTCCGCGGCGATCTCGCTCATCTCCGGCGCGAGAAGATCGGTTCCGAGGCGGTGGCCATTGGCCATGAATACGTCCGCGCCTTTCATGGCGTGAGCGTGACGCTGGATGCAGCGAGCGTCGACGCGGTGCGGCGTCTTGCCTACGTGAAGCGAGTCACCGAGGATGCGCCGGTCCAGGTGTTCGCCTCGGATGAGGGGCATCTCACGCGCATCGGCGCGGATCGGATGTGGTCGGAGTGGGATGTGCGCGGCGACGGCATCGTCATCGCCGTGATCGACAGCGGTGTCGATTACCGGCATCCGTCCCTCGGCGGCGGCATCGGCGCGGGGTTCAAAGTCATCGCCGGCCATGACTTCGTCACCGGCGACGACGATCCGATGGACGAGCACGGGCACGGTACGCACGTGGCCGGCATCATCGCCGGTGGCGATGACGAAGTGCGCGGTGTGGCGCCGAATGCGAAGCTCCTCGCGTACCGCGTGATGGACGCCAGCGGCGAGGGCGAGACCAGCGACATCCTGGCGGCCATCGAATGGACGGTCGATCCGAATCAGGACGGCGATCTCTCCGATCATGTTTCGGTTGCCAACATGAGCCTCGGCGGCGGCGGAGATGCCGACTCGCCGCTTTCGCAAGCGGTCGACAACGCCACGCAGTTGGGAGTGGTCTTCTGTCTCGCGGCCGGCAATACGCCGGGCGAGCGCACGATCGGCTCGCCCGCGGCCGCGCGCCTCGGCATCACGGTTGGCAGCAGCGAGGAGGGCGACAACCTGGCCTGGTATTCGTCGCGCGGTCCGTCGTCGCCCGGCTGGGATCTCAAGCCCGAGCTGGTGGCGCCGGGATCTTTGATCCGCTCGGCGAAGCTCGGCGGCGGTACGACGGTGTTCAGCGGCACGTCGATGGCCGCGCCGCACGTCGCCGGAGCGGCGGCGCTGCTCCTGCAGCTGCATCCCGGCTGGAGCCCGGCGGACGTCAAAGCGGCCCTCGTCGGAAGCGCGCATCCGATCGTGGAGCACGTGATGGGACAGGGCGGCGGACGCCTCGACATCCCCGCCGCGGCGTCGATGGGCGGCGCCATTGCGCCGGCGGTGGTGACGTTCGGACGGTACGGGGGCAAGAACGCCTGGACTTCGGCGCGCACGGTGCGGATCACGAATCACGGCACGAGCGAAGAGACGTTCGTCGCGTCATTCCTCAGTCCGGAGGGTGTCGTCATCTCCGCGGAGCCGGCGGAGCTGACGCTCGCGCCGGGAGTCTCGCGCGACGTCTTGCTCTCTGCGTCGATCAGCGCCGAGGCGGGCGCCGCGATGCTGACGCTGGCGCATGGCGGCCGGGTCACATTCACCTCCGCGCATGACGCGGTGCACGTGCCGTGGGTGGCGGTCGATGCCGCGCACGTGATCATTACCCATGAACTGCCATCGGTCCTGCTCTGGGGCTGCGACAGCAGTCCGGGCAATGCGCAGTCGGCCGGCGGCGGTACTTCGTTCGATCTGTTGCTGCCGAACAGCCGCTGCGATCTCCTCACGGTCAGGGTGCCCTTTGGACTGGGTGGCGCGACGCTGATGACACGGTCGATCGTCGTAGACGACGACATGAACCTGGCATTCACGCTGGCAGATGCGCCTTACGAGGTGCGCCTGGGCGGCGTCGACCAGAACGGGAGGCTCGTCAGCAGCGTCGGCTTCTCGGTGGAGACGCCGTACTCGTCTTTCTACGAGCTCCGTTTCCCGGCGGCCTCGAAGTTCCGCACGTACTTTTTGGCGATGCTCTCCTCCGAGCCATTGCGCACGAGCGATCTCGCCGACGGCTTCACGCTCAACGTGTCGGAGATGTTGTTCGACTTCCCGCATCGGAGCATCTATTCGATCCATCATCCGGAGCTGCACGGCTTGCATGGCTCCACCACCCTGTCGTCGCTACCGTCGGATCTGCGCCGCGGACGCGTGAACGTTGCGCCGCAGCGGCCGGGAACGACGTTGCACGCGGTCATCGGCTATTGGAGCGATGGGAATCTCTACCCTTCCGGCTTCCTTCCCGCGGCGACGCTCGAGAAGGGCTGGAGCGGCGATCTGTACCTCACGCCCGAAACGAACCTCTATTCGTGGGGCGGTGTCGGTTTGCACACGGCGCGCGAGGGCCTGTTGTTCGATTGGAAGTCGCCGATGTTCCGCGTGTTCGGCGATGAGATCGTGGTGTCGAACGATCCGGAGCCGTCGCCGGCAGCACACCGCGTGGGATTGGGCGGAACGATCGCCATCGGTGAGGCGCCGCTGCATCCGGAGACCTTCGTCTCGACGAACGGGACCACGTTCCGCATCCTGGCCGCTCTGGCCGGTCCGGCGGCCGAGCTTGCCGTCGACGCCGCCGCGGACTTCACTTACGAACTGCGCGACGGTGCGGGCACGCTGCTGCGCGAGGGAACGGCCAGCGACGCCGTCGAGTTAGGGGATCCCGGCGCATATCGAGCCAGCATGCGCATGAAAACCGGCCAACAGATTTCGCTGGTATTCGATACGTCGCGCCCTGACTACAACCCGCCTTCGCTCACGTCGCTGCGCGTCGTCGACGCCGGCGGGCGCGTCGTGAGCCGCCTCGCAAACGCCTCGGCGGCGACGCTCCTGTTTTCGGCGGTCGACGCCATCGGTAACCGGCGCGATTCCACCGAGCTCCAAACGACGCGTGTGTCGTGGCGCACCGCCGGCGGTCCGTGGCACGACCTGCCGCTCACCATGACGCTGGTCGATCGCGGCGACCCGGCGGAGCTCGGACACTACGAGACCGGCATCCACTACCGCGCCGACCTCGGGCCGTTGACCTACGTCGTCACGGACAGCATCGACCTGCGCATCGAGCTCCAGGACGCCAGCGGCAACACATCGACGTCGACCTTCGAATACCCGCTGACGGACGGCAACCGAAGACGGGCGGTGGGGAAGTGACGGGGGGCGCGCCCCCTACACCAACGCCTCTTCCACCGCCGCCGCCACGTCGAACGGCGACGTTCCCACTGCCGCCACATCCGCGTCGTATTGCGTGCGTTCCACCGGCGGCACGGGCGTTCCGAGGCGCGTGCGCAGGATGGCGGCGGCGCCGAGGAGGCGGGGGTCGCGGCGCAGGCCGCCGAGGGCTTCGAGGACGCTGCAGCTGCGCCAGCGGTCGCCGAGCTCCCAGTGCAGGCGCAGACTGTCCTGGAGGATCGTTTCCGCGCGCCACGATTCGTTGCGATGACGCAGGACCGCGCCGAGGAGATTCAGCGACCAGGCGATGCCCTCTTTGTAGCCGCCGGCGCGCGACCACGACAGGCACTCGTCCAGCCGTTCCTCGGCGCGCTCGAGATCGCCGGAGTAGAACGACGCCGCGGCCAGATTGAGTAGCGACCAGGCCACGCCTTCCGTGTCGCGCCGGTCGCGGAAGAGCTGTAGCGTCCCTTCGCACAGCTCGAACGTGCGCGCGTGGTCCTGGTTCAACCACGAGGCGAAGCCGACGTAGTTGAGCGAGCGTCCGACGTTGGCGCGGTCTTCGAGCTCCTGCCAGATCGTGCGGGAGAGGAGATGGAGATCGATGGCGTGCTCGTAGTCGCCGCGCTCGCGGGCGATCGATCCGCGGAACTGCAGCGAGCGCGCGAGGCTCAACGGGTCGCCGTGCGCTCGCGCCAGGTCGATGGCCGACTCGAGCAACGTGATGGCGTGGTCGTAGTCGCACATCAGGAAGGCCAGTCCGCCCGCGCCGGTTTGCGCCTTGGCCCGCACCGGTACGTTTTCGCCGCCCGGCACGGCCAGGATGGTTTCCATGGCCTGCAGTCCCTCGGCGTACTGGCCGCGCACGTACCACGACCACCACAGCCCGGCGCCGAGGCGCAGCGCGAGCTCCGCATCGCCCGTCTGGGACGCCCATTCGATGGCCGTGCGGAAGTTGTCCTCGTCCGCTTCCAGACGATCAGCCTCGAGCTCGTCTTCTTCGGCGATCGAGGCCATCAGCATGGCGTGCGCGCGCCGCACTTCGAGATCGCGGGCCTGCTCGGCCAGGCATTCCAGCCCGTACTCGCGGATCGTCTCCAGCATCGCGAACCGCGGCGCTTCATCGCTCGACGCCGGATCGCGTCGCACGAAGGCCTTGTCGATGAGCGAGGAGATCCCGTCCAGCACTGTGTCGGCCGCGGACGACTGACGCCCGCCTACCAGCCTCTCCGCATGCTCCAGTGAGAACCCTCCCCGAAACACGGACAGCGTGGCGAAGAGATTCTGGTCATCGGCCTCGAGCAGGTTGTATCCCCACGAGATCGCGGCGCGCATGGTCTGCTGGCGCTCGGGGAGATCGCGCGAGCCGCCGCTGAGGAGCTTCAGGCGATTCTGGACGCGGGCCAGCATCGCTTTCGGCGGGAGCACTTTCACGCGCGCGGCGGCCAGCTCGATGGCCAGCGGGAGTCCGTCGAGATGGACGCAGATTTCGGCGATGGCGCGCGCGTTCTCCGGCGTCAGCGCGAAGTCGCTCTTCACCGCGGTGGCGCGCTCGACGAACAGCGCTACGGACGCGTATCCGGCCAGCGCCTCGGCGTTGAGCGGCAGGTCGAGCGGCGGCGTGGTCAGCGGCGGCACGGCGTATTCGCGCTCACCGTTGATGCGCAGGGGCGAGCGGCTGGTGACCAGCGCTTTCACGTTCGGCGCGGCGCTGAGGATCTCGCCGATGAGCGGCGCGGCCTCCAATACTTGTTCAAAGTTGTCGAGGATGAGCAGCAGCGACTTCTCGGACAGGGCGTGCTTCACGCCGTCGAGCAGGGACACGCCGCCCTCGTGCACGTCGAACACGGCGGCGATCTCCGAGACCACCAGACGCGGATCGCGGATGGCGCCGAGCGATACCCACCAGACGCCGTCGTCCATCTCGCGCATCAGCTCCGCGCCGATGGCCAGGCTGAGCCTCGTCTTGCCGGTGCCGCCGGGGCCGGTGAGCGTGATCATGCGCACGTCGTCCTTGCGCATGAGCGAGAGCACGTCGTCGCGCTCCGCGTCGCGGCCCACCAAAGGCGTCAGCTTGTGGGGCAGGTTCGTCGGCGGAGGCGCCTCGATCATCACGCTCTCCGTGGTGGCCATGGGCGGCGGACCGGCGATGCTGCCGGTGTCGCGGTCGAGATCTCCCTTCAGCGCCTGCAGGTCTTCGAGCAGATCGCGCGCGCTCTGGTAGCGCCGGCCGCGGTCCTTGTCCATGGCCCGCTCGACGATGGCCACCATGCGCGGAGGCACCGGCAGGCCGTGCGGTCGCGTCAGCGGCGCAGGGTCGGTGCGCAGGATGTTGGCGGCGATGTCAGAGGAGCTGTCGCCTTCGAACGGCAGGCGCCCGCTGATCAGCTCGTACAGCAGCACGCCGGTGCTCCAGATGTCGCTGCGCGTATCGAGCGGCCGTCCGCGCAACTGCTCGGGCGACATGTAGAAGACGGTGCCGCGCACGACGAACGGATCGGTCTTCTTCACATCGGGCTTCGGCTCGGCGGCAGTGCGGGCCAGGCCGAAGTCGAGCAGCTTCACGTAGCCGTCGCGGCGCAGCATGATGTTGTCCGGCTTCACATCGCGATGCACCAGACCGGCGGCCTCCGCGGCCGAAAGCGCCGAGGCGATCTGGATGGCGATGTGGATCGTCTCGGACAGCGGCGGCTCCCCGCGCGTCATCCGCTGCCGCAGCGTCACCCCGTCGACGTACTCGGTGGCGATGAAATGCTCCTCGCCGATCTGCCCGACGTCGTAGACCGTGAGGATGTTCGGATGATTGAGCGCCGACGCCGCGCGCGCCTCGTACTCCAGCCGCTTGCGCAGATCGTCATCCGTGCGCACCGCCGCCGACAGCACCTTGAGAGCCACCGGCCGCTGCAACTGCCCGTCATGCGCCAGATACACCTCACCCATTCCCCCCGCTCCAATGAGCGAACGGATCTCATAGCGGCCGAGACTGGAACCGGGTTGGAGCATCTGACGCGGTGGATTCTATAGCCCTGACGCTGGCGATGGACGTTGTGGACTTGGTGGACGAGGTGGACCGATCGCAGTCCACCGCGTCCACAAAAGTCCACAACGTCCACAGAAGCGCCCGTCACGAACCAGTCACAACTGACCACCACGCTCTTCCAACTGACCGGAAATTCTGTTTGACTGACCGCGCGTTCAGTGAGATGAACGGAGCAGTTGCCCATGGCCACCACGAAATCAAAAGAAGAAGTCGTTCAGGAGTACCGGATCGCGTCGATCCAGGACGCCACAATGCGCGTGATTGCGCGCAAGGGGATGGCGGCGGCGACGATGCAGGAGATCGCCGAGGAGGCGGGGGTGGCCAAGGGGACCATCTACCTCTACTTCCGCGACCGCGACGAGCTGGTCGAGAAGACGTTCGAGACGGCCATGGAGAAGCTCTTCGTGCAGATCGACGAAGCGCTGGACCGCGACGTCGCCTTCGAGGACAAGCTGCGCGCGGTGATGTCGGCGCAGCTGGAGTTCTTCTCGCAGAACCGCGAGTTCTTCCGCCTCTATCTCTCGCTGCGCATGCCGGAAGGCACGCCCGCGCAGCAGCGCCGCCAGCAGCGCACCTGCCATCCGCGGTACCGGCAGCGCGTCGACAAGATGGCCCAGGTCCTGTCCCAGGCCATCGCCCGCGGCGAGTTGCGCAGCGTCGACGCCGACCGCCTGGCGCTGTTCATCATCGAAGGAAGCACGGCCGTGATCCTGGAGCGGCTGACCGAGAAAACGTCGCCGGCCGAAACCGCCGACGTCGAGTTCCTGGTCGGCCTGATCCTGGACGGCATTCGGAAACGGAGCTGATTTGAAACGAGTGACCGCAGTACTCATCGCGCTCAGCGCCTTGACGGCGTCGGCGCAAACCAAACTGACCTTCGACGGCGCATTGCAGCGCGCCCTCGAAGTGAACAACACCATCGAGCGTTCACAGCAGGACGTGGCCGTCGCGCAGTCGAACAAGGACTATCTGTTGTCCGCGGTCATGCCGAAGATCACGCTGACCGGCGATCTCACGCGCAACAGCATCGAACAGTCGTTCGGCGGTGAGGGCGAGGATTCCGTGACCATTCTGCCCCGCAACGACTGGGCCTATCGCGTCACGCTCTCCCAGCCGATCTTCGCCGGACGCCGCGAGCTGCGCGCGTACTCGCAGGCCAAGATCGGCATCGAGAACGCGCGGGAAGGCGCGCGCGCCGCCACGGACAGCATCCTGCTGCGCGTCTCCTCGAGCTATCTCGCCGTCGTCAACGCCGACCGCCGCGTCGGCGTCGAGCAGCGCAACATCGAGCTCGCGCAGAAACGGCTGGATCAGGCTCAGGCGTTCTTTGAGGCGGGCGAGGTGACCAAGGTCGACGTGTTCCGCGCCGAGACGGCCATGAAGGCCGCGCAGCGTCTGGCCGCCGTGGCCGTGCAGCAGCGCGAGCACGCCGTGGCCCAGCTGCGCACCGATCTCGATCTCGACGGCGCCATCGAAGTGACCGCGCCCGAGCGCGCCCTGACGGCGCTCCCCACGGAGAGCGATCTCATCGCCCGCGCCACGACTACGCGCCCGGACATCGACATCGCCGAGAACAACGTCCGCATCGCCGCGCTGGAAGTGCAGAAGCAGCGCGGATTCTGGCTGCCGACGGTCACGTTCGACGGCGGCTTCATCCAGCAGAAGACGCCGTTTCCCGCCGACAAGTATTCGTACGGCGCGTTCCGCTTCAACGTCCCGATCTTCCAGTCGGGCGAGGTCTACGCGCGCGTGGCCGCCGCCAAGAGCCGCGAGAAGCAGGCCGAGCTCGATCTCCAGGACGCCAAGCTCATCGCCCGCGAAGACATCCATCGCGCCTTCGCCGACCTGCGCTCGGCCGAGACCGGACTCCAGCTCGCCAACGAGCAGCTCGAAGCCGCGCAGGCCGAGTACGACCAGGCCTTCGACCTCTACCGCGCCCAGGAAGCGACGTCGCTCGACGTCTCCGCCTCCGAAACATCCCTCGCCGATGCGCGCCGCGCCGTCGCCGAGGAAACGCTCAACCGCGACCTCGCCGAACTCCGCGTGTGGCACGCCGCGGGAGCGATGACCGACGCGGTGAAACTGATCAATTCCGCGACCAAACCAGCAAACGGAGCCAGTGAATGAAACGAGTTGTCTTTCTGACCTTGATCCTCACGCCGCTCGTCCTCGGCATCACCGCATGCTCGGACGAGTCGAAGGCCGAGACCACCACGACCGCCGCCACCTCGACGAGCGAAGCCCCGGCGCTTCCTCCGGACGTCGCCGACGTGGCCGCCGTCAACACCGCTGCTGTCGAAACGGCGGCAACTTCGACAGCATCCAGCGCGTTCGAAGCGACGGGCGAGTTCATCTCGCCGGTGCGCTCCGAGCTCTCGCCGAAACTCCCGGGCCGCGTGGCGAAGCTGTATGTCGACGAAGGCGCGCGCGTGCATCGCGGGCAGCCGGTGCTGCTCCTCGAGAGCGACTACGCGCGCATCCACCTCCAGTCCGCCGAGGCCGACGTCGCGCGTGCCAAAGCCGCGCGTGACGAAGCGGCGCGCGACCTGGAGCGCAAGAAAGAGCTGATGGCCAAGAACTCGATTCCCAAGGCCACGTTCGACCGCTCGCAGGCCATGTTCGAACAGAACTCCGCGGCGTATGCCGGCGCGAACGCGCAGGTGTCGCTGCTCCGCCAGCAGATCGCCGACTCCACGCTGCGCTCTCCGGTCGACGGCATCGTGGCCGAGAAGCGCACCGACGTCGGCGCGCGCCTCGGCGAAGCCGGCGTGGCCTTCGTCTTCGTCCAGCTCTCGCCGCTCAAGCTGCGATTCCAGGTCCCCGAGCGTCTCCTCGGCAAGATCACCGTCGGCGACCGCGTCACCGCCCGCGTCGATCCCTACCCCGGCGAAACGTTCGAAGGCACGATCAAGACCGTCGGCGGAATCATCGATCCCAAGACGAGAACCATGTTCGCCGAGGCGGAGTTCGCGAATAAAGACGGCCGGTTGCGGCCGGGGTTGTTTGCGCGGGTGGAAACGAACGTGAAGTGATGACCAGTCCTCCCCGTCTTGTGGACTGAGTGGACGAGGTGGACGCAGTGGACTTCCGTGGACATGTCCACAACGTCCACGACGTCCACAACGTCCACCAAGTCCACAAAAGGGAACAGGGACTCGAAAAGAGCTAATCGCCATGCAGAAACTCGCAGAAATTTGCGTCCGTCGTCCCGTCTTCGCGACCGTGATCATTCTCGCGCTGGTCGTGATCGGCGCGTTCTCGTACCTCAAGCTGGGCGTCGATCGTTTTCCGAACGTCGAGTTCCCGTTCGTGACCGTCACGACCATCCTGCCCGGCGCCGCGCCGGAAGAGGTCGAGACCGAGGTCACGGACAAGATCGAGGAAGCGGTCAACACCATCTCCGGCATCGACGAGCTGTATTCGTTCTCGTCCGAGAACGTCTCGGTGCTGCAGATCGGCTTCGACCTCGAGAAAGACGGCGACGTCGCCGCACAGGAAGTCCGCGACAAGGTCAGCGCCATCCTCGGCGATCTGCCCAATGACGTCGAGTCGCCCATCGTCCAGAAACTCGATCCCGGCGCCATCCCGGTCATCACCATCGCCGTCTCCGGTCCCGGCGGCGAGCGCGGCGTCTCGGAGTACGCCGACAAGACCCTGCGGCGCCGCCTGGAGACCGTCTCCGGCGTCGGCCAGGTGCTGGTCATCGGCGCGCGTCCGCGGCAGATCAACGTCATCATCGACAACGCCAAGCTCACCGGACAAGGTCTGACCGCGGCTCAGGTCGTGGCCGCGTTGCAGTCGCAGAACATCCAGATCCCGGGCGGCAAGGTCGAGCAGGGTCTCCGCGACCTCACGCTGCGCACGTACGGCCGCGTGGCCAACGTCGAGGACTTCGGCGCCATCCCGGTGGCCACCGTCAACGGCACGCCCATCCGCGTGCGCGACGTCGCCCGCATCGAAGACAGCATCTCCGAGGTCGAGTCGGCGGCCACCGTGGGCGGCAAGAGCGCCGTCGTGCTCATGGTGCGCAAACAGTCCGGCACCAACGCCATCATGGTGGCCGACCGCATCAAAGAGCGTGTCGAAGAGCTGCGCCCGACGCTTCCCGCCGGCTACAAGCTCGACATCACCCGCGACCAGTCGACGTTCGTCATCGCCGCCGTCGACGCCGTGAAAGAGCACCTCATCCTGGGTTCGATCTTCGCCGCGCTCATCGTCTGGCTGTTCCTGTCCTCGCCGCGCTTCTGGCACGTGCTGATGATGGTGGCCGGCACGATGACGCTCTACACGCTGTTGTGGGGCCACTCCATCCCGCTGCCGCGCGTTGTCTCCGTGGGGCTTGCCGCGATCATCGGCGTGGCCATGTTCTGGTACTTCGCCCGGACATCGAGGCCCACGCTCATCGCCGCGGTGGCCATCCCCAGCTCGCTCATCGCCACGTTCGCGGCCATGGCCTACATGGGCTTCACGCTGAACATCATCACTCTCCTGGCGCTGACGCTGGCCGTGGGCATCGTCATCGACGACGCCGTGGTCGTGCTGGAGAACATCTTCCGGCACATGGAAGAGAAGGGCCTCTCGCCGATGCAGGCGGCCATCGACGGCACGAAAGAGGTCGGCCTGGCCGTCATGGCCACGTCGATGTCGCTCATCGTCGTCTTCCTGCCCGTGGCCTTCATGGGCGGCATCGTCGGGCGGTTCATGTACTCGTTCGGCGTCACGATGGCGTTTGCGATCGCCGTCTCGCTGCTGGTCTCCTTCACGCTCACACCGATGATGGCCGCGCGTTACCTGCGCCGCGAGGACCTGCACCCCGGCGGCCACGAAGGCGAAGGCACGCGTGGCAAGGGCCTGTACGCGGCCGTCGAGCGCATCTACGTGAGGCTGCTGGACTGGTCGATGGCCCATCGCTGGGTCATCGTCACGGCCATGGTGCTGGTCTTCTTCTCCACCATCCCGCTGTTCGTGGTCGTCGACAAGACCTTCCTGCCGTTCGATGACGAAGGCCAGTTCATGATCACCATGCGCGCCCCGGAGGGGTCGAGCGTGGCCACCACGCAGAAGATCAGCGAATCGATCGCCTCGCGCGTGCGCAAACTGCCCGACGTCGATACCACCGTCATCACCATCGGCGACGACCCGCAGCAGACCCTCAACCTGGCCTCGGTGTACGTGAAGCTGAAGCCATTCGGTCAGCGCGACAAGGACCAGTACGCGGTCATGGACCAGATCCGCAAGGAGATCCTGCCGCAGTACCAGCGCCTCAACCTGCGCACGCAGGTGGCGCCGGTCAACGAGTTCGGCGGCGGCACCGACGCCGAAGTCATGTTCTGGATCGGCGGCCCCGATCTCGAGCAGCTCGACAAGTACGCCCGCGAGCTGACCTCGGTCATCCGCGATCCCAAGCTCGGCACCACCGACGTCGACACGAACTTCGTGGTCGGCAAGCCGGAGCTGGGCGTGCGCATCGACCGCGACAAATCGACCGACCTGGCCGTGCGCGTGCAGGACCTGGCCGCCACGCTCAACGTCCTGGTCGGCGGCCAGCAGGCCACCAGCTACTACGAAGGCGGCGAAGAGTACGAAGTGCACGTGCGCGCCGACGAAGAGTCGCGCAACAACGTGGCCGCCATCTCCCAGATCGAAGTGCCGTCCGGCCGCGGCCAGAACGTGCGGCTCAGCGACCTGGTCACGCTGCAGGAAGGCACCGGCCCGTCCATCATCAACCGCCTCAACCGCCGCCGCATGGTCATGGTCCTGGCCAACATGAAGCCCGGCTACTCCTCGCAGGCCGTCATGGACCTGCTGTCGAAGAAAGCCGCCGGCATGAAAATGCCGGCCACGTTCTCCTACGGCTTCACCGGCCGCGCCCGCGAGCAACAGAAAGCCGGCGTCGCCTTCGGAATGGCCTTCCTCCTCTCCATCATCTTCATGTACCTCATCCTCTCCGCGCAGTTCGAGAGCTGGGTCCACCCCATCACCATTCTCCTGTCGCTGCCGATGACCGTGCCCTTCGCCCTGCTGTCGCTGGTCCTATTGAATCAATCCGTCAACATCTTCAGCGCCCTCGGCATCGTGGTCCTTTTCGGCATCGTGAAGAAGAACTCCATCCTCCAGGTCGACCACACCAACCAGCTCCGCGAGCGCGGATTGCCGCGCGCCGAAGCCATCCGCGAAGCCAACCGCGACCGCTTCCGCCCCATCCTCATGACCACGCTGGCCTTCGTGGCCGGCATGATCCCCCTCGTCGCCAGCAGCGGCGTCGGCGCCGCCACCAACCGCGCCATCGGCGCCACCATCATCGGCGGCCAGACCCTCGTGCTGCTCCTGACACTGCTGGCCACGCCGGTCCTGTACTCGCTCTTCGACGACGTGCAGGAATGGTTCAAACGGCGGAACCCGGCGCGCGTGGACGAGGAAGAAGGGATCGGCGAGCCGGCCACGGTGTAAACGCTTGTTGTTGCTTGCAAACAGGCTGGCCGAAAGGCCAGCCTGTTTTGCACCCTTCCCTCAATTCGAGGTTCTCAAATGCTCTTGCCAAGCCTTCGACCCAGCGCCTTCGCCTTGCGCAACCAGACGCGGTCGCGCCGTTTTTGATAGCGCGGCATGGTCATCTCGCGGGCGATGATGCGCTGCGTGAGGTCGCGGGCTGCCTCCTGGCGTCCGTTCTCGGCAAAGAATGCCGCGGCCTCGTAGAGCGTCTCCGCCGAATGGGAGCGCTCGACGAGCTGTTCGAAGGCCGCCAGCGCCTCGGTCTTCCGGCCCGTCAAGGCCAGGGTTCGCGCGTAAAGGCAGAACGCATTCGAGTAGTCGTACTTTGGATCGACGGCCGTGACGTGCTCCAGATCTTTCGCCGCCGCCTCGTATTCGCGAAGCTGGAAGAGCGCCTGGGCGCGCCGATAGAACGGATCGATGGAGTCCGTCCGCGCGCCGAGGGCACCGTCAAATGCCTGGCGTGCCTCCGCGTAGCGCTTCTCCAACAGCAACAGCTCGCCCAGCTCTTCGAAATTTCCGGCGGACGGGTTGTCGAGCAGCATGGCCCGCAACATCCGAATTCTCTTGCGCCGGGCCGGTCCCTTCAGCGTGCGTCCCATGCTCGCAAAGTCCGGCCTCCCTTCGATCAGGAAGTACGCGAGGGCGCCGATGAATCCGCCAATGATGATGATCCAGAGCCAAAACGTGTCCGGCCGTTTGCGCGCCCAGTGGATCACCGCCGCGATCTGGAGCAGAAAGCCGAATCTGAACAGTGCGCCGAGCAACGAGAACTGGCGCGCACGCGGCGGCGGCGCCGCCTCCTCCTGCGCGAGCATCGCAAACGAGAGACACACGACCAGAATCGCGATCGTGATACGCAGCTTGGTCTTCATGGAGCGTGCGGGCGATCTTAACCTGTCCGTGTCGCGTCCCGGAATGTGTATTCTTCGGGAGCGACCAGGCGTCACGGACGCTGTCGTAGGGAGGCCACCATGTTTGACGGCATCATGGACATCAGTCACAACAATGCCATCGACTTGTCGGCCGCGCAGAAGGCCGGCATCGTGGCCGTGATTCACAAAGCCACGGAGGGCGCGACGTTCCAGGACCCGATGTATGCGACGCGGCGTGCGGAGGCGACCCAACTCGGATTGCTGTGGGGCGCGTATCACTTCGGGACGGCGGCGGACGTCGGCCAGCAGATCCAGAACTTCACGCAGACCGCGCAACTCGTGCAGGGAGATGTCGTCGTCCTCGATTACGAGGAACTGGCCGGGGACCAGATGACGCAGCAACAGGCGGAACAATTCATCACCCTATTCCAGCAGCAGTTCGGCTACTTCCCGCTCATCTACGGAAGCGATTTGCTCACACCCGTCTCCGCGACGTCTCCGCTGGCGTCGTGCGGGCTCTGGATCGCGGAGTATTCGAACGTGACGCAGCCGGCGCTACCATCGGCCTTCAGTTCGTATGTACTATGGCAATTCACGGACGGCACCGTACCGGTGCCGCTCCAGACCGCCGACAGCACGGTCGATCGCGACCGGTACAACGGGACGCAGGCCGAGTTGACCGCGGCGTGGCCATTTCACGCAACATAGCGGTCTGCTAATGAAACGTGTGATCGGCAGAATCGTCGCCGCCGTTGCCCTCTGTGGCAATGCGGTGAATGTCATACAGTTGCTTCGCGAGCAGTGCGGCAAGCAACGTTTCCAGGACTGACAGATCACCGGCGTCGGCTGCCTCGAGCGCCTCATAGTATGGGTCTTTGTTCAAGGCGATCAATTCTGGGATCGTCGTTGTTCCGGGCAACCGGTACCCGAGGCGGATGCACAACACCAGGTATGCAACGGCGCGAGCGGTTCGGCCGTTTCCGTCCGTGAACGGGTGAATCCAGTTCAAGCGCCACAGCACGCACAGCACGTACGCCGTGAGGTGAATGGGCGGCTTCGTCCCATCCGTTGCAGTTGAAGAATGGTGGAAGTGCGCAGCCGAAAGGGCGGATGATCAGGTGCTGTGAACTGTTCGACGATATTGATGACTGCGTCGAATTGTTCCAGCGCGTTTCGTGCTTCTAACTTCGCTCGCTCGGCGGGATCGACGACAATTTCAGGATCATCGGCTTTGCTATGCCGGTCTGTCATTGCCGGTTCTCTTCAGCTCCTCGGCCTGTTGATCGACCGTTTCGCGAGTGACACGGGCATTTTCAATATTCGCGTTTCCGTACGCGAAACTGCGGCGCTGCTCTTCCTCTTCGGACGCTGTCAGCGGGCGGTACTTGGCGGCTTCGAGAAGTTTTTGGAGTTCGTCGCTCATGGGTCCGTCCCTCATCGGGAAGTCTAACCGTGTGGGTGCTACCGGCAGCAACCATTCTCGAGCGTGCGCATCTCGTTCTGTCTCTGAGAGCTGAGAACGACTTCCAACTCCACCGGATGGAGAGCCTCGCAACCCTGTTTCGGCATCCCCGTACGTGAAGAATGGGATGTCTGATCACTTCTCACTCGAGCCGATCGAGCGCCTTCCACTCTCCGCCACGACGAACGGCGATTCTGTCACGAGCGATCGTTTCGCCGCCCGGCTGCGAGGGTTTGGGCCGCTGGGTCTTCTGGCGATTCTGATCGTCGTCGCCGGCAATCTTGTCGTCGTTCCGCTGAGCGCGATCCTGGTGCTGGTATGGACTCGATGGTCCCGCACGCCGTGGGGCGAGATCGGCTATGTGCGGCCGAAGAGTTGGGCCGGGGATCTGGCTGCGGGCATCGTCTTCGGCAGCGTCCTGAAGCTGGTGATGAAGAGCGTGGTCATGCCGCTCTTCGGCGCCGATCCGATCAATCACGCGTATCACTACCTGACCGGGAACCGCGCCGCGATTCCGGCGACCCTGTATCTGATGATCGTAGGGGCCGGGTTCGGAGAGGAGACGTTCTTCCGCGGGTACCTGTTCGAACGGCTGGGAAAGGTTTTCGGATCGAGCGTCAATGCCAGAACGCTCGTTGTGCTGCTGACGTCCGCCGTGTTCGGGATCGTGCATTATCCGGTGCAGGGCCTGGCCGGCGCAGAGCAGGCGGCGTTGGTCGGTCTGGCCTTCGGGACGGTCTTCGCGGCTAAACGACGTCTGTGGATGCTGATGTGTGCTCACGCGGCGTTCGACCTGACGGCGTACGCGATCATCTATTGGGATCTCGAGTCCACGGTCGCGCACTTTTTCTACAAGTGACCGACACGTTGATGATCGTTCACAGGCGGCGGGCGGAGGGAAGGCATGATTGAAGGATGCGCAAGATCGCCATCGTCGGATCGGGCATCACGGGGTTGGTCGCCGCCCATGGGCTGCTGAAGGCTGGTTACGCCGTCACTGTCTACTCGGACCGGACCGCGGATGAATGGCTGAACACGAGCCGTCCCACGGGAACGGCCGCCCGTTTCGATCTGGCCTTGGCTTATGAGCGGGAGCTGGGCCTGAATTTCTGGGATGACGTGACTCCCTTCGGGGAAGGCGTTTACCTGACGTACTGCCCGGCGCTTCACAATCCTCTGATCACGCTGATGGGGCGATTTCGGAAGCCGTTTCAGGCGGTCGACGTGCGGTTGCAGTCGGCGCGATGGATGGTGGAGCTCGAGCGGCGTGGCGGTCAGCTGGTGATCGGCCGGATCGGCCCGAACGATCTGGAAACGCTGGCGGCGGATCACGATCTGGTGATCGTCGCTGCCGGGCGGGCCGATTTGTGCCAGATGTTCGCCCGCGACGATGAGCGCAGCGTGTACGACTCGGCGCAGCGGCAGCTGGCGATGGTGGTGGCCACGGGAGGTCCGGCGCGATTCGCCGGCGTGCCGATGTTGCCGGTGCGGTTTGATTTTCTCGGCACGGACGGGGAGCTCTTCATCGTGCCCTACGTTCATAAGGATGCGGGCGCCTCCTGGAACGTCCTCGTGGAAGCGAAATCCGGCTCCCGCCTGGACCGCTTTCGCGATCTGAAGTCCGGGGAGAGCGTCCTTGCCGCGGTCAAGGCCGCGGTGAGCGAGCTTTTTCCCTGGGACGAGCCGTTCGTGCGCAACATGCAGCTGGCGGATCCCAACGGCTGGCTGACCGGCCAGGTCATTCCGACGGTCCGGCGGCCGAGCGCCGTGCTTCCCTCCGGCAAGGCCGTCGCCGCTTTGGGAGATACGGCGATTTCTTACGACCCCATCGCCGCACAAGGCGCGAACAGCGGCGTCAAGCAGGCCCGCGATCTCGTGCACCGTGTGATCGCGCGCGGTGCGGAGGCCTTCGACCGGCCATGGATCGACGAAACGTTCGAGCTGTTCTACGAGAGCCACGCGCAGTACGCATACCGGTTCAGCAATCTCCTCCTCGAGCCGATCACGGCGCCGGGCCGGGAGCTGTTGATCGCGCAGTACGGGAGCGATGGCCGCGCGGACAATGACAGCGGCCCGCAAAGAGTGGCCAACGCATTCGTCGAAAACTTCAACGATCCCCGCCTCCTGACGCCGGTATTCAACGACATGCCCGCAGCGCGCGCCGTCATCAGCGGAAACACCGGCGGCAGGTGGCTCTGGAATGGGATCCGAGGACGCGCGGCGGTGGCGAAGAATCAGCTCCGCGTCCATTTCACGCCTCCTGAACAACGCGTTTAGTGTCAATGCCAGTGTGGAGTGCGGTAGCCGCACTCCACACCGTAGCGATCTTCGCGGAGTAGCATTACGTTCCACCTCATGAATCGAACGTGGCGCACAGCCTTCATTGGCGTAGCCCTTTTCGTGGGCGCGCTGGCCGTCGTGGCTTCGGAGACTTATCGAGGCAACGCGAAGAGTCGTGTGTTCCATCAGTCCTCGTGCCGCTACTACGCGTGCAAGAACTGCGTCGTGACATTCGAGTCGGCCAGAGAAGCGGTGGAGCGAGGCTTCCGGCCGTGCGGCGTCTGCGAGCCAGGCGGAGGGGTCTCGCAGACCGCGGACATCGACGCGGCGTACGCGGGAAATACCAGCACGCGAAAGTTTCACCGGTCATCGTGCCGCTACGCTTCGTGCAAGAACTGCAACGCCAGGTTTCAATCGCGCCAGCAAGCCACCGACGCCGGGTATGTTCCAGGGGGCTGCTGCAAGCCATAGCGGACAGTTCCCGCTGCGCCTGCTCGTTTCCCGCTACACTCCCTCCCCATGAACTACGACCTGGCCATGATGGCGCTGGAGGGGTTGGCGCGGGCGCCGATGAGTGTGCGTGTGGAGGGCGGTGAGGTGATCGTCGAGGCGGAGGCGGCTTCGTTCCGGGAGCTGGCGCGTCTCTGTCTGCTCCTCGGCGGGACGCAGTCGACTGAGGATGCGTTCGAGCTGGCGCCGGGAGCGCACGTCACGGCCGAGTCGCCGCTACTGCGGTTACGCCTGAAGGACGATCAGTAGCGCAGGACGGAGTGCAGCGGGACGCCGTCGCCGAGCTTTTCCCGGCCGCCGAGGAAACTGAGCTCGATGACGATGGCGGCGCCGGCGAGCGTGGCTTCGAAGCCGCGCACGAGGTGCATGGCCGCGGCGAGTGTGCCTCCGGTGGCCAGGACGTCGTCGATGACGAGCACGCGATCGGCGGGGGTCAGCGCGTCGTCGTGGATTTCTAGGGCATCGCTGCCGTATTCGAGGATGTATTCGTGCCGGCGCGTCGTCCACGGCAGCTTGCCGGGCTTGCGGATGGGGACGAAGCCGGCGTTGAGGTTCTGGGCCACGATGCTGCCGAAGATGAAGCCGCGCGACTCGATGCCGGCCACGATGGTGATGCCTTGATCGCGAAACGGCTCAGCCAGTTGCGCACACGTGCCGGCCAGTGCCTCGGCGGAGCGAAGCAGCGGCGTGATGTCCTTGAAGACGATCCCCGGCTTCGGGAAGTCGGGAACATTGCGGATGAAGGACTCGAGCTCTGTCTTGGTCAGCGTCATGATCAGAACTTCACGTCGAAATCGGGAAGGCGGCCGGTGTACTCCTTGGTCTCCTGGTCGATCTTGATCACTTCCGCGTAACGCGGACCTTCACGGATCTCCTCGATCCATTCGTCGATCGATTTCTTCTCGCCTTCGACGAGTGCCTCGACGGAGCCATCGCGGTTGTTCTGGATCCAGCCCTTCAGACCCATGCGCCGCGCCACGCGCGTCGCGTAAAAGCGGTAGCCGACTCCCTGGACCTTGCCGTGGATTCGCAGATGCCGCTGTTCCTTCATAGGTGGCGGATTGTATCCGAGCATCGTCACCGGCGACGACGTACGGGTTTCTTTGCCGGAGCCTTTTTCTTCGGCGTCACCTTCGCAGGTGCGGGTTTCGGTGCGGGGGCCTGAACGACGACGGGGGCGGGGGGCGGTTTCTTCAGCTCCTCGACGTTCCGCTGCAGCTCTCCGATCAGCTTCGTCTGCTGCGTGTTCTGCGCGGTCACGCTGGTCATGGCGCGGGCGAGGTCGTCGCGTTCTTTCTTGTCGAGCGCCAGCACGGCCGCGGTCGCCGCGGCGGCGGCGTCGGTGCGCGGATATTGCTGGACGATCTTGAGGAGCGTTTGCCGCGCCTTGTCGGTGTCTTTGTCGGTGATGTCCTGGCGGGCCTGCTTGAGCAGCGCATCGGCGCGCAGGTCGTTCGGAACGGAGAGCACGAGATAGACGACCAGCGCGCCGAGGATCGACGAGACGATGCCGGTCAGGATCAGTACGCCGCGGACTCTCATTCGGAGCGCAGAGGGCAGAGCGCAGAGGGCAGAAGCAAACCCACGAGGCCGCTTTCTCTTCTGCCCTCTGCCCTCTGCGCTCTGCCCTCTAACATCACTCGCTCCAGCCGAAGCGGCCGACGAGGGGGACGAATTCCGCGCTGCCGCAGTCCTCGATCTTCACACCGGTGCCGACGCGGGTGACGCGCGCCAGGCGCTGGTTGCCGGGCGGGCCGATGGGGATGACCATCCGTCCGGTCCGGGCCAGCTGTTGCACGAGCGGCTCGGGAACCGAGGGAGCTGCCGCAGCCACGATGATCCGGTCGAACGGGGCCTGATCGGACCAGCCGTAGGTGCCGTCGAACACCTTGACCGAGGTGTTGTGGAGCTTCAGCTCGCGGAAGATCTCGGCCGCCTTCAGCGCCAGCTCGTTGACCCGTTCGATGGTGAAGACTTTCGCGCATAGTTTCGACAGAACTACAGCCTGGTATCCCGTTCCCGTGCCAATCTCGAGCACCTTCTCGGTGCCGCGGAGCTCCAGGAGCTCGATCATGCGGGCCACGATGTAGGGCTGAGAGATGGTCTGCTTGGCGCCGATGGGGAGCGCGCCGGAGCCGTAGGCCTTGGCCGCCACGACCTGGGGCACGAACCGGTGCCTGGGCACCTCGCGCATGGCCTGCAGCACACGCTCGTCTTTCACGCCGCGCGCGGCGACGTGGCGCTCGACCATGAGCGCGCGCTGGTGCGCGAGCCCGCGCTCCTGTTCATCCTTTGGCGGTGTGGTGGCCAAACATCTCCTCGAGGGGCTTGAGCCGGGCGATCGATTCGTGGTGGGTGAGGTCGAGATGCAGCGGCGTGATGGAAACGTAGCCGTTCTGCACGGCGTCGAAGTCCGTTCCCTCTCCGGGATGCCACACGGGCGGCTCGCCGCCGATCCAGTAGTACTTGCGCCCGCGGGGGTCGAGCCGCTCGATGACCCCTTCGGTGTAGGTGCGCTGGCCGAGCGGAGCGATCTTCACGCCCCGAAACTCGCCGAGCGGGAAGTTGACGTTGAGGACGATGCGCGGATCGCGGTGCTGCTCGAGCGCGATCCGCACCAGTGCGCCGGCAAAGGCCGCGCATGGATCGAACGAGAAGTGCTTGCCGACGACGGCGGAGAAGGCCACGGAGGGGATGTTCAGCAGAGCGCCCTCGAAGGCGGCGGAGATCGTGCCTGAATACGTCACGTCATCGCCGAGGTTCGGGCCGAAGTTGATCCCGGAGACGATGAGATCGGGCCGGGCATCCTTCATCAGCTTCAGGATGGCCAGGTTCACGCAGTCGGCCGGCGTGCCGTCCACGATCCACTCATCGGTTTCGATCTGCAGCAGCCGGAGCGGCCGGTTGAGCGTCAGCGCATGCGACGCGGCGCTCTGCTCGCGGTCGGGCGCGACGATGATGACGTCGCCCACCTCGCGGCAGGCCGCCGCCAGCTTGCGCAGACCTTCGCTGTAAATCCCGTCGTCGTTGGTGACCAGAATGCGCGGCATTCGAAGGAGTGAATGCTAACAGGTGGGAGGGCAGAGGGTAGGGCGAAGTGGAGTTACTCGGAACTTTGCGCGCACGGCAGTTCGAGCCATCGACAGAGCGCCTGCTCCACAGGCCGCATCTCCTCTACCCTCAGTGATCCGAGCAGACGAATTGCGCGCGAGACGGGAACTGTCACGAGTCCTTGCGTATCGAATGCCCCGGGCTTGAGGAAGTGGGTCTTGACCGTGGCCTCGAACGTGGTTGCGCGTGTAGAAGTAGTGTGTGGAACGAGAGTGAGAAGAGCTCGATCGGTGTCACTGATGCGAGCGCTGACGACGAGACATGGTCGCACCTTTGCCGTCATTCCAAGGTCCACGAGCCAGACCTCTCTACGGCTCGGATACTTCACTCGCCTGATTCCCGCCGGTCGTATTCGAGAAAAACTTCATCCGCCGCCGAAACCAGTTCGTCGTCGCTGATGCCCGGATAGTCGAGATGGCGGGAGATGCGGATCAGTTCGGCGAGGACTTCCCGCTTCGCGGGATCCGGCAGCGCGCCGAAGTCTTCAATGATGTGCTTTGCCTCGGTGGTCACGTCAGTATTCTACCGCTCCGCAGAAGCTCGCTCTCACCGCGGCGCCGATTGCTCCTGTCGCTGCTGCATCATGCGCAGCGTTTTTAGCATCTGGCCCATGACCAGGAACAGCATCAGCACCAGGAGGATGCCGAGGATGCGGATGGACCATTTGCTCATGATGCGAATCGCTCCTGGTGGCGGGCGGCCCACTCGATCGCGTATTGCATCGGGGCGGCGTCGGCGATTCCTTTGCCGGCGATGTCGAAGGCGGTGCCGTGATCGACGGAGACGCGCAGCCAGGGCAGGCCGATGGTGACGTTGACCGATTCGTTGAAGGCCATGGTTTTGATCGGAATGAGGCCCTGGTCGTGGTACATCGCCATCACCACATCGTACCTGCCGTTCTGCGCGGCGAGGAAGACTGTGTCGGGCGGATGCGGGCCGGTGACGTCGAGTCCATCCGCGCGCGCCAGTGCCACGCCGCGGGCGACGATTTCCTCCTCGTCGCCGAAGCGTCCGCCTTCGCCCGCGTGCGGGTTCACGCCGGCCACGGCGATGCGCGGGGCGGCGCCGTACAGACGCGCGTATTCGCGGGAGGTCAGACGCGAGAGAGCAGCGATGCGGCCGGCGTCGATCGAGCGGATGGCCTCGCGCAGCGGGACGTGAACGGAAAGCAGTACGGTGCGCAGACGGGGGGAGTCGAAGTACATGGCGTAGCCGGCGCCGTACTCCGACAGTCCCGCGCGGGCGGCGAGGATCTCGGTGTGTCCCGGGTGTTCGGAGCCTGCCAGGGCGATGGATTGCTTGTGAATCGGGGCGGTGACGAGCGCGGAACATTCGCCGCGCTCGACGGCATCGACGGCGGCGTGAATGGCGTCGAGCGCGATGCGGCCGTACTCGGCGGAGATCTGGCCGTATCGGACCGGCCCGGAAACCGCGCCGAAGAGCCGGTACGGGACTTCGACGCGGGAGAGAGCCTTCTCGACGATCTCGGCGCCGATGCCGGCCGGATCGCCGAGAGTGATGGCCAGGGGTTTCACCGGCTCATGGTAACGGTGGACGTTGTGGACTGGGTGGACTTGGTGGACTTGGTGGACGTCCACTCAGTCCACAACGTCCACTGCGTCCATCCGGCCCGCGTTCTACTCGGTCAATTCTTCCTGTTTGAACACGTACTTGATGACGTGTTTCTGGATGAGCAGGTTGGGGGCGCCTTCGCGGTTCACTTTGAGGCAGGTCTTGTCGTACCACTCGATGCAGCCGCGGATCTCTTCGCCGTCGGTGAGGACGATCACCATCGGCGTTTTCAGGTTCATCTGCTTGAGGTAGTAGAAATTCTCCGCGTTCGTGGCCTCGGGGGGCGCGGGACGGTTGTTGTTGGCGTTGTTGCGGGCGTAGCTGCCGTTGCCGTTCCCATTGCCGTGGCCATTGCCGTTGCCTTTGGAGCGCTTGAAATCGGGCATCGAGCGGAACGTTCTGCGCCCGGGTGTCGAACTGCCTTCGAACTCATGCGGCCTGCTCCCGATAGGCATTGCCGTCCTCCGTTGTGCGGTTTTTCAGGGGGATTTCTGTATGGATGAGACGCGATTGCGATTTGCGTGCCTCATCACTAGAATTGCGCGGCTTCGCCGCACCCTACCGGAGGTTTTCCTTGAATTCCGTCGTCTGCATTTCTCATGTTCCTGATACAGAAGCGCGCATCAAGATCGCCGAAGGCCGCAAGGTCGATGAGACGGGACTGAAGTTCATCGTCTCGCCGTACGACGAGTACGCGCTCGAAGCGGCCATCCGTCTGAAGGAGAAAGCAGGCGGCGACGTCACGGTGCTGACGTTCGGCCCGGAGCGCGCGCAGCAGGCCTTGCGCGAAGCGCTGGCCCGCGGCGCCACGAAGGCCATCCACGTGAAAGGGGAGTCCGGCGACGCCGACTCGCTCGGGATCGCCAAGGTCCTGGCCGCGGCCATCAAGGCCGTTCCGCACGACGTGGTGTTTCTCGGCAAGCAGGGTGTCGGCACCGACAACGGCCTGGTCGGGCCGATGCTGGCCGAGCTGCTCGGATACCCGCAGGCGAACGTGGTCACACACGCCGACGTGGGCGATGGGAAGCTGACCGCGCATCGCGAGATCGAAGGCGCCGAGGAAGTGCTGGAAGCGCCGCTGCCGGCCGTCGTCACTGCGCAGAAGGGACTCAACGAGCCGCGCTATGCGTCGCTCAAGGGCATCATGGCCGCGAAGAAGGTGGCCGTCGACACGAAGAGCGTGGCCGACCTCGGCCTCGACGAAAACGACATCTACAAGCAGCGCGTGGTGGTCGTGTCGCTCGAGCTGCCGGCGGAGAAGAGCGGCGGGCGCAAGATCGACGGCTCGGATGCGGCTGCGGCGGCGCGCGAGATCCTCAAATACATCAAGGAAGAAGCGAAGGCGCTTTAGCCTGCGGCAGAAATTCGCACACCCGGAAGACCTTTAGGCGTAAATCCAGAAGGAGCCTTGGGCAACCAACGCTGCCGGCCGTGCCGGCCAGGGAGACCAGGATGTCAGGTGTTCTCGTTTTCACGGAAATCAAGGACGGAAAGCTGAAGAAGGCTTCCCGGGAAGCACTGTCGATCGGACGCAAACTGGCCGAGGCGGCCGGCGGAGACCTCGTCGCCTTCGCCAATGACGCCGCGGTTGCGGAAGATGCGGGACGGTACGGCGCGAAAAAGCTGTACGTCTTTGCCGCCGCGGGCTACTCCACCGAGGCGTACACCGCCGCCCTGGCGCAGGTCGTGAGCGAACTGCAGCCGTCGGTGGTGCTGTTCGCCGGCTCGTCGAACGGACGCGATCTCGCGCCGCGTCTCGCCGCTCGCCTCAATGCCGGCATGGCCTCGGATGTCGACCGCCTGGAATGGACTGACGGAAAGCTTCGCGCGCGCCGCCCTGTGTACTCGGGCAAGGCCTTCGCGACGGTCGATGTGGTCAGCACGCCGGCCATGGCCACGACGCGGCCGAACGCGTTCCCGCTCGAAGAGACGGGCGGCGCCGCGGCGGAAGTGGTGAATGTCTCGGCCGCGGTGGACGATCGCGTCAAGCTCGTGGAGACGAAGGTGCCGGAAGCAGGCGAGCTGTCGATCGCTGAAGCGGACATCATCGTCTCGGGCGGCCGCGGCCTCAAGGAAGCGGAGAACTTCTCGCACATCCGCGACCTGGCGCACGCCATCGGCGGCGCGGTGGGCGCGTCACGCGCGACGGTGGACGCGGGCTGGATCGATCATCAGCACCAGGTCGGACAGACCGGCCGCGTGGTGAGCCCGAACCTCTACATCGCCGCGGGCATCTCCGGCGCCATCCAGCACCTGGCCGGCATGTCGTCGTCCAAGCACATCGTGGCCGTCAACAAAGACCCCGAGGCGCCGATCTTCCGCGTCGCGGACCTGGGAGTGGTCGGCGATCTTTTCCAGATCCTTCCGGCGTTGACGGAGGAAGTGAAGAAGGCCAAAGCGCACTGAATCTCCCCGTTAATCCTGAGCGGGGGTGGTTGTGTGGGTGGAGCGAAGGATCTATGGAGCAGCCTCCGCTGATTGTTCCTCGGCCGGCACCGGTGCGAGTTACGGAGGCTGCTCCATTGATTCTTCGCTCCCACCAACACAACCACCCCCGCTCAGAATTACGGAGGGGGCGCTTACGGGGTGGGCGGCTGCTGCGGTCCCGGACGATCGGGCGATCCGGTGGGCGGATTGCCTTCGATCAGCCGATCGTCGACCGCGTAGCCGGCGCCCAGCGCTCCCGGAATGGCTTGCTCTTCCTCGCCGCAACTGAGCGAGAGCTTGAGGATGTGGCGGGCGAAGGGCATCTGGCAGTCTTCGCTGACGCGCGAACGATAGATGCGGGGGCTGCGGGCCACGACGCGGCGGCCCTGGAGCAGGACGAAGAAGTACTCGATCTCGTCGCCGTTCTCGAACTTCGGCAGGACGACGCGCGACAGCGGCCCGTCGTTGAGACCTTCCACCGAGCACCAGTCGGTGCTGTTGATGCGCCGGAAGTAACTGCGCAGCTCACCCTCGCCTTCGATCTTGAGCTGCAGCAGCGGCAGCTCTCCGGCCTTGATGCAGGAGACCGGCGTGTACTCCATCGAGAATTTGGGTGCCGCACCGCTGACGTCAGCCAGCAGGAGGGTCGTCAAGGCGAGCATCAGGGCGCGTCGGGTCATGGTTTCCTCGGATTTTAAGCCTGTCCGGGTCGAAAAAACGACTTGAGTCGTGTGAAAAGTCCGGGAGAAGCCACTTCTTTCGGCTCCGGATCGTACGGCAGGGACCGGTTTTCGATGACGGCGCGGGGATTTTCGACCGTCAGGGCCCGCGCCGCGGCATCGCCGACGAGGCTTCGCAGTGCGGCCAGCGCCTCTTTGACGCGGGGCGGACGCTTGTCCCTGTTGTGCGCGTCGGTGGCCACGAAGTGGACCAGACCGCAGCGAAGGAACGTCTCGGCGGCGTGGCGCGCCTGCGCTCCGAACGCGCCGGTGAGGCTCGTGGCCGTGATCTGCACGCGCAGGCCATGCTCGATCAGCGCCGCCAGCATCTCCGGGCTCGACTGAAAAACGGTATTGCGCTCGGGATGGGCGAGGATGGGCAGCCAGCCCTCCAGCTGCGCGCGATAGAGCGGCTGGTTGAACATCGGCGGCACGCTGTTGGCCGGCAGCTCCAGCAGCACGTAACGCCCCGCGGCCAGCGGGAAAACGGCTGTTCCCTCGCGCAGGATCTCCGCCATGTCGTGACTGAAAAAGTACTCCGAGCCGAGCAAAAGCCGCGGCCTCTCTCCGACCTCCGCCTGCAACTCGGCCAGGCGCGACTCCAGCTCTCTGCGCGAAAACGTAGGCCACCGTCCGCGCAACACATGCGGCGTGGCCACGATGGTCTCGATCCCTTCTTCCGCCGCCGCCGCGCACATCTCGACCGCTTCGGTCAGCTCGCGCGGCCCGTCGTCGACGCCGGGGAGGCAGTGGTGGTGGAGGTCGATCATGAGGGCCAGAGCTACACAGCTGTAGAGCTGTACAGCGGTAAAGCTGTGTCGCTGTGCCGCTGTGTCACGACGACTTCCTGGGACGTTCCGGCTGGCGGTTCTCGTCCTCGTTGGATTCGTAGTAGTCGTAGTAGCTCTTGCGGTAGGTGTAGCCGTACTGGTGCAGGTCGAGGTTGTTGAGGATGGCGCCGAGGACGGGGATGTTGGCCTGGCGGAGTTTTTCGGCGGAGCGCTGCACGAGCTCGCGCGGGGTCTGGCCGCCGTGGACGGTGAGCACGACGCCGTCGGCGCTGGCGGCGAGGACGATGGCGTCCGTCACGGCCAGGACGGGCGGCGAATCGAAGATGACATAGGCGTACTTGCTGCGGACGTCTTCGATGAGGTGTTTCATCCGGTCGGACGCCAGCAGCTCGGAGGGGTTCGGCGGAATCGGTCCGGAGAGCACGACGGAGAGGTTCGGGACCTCGGTGGCCTGGATGACGTCGTCGAACGGAATGTTCGCGGCCAGGTAGTTCACCAGGCCGAGGTTCATCTTGCCGGGGAAGACCTTCTGCAGACGGGGGCGGCGGAGATCGGCGTCGACCAGCAGCACCGGCTTGCCCATCTGCGCGAGCACCGTGGCCAGATTGACGGAGGTGGTGGTCTTGCCCTCGCGGGCGAACGACGAGGTGATGACGATGACTTTCGGCGACGCGGCGGAGGCTAGGAGAAGCGACGTGCGGAAGGCGCGGTACGCCTCGGAGACGGGCGAGCGCGCGTCCGTGTGCGGGATGAGCTCCACGCCGGCGGGCTTGTCGTCGGTCTCGACCGCGCGGAGGCGCGGCAAGGCGCGGCCGTATTCGTGGCCGTACCCTCCCGCGCGCGCGGACATCGACGATGCCGATGGGATGACGCCCAGCGAAGCGAAGCGGGTGAGCCGCTCCAGTTCCTCGGGGGTCTTGACCGAGCGGTCCATGTACTCGAGGAAGAAGATGGCTGCGAACCCGAGGATGGTTCCCAGCGGGAACGCATTCTGGAGGTTCTTCTTCATCGACAGGTTGTGGCGGTGGCCGCTCGGCGCGTGATCGACCCAGTGCACGTTCGAGGTGGCCGAGCCGCGCAGCCGTGCCGCCACCTGAGTCTCACTCAGTTGCTTCTGTAGCGTGGCCAGGAGCGTCTGCTTGGTCTCCACGGCCATGCGCAGATCGAAGTAGCGCGCGGAGTCGACGTTCAGTTTCTGCGCTTCGCCGCGTTGCTGGTCGTACGCGGATTTGATCGAGTTCTGCTGCGACACGGCGGCCGAGTAATCTGCACGCGCCGCTTCCACTTGCTTGCTATAGGCCTGCTGCACGGCCAGAGCTCTTGCCGCGCGGGTCTTATCGAGCTGACTGGCCAGACGCTTCATCTCCGGGTGGCCTTCTTTCATCGTGGCCAGCTTGTCGCTGTACTCGCGCTGCATCCGGCCCACTTCCTCGCCGAGCCGTTGCACCGTCGGATCGCCCGACGCGATGGCCTCGGCGGCGGTGCGCTGCAAGGCACTGAGCGCCGCTTCTTTCTGAAAGACGAGCTGCTGCGTGCTGGTGAGGTCGGAATTGAGCTGACTCAGCTTCGACATCACACCGGCGTCGTTGTTGCCTTCTCCCATCGAGATGATGCCGCGGCTGCGGCTGTACTCCTGCAGCTCATGACGCCCCGACTCCAGATCCGCCTGCACGGTGGCGATCTGCATGTTGAGGAAGCTCTCCGCCTGTTGCACGGCATCGAGTTTCTTGGCGATGTTCATGCGCATGAACGATTCGCCCCAGGCCTCGGCGACCTTCTGCGCCAGACGCGGGGAGCCGCCGACGTAGGAGATGTCCACGAGCGAAGTGCCGCGGACCGGCTCGATGGTGATGCCGCCCAGGAGGCCGCCGGCAATCCCTTCTTTGATGCTCTGGATCTCGGCCACTGTCTTGCCGGCCACGCCGGGCGGATACAGCTCCGGATCGTTATGGAGCTTGTGGTCGTCGACGACGCGGAAGGCCAGGCCGCGGCTCTTGAGCAGGACGTACTGCGTCTGCAGGAACTCCTGTTCCGAGGCCGCGATGCCGAAGATGTCTTCGATGGTGACGGAGTTCGATTCGCGCTCGATCTGAATGCGGATGGTGGAGAGATAGAGCGGCTTGGAAAAATAGCTGGCCAGGAACGTACCGATCATGACCACGGCCAGGATGGCCAGGGCCACCTTCCAGCGCTTGCGGATGACGTTCCAGTAATGAAGGAGATGAACGTCCTGCTGCTGGGGATTGAGATCCATGTTCGGCCTCGTGCCGATCAGAATAGAGCAGAACCGAGGTAGAGGGTGTCGTTATCGCGCAGGACGACGTCCTGCTTGCGGCCCGACAGGATCTGGCGATAGTTGACCTCGATGCGCTGCGTCTTCCCGTCGACCATCCGCGTGATGATCACGGTCTTGCCGGCGCGATCGGTCTGTCCGCCTGCATCGGCCATGGCCTGCAGGAGCGTCGGCGTCTGCGAACTGCGGAACAAAGCCTTGCCCGGACGGGCGAACTCGCCGAGGAGATAGATCGTGATCGGCGTGTCCGCCGGAACGTTGACGAGGTCATTCGGCGCCAATGGGATGTTCACATCGGGATTGCCGTTGATCATCAGATCGTCGATGGAGATGGAGACCCGCTCGCTGAGCCCGTTGGAGGCGGTGCGAAGAATGTAAAGATCCTTGCCGTGCGTGGCGGCGAGGCCGCCTGCCTGAGTGATGGCCTGGATGAGGGTGGTGTTGCCGGTGGCGCTGATGCGCCCGGGACGGACGACGGCGCCGACGACGGAGATCGGCTTGCTGGCGAACTCGACCACCTGGACCGACACCGTGGCCTTGGCCAGATACGATTCTTCGAGGAGAGCCTTGAGACGACCTTCGATCTGCGAAGCGGAGAGGCCGGCAACCTGAACCTTTTCCAGGACGTTCAGGATGATCGTGCCGTCTTCCTTGACCGTGACCCGGCCGGCGATGGACTTGTCCTCGAGAACGCTGATGTCGAGCACGTCCTGCGGCCCGATGGGGGCGTCCGTGGAAAGGATCGGCAGCTCCTGCGCAGGCGCAATGCCGGCCAGGGCCGTCAGAATCAAAAACAGAATTGCCGAACGCTTCATCGATCTTCCCCGCAAGCAGAAAACCGCTGGTCCTCTTGACCAGCGGCGAAAACGGGCCGTACTCCCCGAGTTTGGACCCGCTTACGCTACCGCTCCGCCTGTGATGGCCACGTCCTCGAGTTTGTGAGGTCATCGTGAAACTTCATGACGGATGTGGCGATTGTTATTTAATCAAACGATTACGGGACGAATGACAAATGCAGCACGTACCGTATTCCTGAGTCGGTATCGCCGCCGAACGTGGAATCGCGGTCCAGCCAACCGACGTCCACGCCTGCCTGTGCCCGGCGGATCAGATAGTTGAATCCCACGGTGGCAAAGAGGATCGTATCGCGGCGGTCGTTGCCGGCCACCTGGACGTCATACTCATCCCGTTCCACCGAGACGTTGCTCCGCAGCGAGAGCCGGCGGGTGGCGATGTAGTTGACGCCGGCATGGGCCGTCTCGGCGACGTAATAGTTGTTGTTGGCGAAGATCGAGAAGCCGAGGTCGTGGTTGGCGCCGGCGATGTAGGTCCATCGCCCGTTCGCACGCGTGACGTTGAAGCTCGCTCCGTAGCCGGTGAACGAGCGTTGGGACGGGTCGTCGAACGACAGTTTCAGCGGTCCGGCTTCCACGCGCACATTGGTCCGCCCGCTGTTGTAGTTGAGGCCGGCTCCGTACCAGGTGCGGCGGCTGTCCTTGTATGTGGCGTAGCGGAATGAGTAGTCGCTCACCTCCGCCGAGGCGAAGAGGGAGGTCAAGGGGAAGGTCTTGTGGTTGACCGAGACCCGGACGTTGCGCTCGTTGCGGTCGAGGAGATTGATGGGATTGAATCCGGTCACGGGATCGGTCGACAACTCCGGCTGGTGACGGTCGACCGGATAGGCCGTATCGCGGTAGCGCGCGCTGACGACTCCGCTGGTCCGGCTGGAGTACTTCCACTCACCGGAGACGCCGGCTTCGTCTTCCTGAGTCGTGGCCAGGCGATTGATGTCGGAGACATGCGCGCGCAGTTGATCGGCGCGCAGGGCGTAGACGTCGAGGTAGAGATGGTTCCAGAGGAAGTGCGCGTCGCCGCGCAGGGAGTAGTTGATCTGCCCGTCGTCATCGCCCGCGTTGAAAAAACTGTAGCCGGGGATGAAGTCGACGGTGAAGATGGTCTTCTTGGCCGGGACGAAGAAGAACCGCTGTGGCGCCTCGACCGACAGGGCAATTCCCTCGGACTGTTCCCCGGTCGGAACCGTGCCCGCTTCGGTAAAACCGGCATCGGAGATCCGGAAGCGCGACCAGAGATAAAAAGGACCGGAGTGAAAGTTCGACTGCTGCAGATCTTCGTGGAGCTTCTTCGCGCCGGCGAGGTCGGGATCGCGGTCGCGCATTTGCGTCTGGCCGGACGCGGCGAGCGAAATGGCCATGGCGAAGACGATTGTCAGGAACCTCAGGCTCACACCGCGCACCTATCCCTCCACCCTTAAAGCTCGAATCGGCAGGAGTTTAGCACGGCTGGGCTGAACTTTAACCCATGGCGAGGGCTACAATGCCCTCATCCAATGCCCGTGCCGCGCCTGATCACCTCCGTGGAACGGGGGTGTCTGACGATTCTTCTTGCCTGGTTGGCGTGGCTGCCATTGCCCTTCGGCTCGATCGTTTCGCGCGCTCTTCCGCCGCTCATCGCCGTCCCTCTCCTGGTCTGTGCCGTGGCGGCCGTGGTGCGGCTCATGGCCACGCGCGATCGGACGAGCACTGCGCAGCCGACGCGGGCCTGGATGATCTGGGCAGGCGGCGGCGCGTTGCTGCTCCTGGCCGGCGGTCTGCAACTCGTCCCCTTGCCGGGAGGACTGCTCCGCGCGCTGTCGCCGGAGTCGGAAGCCATCTGGAGCGCGGCCTCACGCGTGGCCGGACTGGCCGGCACGGCCACCTCCCATGCGCATCCGATCAGTCTCGATCCGCGCGCCACGGCGCTGGAGCTGTTCCGCATCGCGGCTCTCCTGGCGACGTTCACGGCCAGCGCGTTTCTGGTGCGTACGCACACGACGCGCATCCTCCTGGCCTCGGTGCTTTGCGTGACGGCGATGTTCGAGTCGGTCTACGGCCTCCGCGAAGCGGCCCTGCAGCGTTACGAGATCTGGGGTTGGGTGAACCGGCTGATCTTCAACCGCGTGACCGGCACATTCGTGAATCCCAACCACTTTGCGCACTACCTGGCCATAGTGCTTCCGATGGCGCTGTTCCTGGCCGCGTTTGCGTGGCACGTCTCGGGGAACGATGACACGCCGCTGTCGCGCCGCCTGGCCATGTTGCTCGAGCGGCATGTGCTGCTGACGGGCTTCGCTCTGATCGCGGCCATCGCCTGCGTGGCGGCGATTCTTCTCGCGCAGTCCCGCGGTGCGCTGCTCGCACTCTTCGCGGGACTGTTCTTCATGGCGGCGCTGCTTCCGGGGCGGCGCGTGGCCCGGCTGGCGTTTGCGGGTGCCGGCGGCCTGGCACTCATCGTAGCGATGGTCGTCTATCTCGGTCCGGAGCGCACGGTGGCGCGTTTCGTTCCGTCGGAGTTCGAGCGGCAGACGTTCGTCGGACGGCGCATCGGAATCGCGGCGGCGGTCTCCCTCTGGCAGCGCTTTGCGTTCTTCGGCAGCGGGCTGGGCACGTTCGAGCGCGTGGTCTCGATGGAGCAGAAGCAGGACCTGGAGAAGATCTATCACCACGCGCACAACGACTACGCCGAGCTGGCCGCGACCGGCGGGACGGTGGGGTTCGTCATCGTCGTGGTGGCGCTGATCGGTGGATACGTAGCGCTCCTGCGGATGACCTTCGGTGCGGCCACCGAGCTGTCGTGGCGGCGACGCGCGTTTCAAGTGGCGGCGCTGGCCAGTCTCACCATCGCCATGGTGCACGCGCTCATCGACTTCAACTTCTTCATCCCCTCGAATCCCGCCACGCTGGCGGCGATCGTGGGCGCCGCCGTGGCCTCAGTCGATCACGACAAGCGCACGCGCCGCTGAGTGCCGTTGCGCATGGTGCGATTGACCAGCCGCACTTCCAGCCGGTGCGCTCCAGGTGCGGCATCGACAGTGAATGTCTTCTCGTCGCGCACTTCGCCTTCCAGCACGAGTGCATCATCGAGATAGACCTCCAGGTACGGAGGGATCTCATCGCTTTGCGAAGCGGACGCACGGAACTGCAGCGGTCCGTCGTGAATCCGGAATACCGAGGTACAGAGCTCGGACCCGCTGCACGTGTTCGTCCAGACGTCCCGCGCCGGTCTCTCAGCAACCGTGGCCAGCAGGCGATAGCGTGCCGCCAGCGCGGGCTGACCGTTTTTCTCCTCGAACGCGGCCCGCTCGAGGTGATAGGGGATCCACTCGGCGGCGCTGGTCATTGTGGTGAGCTCGACGCGGTTGGCGGCGTTGCGGTCGCCGAGGGCCAGCGCCAGGCGCGCGCGCGTGGGATTGCTGAGATTGCCGGATGAGTCGACGAACGGCGCGAGGGCCGTCAATGGCTTGACGTCGTGGCTGATGGCGTAGAGCGCAAGATCCTCCACACGTCCGCCCATGGTTTGCGCGTCGAACGGCCGCCGGTCGATCTCCTCGAGGATCGCCCGTACCAGCGGCTCGTCGGATTCGGTGATCGGCCGCGGCAGGAGGTCGATCAATTCCGCGACCGTCGCGGTAGCACGCTTCGCCTGGAAGTCGCTCATTCGCTGGTCGCGCATCGCGACGCGCAGCTGGCGATACTCGGCGAAGTCGCCACCGGCGATGGCCAGCTCCCGCAACATCGCCAGGGCAGAGATCGTCTGTGGCGCGGAACGCCGGAGGTAGTTGAGGTCGTGGGTCAGTTCCCACAACGGCCGATGGAGCGCGGCGAAGACCGAAGGATCGCGCAAGAGCGGCGCCGCCGTTGCGAGAACCGACCGGCGCTCCGCGGCCCCGAGCTCGTACCAGTGAAACAACCCGGCCCGGACGAAACCCGCGGCCGGGTTCGTTCTCAGCGGCGCAAGATGCGCAGCCAGCATGTAGCTGCCGCGCCACAACGCCACCCGCCGCTGGAGCGGCAGCGCGGAGTCGAGGGAGCGATCCGTGATCGCACTGGCGGCAAGCCAGTCCGCGGGATGGTGCGAGAGCCACCTCGACAGCCCGTCGAGATCGCCGGGCCGGAGCGGATCGCGCGTCAGGTCGAGGTTTGCCAGGAAGAGCAGGAGCAGAAGCGCGGACGATGCCGCGACCGACGTCAAGAGCGTCTGCCGCAAGACGCGCGTCATGAGGCGGCCTCCTCGAGCACGCGCTCCCAGGCCGCGAATGCATGGTGCGGTGCGAAGCGTGCCAGATAGAGCTCCCGGCCACGGCGTCCCATGGCGGCGGCTTCCGCGCGGTCGCCGGTCAGTTTGCGAATGGCATTCGTCAGCCCTTCGACGTCACCGGTCTCGATCACGATGCCGCAGCGATGCTCGTCGATGATGCGCGCCAGCTCGCCGTCGCGCGCGCCGACGAACAGCACCGGCCTCCCGACCGCCAGCACGCCGTAGAACTTGCTCGGAACGATCAGACCCTCGAGGGAAGGCTTGAGCGTCACGAGATGCGCGTCCGCCGCGGAGAGGCTGGCGCTGAGCTCCTCGCGCGGCGCGTAGGAACGAAACACGGCATTCGTCCCGGCCGCTCGTTTCACGGCATCGAGCTGCGCACCGGCGCCCGTGAAGAGGAATCGGACGTCCGGCAGCCGTTGCATGGCCCCTATGATCGTCTCGAATTCGTGCGCGCGGCCCAGATTTCCGGAGTAGCCGACGACGAATTCGTCGTGGGAAGGCCGCGGCTGCGGCGCGAGACCGGCGTCGGCGAAGTTGTGAATGACCACCGCCTTCGGTACGCGCGCGGCCATGAGCTCACCCAGGACGACGTTGGCGCGCGCGCGGCGCAACGACCAGTCGCGCAGTCTCCGCAGCACGCGCGGCGCGCGGATGCCCAGCGATTCCGCAACCTCGGGGAAGAGATCCTGCACCCAGTTCACGACCCGTTTCGAAGCCACCGCCGCGACAACGGACACGAGCGGCGGATCGGTCATGGCCACCACCACGGCGCTCCGATGATGCAGCAGAGCGACGAACGCGCTGCAATAGAACGTGACGTAATCCAGCGCCCGCCCCAACAGCCCGGCCCGTCCGAAGCGCGTCGACCAGACCCGCTCCACGTGCACGCCGTTCGCCATGCCGGAATGCAGCCGCGCACGCGCGTCGACGTAACGCTGCCTGCTCGTGACCGCCGTCACTTCCCACCCGCGCGCGGCCAAGTGAAAGGCCAGATCGGACGCAATCTGACTGGTTGCAGAATGGTCGGGATGGAAGTAGCGATTCACGAACACGACGCGACGCACTGGGGGACATTGTAGGAGAGTGGACTTGGTGGACGTGGTGGACTTAGTGGACGTCCACTGGCGTCCACGTCGTCCACAAAGTCCACCTACCTCAACATCTCCCTGGAGAGGATCAGCTCCGCCACGAACCGTTCCCACGTGTATCTCAGCCCGGGCAGACCATCCAGGATGAGGCCCTTGACGAAAAGCGTGTGGATTACGACGGCGACGGGCGCCACGACGATGAGCTTGCGGACGCGGCCGGCCATCGACAATGCGCGCGGGTCGGCGTGGTGGAGCTTTTCGGCTTCTTCGCGCATGTAGCGTTTCTGCCGTTCGATGAAGCGGGCGAAGCTCTTTCGGTCGTCGTGGATGATCTTCGCGTCCAGCATCCCCACGTCGCCGTCGGCTGACACACGATGGGCGTGGCCGTCCTGCCAGACCGTGGCGTGCTCGCGGTGCAGGAGCACGACACGCGCGGGATAGAGCGAAGCCCGCAACGGCTTGCCGTCGACGGCATAGCGGAACGCCGCGCGAAAGGCGCGCACGCCCGGTTTCGGCTCGAGCGAGCGCAGTTCATCGACGAACGCCGGCGGCACGAAGTAATCGGCATCGAGCAGCAGAGCCCACGGCGTATGCGCCTGTTGCAGGCCGTAATTGCTCTGCCCGGCCAGGGTGTCGAACGTCCGCTGGAACACGCGTACGTTCGGGAAGCGCCTGGCGATGGCCACCGTGGCGTCAGTGGAGAAACTGTCGACGACCACGACATCGCTTGCCCAGGCCAGCTGTGCCAGCGTGCGCCCCAGGTTGGGCTCCTCGTCGCGCGTGAGAATGACCGGCGTGATGTCGGCGAGGTTCATGGGCTTGAGCCGCCGACTATTTTCGCGTATTCCGCTTCCATCTCCTGCGCCACGCGTGGCCAGGCGAAGCGCGACTCGACGAGCAGGCGGCCGGCGCGGCCCATCTGCTCGCGGCGCTCGCGATCGCGGAGCAGGCCGGCTACGCCGTCCAGGCCGATGATGCCGGCGCCGGCGCGCACGACTTCCTCGGCCAGGCCGACGTCGCCCGAAAGCACGACCGGCGTTTCCATGGCCAGTGCTTCGAGCACGGCGTTGCCGAAATTCTCGGAGGTGGAGAGGAGCACGAACAGCGTGGCCCGCGCGAGCAGCTCGTTCTTGGCCGCGCCGTACACCGGGCCGAGGAAATCGACGCGATCCGCCACGCCGTGCTGCTCAGCGAGCTCGCGCAGGCGCGGGGTCAGGCCTTCGTCGTCGTTGCCGGCAATTGCGAAACGAATCGATGGCAGCGAAGGCAGCGCGGCGATGACGCGGTCGAGGCCTTTCTTCCAGCTCACGCGCCCGAGGAAGAGCAGTGTGGATTCATCACGCGCGACGCCGGGACGCGTTTCGACGTCGATCCCGTTCGGGACGACGAACTGCGAAGGCAGCGGCAATCCGATGCGCGCTGCTTCCTCGCCTTCGAGCGCGGACGTGAAGTGAATGGCGGCGGCGTGCGCGAATCCCGGGCGCTCGGCGAGCCGCAGCCAGAGCGTCTTCACGATCCGGCTCTTGCGGCGGATGAGCTCCGGCACGAGCATGCCGCGTGGCGAGATTACGTACGGGACGCCCGCTTTGCGGGCCGCGCGCGCCGCGGCGATTCCGGTCCATAGATAGACGGCATGGATGTGCACCACGTCGTACGTTCGGGCCTCGGAGTCGAGCGCGCGGCGCAGGTCCGGCGACCAGTAGAGGCGCGGGAACGGCGAGGGAAAGTAGCGCACGCGAACGCCGTCCACATCGACTGGCGCCGACTCCGGCACATCGAGCGTTTCGCTGCCGTCGACGTTCGTGGTGAAGACATCGACCGAGTGCCTGCGCGCCGCGAGCGCCTTGCAGAGACCGTGGACGGCCACGATCGGACCACCATAGCGCCGCGCCGGAAGATAGGTCGGAACGACGTGAAGGATGCGCATCCCTTATGGAGCGGTGGGCAGCGGGCGGAGTGCGGCGGCGTTCTGTTGCTTGGTGGCCGGGACCGCTTCCGTTGACGGAAGGCGTTCGTCGAGAACGCCGGAAGCGAACAGGCCGCCGACCAGGAACCCGGCCGTCAGTGCCAGCACGGCATCGTTGTAGACCTGGGCTGATCCGATGAAGCCGGCGACGTTGGCGATGACGAGCGCGAACAGCATGACGCGGAGGAACTGCGAAGACCCGGGGACGTCGTCGATCTGCGTCAGGATCAGCAGCATTCTGCCGACGATCACCACCATGACCAGGAGAGCGATCAAGCCCGGGAGACCCACTTCGATGGCCACCTTGCCCAAGCCGCCCTCCTGCCAGCCGATGGCGTTCTTGCCGAGGAGATGGTGTACGCCCTGCGTGGCCGTGCCCAGTCCCGCTCCCATGTAGCCGTTTTCGCGGAAGGTCTGCATGACGCCGCCTTCGAAGCGTTGCCCGAGCTCGCCGCGCGTGGCAACCGCGCTGCGGGTGTAGACACTGGTCCCCTCGTCCGAGGAAAGGTAGTTGACGACCAGTCCGAGGATGAGGAGCAGACCGAGGCTGGCAAACATCTGCGAGGGCCGGACGCGCCGCAGGTACCGCCACAGGAACATGACGCAGAAGATGATCACGAAGTAGATGGCCTTGCGTCGTCCGGCGATCATGCAATTGAAGAAGCCCCAGCCGGCCGCGGCGGACCAGATCAGCATCTGCCGGCGCAGGCCGGCGCGCAACACCATGGCCACGCCGATGGCGGTGAGCATGCCGGCGTGCCAGGCCATGACATCGGGACTGCGGTAGATGCCGGAGAGCATGCGCACCTGGATGCCGGGGAGGTGGCGGATGTAATCGCCCTCGAACGACACCAGGCCCAGCATGCGCGATGGGAAGCGCAGGTATTCGAACACGGTCCCGATCAGTGCCACGGAGGTGATGGCGGCGTAGATGCGGAAAAACCGCAGGATCATCTCCTCGCGCTGCAACCAGGTGTAGCCGAGCAGTGCGGCGATCATGGGGATCACGTACGTGACGAAACTGATCGCGGGCGCCGGCCACTTGTCGAAGCCGTAGGTCACCAGCCCGTTCAGCGCGGCGACGAGGAGCAGAACGATGAAGGCGGTGATGCCGGTGGAGATGCTCTTGAAGCGCCGCGTGAACTCGGCCGCGTATACGCGCATTTCGTTGCGCGCCGCGAAAAGGATGGAGGCGTACAGCGCCACCACCGCGAACGAGATCCAGACCGGCGAGCCGGCCGTGAGCTTGCGCACCGGGTCCTGGATGATCCCGCAGACCATGACCAGCAGCCAGGCACGGCGCCAGTCGACGAGCGCATACGCGCACGCGGCGCCGAGGAAGATCAGGTAGAAGGCGAGGGCCATGGGCGTTTGGAGTCGTAGAGTCTTAGAGTCGTAGAGTCTTAGAGTACACGCAGCGTGGGGGCTTGCGCCTCTAAGACCCTACGCCTCTAAGACTCTAAGACCCGGCTCCGATCCGCAACGCGCGAACCAGCCCCCGTAATTCACCGATGAGCTTCCCGGGGATGGTCCAGGGGTGGCGGAGGTGGAAGCGCGTGAGGACGTTGGTGCGGAGGCGGCGGGCGGTGTAGCGCCAGAAGGCGGGGACGTGGCGGCGGGCGAAGTAGTAGTCGCCCATCGAGTGCGCGGGTGAGGCGCTGGTGCGGTGATCGCCCCACATCCGGATGCCGCCGCCGGGCACCTTGAGATGGTGGATCGAGGCCGCCGGCTCATAACGGAGGTGGCCGCCTGCGGCCACGAGGCGCAGGGCGAAGTCGGTCTCGAAGCGATAGGCGACGGCGGAGTAATGCTCGTCGAAGCCGCCGATGGAGAGAGCGCGGGCGCGATCCACACAGAGGTTGCCGGCCATGACGTTCTGCACGTCGCAGGCGGTGTCGTGCGTGAAGCGGAACTCGAGATCGCGCACGAACCCGCGGCGCAGTTCCGCCTCCTCGAAATGTGCCGGCGATTCGCCGGGCTGCAGCACCTGGCCGGCGACGGCCCACACATCCGGGCTCACGAACGCAGCCAGATGGGCCGCGGCGAGCTGCGGCGACGGGACGATGTCGTCATCGAGAAACAGCACGCGCTCCTGCGACGCCTCGCGCAAGGCGGTGTTCATGGCCCGAGGGATCGAGGGCGCGTCGAGGCGGACCACGCGGATCGCCTTCGTCTCCTCCCACGCTTTGAGCCGAGCGGCCACGTCCGGCGGATGCGCGCGCGTCTGGTCGACGATCACGATCTCTCCGGCAGGCGGTTCGAGCGTCAGCAGATGTTCGATCGTGTCGCAGAGCACGGCGCCGCGCTCGTAGGTCGGGATGGCGATCGTCAGCGGAGCTGCCTCAGGCACGAAGACATCGTATGAGATCCGCATGCGTTGCGGTGCCGGGTCGTCCACCTTACGATGGATCTTTGCGTAAGAGTCTTGACCCTCGCACTCTTCTCGTCGGCGCGGTGGTCCTGCGTGTCGCCGTCTATTGCGTGCTCGGCCCGACCGGCAACGACGATCACTACGAAGTCATCCAAAGCATCCTGCGCGAGGGCCGCCTTCCCATGGCAGGCCAGTACGCGCAGGCGTTTCATCCGCCGGCGTACTACGTGTTGAGCCTTCCGTGGGCGATGCTGGGCGGCCCGCGATTCGTCGAGGTCTTTTCGCTGCTGCTCTCGATCGCAAACACGTGGCTGCTTTTCGTGTTTCTCGGGAAAACAGAGCTCCTCGGAAGCGAGCGCGCCCGCCTGCACGCGATGGCTCTCACGGCCTTCCTGCCGCAATTCGTGGTCTATTCGATCCTGGTCTCGAACGACTCGCTCTCCATGCTTGCCGGCACGCTGGCCTTGCTGGCCGCATTGCGGTTCCAATCCGCTCCCACGGTTTCCAATGCCGCCGTGGCCGGTCTCGTGGCTGCGCTGGGCCTGCTGACGAAAGGGACGCTGATCGCGCATGCCGGAGTCCTGCTGGTCGTCGTGGCTGTCGTGTCGTGGCAACGATTGACGTTGCGCAGGGGAGCGGCGAGCGTGGCTGTCTTTCTCGCGCTGACGTTGTCGCTCGGTTCCTACAAGTTCATCGAGAACGAGGTTCGTTACGGCAGACCGTTCGTTCACAACATGGACTTCGGCCAGGGATGGGTCCAGGCGCAGCGGCCGACGATCACCGGCGTGCGGTCGCTGATCGATATCGACTTGGTCAAACTTCTGCGCGAGCCTTACGGCGAGCGACGGGAAGGCGGCTGGACGAATCCGCAATCGGTGCCGCTGCTGCTCTACGCGACGCTGTGGCATCCGTACGTGCCGGTCTCGAATTTTCGCGGGACGTGGCAACGGACGGCGCTCCTGGCGCAGGCGACCTATCTGCTGGCCATTCCGGCGACGGTCCTGATTCTCGCCGGCTGGATCATCGCCGCGCGGCGTCCGCGGGTGTGGATTCCGCTGGCGTTCTTCGCCGCGAATCTGGCCATCGTGCTCGCCGCCGGGGTGAAGTACGACGCCTGGTCGTGCTTTCAATCCCGTCTGCTGTTCCCGTCGTTCGCGGCCATCGTCCTCGGCTACGCCTGGGGCATCGAAGCGGGCATCGAAGCGGCTGGTCGGAGAGGTCCCGCACTGATGCGGGTGACCAGTGTTGTATCGATCGCGTTGTACGCCGCGTTCCTGACCTATTTCGGAGCGGAGATCAGCCACGTCGTCATGAAAACGCTGGGGTGATGCGCCGGCGCGGTCAGAGCGACTGGAGCGCTTCCATCACGCCTGCCACGCCGCGCGGGTAATCCCAGCCGGCGATGATCTCGCGCGAGCGGCGGGCCATGCGCGCGCGCAGTTCGGGGTCGCCGGCCAGTGCGTCGAGATGCCGCGCCAGCGCCTGCACGTCGCCGGCCGCGAAGACGAAGCCGTTGTCGCCGTGTTGCACGATGTCGCCGATAGAGCCGGAGCGATCGGAGCTCACCACCGGCAGTCCGCTGGCCATCGCTTCATTGAGGACCGAGCCGCGGGGCTCGTGGAGTGAGGGAAGCACGAACACGTCCGCCATGGCGTAGTGCTTCGGCAGGTCGGTCTGGTTGATGAACCCCGCGAAATGGACGTTGAGCCGGCGCTCCCTTGCGAAGCGCTCCATCTCGTCCCGCAGCTCGCCATTTCCGAGAAAGATCACCGCCGTGCGGTCGCGATGCTGCATGGCATCGACCGCGCGCAGCAGGGTCATCGGGTCCTTGCGCGGCAGGAGCTTTCCGGAGAAGACGATGGCCATCTGATCGCCGGTGATGCCCATTTGTGCGCGCAGGCTCTCGCGCTCGCCCGGCTCGAACCGGCTGCCCTCTTCGAAGCGCGCGTTGTCGACGGCCCACGGCACGAGATGAAAGCGCGCGTCATCGGCTCCGTAGTGGCGGTAGTAGGCGGCATTGAGCACGCCGCTGACCAGGAAACGGTCGGTGAGCCGGAAGATCGTCCGCAGCCATCCGGAGCGGATGCGCGAGCGAAAGGTCGTCTCCGGCGGAGGAAAGCTGCTGTCGCCGAACAACATCACGGGCGTTCCGCGCATGCGGCAGGCAGCGATGCCGAGCAGCGAAGAGATCGTGCCCCAGCCGAGGAAGAAGATCGCCGCGTCGTAGCGGCCAAAGAGCAGAGTAGGAACGATGCCGGGATTGATGAGCCGCGTGTAGCCCTCGCCGAATCCGAAGTTCCTCAGGAAGCGGTGGCGGTAGCCGCCCAGTAGATCGAGGTCCCACTTGAGCGTCGTCTGCATCTCCGCATCGCGATAGACCTTGGCGCCGTCCGTGGAGCAGAAGATCACCTCGAGGTCGAGACCGGGCTCCGCCGCCAGCAGGCGAAAGAAGGGTGCCTGGTACTGGATGACGTGCGAGGCGATGAGGGCGATTTTCAAGGTTTCGAATCCTGAGCGAAGCGAAGGATCAGGTTAGCACCTGCGATGGACGTGGCTCATGCGTCGCAGGTGCTGAGTTGACTCTTCGTCGCTGCGCTCCTCAGAGTTACCGTAGGGGAGCATGCACATCGCCGTCGTCTGCCGTGGATTGGGACTGCCCGGTGCAGTGGCATCGATCGCCCTGCGGCAGGCCCGCGAGCTGTCCCGTCACGCGCGCATCACGCTCGTCTCCGATTCGTTTCCCGAAGACACACCATGGGCAGAGCGCCGGCTCGTGCGCATCCCCGACCTTCATCTGCTCCGGCGCCTCCGCCACGTGCCGGATGAAGTCGCGTTCGCGCGTGGCGCGCGCGGTATGTTGTGGTCGCTGCCGTCCGTCGATTTCATCCTTGCCCACGCCCACAGTGCCGCCTACCTCGGCACCCGCGGGCTCGGGATCCCCTTCGGTTTCTTCGTCCACGGCGACATCTTCGCGCGGCCGAAAGGCACCTACGACGCGCGGCTGACGGCGTTCTATCGCTGGGTCGCCCCGCGCGCGTACGCATCGGCGGACGTGGTCTTCGTGCTCGCGCCATATCTCGCGGAAACGGCGCGCACGCACGGCGCACGGAAGGTGGAGGTGATCCCGAACGGGATCGACCTGCACGATCTCGGACTCGATGGACCGGCGCAGACGCGGCCGCGATCCGGGCCGCTGCGCATGCTCACCGTCGGCCGGCTCTCCGTCGAAAAGGGGATCGAGCATCTCCTGGCGGCGTGCCGTCTCCTCGAGCCGGATATCGACTACGAGCTGACGATTGCGGGAACCGGACCGCTGGACGCGGACCTGCGCAACGCCGCCGCGGATCTCCCACGCGTCCGTTTCGTGGGCGCCGTCCCGCGCGCAGCACTCGGGGCGCTCTATCGCGATCACGACCTCTTCGTCACGGCCACGCTGAATGAAGCATTCGCGCTGGTTGTGCTCGAGGCGCTGGCGTGCGGCCTGCCGATCGTCGGCACGGACATCGAGGCACTGCGCGCCGTCGTGAAGGAAGGGCAGAACGGCCTGCTCGTTGCGCCCGCCGATCCGCGCGCTCTCGCGGGCGCGATCGAGCGCATCGCGCGCGATGAGACGCTCCGGCGTTCACTTGCCGCGAATGCGCACGCATCAGTGCTGCCGCGCTACGGCTGGGCGGCCATCGGCGACGAGATCGCAGGCATCGTCAGTAGAATGCGCGCGTGAAGCGATACAGCGATCTGGCTATTGCGATCGGGTTGTTCCTTGCGTCGGCGCTGGTGCGCATTCCGTTCCGGCCGACGCAGATCTTTCACGGCGACTCGTACGGACTCGTTTGCGGCGCGCTCTACACGTTGACCGCGCATCCGCCCGGGTTCATCGGCTTCTGCACGCTGGCGCGGATCGCGTACTACTTCGTCGGGAACGTCGCTCTGGCCTTTTCGGTGGTGAACATCCTCAGCACCGGCGCGGCCACGGCGCTCACATATCTGGTCGGCCGGACGATGTTCGACCGGCGCGTGGGCATCATCGGCGCGGTGCTCTATGCCACCAGCCTCGACGCCTCCTACTTCTCCACGCTCGCGCTCAGCTACGCGGCGGAAGGAGCCTGCGCGACCGCGGCCGCGCTGACGGGATGGATGGCCGTGCAGCGCCGGTCGTTCCGCTGGCTGGTCTTTCACACGATCGTCTATGCCCTGGCGGGTTCGGTGCGGCAGACGACGCTGACGTTCCTGTTTCCGCTCTGGATCTTCATCGTGTGGCGCGCGGCGCCGCGCTGGTGGCAGCGGGCCGTGGCCATGGTGCTGCTGGTGCTCACGGTCTCGATCTGGTCGGTGCCGAACGCGGACCGCCTGGCGAAGTATTGGGATCAGCATCGCCGCGGCTATTTCGCCAGCGTGTACAAGCTGGCCGCGGCGATGGACCAGTTCTACGACTCCAGCACCTTCGGGAAGGTTCAATACGAGAAGGTGGAGGCCCGCTACCACTTCCCGCTGTTCGAGCTGGCCGTGGCCATGTGGAACGAAGTGCATCCGCCCGCCGCCGACGCACCGATCGAAGTGCGCAAAGCGTCCGCGGGGAACGCCTTGCGCATGATCCGGTACCAGACCGTGAAGCTGTTGTTCTACGCCACGCTGGCGGTGGGGCTGGCCACGCCGTTCGTGCTGCTGGCGCTGAAACGGCGCGTCCGGGAAAGCATCGACCGGGAACGCTGGATCTTTCTCGGACTGTGGATTCTCCCGGCTGCCCTCTTCTTCGCGCTCAATCACCTCGGCGCATGGGGCTATCTCCTGATCTTTCTTGCCGCGCTGATGACCATCGCCGCGCGCACCATCACCATCCTCTTCGCGCCGCGCGCACAGGTCTACGCCACCGCCACCATCGCGCTCGCCGGCGTGGCGGTGTTTCTCTTCATGCGTCCCCTTCCCGAGACCAGCGATCGGAACCGCGTGGTGAACGTGGCCCTCCTGCAATACGCCGCGCCCTCCATCCGCGGGCACTACGCGCGCTCGCGCGCCAAGGCCTTCACCGACGACCCGCGGCAACTCGACCTCGACTGCGTGACCGACGAATGCCTGATCCAGTCGATTCCCATCGCCTTTCATCTGCCGCCCGACCTGAAACCGGTCCGGCCGCTTCGGGACCGGTGACATGAAGTGCGGCTACCGCACTCCAAACAGCGACAACCACGCCCGCCAGTGCCATGGATCGCGCTTGACCGCTTCGCGCAGGTACCGGCGTCCCTTGGGGTTGCGCTGCTGCAAGAGACACTTGCCGATGAAGTACAGCGCCGCGGCCTCGCCGCGCGGGGTGATGGGCGGGGGAGTGACTGCGGCGGCGTCGGAAAGCGATCCGTGACCGTCGCGCAAGGCGACGGCGATTTCGGTCAGCCGGACCTGCGCCGCGCGCGCGCTGCCGCTGATGCTGCGCGGATCGACGGTGGCGTCGTACAGAACGTCGTCCGCGATGACGAATGTCCCTCCGTCACGGGCGATGCGGATCCAGAGATCGAGATCCTGTGCCGCCCGGAATTCCGCGCGATAGCCGCCCGCTCGGGCATAGGCGTCGCGCCGGAACATGGCCGAGCCGTGGTGCGGCAGCGCGTGAATGTGCAACGCGTCGTCCGCGAGCAGGCTGCGCCGCACTTCCTCGCCGTCCGCGCGTGCGATGTACAGCAGGTCGCCTTCGGGATCGACGAACCGGGTGGCGCACGAGACCACCGCCGCACCTTCCGCGAGGAGGGTCAGTTGCCGCGCGAATCGTTCCGGACGGGAGCGGTCGCCGCAGTCGTGGCGAGCGATGATCTCCGAACGTGCCTCGGCGCAGCCGCGGATCAACGCGCGCGTGAGGCCCGCGTTCGCCTGCGTGACGACACGGATGCGCGCATCGCGCGCGGCGTAGTTAGCGAGGATCGCAGGCGTGGCATCGGTCGAGCCGTCGTCGACGACGATGAGCTCGAAGTCGCCCTCGGTCTGGGCGAGGATGCTGTCGAGCGTGGCGGGGAGGACGGCAGCGCCGTTGAACACCGCCATCACGACGGAGAGCTTCATCGCAGATGGTCCGACAGACAGGAGATCCTGCCCATGAACGACCAGCCGAGAACACGCGCTCCCGCGGCGTAGAGCCGGAACTGGATGTGGTTGCCGCGCGCTCCGGAGGCCTCCCGCGCCAGGAGAAACAGCATCTTCGACTCTTCCGGCAGGCCGGCGTCGCCGCACTGCCGCGCCAGCAGAAACAGCTCGCGCGCGAAGTGCTTCATCTCCGGCGCGTCGGCGTCGATTCCGGCACGCCAGGCGTGCTCGAGGATGAGAGCGTGCGCCCGGGCCCGGTCGCGCAGGACGTCCGGTCTCATGCTGAAGTCGGAGAGACGGCCGCGGCGATGGTGGCGCATCTCCGACACCCAATCCTCGCAATAGTGCAGGCGCACGCCGAAAGCGGCGATGCGGGCGTCGTACTCCCAGTCTTCTTCGTTGCGCAACGGCAGCCAGGCGCCGGCGCGGTGGATCAGCGAGGCGCGATAGAGCGGCGTCGTCGTCTGCCAGCAGCGTGATTGCAGCATGGCCGGGAACATCGTATCGATGCGTTGACCGGTACGGCGTCCCGGTGTCGGGAGCAGTTCGCCGCTGGGCAGATGCTCACGCGTCCACCCGTACGACACACCGCACTCGGGATGGGCCCGCAACCCCGCCACCTGCATCTCGAACTTGCGGGGATAGAGCAGGTCGTCGCTGTCGAGATGCTGGATGAACTCGCCGCGCGCCGCCAGCCGTCCGGCCTCCCGCGCCGGCCCCACGCCTGCGTTCTGCTGGTGGATCACGCGGATCAAGTCCGGGTGCTCCGCCGCCAGGGCATCTGCGACGGCGCCCGTGTCGTCGGTCGAGCCGTCGTCCACGATCAGGATCTCGATCGGCCGGTACGTTTGCGCCAGAACGCTGGCCACGGCCTCGCGTAGCATCGCTGCGCGATTGAAGACCGGGATGATCGTCGTGACGAGAGCGAGCTCCACAGTGGGAAGGATACTTTGCCAGGCAACCGGTCTGTGGCGAAACCATACATACAATGACGCTGATGACGCCGAAGGAGAGGACGCTCCGAGCGCTCGCCGGCGCCGTGCTTCGCGACTGGCCGCGCTTCGAAATGTCCCTTCGCGGCCTCGGATCGTACCGGCAGCTGCGCACGCCATGGATCGCCATGCGCAATCGCGACGAGCGCCTGACGCTCGACGGCCGCGGAGCGCGCTGCGAGTGGATCTACACGTCGGACCTTCACATCGCCAGGATGTTTCCGGCCTCCGGCCTGCGGCTGTTGGACCGGGCGCTGGGAGACTGGCCGATCGAGTACGCCGATTCTCTCCGGCCGGCGGACCGGCCCGATGTCTCATTCGTCATCGGACATCGAGGCATGGACCGGCTTCCGCATCTGCTCACCACGCTGCGCAGCATCGCCGGCCAGCATGGCGTGGCCGCCGAATGCATCGTCGTGGAGCAATCGGAACACCGCGAGATCGAGTCCGCGCTGCCGTCCTGGGTCCGGTACATTCATACGCCGCTGCCGCATCCGGGGTATGACTACAACCGCGGATGGGCGTTCAACGCCGGCGCGTGTGCCGCACGGTCCGAGCTCCTGATCCTTCACGACAACGACATGCCGGCGCCGGCGCTCTACGCTGCGGAAGCGCTGGCGCGGATGCGCGAGGGATGGTCCTTCCTCGATCTGAAGCGCTTCATTTTCTATCTCGACGCAGGCGGAGTGCGCGTCACGAATGTTCTCCAAAACGCCCTCGGCGGCAGTATCGCGGTGGCCCGCGATGCGTTCTTCGACATCGGCGGCTTCGACGAGTCGTTCGTCGGATGGGGAGGCGAGGACAACGAATTGCGCGAGCGCGCCGATGCGGCCGGCCGTGTCTACGCGTTCGGCTACCTCCCGTTTCTCCACCTCTGGCACGAACCGCAGCAGGGAAAGCTCGATGGGGAATCGGTGCGGCGCTATCACGAGCTCAGGAAAGTGCCGGCGCAGGAGCGGATTGCCACATTGCGCGCGCGAGCGTGGGGATCTGCTTTGGGTCCGTCGGGAATGGATAGATCCGGTGTGAGATGAGTCAGGCCAGGACAGTTTTGTTCATTGTCGACTCCTCGTACAGCGTGGGCGGTCTCCATACGCGCTACCGGAATCTCGGACACGTTCTTCCACAAACCGGCTGGCGGCCGGTGTTTGCGTTGACGCGCGGCAACCAATTTCACGATCCAGGCAGGCTCCGGGACATATTTCGAGGCCTCGATACGATCGAGCTCGACGCCCGCACGGGATCATGGGATGCCCGGATCGTCGCCATCGACCGGTCGCTTCGGCAGATGAGCCCCGAGGTCCTGGTCACCGGTGCCGGGACGGACGCCTGGTATGTGGCTGACCAAAGGAAGCGGGCGGGTCGCGGTCCACGGATCGTTTGCGGTCTTCCGGGAATTCATCCGAGGTACATGGCGATGCTCAGGCGCTTTCGCGCTGTCGTGGACGCGGCGTATGCGGTGAACCCCATGGGAGTGCGCATCCTGGGGCAAGTCGTGGGGATTCCGCCGGAACGCGTCTTTTACGTACCCACCGGCGTTGCCATTCCCGAACCGGGACGGCAGGTGAGCGGCACCCGAACGGAGCTCCGCCTCGGGTACATGGGCCGGCTGACCCAACACAAGCGGGTCATGGATCTCGTGCCGCTCTGCGCCGCTCTCACGAGGCGGGAGGTTCCTTTCTCGCTCAGAATTTTCGGAGAGGGTCCGCTTGAAAAGGAACTTCGGCTGGCGCTCCGCGAATACGGCGATCGATGTCGTTTTGAGGGAGCAGTGAGCAACGAGGCCATTCGTGAGCAGGTGATGCCGGAGCTCGATGCCTGCCTGCTCCTCACGGAAAATGAAGGTACGCCGAATACCGCCCTCGAGGCGATGGCGGCCGGCGTGGTCGTGGTGACGAGCGACTTCCCCGGTCGCGAGGAGCTCCGACTCCTTCGGAGCCACGATACGGCGCTGGTCTTTCCGGTCGGTGCCGTCGAGACGGCAGCCGGCCTCCTGACTCATCTCGCAAGCCATCCCGATGAGCAGCGCCGTCTTGCGGCGAATGCCCTCGATTCCGTGAAGAGGCAGCACAGCGTCGCCGGCATGGGGGAGGAGTTTGCGAAGGTGCTCTCGTTCGCTTGCCAAGGACCTCCGATGGCAGGCCACGTTTCGCTTCCCACGATCGTTCCGCCCGGAAGACTCACCCGTGCGTTCGGCCCGGTGACGGCGGAAACGATCCGGCGATCGCTTGGCAGGCGATTTCCGCACCCCGACGCCAGCGAATGGCCGGCCACCGAAGGAATCACGCCCGAGGAAACCAGGGAGATCGTGGACGGACTCCAGTCTCTGATCGGACTCCGAGTCGACGAAGCGCAATGAGACCACGCATCCTTTTCTGTTCCCAGGCGGCCTACCGAGACGGAGGCGTGGAAAGCTGGCTGGATGCTCTGGCAGGAGCGCTGGAGCGCAACGGCTGGGACATACGCGTCGCGCTGGCCGCAGGCAAGTTTCACGACCCTTCCTGGTATCTGGAAAAGCATCCGCTGCCGGGCTCCGTCGCGCTCGACGGAACGCGAGGACTGCGGGAAGGACGATTCCTGAAGCTTCTCGAAGTGTTCGAGCAGACAGCGCCGGACATCGTTTTTCCCGTCAGCCTGGCGGACGCGCTGTATGCGGCTGCCGAGTGGAAGCGTCGTGGCGCGAAGACGCGAATCGTGACGTGCACTCACGGACAGGACCTGGGGCAAATCCGTGACCTGGAGCGATGCGCGCCGCACATCGACCTCGCCACAACCGTTTCGAGCCGCGTGGCCTCGGTACTGGAGAGCCTGCCGGGCCTGGCAGGTCGTGTGAGCCACATCCCGACCGGCGTTCGCGAGCCGAAATCCACACCGCGAGTGCGGACCGCGTTGCGAAGCATCGCCTACGTGGGAAGGCTTCACCACGCGGAGAAACGTGCTGGTGACCTCATCCCGCTCGTGCAGATGCTGAGGGGAACGGGCATCGTGCTTCATATCGCCGGGTCGGGTCCCGATGAAGAGCGAATCGCCTCGGATCTGGCCCAGGAGCTCGAACACGGTTCCGTCTTGATGCACGGGGCGATCTCGCAGGAGCGCCTCTATGAAGAGATCTATCCGAACGTGGATGCTCTCGTGGTCTTTTCCGAGAAGGAAGGGGGGCCCATCGTTGCCTGGGAGGCGATGGTCCACGGCGTCGTTCCCGTCGTGTCGGACTTCATCGGACGCAAGGAGGAGGGTGTCCTTCGCGACGGAGAGACCGCGCTCGTTTTTCCAGTCGGCGACGTGCCCGCCGCCGCGGCGGCGTTGCTTCGCCTCAGCGATCCCCATCTGCTCCGGCCGCTCTCGGAGCGCGTCATCGCCGGCATCCCCGAGGACTACCGTGTGGTTGGCTTCGAGAGGAACTGGTGCGGAGCACTGTCCGGCGTTCTTGCGAAGCCGGCGGTGCGCTCGGACCATCGAGTTGGGAGGGCCGTCTCACCAGGATGGATCGCCCGGCTGAACCTCAACGAACGAGCTTCGTTTGTCCTTCGCACGATCCTGAATCGCCCGTTCGACTACCAGGAACCCGGGTCCGAATGGCCGCACAGCTATTCGCCTGACGAACCGGACAGTCCGGTCGCCGATCACGACACTGGTCACGACACCGGTCACGACAAATGACGTGGACAACTCGCCTCGGGTTGCGGCGAGGGTCTCAGAGTCATGAGCTATCCTGAACAGGTGGACCAGCCCGCAGCCGATGCGCCCATCACCACCATCAAACCCGCGCCGTCCTGGCGGATGCCGGACCTCGCTGAGGTCTGGCGTTATCGCGAGCTGCTTTACTTTTTTGTCTGGCGTGACGTCAAGGTTCGCTACAAACAGACGGCCATCGGCGTGCTCTGGGTTTTCATCCGGCCCCTTCTTTCCGTGGCGATCTTCGCGGTCGTATTCGGCAGACTGGTCAAGGTACCGTCCGATGGCCTTCCGTACCCCGTGTTCGTTCTGGCCGCCATGGTGCCCTGGACGTTCTTTTCCGTGGCGTTGTCGGCAGGCGCGAGCAGCCTTGTCGGGAACGCCTCTCTCATCACCAAGATCTACTTCCCGCGGCTGGTGATCCCCATCTCCACCGTGATCTCCGCGCTCGTCGACATCGCGGTGTCGTTCCTGCTCGTTCTGGCCATGATGGCGTGGTACGGGCAGGTGCCGCCGCTTTCCGCCCTGGTCACCGTTCCCGCGGTCTTTGTCTTGACGTTCACGGTCGCCCTTGGCGTGAGCCTGTGGCTGGGCGCTCTCAACGTGAGATGGCGTGACGTCGGGAACGCCTTGCCGTTTCTGGCGCAGGTCTGGATGTACGCGACGCCGGTCGTCTATCCGCTCAGCGTGGTCCCTGCGCAATGGCGGTGGGTGGCGGCGCTGAATCCGATGACCGGAGTCGTGGAAGCGTTTCGGAGCGCGCTCTTCAGACGTCCGTGGGAAGTCACCTCGCTCTTGTTCGCAGTCGTCTTTGCGTCTTTTTCGATCGTTGGAGGGCTCATCTACTTCCGAAGCTCGGAGCGCACCTTCGCGGATATGGTGTGAAGATGCAGCCGGCCATCACGATTCGCGGCCTGGGAAAGCGCTATCGCATCGGCGCACGCCTTCCCGTGGCCACTCTTCGAGAGACGCTTTCGCACGCTGCTGCCGGCCTGGCTTCCCGTGTCCTTGGGAGAAAGAAGTCTCCCGCGAATGATACGGAGCTGTGGGCGCTTCGAGACGTTTCCTTCGATGTCCAGCAGGGGCAAACCATCGGAATCCTGGGCCGCAATGGCGCCGGGAAGTCGACGCTGCTGAAGATTCTGTCGCGAATCACCGACCCAACCGAAGGAGAAGCCATCCTGCGGGGCCGTGTGGCCAGTCTCCTCGAGGTGGGAAGCGGCTTCCACGGCGATCTGACCGGACGCGAGAATATCCTCCTCAACGGTGCAATCCTGGGGATGTCGCGCCGGGAAATGTCGCGCAAATTCGATGATATCGTCACGTTCGCCGAGGTTGAACGGTTCATCGACACGCAGGTCAAACACTATTCGAGCGGCATGTACATGAGACTCGCGTTCGCGGTCGCCGCTCACCTCGAGCCGGAGATCCTGGTCGTCGACGAGGTGCTCGCGGTGGGGGACACCGCCTTCCAGAAGAAATGCCTCGGCAAGATGAAGGATGTTGCCGGCGAGGGCCGGACGGTCTTGTTCGTCAGCCACAACATGCAGGCCGTCCGGACGTTGTGTACCGACGCGGTGTGGCTGGACGATGGACGGGTTCGTTACGTTGGCGAGAGCTCGGAGACGATCGAGAGATATCTCAGTGGCGGAGGCACGCAGGATAGCTCTCCTGCAATCCGGCAACAGATCGACGCGCTCGCCCCCGATCCGGTTTTCGCATTGCGCGGCATTCGGATCCTGCAATACGAACGGGAGGCCGTGGACGTCGGGAACGGCAGTTCCTTCGAAGTCGAGATTTCGTACGAGGTGCTGGAGAATGTTTCGGGCCTCCACGTCTATTGCCGGCTGAACGACGCCATGGGAGTCCTGTTGTTCGAGAGCTTGCACAACGGCACGGACGAGGGGCTGCCTGTAGTGTCCAAGGGCTCCTACATTTCCACAATGACGGTTCCCGCGGATTTCCTGGCTCCGGGCCACTATAGTCTCGAGATTCAGGCGGGAATCATGGGCCTGAGGGCTCTTTGCTCCAAGCCGGTCGTCGTACAGATCAGCGTGGCGCATACGGGCCGTGTGAATCAGGCCTATCCGGGTTATGGAACGCGAGGCATGCTGGCGCCGCTGCTTCCCTGGCACACAACCACGTTCAATTCGCAATTACCGTCTGAGGACCGCGCATGAATCTGACCTGCCGGATGTGCAAGAGTAGAAACGTGGAGCTCTTTCTGGAGCTCGGGTCGATGCCGCCTGCCGACGCGTTTCTGCGCGCCGACCAGCTTCGCGAGCCGGAAACGCATTTCCCGCTGGACGTCCATCTCTGTATCGATTGTGGCCTGGCGCAACTCGGCTATGTAGTCTCGCCGGAAATTCTCTACCGCCGCGATTATCCCTACGAAGCGTCGATTACGTTGACGGGACAGAAGCATTGGGCGGAACTGGCGTCGTCTGTGGCCGGACGATTCGCATTTCCGGCAGGCGCGCTGGCAGTGGATGTCGGCAGTAACGTGGGGATTCTTCTGGAGCAGTTTCGCAACCTCGGGTTCCGGGTGCTAGGGGTGGATCCTGCCAGCAATATCGTCCGGATTGCCGAGCGCCGCGGGATCGAGACCATCGACGAGCTGTTCAGCCGTACTGTTGCGAAGCAGATTCGCGACACTCACGGGCCGGCTGCCGTCATTACGGCCACCAACGTTTTTGCTCATATGGATGATCTCGACGGATTCGTGGAATCGGTCGATCTGCTTCTGCAGGATGACGGCGTGCTCATCATCGAAGCGCCGTCCATGCTCCATCTCGTGCAGTCCTGCGAGTACGACACCATCTATCACGAGCATCTTTCCTATATTTCCGTCGGACCAACGCGTGCGTTTTTCGCCGCCGTCGGCTTCGAGGTGTTCGACGTCGAGGAGCGTGACATCCATGGGGGGTCCATTCGCATCTTCGTGGGCCGCCGGTCGTCGCGCGACGTTGCCGCGCGCGTCGCGCAGTCGGTAGCGGCCGAGGAAGCGGGAGGAATTCGCGATCTCGCCCGTTTGAGGCAGTTTGCGGCGGATGTGGCGAGAAACCGCGTGGAGCTGACGAACCTTCTGCAAGACCTGAGACGCTCGGGAAAGCGAATCGCCGGTGTCGGCGCCCCCGCCAAGGGAATGACCCTCCTGAACTACTGCCGGATCGGACCGGAGACGCTCGCGTTCGTCACGGAGAAATCGCAGCTCAAGGTCGGGAGATTCACTCCCGGAACGCACATCCCCGTGCGGCCGGATCGGGATCTGCTCTCGCACGAGATCGACTGTGGCCTGCTCCTGGCGTGGAACTTCGCCGAGGAGATCATGGCCAACCTCAGCGAGTTCCGGGCCCGTGGCGGCACATTCATCATTCCCATCCCGCGTCCTCGCCTGATTCAATGATGCTAGGATCGCGGCCGGGAGAATAAGGAGACAACGGATGATCGTCACGACGCCGATGACGGCACATCGCGACGACCGGGGGGAGATTACAGACCTCCTCGTCGGCGAACGAGTGGACGCGGTAACGCTGATCACCAGCCGGGCCGGCGTCGTTCGCGGCAACCACTACCATAAGGAGACCGTGCAGTGGGTTTATCTCCTGCACGGCAGGATCCGGGTGGCCGCGCGCCGGGAGGCTGCCGCGGCAGAGGAGCTCGACATTGCCCCGGGACAGCTCGTCCGTCACGACGCCATGGAAGCTCACTCCATTCTGGCGCTGGAGGACTCCACCTTTCTCGTCTTCACCAAGGGTCCGCGTCAGGGCGAAGAATACGAGAGCGATACGTACCGTATCGACGAGCCCTTGCAGTCATCCATCTGATGGAGGGGACGGAGTCATCCGTCATGATCTGAATTGCGCGTACCTGTCAATGAGCCCCTGCTGAGTCCCGAAGTCGAACAAAACGTCCTGGAATGTGTGAGGACCGGCTGGATCTCTTCCGAGGGTCCGCAGTTACGCGCATTCGAAGAACGGTGGTCGGAGTATTGCGGAATGCCGTTCGGCGTCGCTGTGTCCAACGGGACCGCGGCGCTCGAGATCGCGGTCAAGGCTCTCGGCCTCGAACCGGGGGATGAAGTCATCCTGCCGTCGTTTACGATCATTTCCTGCGCGCTGGCAATCATTGAAGCGGGAGCTGTGCCGGTGCTCGTCGACTGCGATCCCGATACGTGGTGTATGGATGTTTCGCAGATCGAAGCGAAAGTCACTGCGCGTACGCGGGCGATCATGCCCGTTCATATGTATGGACACCCGGTGGAGATGAATGCGATCGAATCGATCGCTGGCCGGCACGAGCTCGACGTCATTGAAGATGCGGCCGAGGCTCACGGTGCGGAATATCACGGCCGGCGCGTCGGCGCGTTTGGCCGTATGAGTTGTTTCAGCTTCTATGCGAACAAGATCATTACCACCGGTGAGGGCGGAATGGTCCTGTGCCGCTCGGAGCAGGACGCACAGAGAGCGCGGACCTTGAGGAATCTCTGTTTTCGTCCTGAACGGAGGTTTTGGCACACGGAGCTCGGCCACAATTACCGTTTGACGAACATTCAGGCGGCCATCGGCTGCGCGCAGGTATCCGCCATCGATGAACACCTGAGACGGAAGAGGCGCATGGCCAGCCTCTATTCGGAGAGATTGGCCGGCATCGAGAGTTTGCAATTGCCCACGGAGCGTGCCGATTGCAAGAACGTGTTTTGGATGTACGGAATCGTCCTGAACGACGACGTTCCGTTCGATGCTGCTGAATTCGCTCTCCGCCTGTCGCGTGAAGGCATTGAAACGCGGCCGTTTTTCCTGGGCATGCACGAACAGCCCGTGCTTCGCGATCGCGGTCTCTTCGCCGGCGAGGAGTACCCCGTGACGGAGCGCATCGCCCGCCGCGGACTGTATCTCCCTTCGGGCCTGGCCCTCACGGAGGAACAGATGGAGTTCGTTTGTGATGGTGTGGCGCGGGTATTCCGTTGACTCGCCAGTCCTCCAGGAACGGCACTGGCGTGTACGGCCCTGAATTTGCCGAGATCTACGACCTGCTTCACGCCGCGAAGTCGTACCGATCGGAATCTCTCTTCATTCGGGACGCGTCCCGCGAGATCCTGTCTTCCGGGCGCCGCCCCTTGCGGTTGATCGACTTTGCCTGCGGCACCGGTTCACACGCCATCCAATTGAGTGGAATGCGATTTGACGTGACCGGAGTCGATTCGTCGCAGGAAATGCTGAAGCGCGCCGCGCGAAAAGCGCGCCAGGCGGACCGTGACATTCGTTTCGAGCGTCAGGATCTGACGCGCATTTCGTTTCCCGGCCAGCATTGGGACGTTGCCACGTGCCTGTTCGACTCGCTCGGTTACCTTCAGACCGACTCTCGGATCCTGCGAGCTCTTCGCGGGATCAGAAAGGTTCTCGATCCGGGCGGGCTTCTTTTTCTGGAGGTCTGGCACGCCCCGGCGATGTTGGAAGGGTTTGATCCGGTGAGGATCCGGCGCATTCGTGCAAAAGGATTCGAAGGCGTCCGGATCGCGGAAACCAGCCTGATCGAGGATCGTCGCGTGGCCGAGGTGCGCTATGAAGTCTTCTCCAGGAAGCAGGGCCGGCCGTGGCACCGCTTCCGTGAGACTCATGTGACCAGGTTCTTTACGCTTCCCGAGATGACCGTGTTGCTCGAGGCTGCCGGATTTCGGATCATTCGCGTTTCAGGCGGCTTCGACGAGTCCCCTCCGGCGAATGATGCGTGGCACCTCGTGGTCATCGCGGAGCGTTCGGAGGGCATCGGCTGAGACGCCGCCGCACTCGAAATGTCCAAGATCTCGGTCCGACTCGTCCTCGACGCCGAAAACCGGCAATGGATCATCGGGAAAATTGCCGCCCGGCTCGCCGAGAACCTGGAGGCGCACGGGGTCACGGCCGACATCGGAGAAACGCCTCGGGACGACGCCGACGTCATCCATTGGATGCACTATCTCCAGCCGTGGCGGCATTACTACCCGGTGCCGGGCTTCTTCAGCCCCGGCTGGAGTCCGGGCCGCGCCAGGAACACCGCCATGATCACCCACGTGGACGACCCCGTGAAGCTCCAGGCCATCAAAGAGGCCATGTCGCGGGTGCTGGACGCCGGGATCTGCGTATCGCGGATGATGAAGGCGGAGCTCGTCGAGCATGGGATCGATTCGTCGCGCCTGACGTACATCCACCTCGCCCATGACGGACTGGTTCAGCCGCGGCGCATCCTCATTGGAATCACCAGCCGCATGTACTCGGACGGCCGGAAGAACGAGGGCATCCTCGTCAAGGTTGCCCAGTCCATGCGGCTCGATGCGTTCAGGTTTGAGATCATCGGTGAAGGGTGGGAAGAGGTCGCGGTCCTTCTACGGAGCGCGGGCGCAGAAGTGGAGATCGCCGGCTCGGGCGATCATCCGGATCATCCCGACAGTGGCTATGCCCGTATTCTTCGGCGGCTGCCGCTGTTTGACTACTATCTTTATCTCGGCTGGGACGAGGGCTCCATGGGGACGCTGGACGCGCTCGCAGCCGGGGTGAAGACCATTGTCACGCCTCAGGGATTCCATCTCGATCTGCCGGGCGGAATCACGCATGCTCCTCGCAATGCCGGCGACCTGCTCGAGATTTTTCAGGGGATTGCGGCAGAGAGACAGGTTCGCCTGGACAGCGTGCGGGATCTGACGTGGAGCGAGTACGCCAGAAAGCATGCCGCGGTGTGGCGAGCGCTCGTCGAAGGGCGGACCGCCGAAATCGCCAAAGCCAGTGGTGAGCTCGAGCTCGACTCGCGCATGGAGCGTCCGATCACGCAATTGGATATTTCTGCCGCACGGTCGCGCCTGAATCGCCGGTTGTTGCGAAGCGATTTCTGGAGTTGTTTTTTTGAAAGCAGAAGGTTTTGGCTTCGCGGAAAACTCTCTCGAGTCAAACGCTGGATGTTGCGACGCGATTCGAAGTGAGGGCTTGGATCACGGCGTTGGCCCGGTCCGCGAAGTTCTCGAACGAAAAGTACTCCAGTCCCTCCGGAATGCGGCGCTCTCCCCGCTCCAGCGTCTCCAGGATCGCGGCGCGGATCTCGGCGCGGTTGGTGGGATCGACGAGCATGCCCAGCTTGCCGTCGAGCAGAGCCTCGCGTCCGCCATCGAGCTTGCTGCCGATGGCCGGAACGCCGCAGGCCATGGCCTCCAGGAAGACGAAGCCGAAGCCTTCGCCGCGGCTCGGCATCACGTAGGCGTCGGCGAGGTTGTAGAGGTCCTGTTTTTCCTCGTCCGCGAAGAGGCCGGTGAAGACGACGCGCGAGGCCACGCCGAGCTCGCGCGCGCGCAACTGCAGGCGCGGCGCATCGTTGCCGCCGCCGGCGATCATGTAGACGACGTCTTCGGGCAGATCGGGCAGCACCTCCAGCATCTCGTCGAAGCCCTTCGACCGCTCCGCCGCTTCGAGGCGGCCGACCGTGAGCAGCACGCGCTTCCCTTCCAGCCGGTAGCGGGCGATGAAATCCTCCCGCTTCGGGCGGATGCCGTAGTGATCGAGATGCACCGCGTTCGGCAGCACGAAGGTGGGACCGTCAAACCCCGACCAGCCGGTGAACCGGTCGCGCGTCAAGGCGCTGACGGAGAGGACCGCGCTGCATCGCGACAGCGGAAGCCGCCGCCGCTTCCACGCCTCGATGCCATGGACTACGAGCAACGGCCGCCCGAACGCGAGCGGCAGCAGATTGACGTGCCCGCAGATCACGAGATCGGGCTTGGCCCGCCGTGCCGCCGCCACCGCCCGCAGATACGCCACCGGCCCCTCCGCCGCCTCGGCCACGAAATGCACGTGCGGCGGCGGATCCTGCACCAGACCGCGCACCACGCGCGGGATCACCGTGATCTCCACCCCTTCCAGCGCCGCGCAAAACTCGCGATTGAACAACGCGATCCCGCCGTGCCCGCCGTACGCGTCGGTGACGAGGAAGAGGATTTTTTTTAGTTTATCCCGAGCGAAGCGAGGGATCTCCGGCGGCACCGGCAGAGATTAGCCGATCGATCATCGCGGTGTCACCGGAGATCCCTCGCTACGCTCGGGATAAACTTTCCCACACCCGCCGAGCCCAACTCCGCATGCGCGTCGACGTCCCGTCCTCCGGCAGGTCGAGCCATTCCTTCATCGGCACGAAGAACCCTGTCTTCGGCCGGTCCCGCAGATAGCCAGGCAGGTTCGCGGCCAGCGCGGACTTGTCGCGTTGCTGCGGCAGCATGTGCGCGAGCTGGCGGAGCAGGTAGGCGTCGACGAGCGGTGTGCGCACTTCCACCGAGTGGGCCATGCTGGCCCAGTCGGCGTCGCGCAGCAGTTGGTTGCGCATGTAGAGCGAGGCTTCCATTGCCGCCACGCGGCCGAACGGCGTTTCCGGATCGGGGGCCAGGGTGCGCTCGATGATGGACAGCGGCTGCAGACGTTCCAGCCCTTCGCGCGCGACCTCCTCGCCGAGGATCGACGGCAGCTCGCCGGGGAGAAAGAGACCGCGCTGCAGCAGATAGGCGCCGGCGTACGTGCGGCCGTATTCGGCGATGAGACGCGCTTTCGGATGGCGGCGCAGCGCGCCCGCGGCACGGGCCAGTCTCGGGAAGCGCACCATGCGCGGGATGTTGGTGAACGAGGGATAGCCGCCCAGAAGCTCGTCGCCGCCCACTCCGGACAGCGCGACCTTGATGCCCGCCTCGTGCACGGCCTTGCTGATGAACCAGGTGTTGACGCCGTCGATGGTCGGCTGGTCCATCCGTTCGAAGAAGCGCGGCAGATCGGCCAGGAACTCGTCGCGGGCCACGGTGCGCGTGGTCTGCGTGGTACCGAGCTCGCGCGCGAAACGTTCGGCCAGCGGCGCCTCGCTGAATTCGGCGAACGAGAGCGTGAACGTATGCAGCGGCGTTCTGCGCGCCGCCAGCTGTGCGATCGCGGACGAGTCGATTCCGGCGGAGAGGAACACCCCCACCGGAACGTCGCTGACGAGATGATGCGCCACCGATTCCTCGACGCGCTCGCGCACGAAGACGGCGGCGTCGACGAGCAGGTCCTCCTTCGCATCGCGGAAGATTTCCGCAATCGAGAAAAAGCGCCGCTCATCCACGATCCCGCGGCCGTCGTCGATGAAGAACGACGTCCCCGGCTCGATGGCCCGCACGTCCCGGCGGATCGTGAACGGCTCGGGCACGGATCCCATGAGAAAGAACCCCGCCGCCGCCGCCGGATCGACCGCCGCCGGCACCTTCCCGCCGGCCAGCAGCGCCTTCACCTCCGAGGCGATGCGGATCGTGGCCCCGTCATCGGCCAGGTACAGCGGCTTGATGCCGTACGGATCGCGCGCCACGAACATCCGCCGCGTGCGCGTGTCCCAGATCGCGAACGCGAACATGCCGCGCAAAAGGTCCGTCATCCGCGCCCCGTCGCGCCGGTAGAGCGCCAGCAACACCTCGGTATCGCTATGCGAGTGAAACCGGGCCCCGCCGCGCTCCAGCGACGCCCGCAGCTCCGCGTAGTTGTAGATCTCCCCGTTGAAGACGATGACGAGCTCGCCCGCTACGTCCCACATCGGCTGCGTCCCCTCGTCGGAGAGATCGATGATCGCCAGCCGCCGGCTCCCCAGCCCCACCCGCCCGTCCGGCGAGACCCACGTCCCCCCGGCATCCGGCCCGCGCGGAATCATCCGCGCCGTGATCGCCTCCAGCTCCTCGCGCCCAATCGCGCCGGAGCGATACGCGAACAACGCCGTGATTCCGCACATGAGGGGATTCTACGGGTACCGAGCTTCACGGCTGCAAAGCTTCAGGGCTGCGCAGCAAAGCGGAGGGAAGGGCGGCCTTGCGTACCGCGTCGCCAGCCCATCGAAGACGATGATCGGCCGAGCGAGCGAGTTGGCGAGCGTTCGCGATCATCAACATTGCGGGAACGGAGACGAGGAATCCGGCGACGGTCCAAAAGTATTTGAACCGTATCCATGGCTACTCCGGAACCACCCTTCGAAAACGACCGGCAGCGTGAAAACTTCGAACTCCTCCTGAAACGTGTCGGTCCAGGGCCTGCCGCTCTCTATCTCGATGCCTGTTCGCTGCGGACGGGCTCGACGCCTCTTCGATCCACGACCATGCTCGTTGCCCATCTGTTCCGCGAGGTGGCTGCGGCGATTCGGTTCCGTCTCGCGCCGGAACTCTCCAAGCCGGAAGATCAGGAGGCTGTCATCGCTGCCAGCGGGATCGTTCCCGACGTCAAACCGCTGACGAACCTGCGTCAGCAGTTCAACGAGGACGCACATCGACGGCATCTGAAGCCTCCTCGTCCATTCGACAAGGAGCGCCGAGGTGACGCAGAAGCCGCGGACGCAAAAATTCACACCATTGTGTTGTCCCTCCCCGAGGACCTCGAAGGTGCGGACATGGCGATGCCGGCCGAGCAGCTCCTGCAACGCAGCCGTGACCGCGGAACCACCGAGGCGGATGTCACAGAGACCGAAAGCAAGGTTCTCGGATCCCTCATCGAGCGTATCGCGCCGGGCCCGGCGGCGATGTACGAGGATGTGCTCCTGCTGCAGCAGCCGGTCTTCGCCTGGTTGATGTCGCGTGCTCACCTCATCGGTCATCTGCTCCGCGAGGCGGAGAGCGGATTCCGGGATGTCGTCAAACGACGGAACGCGATCGCTCCGCCGCAAGCGCAGTCGGACGTGCCGGTGAAGAGACATGTTTTAGAAGTGCAATCGATCATCGCGGACTACCGCGTCGACGAGGAGATCGGCCGCTCGTGGCTGGAGATCGCGGAGAAAAGTTTTGCGGGTGACGCGCACCGTTCCGCGTTGGAAATGCCACTGCGCTTCGAAGGTGCGATCGCAGAACGGTGCGATCAAGTCACGAACATTTTCGGGTCCATTCTCGACCGCTTCGAGCATACCTTCGGTAAGTACGTGATGGAGATGGACCGTCTCATCGACAGCAAAAACGTCGACCCGAAAGCATTTCGAAACTCCTTCCCTCAAACGAGTCTCGTGTACGAGTACTTCTTCAGCAGACTCGAACATCCCGGCTGGATCGCGGCACTTCGCGATCACGACTCCATGAAGCCGCCGCCCGATTCGACGAATGGCGTCTTCTCCCTTTGGCCGCAAGGCGAATATCTGCAGCGTGCCGTTCTGAAATCGCCCGCAGTGGCCGGCGATGTGGCGATGATTCTGGAACGGGCGACCGTCTCGATGAACCCGTTCGTTCATGAGTGGATCGCGCGAGGAGCCATTCATCTTTCGCCGCCGCAACGCCGTGCCATTGCGGTAAAGGAGCGCGACTGGCTGAGGCGCGCCGGCGTCGTGGCATGGTCGTGCGCGGAAGCCCTTGGAGATCTCGCGGTCCGTCTGGCGGAGGATGGTGCGACGGAAGACGCCCTGGCGATCCTGGAGTCGATGCTGCAACTCGACGTTGTCGAAAACGACGGCCGCCCGGTGATTGTGCCGAGAACCTTTGCATACGAACATCTCGTCAACGTCACGGTGCCCAAGCTTTCGGAGGTTTGCGGTCTTCGGGCATTCGATCTGCTCGTAGAAACGATCGATGCCTGGAGGTCTTTCGGTTTTCAGTCGATGATCGCACCGGTAGATGGTTCCTACCTCTGGCGGTCGGCGATCGAGCCGCACGAACAAAATGCTCCTCATGTCTCTCGCTATCGCGATGCCGCCATCGACGCCTTGCGCGACCTGACGGTGGGAATGGTCCGCAGGGGTGCGCTTTCCGCAGAACAAGCCGTCAGTTATCTCGAATCACGCGGTTGGAACGTTTATCGCCGCATCGCACTGCATCTCCTGATCGAGGAATCCGAGGTTGACCTGCTTGCGGCGCGCATGACGGCGGACACGCTGATTGCACGCGATCTGTGGCACGAGGTCTGGCGCGCATTACAGGCACACTTCCATTCGTTCTCATCGGACGTACGTGCCAGGATCGCCGGGACGATCTTGCGTGGGCTTGACGACCGTGATGGCACACCGCACTGGCAACGTTGGCAGCTTGCCCGTCTGCCGCGGCCCATACCGGAAGAATTGCTGTCCACCGCAAACGCCGTCGGGGCCAGTCATGAAGATGACGCGGAGTTCCTCGTGTCGTTCACGTCCGACTGGAAGGAACCGCAATCACCGCGAACCATCGACCAGCTCACAGCAATGTCGTTCGACGAAGTGATCGCATTTCTGCGGACTTGGGTGCCGCCGTCGGTCTACACCATCGACGGCGAATCTCGAGTGGCGCTGGCGAACGAGCTCCAAAAGCTGGTGACCGCTCGCTCTGTGGAGATCAGTGGGGCGGCTGAAAAGCTCATCGGCCTCGATGTTGCGTATGTTCGGTCCATTCTCGACGGTCTTGCCGCGGCTGCGAGCGGCGAACTGGACTGGCCGCGCGTGCTCGTCTTTTGTGAGTGGGTCGCGTCACGGCCACGCGTCGCCCATGATGAAAGAGTCATACACGCGGAGGCCGAGGAGTCCAGCTGGATGTACGCGCGAATGGCTGTCATCAGCCTTCTCGAGCGCGCCGTCGCCCTCGGGACGCCGGCACTGGCGGGGCTGCGGCCGATCACCAGCATCTTGAAGACGATCGCTTCCGACCCAAGCCCAACGTCAAATGACTACGACGAGGCTACTCCCGAAACGTATGTCGATTTCGGTCTCTGCACCGTGCGCGGGAAGGCGATCGTGTTATCGATGCGGATCGCGCGTCTCGCGGTGACGAAGGTCCCACCGTCCGACGTTCACGATCTGGTGAACATTGCCACGCCCCATTCGTTCATTCAGCATGAACCATCGCCGCTCGTCCGAGCCGTCGCGGGCTATGTTTTTTCCGACTGGTGGTGGCTCGATGAACCATCCGCCCGCGCAGCTGCCGAAGAAATTCTCGAGGACGAAGCAGTCTGGAATGGGTATCTCGCGGGGAAACCATGCGCCGAGGCACTCGAAGTGCTGCGGCACCGGTACCTGGCCGGAGTGATGTCGCTCGAGACCACCGACAAGAAGGGATCGCTCAGGCATCAACGCCTGGCTGCCCACATTGTTCACTTGTACGCCGAGGCGGCCATCAGCCTCGACGACGGGCCGGTCGTTGCATTTTTTGAACGCGCGTCCCCATCGTTACGTGCCGTGGCGCTCGAACGACTTTCCCATTCTCCGCGTCGCCTGCTCTCTCGCGTTCAGGCTTTGTGGGAGTGGCGAACCACCCACTCGATGGCGCCGGAGGAGTGGGCGGCACTCGAATCGTGGATTCTCCGGGGTCCTTTCCCTTCTGAATGGATGCTGCAGCAAGCAGCGCGAGGAGCAGCTCACGGATTGAAACTAGAACATCTCTCTGGTGTCGTCGAGAAGGTTGGTACCTGGCTGCATGATGATCCGGCAACAGTCATGTCGGTCATCCGCCAGTTTGTCGACCGCGAGACCGATTACAGGTCGCTCTACATCGCGAAAGATGCGCTGCGGAAACTCGTCCAGGTGGCGCGTGGGATCGAGGCAGCGCGGGAGGACGCCACGACCATCGCGCACATCATGACAGCGCGCAAGTTCGCAAACGACTTCAAGGATCTGTTGTAAGGACTCGCTTGGCGCCCGGTTTCAGTGGCCCCAAAAAGGAAGGGCGGCCTTGCGGCCGCCCTTCGGGGATACCGGGGTTAGACTTTCCTGGGCGGTGCCGGGGGAAATGAAGCCGGCGCGGGAACGGGGTCCGAATTCGTCTTCCGCGTGGCTTTCTTGCCGAGTTTTTCGCGCATGTCTTCGACGAAGGGCTTGAGCTCGGCGCCGTCCTTCCGACTGGCCAGGCGCTTGGCCAGGGCGTAGACGTCGAGGGCGCACTGGCTGGCGTTGACGCGCTGCTGGCGGATGGTATGCGCCAGGAACTTGCCCAGGGCGATGACTTCAGGCACGGCCGGGTCGAAGGCAATGGCGAAGGCGTAGGCGTCGCGGAGGGTGGTGGCGTCGGCGCCTCCGACTTGCTCGAGCCGGGTGGACTTCTGCACGGCGGCGCTGGCCGATTCCATGAACTTCTCCGGGACGGACGTCCCGTTCTGCGAACGCCGGTTGCCGAAGTCTTCGGTCGTGAAGTGAGGGATCTCGTCGCGGAGGGCACGGAGTTTTTCGATGAACGCCTTCGCCGCTTCCGCATGGAGCGACGGGGCGTTGTTGGTTTTGGCCAACATGGGCTTTCCTTTCTGTAAGAGGGTTGGTCGATGCGGTGGACTGGAGACAGGCTGGCGTGGATCCCCCGAGGGAGAGGAGGGTCGCGGCTTCTGGCCTGTCTCAGGTGAGCGAAGCGGCGGGGAATCTGGTCGAAGCGAGAACGAATCCGATCAAAGCTAGAACGTCGCTGATCGAAGCGAGAACGAATCCGATCGAAGCTAGAACGTCGCTGATCGAAGCTAGAACGTAGCCTATCGAAGCTAGAACGTAGCTGATCGAAGCGAGAACGAATCTGATCGAAGCGAGAACGAATCTGATCGAAGCTAGAACGTAACTGATCGAAGCTAGAACGAATCTGATCGAAGCTAGAAGGTAGCTGATCGAAGCTAGAAGGTAGCTGATCGAAGCGAGAACAAATCTGACCGAAGCTAGAACGTAGCTGATCGAAGCTAGAACGAATCTGATCGAAGCGAAGCGGAGCCCGGCGGCCCCACAAATGACGCCGCCGCTGCGGCAAATGTTGGCACACCCTGGCCCGGCGTCGCTTTTCAAAGCCTGTCTCCTTTCCAAATTTGTGTCTCAGAAGATTCATGAGACTCAAAATACTCCTCACTTCGGCCGGCGTCTACCGGAAGTGCGTCAAAAAACACTCTTTTGTGTGTTAAGATGAGCCTATGCTGTTGCACGAGGCGGTCAAGAAGGCGCGCAAGGACCTGAAGCTGAGTCAAAAAAGCCTGGCGGAGCTGGCAGGGATTCAGCGCAAGCAGCTGGCAACTCTGGAGGCGGGGGGGAACATCACGCTGGCGACCCTGCGCAAGGTTCTGGTCCATCTTCCCAACCTGGAGAGCTTCAGCCTGGACGCCGTCTCGGCGACGGTGCTGCGGCAGGTCCCCCCCCGAGGAACAGTTCCGGGCGGTCAAGTCGGCGTTCGACCTCCTGGGCGACGCGCTCCGCGACTTCGTCACCAAAGTCAACGACGGGCAACAGCCGGACGAGAGCGACGTGGAAGCGTTCCGGCGCGTCACCGACACCTTTGAGAAGGGCCTGGGCTACGACGACGAGGACCTGAGGCGCAAGCGCGAGCAGGAGACCGCCCAGCGCGAAAGGGAACTGGCCGCCTATCGCGGGGGTGCGGCGGCGGCTTTCGCGTCGATCATCGAGCTCGCGCAGCGGAAGAAATCGCGGGCGCGGTCGAAGCGGGCGGCCAGTAAGACGTGATGGCGGTGCCGGGAGGGCGGAGGACAGGATGAGGGAATCGTCGACGCAGGCTGAGCGCTCGAGAGCGTGCTTTCAATATTCGTTAGCCCGCGAGTCAGCTCTTTCGCGGTCGACGTTGTATTGGTTTGCCGGATCGGACCGAAGCTCTTCCATTCCGCCGTGATGAGATAGCGATGTCCTTTGCCGCTACATTGCGTGGCAAATGCGTGCCGGGACGTCGCCAAGATACGCGTGAGCGCGGCACGGGTACCTCGCGGAAAAATGAGGCGAGAAATTCAGACGCGTCGACCTTGGCCGGAATACGAACCGTCAGCTCCTGCGAATCCCCGCCCCAATAGAGAACGACATACTCGCCGGAGTTCAACTTGACGAGAGCGCCGCGTGTCGGTTCTAGCACCGCCCACGGATCCGTGATGTCCTGAAACGGAACCGGAAACCATTTCTCCAGTTCGGTCTCTGACATGCGGGCAGTCATGACGGGAAAGGCGTTCTCGCACAGTTCGTCTGGCTGGGCTGCTCGCATCACCTACTCCGCGTCGCGCCTCATGGTAACAACAACGGGAATGGCCACCAACTCATTCTTCTCCAGGACGATGACGCCCGGTCTGCCTTGGCTCCACTCCGGCGCTTTCGGCACGGACCAAGGGTCGGGTTCGATGTCGGTGAAGAACTCGATGCCCACGAAACCGTCGGGGAGCGGGCCGTCCCAAGCTTTGACGCAAGGGATCAGGCCAGCGAAGAAGTTGCCCGGTGGTCTTCCCCAGATAACTCCTGACGATACGATTCGCTCATTCTCGGCAGGATTGTGTTCCGATCGTCGATGAAAGGGCCCGAATCGCCCTTTTCTTCGCGTTTCACCGCTCATTCAGCTGCATTCTATGAGACCGATGGCAAGGGGGCAGTCGCTGTGAAGCTGTCCTCCCCTCAGAACACCCGCGTCATCGAAACGATCCAGGGTCGCACTGGCCGTTACCTAACTCCCGGAACGGCTCAGCGGCATCCCAGGACCACGGTCACCGAAACGAAGAAAAGTCCAAGTAGGTGACCTGTCGGGCGCCTCGGTCCGAAGCCGAGGTGCCCACTTGCTTTTTGCCGATTTCCCCCGCCTCGATCAATCCGCAAATGGAATTTTGGAGTGGCGAGGAGTGACCCCATGGATACCGCTGCCGTGTAGCAGAATGCTCGCAGCCTTGAAGGCTGCCTCACGCCGCGTCGGCGCCATGATGTTGACGTCAACAACTGGAAGGCTTTCTCCTAGCCCAAAAGGGATATACGGCCTAAGAACGCCGCGCGACGCGTCGATCTTGGGCGGAGCGTCGTTTTCACGATGCCAGAGTACCAAACGCCATTCTGCCTCGCTCTCATAAGTTGAGTCCTTCAGAATCGGAAGGATGCGAACAATATGCATTGCCGCCACGGAAGCATACAGCTCGATTGCCAACGCCGCGGAAGGTTCTTGCCGGATGAAAGCGGTCGCCTTGCCGAGTAACGCCCTGATGCGATCCCTCTGTTGAGCTGACCGATAGAGAACTTGAGCATACATTGCATTAGCCTGCGCTATAGTAAGATCGATCAGCGAGACGGCATCAAAACCAATCGCGTATCGCTCTGGTAGGGATGAACCATATGCTCGCCATTGACTGAGGTCGTCGTCGAGAGAGCTGAAACTCGCCACATATACCTCGGCTAGAGATCGCGTGGTAAGGTTGCGAGAGACGGCGGCCAGAAATGTGTTCACGGTGAGATCTGTACTATCTACAAGAGCCGCTAGCTCACGTTCGACCAACTGTCGCCCGAACTGAACCTCGGTCGGATCATTGAGAAACGTGAAATTCGTAGCCCGAATAGCGTGGTCAGCGAGAATGCCGGCGAGACCTTGTGCACTCGTGTAGTGATATACGCATTCTGGAGCGAAGCTGGTTAGTGAGAGCGCTCTAAACGCCAACTCTTGGCTAAACTTCTCCAACGGGTCATTCTCTTCGGACGTCACCGATGCAGTTTACCTAACTTCCCGGAAGGTCGTTACGCGTCAGTCGTATACTCGCGGTTTACGGCTCCGACGAGACGTCCGCAAAGTCACTGCGGCGGCTGCCGCGGTGCGCCTAACGATCTCACGCTAGCTATGCGGCCGGTCCCGCGTGACGCCACCGCGCTGGCGCGAACGCAGGCAGCTAGGCTGCCGGGCCGAAGCCAGGCCGCACCAGCTTCAGCGTCGAAGTTGGGCCGCCAATTATCGCGTAGTTACAGGCACATCGTCCTGTGTAGCAGGTCGAACGAATCTCGCTATAAACAACCGGCCGAGGCGAGTGGTCTCAGCGGCCATGTGATAAGGATTCACGCCGAGGATTGACGCAGCACCAGCAAAGGGGGCCGCAAAAGCATTCGCGTTAAAACCATCGCCAGATCTCATCGATCTTCTGACGTTCGCCATTCGTGTCGGGGTCCATGGCTGCTTCTCGAAGTTGTCTTTGAATGGATGTGAATGTCTAGCGGTGACCAAAATCGGTGGATACGGGTAAAACTTTTCTGCTTCTTGAACTGCTACAACTTCGTCATCTGTGGGCAATCGCCAATCCCACCCGGAAACCTGTTTTGCCTGCTCGAGAAGCTTCAGGCAAATTTGTAGCTCAACTAACGTTTCATCGCGACAGTTAGTCCAAACCAACTTCCCCATCGTGTCGAGAACCGAACCGTCAGGCAATGCCAGAAAACCCTGCGCTTGAACTGGAGGCGGTTCGGGAAGTCGCTTATGAAGAGTGTCTCGCAGCAATGGATACTTTTGTCTCCAGGATCTTCCGCGAAGATCAACGAAGAACTTGCCCAGCAACCAACTGGGTGCGGCGTTCGGCCACTCGCCAAGACGCAGTACAGGCACGAACTTGCGTGGGTTCCGGCCGACAAATGCTTCTGCAGTCATGATGTCGCCTTCGTATCCGACACCGCCTTGCCGTTTGTCCGATTTTTCTTTGTAGCGTGGGGTGCAGACAATGATGACGTACTCGTTATCGCGAATCGCTGTTTCCATAAACACGGGAAGGTTGTCACCCGGAATGGCCTTCCATTGATCAAGATCCACTTTGACGCCGTCTGCGTGAAGGCGAGCCGCAAGTTCTCTGACCCAAGCGCGATGCACTTCGGAGTCCCAACTGTAGCTCAGGAAGGCGGTCGACATAAGTGCTGCCTGTCGCGTTTCACAGGATACTCCGGTCGGCCCAACGTCCGTGGTGTAAGCTGCGCGGCCGGTCCCGCGTGCCGAAGCCGGAGCGGCGCGGCGGTTGGTGCGCCAGGAAAGCTTCGACCCGTCCGGCGAGATCCACGTTCCCCCGGCACCCGGCCCGCGCGGAATCATCCGCGCCGTATCGCCTCCAACTCCTCGCGCCCAATCGCGCCGGAGCGGTACGCGAACATCGCCGTGATTCCGCACATGCGCGGTGATTCTAGCTGTCCCCTCAGAATGTCCGCGTCATCGAAACGCTCCACGTCGTTCCCTGGCGGAACTTCTCCTCGTGATGGATGCCTTTCGAGTAGAGCTCGCGGTAGACGCCGGGGGCGAGGGTGATGCCGCGGTAGGGGGGCAGGGTGAGTTGGAGTCGCACGCCGGCGTTGGTGAAGCCGTCGCCTTCGTCGGGCTCGCCGTCCCATTTGCCGAGCGTTTGATGCTGGCCCTGGAGGCGCGGGTCGAGGGTGAGGCGGCCGGCGCGGATGCTGGGGCCGGCTGCCCAGAGGAAGTTGTTCGGGGCGCGGAATCCTTCGTCGTTTTCGTAGAGGCTGAGGCGCGCTTCGCCGCGCGCGAACCAGGTGATCCGCTCGCCGCGATGCCACCATTGGGCGCTGAGCGACGGGCGGAATGTGCCGCTGCCGAACTGGATGTGCTCGTGTTCCTTCCCTTCGCGGCCGAGGACGATGGGGTTGGCGACGGTCTCGCCGATGGGCAGTGACAGGCCGGCGCCGAACATGATGCCCCCGAATTTGCCATCAGCGTCTGGCATCCAGTCGATGCCGATGGTCGGATCGCTGATGCCGCGCAGAGTCTCCGTGCGGTGATGGATGTCGCCGTAGGGCGGCGTGAACGGCGCGCCTTCCAGCGTTTCGTACGTGATCTTCATGTCCTTCACGTCGTACGGAAGGTGCAGGGAGAGCTGCAGCCCATCGCGGATGCCGTAGCTGATGGTGGTCTCGGCATGCGTCAGTTGCACGGCGGCGCGATGCAGATGGGCGGGGATCTCGAGGGTGGCGCACTCCGGCGCCACGTCCGGGCACTCGGCCACGTGCGAGGTGCGGAACGTCCCCTGGGCCACGTCGAACGAGAGACGCCACTGGCCGGGTACCGCGAGAGTCTGACCTGCTCCGCCGGAGAGGTTGGGGTTCGCTCAGGCCGGTCAGGCGTAGGCAGTGGGCATGAGCCCGAGCAGCAAGAGCAGCACGAATGCCGCGCGCAGTTTCATCGCTCCGCCTTGCTGGATGCCTTTGCGATCATCGCCAGCACTTCGTCCCACATGCCACCCGTGACGGACCCGGTGAATTTTCCGTTGGCGTCGTACACGCGAATGTACGGCAGTGCCTCGGCATGGAATTTACGCGTGGCCTGTTTGGCGGCCTCGTTGTCCCACTTGCCGATGTCGACGCGGCGCAACGCGAGGTTCTTCTTGCCGCGCATCAGGTGCTGCAACCGGGTCTCGAGCACGCGGCACGGCCCGCACCATTCGCCGTAGAAGTCGACGATCGTGATCTTGCCCGATGAGAGGACGCTGGCCACGTCGACGCGGCGGCCGTCGTTGTACTCGATGATGTCGAGCGTCCTGACGATCTCTTCCGGCAGCGCCTCGATCTCCTTGCGCTGCTCGCCGGGGAACACCGACTCGAAGCCCGCGTTCGTCAGGGCCGTGCGGATCTTTTGTTTGTCGAAGCTCGAGGGGAGCTCGACGGTGGCCGTCTGCGATTTCCAGTCGACCTTGGCGTTCTTGACGCCATCGATGGCCGCCAACGTCCTGACGATCGGCGGCCCGCAGGCCGCGCAATCCATGCCCACAACCGTGAACGTGAACGTTTCCGCGGAGGCGGCCGTAGCCGCGCCGGCGAAGAGGAGAATGGCCAGCAGTCGTTTCATCGCAGCACCGGAACACGGTTCGAGCGCGCCGTCATCCCGTTTGGAGTGATACAAGTAGCAGCATGTCGGCGCACGTTCCCAAGGACCCCGTCTGCGGCATGACCGTGGACCCGGCGCATGCAGCCGGGACTTCCACCCACAACGGCAGGAAGTTCTACTTCTGCTCGAAGGGCTGCAAGGCGAAGTTCGACGCCGATCCCGCGGCCTTCGCCGGCGAGAAGAAGCCGCCGGCACCAAGCGCTCCCAAAAACAGCCCGCAGGGGGCTGACGGCCCGCGGGGCACCGCTGAATGGACGTGCCCGATGCATCCGGAGATCGTGCGCGACGCGCCCGGCTCGTGCCCCATCTGCGGGATGGCGCTGGAGCGGCGCTCGATCACTCTCGACGACGAGAAGAACCCGGAGCTGGCCGATATGTCGTGGCGCTTCTGGGTGAGCGTCGTGCTGACCTTGCCGCTGGTGCTGTTCGCCATGCTGCGGCACGTGCCGGGCCTCGATCTCTTTTCGCACACCCTGCTGGCCTGGGCGCCGTGGATCGAGCTGGCGCTGGCCACGCCGGTCGTGCTCTGGTGCGGCTGGCCGTTCTTCCAGCGCGCCTGGGATTCGATCCGCACCTGGCACCTCAACATGTTCACGCTGATCGGTCTCGGCGTGGCCGTGGCCTACCTCTACAGCGTCGTGGCCACGCTCCTGCCGACGATCTTCCCCCCGGCGTTCCGCGACGATCACGGTCACGTGGGCGTCTATTTCGAAGCCGCGGCCGCCATCGTGGCGCTGGTGCTCCTGGGGCAGGTGATGGAGTTGCGCGCGCGCAGCCGGACGGGCGCGGCGATCCGTGCGTTGCTCGAGCTGGCGCCGAAGACCGCGCACCGCGTCGATGGCAAGGGCAACGAGCGCGATGTGCCGCTCGAAGAGGTGCATCCCGGCGATCTGCTGCGCGTCCGTCCGGGCGAGAAGATTCCGGTCGATGGCGTGGTCGTCGAAGGAACGACGAACGTCGACGAGTCGATGGTCACCGGGGAGCCGGTGCCGGTCGGGAAAGCTTCCGGCGACCGCGTCATCGGGTCGACGCTCAACACCACCGGCTCGGTGGTCATGCGCGCCGAGCGCGTCGGCTCCGACACGCTGCTCGCGCAGATCGTGAACATGGTGGCGCAGGCGCAACGCACGCGCGCGCCGATCCAAAAGCTCGCCGACCGGGTGGCGGCATGGTTCGTTCCGACGGTCATCGTCGTGGCAGTGGCCACGTTCGCGATCTGGATGTTCGTCGGCCCGGAACCGCGTTTCGTCTACGCGATCGTCAACGCCGTGGCCGTGCTGATCATCGCCTGCCCCTGCGCCCTCGGCCTGGCCACGCCGATGTCGATCATGGTCGCCGCGGGCAAAGGCGCGACCGCGGGAGTGCTCTTCCGCAACGCCGAGGCCATCGAAGTGCTGCGCAAAGTCGACACGCTCGTCATCGACAAGACGGGCACGCTCACCCTCGGCAGCCCACGCCTCTTCTCCGTGATCACGGCGGGCGATTTCGACGAACAGGAGCTGCTGCGGCTGGCTGCGAGCGTGGAGCGCGCCAGCGAGCATCCGCTGGCCGCCGCCATCATCGCCGGCGCGGAGAAGCGGGGACTCACGATTCAGGCTGCGACGGATTTCGCCTCGATCACCGGCAAGGGCGTTCGCGGCGTCGTCGATGGCAAACGAGTCGCGCTCGGCAACCGGGCCTTGCTGACGGGCCTCGGCATCGATGCCGGTGCGCCTCTCGATCTCGCGGAGCGTCTCAGCGCCGACGGACAAACCGTGATGTTCGTCGTCGTCGACGGGCATGTGGCTGGTCTGCTGGGTGTCGCCGATCCGATCAAGGAATCGGCCGCGGAAGCGATTCGCGAGCTGCGCGCGGAAGGGCTGCGCATCGTGATGCTCACCGGCGACAGCGAGACCACCGGCAAGGCGGTGGCGAAGAAGCTGGGCATCGACGAAGTCCTCGCCGAGGTCCTGCCGGATCAGAAGGCGGAGGCCGTCAAGCGCCTGCAAACGGAAGGGCGCGTCGTGGCCATGGCCGGAGACGGCATCAACGACGCGCCGGCGCTGGCGCAGGCCGAAGCCGGCATCGCCATGGGCACCGGCACCGACGTGGCCATGGAAGCCGCCGGCGTCACGCTCGTGAAAGGCGACCTGCGCGGCATCGTGCGTGCGCGTCGTCTCAGCGAAGCCACGATGCGCAACATCCGCCAGAACCTCTTCTTCGCCTTCATCTACAACGCCCTCGGCGTCCCCATCGCCGCCGGCGTCCTCTATCCCGTCTTCGGCATCCTGCTCAGCCCCATGATCGCCGCCGCGGCCATGAGCTTCAGCTCAGTGTCGGTGATCATGAACGCGTTGCGGTTGCGGCGGGCGAAGATCTAGTGTTCCGAACCACGCATCCCACACGACGAAGAACATCCCGAAGTTGGCCGCCTTCTCCGAACGGTGATGAACGGCGTGATAAGCAGGGCTGACCAAAGCGCCGCCGGCGGGGCCGAACGTCCAGTGCAGATCCGAGTGGGCGAGTACGTTGAAGAGGAGCAGGGCCACATACACGCTGCGTGGAAGGCCCGCGGCGATGCCGAGGACGTAGAGCGGGAGGAACTGGATGGCCATGCGCCAGGCGATCTCCAGAACGTGGAAGCGGAACGTCGTCATCGGCCCGAAGTCGGGATCGGCGTGGTGGACGCGGTGTACGCGCCAGAGCAGCGGGCTGGCATGCGCGGCGCGATGCACCCAATAGGCGAGTGCGTCGAACACGATGAGCGCGAGCGCGCAGCGGACGGCGAGCGGCAGGTGCGCCACGGCCGGGGCGAGGACGACGCGCAACGGTTCCGCAGCCGCCGTTACGAGCCGGTGCACCGGCGGCCAGAGCACGAGTCCATAGAGGCCGCTCGCATACAGCAGAACGTAGACGGCGTTCGCGCGCATGACGGAAGCGCTGATTTTACGCGCGTATACTTCCACTCATGAAAGCGACGGTGGTTCTCGCGCTTCTGCTTCTGACGTTTGCGGCGCATGCCGACGTGATCCTCGAAGACACGACACCGAGCCGTCCGCCGGCGAAGAAACCGGTGAAACCGGATACGACGGCCACCGCACCCACGACCGTGGCAACGACGACCGCGGCAACGACGACCGCAGGAACGACCGCGGCAACGACGTCGACGACGATTACCGAGACGGCCGCTCCGCCTGCCACGCAGACCACGGCAACGCAGGCAGCCCCGGCGCCGGCACCCGCTCCGGAGCGGCGCCGGTCGACATTCCCGTTCGCCGCGCTCTTCACAATCGGGATTGCCTTGATCGCCGTGTTCTCCGCCAGGCGCCGGCGCGAACGCAAGGCGGAGTGACGGCACCGCTGGTTCTCGCGCTGGCGCTGACGGTCGTCCTCGAGACCCTCATCGCGGCCGTGGTCCTGCGCCGCTTCCTCTGGATCGAAGCGCTGGCCATTCAATGCACCACGTGGCCTCTTGCGCAGCTCCTGCTCTGGCGAACGGGAAGGTTCTGGCCGATCGAGCTCGGTGTGGCCCTGGCGGAGATCGCACTCTGGCGGATGGTCGTGACGATGACCTGGCGCCGCGCGGCCGCCGTCTCGGTCATCGCGAACGGAGTGACGGCGATCATCGCCTTCCTGTGGATGGGATAGAGTCTTCATCGATCGGAGGATTCATGAAGTCGTTGCTCGCCGTCCTGCTCCTCGTCGCCGCATTCGCCGTCGCCGTTCCCGCCGAGGCGGACACGGTGTGCCGCATGAACTTCACCATGACCGGATGGTCGTTCTTCTACCGTACCGCCGAGGGGAACGGGACGATCAGCTGCGAGAACGGCCAGACCGCGAACGTCCACGTCTGGTCCAAGGGCGGCGGTGTGACGTTCGGACGCTCGAAGATCAAGGATGCCACCGGGCGCTTCACCGCGGTCGGCGACATCTCGGACGTGTTCGGGACGTACGTGCAGAGTGAGGCCCACGCCGGCGCCGGCAACTCGACGAAGGCCTCGGCGCTCACCAAAGGCACGGTCTCGCTCAGCATCGTCGGCAAGGGCAGGGGAGTGGACGTGGGGATCTCGTTCGGGAAGTTCGTCATCGAGAGAAGGTGAGTGTCCCGTTTCAACGGCTGCGCAGCCAGCTCCTGGCGCGCAATCCCGCCGCTACCGCGCACGAGGTCGTAGCGCACCTCGGCGCGGTGCAGGCGCAGGACTATCTCGGCGCGCTCTGGGCGGTCGGATTGCGCATGCGCGCGGCTGTCGAAGGCGACGTCGAGCGGGCGCTCGCGGAGCGCGAGATCGTGCGCTGCTGGCCCATGCGCGGCACGCTGCACTTTGTGGCCGCCGAGGATGCGCGCTGGATGCTCGAGCTCCTCGCGCCGCGCGTGCTGGCCCGGCATCGCGCACGGCTGCAGCGCGACTTCGAGCTCGATCCGCGTACCTTGCGTCGCGCGCGCACATTGGTGGAGCGCGCGCTGCAGGGCGGAAAGGCGCTCACGCGTCCGGAGATCTACGCGACGCTCGAGAAAGCCGGCATCCCCACCTCTGCCAGCCGAGGATTGCACGTCCTCTTTGCTCTCGCGCACGAACACCTCATCTGCTTCGGGCCGCGGCGAGGAAAACAGCCGGCGTTCGTGTTGCTCGACGAATGGCTGCCGGCGACGAAGCCGAAGCCACGCGACGAAGCACTCGGCGAGCTGGCGCGCCGCTACTGCACCGGACATGGACCGGCCACGGCCGCCGACTTCGCCTGGTGGTCCGGCCTCACTTTGAAAGAAGCAAATGAAGGCCTCTCGCTCGCCGATGTGCGCCTTCAGGATGTCGCGGCGCGCGGTGGGACGCCGAGCGTGCACCTTCTGCCGCCCTTCGACGAATACACCGTCGCCTACAAAGACCGCGCCGCCATCATCGATCCCGCGTTCGCAAAGCGCGTCAATGCCGGAGGCGGAATCCTCAACGCCGTCGTCGTCGTGAACGGCCTCGTGGCCGGGACCTGGAAACGCGCGCTGCAGGGCAATTCCGTCGACATCGCGGTCTCGCCCTTCCGCGCGCTCTCAACGCGTGAAACGCGGGCGCTCGAAAAAGAGGGAACGCGCTACGCGGCGTTTCTGGGAAGGGAGAGGCATACGATACGCACATGAAGAACCCGCACACCTACAAATCGCTACTCCTGTGGGACGGCAACCTCGGCGAGGGGACGTCGACGTACGCCGGCTACGGCCGCCAATACCGGGTCGTCATCGATGGCAAGCCGGATCTGCACGGCACCGCCGATCCGATGTTTCGCGGCGAGGCGGAGAAGCACAATCCCGAAGACCTCTTCCTGGCCGCCGTGTCGTCGTGCCACATGCTGTCGTATCTGGCGCTCTGCGCGCGCGGCTCGATCAACGTCGTCAGCTATCGCGATGACGCCAGCGGCGATCTGGCGCTGGAAGGCGGCGGCGGGCGTTTTACGGAGATCCGGCTCCATCCGGTGGTCACGGTGGCCGACGCCAGGGACGTCGACCGTGCCAGGGCGCTCCACGAAAAAGCGCACGAGCTCTGCTTCATCGCCAACTCCAGCAGCGTGCCCATTCGCCACGAGGCCGTCGTCCTGGTGGAAGGGATGCTGGTCGAAGAGGCAGGGAAGAGCGAGGGGTGATCGATCTCGGGATCGAGCTCGAGGATCGCCCCGGTGCGCTCGCCGAGATGGGCGAGGCCCTGGGCCGGGCCGGAGTGAGCGTCGAAGGGGGCGGGGTGTTCGTGGCGAACGGTGTCGGGGTCGCGCACTTTCTCTTCACGGATGGACGCGCGGCGCGAGAGGCGCTGGGGACCGCCGGCATCCGCGTCGTCGAGGAGAACGAAGTGGTCACGCTCCGGCTGCGCCAGGATGAGCCCGGCCAGCTCGGAAAGATCGCACGCCGGATGGCCGAGGCGGGAGTGAACATCCGCGTGCAGTACAGCGACCACGATCATCAGCTGATCCTCGTCGTCGACGATCCGGAGCGCGGGCGGGAGGTCTCGGCTCGATGGATGCATGAGACTGCCGCTAGATGACTTACGAAATGACCCCCCGATGACTGATCCCACCGAAAACATTCGGCCCGTGACGTCCGATGAGCTCGAGCTGCTCATCGACGCCGTGCAGGATTACGCGCTCTTCATCCTCGACCGCCAGGGCAACATCCGGTCCTGGAACCGCGGCGCGTCGCGGATCATGGGCTACGACGAAAGCGAAATCATCGGCCGGAATTTCTCGCTCTTCTACGGGCCCGAAGACCTGGCCGCCGGCAAGCCGCAGCACGAGCTCGAGACCGCGCTGAGCGAAGGCCGGATCGAAGACGAAGGCTGGCGCCTGCGCAAAGACGGGACCCGCTTCTTTGCCAACACGGTCATCACCCCGCTGCGCGAGGAGGACGGCACCGTGCGCGGCTTTGCCAAGATCACGCGCGACGTGTCCGAGCGCCGCAAAGCGGAAGAGCGGCTCCGGCAGAGCACGGAGATCTTTCAGCTCCTGGTCTCGTCCGTCCGCGATTACGCCATCTTCATGCTCGACCCCGACGGGAACGTCGCCAGCTGGAATAGCGGCGCGCAGAAGATCAAGGGGTACCTGCCGGAAGAGATCATCGGGAAGCATTTCTCGACGTTCTACACGGAAGAAGACCTCCGCACCCGTAAGCCGGAGCGTGAGCTCGAGATCGCGCGGGCACAGGGCAGCGTCGAAGATGAAGGCTGGCGCGTGCGGAAAGACGGGACCCGTTTCTGGGCCATCGTCGTCATCACCGCCGTCTACGATTCCCACGGCACGCTGCGCGGCTTCGCCAAAGTGACGCGCGACATCACCGACCGCAAGCAGGCCGAGGAGACCCAGCGCGCGCTCTACGAACAGCGCGAAGCCCGGCTGCAGGCGGAAGAAGAACGCCGCCGCGCCGAGGCTTCGTACCGCGTCTCCCAGGAGGCCAATCGCGCCAAGGACGAGTTCCTGATGACGCTCTCGCACGAGCTGCGGACGCCCATGACGGCCATCCTCGGCTGGTCGCGCATGCTGCCGGCCATGTCGCCGGACGACCCGCTGTTCCGCGAGGCCATCGCCTCCATTGCCGGCGGTGCCCAGCTGCAGGCGCGCCTCATCGACGACATCCTGGACGTCTCGCGCATCGTCTCCGGCAAGCTGCGTCTGACGCCGGAGACCATCGAAGTGGCCCACGTGATCATGAACTCGGTGGATGCCGTCGCTCCTACCGCAGCGGCGAAGGACATCACCGTGACCACGTCGCTCGCGCCGGCCCTCGGGTCGATGGTGGCGGATGCCACGCGGCTCCAGCAGGTGATCTGGAACCTGCTGGCCAACGCCGTGAAGTTCACGCCGCGGCACGGCTCGGTCACTGTCGCGGCGCGGCGCACGTCCTCCCAGATGGAGATCTCCGTGAGCGACACCGGAGAAGGAATCGATCCACAGTTTCTGCCGCACATCTTCGAGCCCTTCCGTCAGGCCGAGTCGCCGCAGACGCGGATCCATGGCGGACTCGGGCTCGGCCTGTCCATCGTGCGTTACATCGCCGAGGCTCATGGCGGGACGGTGGCCGCCAAGAGCGAAGGACGCGGCAAAGGCACCACCTTCACCGTGACCCTGCCGGTGATCGCCGTCAACGCGAACACCGGCGCCACGAAAACCGCGTTCGGCGACCCGTTCCTGCATCGCGACCGCCTGCGCGGCCTGGACATCGTCCTGGTCGACGACGAGCCCGAATCGCGCAAGGTGGTCACCGCCGTCCTCCGCGCCGCCGGTGCGAATGTCCTCTCCCTCGATTCCGCCGGAGCCGCACTCAACGCCATCGACCAGAGCCGCCCGCACCTCGTCATCACCGACATCGCCATGCCCGAAATGGACGGCTACACGTTCACCCGTACCCTGCGCGCCCGCGAATACGGCCCCCAGCTCAAAGTAGCCGCCCTCTCCGCCTTCCCCGCGCGTCACGACCAGGCCAGCGGCTTCGACGCCTACCTCTCCAAACCGATCGACCCCTTTCACCTGGTCGACGAAGTCGCGCGAATCGCGCTGGGCGCGGCGGGGGTGAGCGTTTAACCCAACCGATGCTCGGCGACCGTGGTCGTGAACATCCGCCCGCTGATGTCGAGGTACAGCTCGCGCTCGGTGATCGACAGCGCGACGTCCACACGCCGGTCGAGCGCCTCCGCCACTTCCGTCACGAACGACGGCTCGAAGGCATAGATCGGGATCTCGGACGCGCGATGGATCTTCTTCCCGGCCAGTTCGCCGAGCACCAGACGGATAGGGCGATGGGTATACACGGCCGTTCGCTCGGCGAGCTTGCTTCCGCGATGCAGGCGCTCGGCATCGGGGGCGCCCACTTCGATCCAGCCCGTCAGGCGGCCGGTGAGGTCGCGGATCACCACCGCCGGCTCGTCGCCCGCGGCCACGCCTTCGGTGAAGGCGATCCCCTCGGTGTATTCGAGGCAATAGGCCATGAACCGCATCAGCATGTACTCGACGGTCTCGGACGGCTGCCGCGCCATCCGCAGGTCGAGCGTCTCGTACACTCCGCGGTCGATGTCGGAGAGCTGCGTTGCGAAGTTGTAGATCGTCGCCGTGAGGGTCATGAGGTCCGGTCAGGCTACCTCAGGCCGGCGGTCTCGATCCGCGCGGGGTCGGCTCCGCGGATGACCGCGCTCAGCGCCAGCATCGAGCCGATTGCGGCGATTACAGGAGTTTCCTGCTTGAGCATCTGCGCGAACTGGTACACCTCGTCCGCATTGCGCAGGCGGTGCTTCCCGAGCTTGCTGATGGTGCGCGCGAACACGACCTCTCCCTCGGAGGGTCCGAGCACGCGCGCCAGTTTCGTCCGCGCCAGGTCGTCCCAATCAGTGCTGGAGTTCAATGAGCCTCGTTCTCCCGCAACGTCCGTACGGCCTGGTCCCGCTCGCGATTGGCGCTGAGCATGGCCGCTTCCATCGCCCCGGCCTGTTCCTGGACCTCCGCGGCCAGCGCCTCCGCGGCCTGGCGGGCGCGCTCGCTCTCCTCGACCTTGGCCAGATAGATCTTGTCGATGAGCGCCAGCTGCGCGCGCAGGAAGAAGAACAACAGCGCGGCACAGGCCAGCACCAGGAGAGCGCCGGCCGAGAACAGCATCATGTTGGCGCGCCGGGCCGCCGCCAGCCGCTCGCTGAGCAGCCGGTGCTCTTCGGCATGCAGTGCGGCGAAACCGGCGCGGATCCGATCCATCTCCTTCTTGCGGACGGCCATGCGCTCGCGCGTGGAGGGATCGCGCACCTGTCCCTCGCGGTTGGCGTCGACGATCGACTTTTCCTCGTTCGCATGTGCCTGCCACGCCTGATATCGCCGGGTGAGCTCTTCGAGACGCTGACGCTGCGTCGGATTGTCCGAGGTTTCCTCGCGCAGGGATTCCAGGCTGCCGCCGAACCGCTTGCCGCCCTCGACGTACGGTTTCAGAAACGCCGGGTCGGCGGTGAGCATGTACGCGCGCAACCCCGTCTCCTGATCGATGAGGAGCTTCTGCGTCTCGCTGATCTCTCCAATCACGTCATACGAATGCTGCACCCAGGCCTCGGATCGGAGCAGATGAACGATCCAGACGGAAAGGGTGACGGCCAGCGCGATGAGGAGCAGAACCGGAAGCGCCAACGTGCGTTTGACCACGTTCCGTATGTTTGTGGAAGGCATCGGCGGCGATTATAGGGCCGCGATTCACATGCGACTGGTGCATTCGCGCCCGGCACGCACGGGAGAAGGACTAGCCTGTCCGTTATTAAATTTTGAGTGCTAAAATTGAATAGCGCGCCCGCTTATTAAGACTTGTTCAACGACGATCGCCATGAAACGCAAGCGCACAGGTAAGTATGACGTGACGACCGTGGCCGGTGAGCGCGTCCGGGCGTTTATCCCCTCGGCGCTGCCGCCTTCGCCACGCATCGCCTTCGACGGTCAGCTGCAGAGCGGACTGGAGCGCGCCACCCTTGCGATCGGGCGGCTCGACGGCGTGACGACACTTCTACCGGATCGGGCGCTCTTCCTCTATTCGTATATCCGCAAGGAGGCGGTGCTGTCCTCCCAGATCGAGGGGACGCAGTCGTCGCTCAGCGATCTGCTCCTGTTCGAGCTCGACGAAGCGCCGGGAGTGCCGCTCGATGATGTGACCGAGGTCTCGAATTACGTGGCGGCGCTGGAGCATGGACTGGCACGACTCCGCGGGGGCTTTCCTCTTTCGAATCGGCTCCTGCGCGAGATTCATGCGGTCCTGCTCTCGCGCGGCCGAGGCAGCGGAAAATTGCCGGGTGAGTTCCGCACTTCGCAAAACTGGATCGGCGGCTCGCGTCCGGGAAACGCAACGTTCGTCCCGCCGCCGCACATGGCCATTCCCGATGCGATGAGCGACCTGGAGCGGTTTCTCCATGCCGATGATGATGGCCTGCCTCTGCTCGCCCGCGCGGGCATCGCACACGTGCAGTTCGAGACGATCCATCCGTTTCTTGACGGGAATGGCCGTGTGGGACGGTTGCTCATCACGCTGCTGCTCTGTTCTGCCGGGATGCTTCGCGAGCCGCTCTTGTATCTCAGCCTTTTTCTGAAGGAGCATCGCAGCACTTACTACGACCTTCTCGATGGTGTCCGTCGCGACGGTGATTGGGAGGCGTGGCTGTCGTTTTTCCTCCGGGGTGTTGCGGAGACTGCAACGAGCGCGGTCGCGGGTGTGCACGCGTTGGCGGAGCTGTTCCGTGCCGATCAGTTGCGAATCGATCGACAGGGCCGGCGTTCAGGATCCGCGCTTCGTGTTCACGAGGCGTTGAAGTCGAGACCGATCTCGTCGCTGCCCGCGATCAGCCGCGCCACCGGACTGTCGTTTCCAGCCGTCGCGTCGGCAGTCGAGCTGTTGGTTTCGATGGGCGTCGTTCGGGAGCTCACCGGGAAAAGGCGCAACCGCCTCTTCGTGTACGACAAGTTCCTGAACGTGCTGAACGAAGAACGATGAGGCGGGCTCGATGGCCCATGTGGTGCACGCAATCTCGAAGCGAAGGAGATGACGTATGACGACGACCGAAGCGACCGAAACTCAACAGTCCGCGATGAAGAAGCCTGAGCCGCAGAAGGAGCACCAGTGGTTGAAGCAGTTGCTCGGCGAGTGGACGTTCGAAGGGGAGGCGATGATGCCCGGCGCGCCGCCAGAGAAGTTCCAGGGAACCGAGCGGGTGCGGTCGGTCGGGGATCTCTGGTTTCTGTCCGAGGGAGAGGGGGCGATACCGGGTGGCGGCATGTCGACGTCGCTGGCGACGCTCGGCTATGACCCGCAGAAGAAGCGGTTCGTGGGCACGTTCATCGGGTCGATGATGACCAATCTGTGGGTCTACGACGGTTCCCTCGACGCGTCGGAACGTGTGCTGACGCTCGATACCGAAGGTCCGGGCATGACCGGCGACGGGAAGATGGCCAAGTACCAGGACATCATCGAGATCCTGAGCGCGGACCAGCGGACGCTGACGTCGCGCGTGCAGGGCGATGACGGGACCTGGACGCAGATCATGCAAATGACGTATCGGCGGAAGTAGTATGCGCGCATGCCTGCGCTGATCATCGTCGACATCGAAGTGCTCGATCCCGTCGTGTACGAGGACTACAAGCGCCTTGCTTCCGCGTCGATCGCCGCCCACGGCGGCCGGTACGTCGTCCGCGGAGGGAAGAGCGAAGTTCTCGACGGCGACTGGACGCCGCGGCGGCTGGTCGTCCTCGAGTTCGACTCGTTCGAGAAGGCGAAAGCGTGGCGCGCCTCGCCCGAGTATGCCGAGGCCAAGAAGGTGCGCGAGCACTGCGCGCGATCGAACATGATCGTGGTCGAAAGCTTGTAGCTTGCCGGGCCCTGCCGTTTGTGGTGCCGTTCGTGCATGCTTGACTGCAAAAAAGGAGTAACACGATGGGATTGTTTGGAACGTTGATGCAAAAGATCTTTCATGGGGCCGCGAACGCCGAGGCTCCGCCGGACGCATTCAAGCCGGGGATGACCGGCGAGTCGCGCGTCGAGGCGGCGCAGCGGCAGGGTGTGCCCGTGGCCCAGGCCGTGCCGGGCGCAGCAGCTCCTGCCGCGCCGAAGGCGCCGGCGCAACCGGTCGACGTCGCGGCCGTGCTGACCGCCATGGCGGCCTCGCACAAGGAGAAGCTCGACTGGAAGCATTCGATCGTCGACCTGATGAAGCTGGTCGGGATGGACAGCAGCCTCTCCGCGCGCAAGGAGCTCGCCGCCGACCTGCACTACACCGGCGACACGGGTGACTCGGCGAAGATGAACATCTGGCTGCACAAGGAAGTGATGCGCAAGCTCGCCGAGAACGGCGGGAAAGTGCCGGCCGACCTGTTGTCGCACTGAAAACGACAGCTGTGGAGCTTTACAGCTGTACAGCTCCACAGCTGTGCTGAGGCCTTGCCAATTCAACTGCATGGTGCTAGTGTATTAGCATCATGTCAACCAATAAGCATCGTGCCGAGCTCGGACAGCTCGGACGCCGCGAGCGGCAGATCATGGACATCGTCCATCGCCGCGGCCGCGCCACCGCCAACGATGTCCTGGCCGAGCTCGACGATCCGCCCAGCTACTCCGCCGTGCGCGGGATGCTGCGGCTGCTCGAGGAGAAGGGCTACGTCCGCCACGAATGGGACGGCCCCCGCTATAGCTATCTCCCCACCGCCGATCCGGAGCACGTGCGCCGCTCGGCCGTGCGCCATCTCCTGAGCACGTTCTTCAGCAACTCCATGGAGTCCGCCGTCGCGGCCATGCTCGGCGCGTCGGAGACCCTGCCCACCGACGAAGAGTTGAAGCGGATGAGCCGGCTCATCGACGAGGCCCGCCGCGGGAGAGAGCGCAAATGACCCTGTTCGTGCTGAAGCTGACCCTTCTCCTGACAGCGGGTGCCACGCTCGCCGCATTGCTGCGTCACCGCTCCGCCGCCACGCGGCATTTCGCCTGGGCGCTCACCCTCATCGGCGCGCTGCTGTTCGCCGTGGTGGCCGCGGTCGGGCCGCGGATGCAGGTGACGGTGCCGGATTGGCGGACACCGGCGCTGATCAAGAACGTTTCGAAGAGTGTGCCGGCACTGCCCGCAACGGCCGTCACCCGGCCGCACGTGCCCACAACAGGGCCGGTGGTTGCGCCGCCGCAACAGGCCGCGCCGGCGCGGATGCTCACGCCGGTGACCGTTTGGGCGATGGGCGCAGCGGCGATGCTGGCGTGGCTGCTGATCGGGCACCTCGGCCTGGCGCGCATCGCGCGCAAGGCCGCGACGGCGCCGTGGACTTCTCTCATCGACGAGGCGGTCGCGGACAGCGGTGTGACGCGGCCCGTGCGCGTGGCCCTCAGCGAAACGGTGCTGGCGCCGATGACGTGGGGATGGCGGCATCCGCTCGTGTTGCTCCCCGCGGAGGCGGCATCGTGGCCGAGCGACCGGCGGCGCGCGGCGCTGATGCACGAGCTCGCGCACGTGGCCCGGAACGACTATCTCACGCAGCTCTTCGCCAGCCTGGCCTGCGCGCTCTACTGGTTCCATCCGTTCGCCTGGTTTTCGCTGCGCCGCCTGCGCCGCGAAAGCGAACAGGCCAGTGATGATCGCGTCCTCACCCGCGGCCTCGGCGCGTCCGACTACGCGACGCATCTCGTCGATGTGGCCGTGGCTGCACGGGCACGGCGCTTCGGCGGTCTTCTGGCTCTCGGTATGGCCTGTCCTTCTCACCTCGAAACGCGTCTGCGTGCGCTGCTCGACGAGACGCGCGCACGAAACGGCGTATCGCGCAGGCTGACCGCCATTGCCGTGGCCGTGGCGGCGCTCATTCTCGTGCCGCTGGCCGCGGCGCGTCCGGAGCTGCGCGCTGCCACGAAGTCCGGCAAGCCGATCGATTTCGAGCGCGCCGCCAACCGCCTGGAGTGGGCGGTCAAGCGCCCGATCGATCGCACGGTGCGCACGATCGAGCTCGTGGCGTCGAAGCTCGACCCAAAACCGCGCGGCGCCGCGGCTCCGTCGAGCGTCGCAGCCTCACCAGGCGAGACGCTGGTGCTCGACTTGGAGACGGGCGGCTCGGTCGAGGTCAGGGGTTGGGACGAGGCGCGTGTGGCCGTCGAGGCCCGCCTCGGCGGACGCGACGCCAAAGACACGAACGTCGACGTCGAGCGCGTGGGCGATGGCGTCCGGCTCCATGCGTGGTACGGCAACCGCCATTCCTCGCGCTCTTCCTCGCACGAGTTCGTGATCCACGTGCCGGGACGCTTCAACGTCAGCCTCGACTCGGCCGGCGGCGGCCTCTCGATCGAGAACGTCGAGGGCGTCTTCCGCGGAACGACGGGCGGCGGAGATCTGAACCTGAGGAAAGTGAAAGGGCGCGCCGAGCTCTCGACCGGCGGCGGCGAGATCGAAGTCTCCGACGTCGAGCTCGATGGGCATGTCTCGACAGGCGGCGGACAGGTGATTCTCTCAAACGTGCGCGGCGGGCTCCGCGGATCGTCGGGAAGCGGACCGGTGATCCGCTCCGGCCGGGAGTACGGCACGGATTCCGAGACGCGGACCACCCCCAGATCGAGCACGACCAACCTCACGGATTCGGACAGCGTCACCACGTACATGGATGATGTTCCGGCCAAGCGCCATTCGCGGGGGCGCGGCGCCGTGCAGATCGAGAAAGCCGGCGGAAACGTGGAGCTCGACGACGCGCCTCATGGCGCCGTGATCAGCACGGGCGGGGGCAGCATCACCGTCGGTGCCGCGAGCGACTTTGTCGATGCCTCGACGGGCGGCGGACGCATCGAGATCGGCCCGGTGGCCGGATCCGTCCACGCCAGCACCGGAGCGGGGAATGTCGTCGTCACCCTCGCCGATCCCGCCGGCCGCGAACAGACCGTTGAGATCTTCACCGGCTCCGGCGACGTCGAAGTCGTGCTTCCGGCAACGCTCGACGCGAAGTTCGAGATCGAGACCGCCTACACCCGCGAGACCTCGCCCGCGCACATCGACAGCACCTGGGAGCTCGACCACCAGCCCGTGACCGGCTGGGATCCGCACGAAGGAACCGCGCGCCGCTACGTACGCGCCCGCGGCAGCGCCGGCAACGGACGCGGCCTGGTGCGGATCAAGGCCGTAAACGGAAACGTGACCCTGCGCCGCGGGCGGTGACGCCCGGATAGCGTGACGAGGAGCACGCCGGTCGGGCCGGGTGCGGGTGCTATCCTTCGCGCCTCGATACGAGTCTCGAAGGAGCAGGTGCATGCGACGAACGGTTTCCGTCCTGCTTTTCCTTTCCATCCTCTCTCTGCCTCTCATGGCGGACGATGAGCGCAGCGCCGGAACCAGGTTCGCCGTGGCGATCGAGGATGGGGATCTCGATGCGGTCAAGGCGCTCATCGAGGACGAGGCGGCCTCCGTCGATACGCCGATCGAATACGGCGAGCACTCGGTCACGCCTCTCCTGAAGGCGTCGTGGGACGGCGATCTTCCGATCGTGCAGTACCTGATCTCGAAACGCGCCAACCTCAACGCCCGCGCCACTGATACGAAGGAAACGCCCCTGATGAACGCCGTCACGCGCGGGCACACGGAGGTCGTCAAGGCGCTGCTGGCGGCCAAAGCGGACGTTGCGCCGCGCAACAGTTTCGACTTCAACGCCTTCACCTCTGCCGTGGCAGCGGGCAATCAGGAGATCGCGGGGATGTTGCTCGATGCCGGGGCGAAGGTGGACGACGGAGCGAGCGGGCTCACGCCGCTGGCGTTTGCCGTGAGCAGCGGGAACATCGAGATGATCCGCTTTCTGGCCAGGCGCGGCGCCGACGTGAACCACGGTGCGAAGACGGGCGATCAGACTGCCCTCATCAGCGCCATCCTCGGCGCGCAGATCGAGTCGGTGAAGACGCTCATCGAGCTCAAGGCCGACGTCAACGCGAAGATGAAGGACGGCACCACTCCGCTCAAACTGGCCCGGAAGGGCGATCAGGAAGAGATCGCCGCGCTGCTCGAAGCGGCGGGAGCGAAAAAGTGAAGCGAGCCGTCCTTCTCGCTGTCACCACTCTCATCGCCGTATCCGCATTCGGCGCCGCGGCCGGCAAAGCCAGCGGCAAGTTCATCGTCGGAAATGCGACGAGAAAGCTGACGCACTCCTACGTAATCCAGAAAAACAGCCTTCTGAAGATCGTCCTGGCCACCGGCGCGGTCGAAGAGGCGGAGCTGTACGCCAACGACGCGCTGCAGGAGGCCGTGGAAAGTCGCGGCATCAGCGCGCTGGTCGTTCAACTCGATGAGGATGGTGAAGCGGATACGACGTACTTCTTCGACGCCAAGCTGCCGGCGGGATTGGAAGTGCGCCAGACGGCGAACTTCGACGCCCAGAAAGTGACCAAGACCGCGTTGTCCGGCCGCGTGGCCATGAAGGACGACGATTTCTCCTTCTCCTACGACGCCACCTTCGATGCGCCGATCGTCGTGCAGGTGCAGAAGATCGAGCCGCTGCCGGCCGGCGCCACTCCGGCCGACCACGCCCTGTGGCGTCTGAAGCAGATGGAGATTCCGTACGACGCGCAGCACTTCCGCAGCGTGGTCATGGACGGCAACGCCGACACGGTGAAGCTGTTCCTCACCGCCGGCATGCCCGTCGAAACCGCGGATGCGCTGCACCTCGCCGTCGACCTCGGCAAAGCGGAAGTGGCCAAACTGCTGCTCGAACATGGCGCGGACAAGAACGGCCAGGACAGCTTTGGCCAGTCGCTGGTCATGACCGCCGCCTCGAATCACCGCACCGACATCATGAAGCTGCTCATCGCGGCCGGAGCCGACATCAACGCCGCGAATCAGTACCGCATCACGCCCCTGGCCGTCGCGGCCGAGCAGGGACACCTCGATATCGTGAACATGCTCGTCGCCGCCGGCGCCAAGGTCAACGCGCGCGATACATCCGGCGGCACGGCCCTGTCGGTGGCCATCCTCCGCGGCTACAAAGAGATCGTAGAGGCGCTGATCGCGGCAGGCACGGACGTCCTGCGGGACAAAGAGGATCTCTTGAACCTGGCCGCCGACAAACCGGAAATCAAAGAAATGCTCGAGAAGGCCATTCGGGCGAGCGAGAGGAAGTAAGGAGGAACGCCATGTTCTCAACCATCCAGAGGAGCTACACGATTTTCAAGCAGTCGCTCAGCGTCCTGCGGCAGGACAAGGAAATCCTGATCTTTCCGTTGCTCTCGGGCATCTTCACCATCATCGCCATGACCGGGTTGATCTTCGGCGGGACGGTGACCGGGTTCTTCCAGCGCATCGCCGAGAGCGGGGATCGGTCGCTGGAGGGGAATCTCCTCGGGTATGCCGCTCTCTTCGTCTGGTATTTCGTGAGCTGGTTCATCGTGCTCTTCTTCAACGTCGGAGTGGTGGCCTGCGCGCGCATCCGGCTTGAGGGTGGCGATCCCACCACGGCCGACGGTTTCCGGGCGGCCCGCGAGAATCTGAAAGCGATCCTGGTCTGGGCGCTCATCTCCGCCACGGTCGGGCTCATCCTGCGCGTCATCGCCGACCGCTCGAAGCTGATCGGTCAGCTGATCGCCAAGTTCCTCGGCGCGGCCTGGGCCGTGGCCACCTACTTCGTGGTGCCGGTCATGATCTTCGAGAAGCGCGGTCCGAAAGAGTCGATGTCCTCCTCCACGCAGCTCATCAGCCGTACGTGGGGCGAATCGCTCGTGGCCGCCGCCGGTGTGGGCATCATCATCATGCTCCTCGGCGTCGGCGGGCTGGCGTTCCCCATCATCGGCTTCCTGATCAGCCCCACCGCGGCCGTCGTGGGCCTCGGCATCATGGTGCTCTACTGGCTGGTGCTGGCGATCATCTCCTCGGCGCTCACCGGCATCTACCGCACCGGCCTCTATCTCTACGCCAAGGAAGGCCGGCCGCTGCCGGGCTTCGGAGAAGATCTCGTCCGCACCGCCTTCGCCGGGAAGGGTCCGGCGGGAAAGTGGGCCACGAGCCGGGGTTGAAGGGTTCAGCGCGAGAGCCGGTCGGCTCTCGCGCTGCATGGAATTACGGCGCGACCAGGTTCACGGTCTGCAATGAGGCCATCTTCGACGTCGAATCGACGACGCCGAGGGCGATGCGGATCTTGCCCTTCGGCACGGTGATGTTCGACGTGTAGCGATACTTGATGCGCAGCATCTCGCGGTACTGCCTCTCCGACAGCTCGATGATCTGTTCCTGGCGGCCATAGGACACGAACTCCTTCTCGGCGGCGGCCGCGTAGTGCACGGTCACTTTCGCCTGATAGGTCCCGTCGGAGGCGCGGAGGAACGTGATCTTGTCGATGGGGATCACCACTTCGAGCGGGACGTTGTACTTCTTCCCGTCCTTCTGCGGCATCTCGGTCTTCACGGCCATCTTCAGCTCGTCCGTGTTGATCGGATAGAGCAGGCCGGCGATGACGCGGCTGGCCATGTCGCCGCCGCCTTCGTCGATCACTTCGCTGCGCGTCCGCACCTGCAGCTCGGGACGGCCCTTGACCTTCACCACCACCTTGCGCGGCCCCTTCCCTTCGCCGCGGCCGCGGTAGGCGATCGAGTAGTACACCTGCAGATCATCGTTGAGCGAGCGGAACGTGTCGTCGATGACGCCGCTGCCGCGGAACCAGCGCCCGCCGGTCTTGTCGGCGAACGACTGCAGCGTTTCCCCTTCGTACGTCAATAGCTGGCTGAGCATCTCCTCGGGAACGACAGTGCGGGCGGCCAGATGAGCTTCGTCGCCCATCAGCGTCGATTGATCCGGCCTGCTGCGCGCGTCGGCGCCGCGTCCGCTTTCGAGGAAGAGCGGGATCTCGGGCGTGAGCGAATAGATGACGATCCGGTTCGCCGCGGCCGTCCGCCCGATGTCGTCGATCTCCGCTTTCAGGTCGCCCATCTTCGGACGAAACGTACTGTTCCAACCCTGTTTCTGGGCAGCCGACCTCAGGGCCAGTTTGCCGTTGGCCAGCGGTCGGAAGTCCACTTCTTCTCCGCCGAGCTGTCCTCGCATGTCCGTGATGATGTCGTCCCGGTCCCGCGTCCTGCTCATCTCCGTGATCATGAGCTGCTCATCGGTGCTGTAGACCTCGCGGCCCGGCTGGGCGTTGAGCCCACTGGTGATGAGCACCAGCACCTTCTTCTCGTCGGTCGCCGCAAGCGAGGCGATGAGAGCTCGGAGCTGCCCGATGCGATGGCGGACGCGCGTTTCCTGCTGATCGATGTAGGTCTGCTTGGCCACGGCGATCTCACCGGGCAAGGCCGCGGTCTCCATGGCCTGGCGGAAGCGGCGCAGCTCGGCGAAGGCCGGGGAAGTCAGCCGTACCTTGCACGTATCGATGGCCTTGTTCAGCCACCTCTCCACCTCGGCCGGGTCAGTGCTGTATTTCTGCTCCACCTGGACCGCGGACGTGGGCCGGAGGACCGTGGCCAGATCGCCCGGACGCATCGAAGCCACGAGCGTCGCGGCCTGCTTTTTGAGCGTGTTGCGCGCCTGCGCCTGGATGGCCATCTCGTCGATGAAGAAGACGAAGCGCCGCGGCGGTGGAGCTTCGGCAGACACAGTCGTCTGCGTGGGCGTGCTCACCAGCTCCTCGGCGCCGTTCGCCGCACCGTTTGCCGACAAGGCCATCGTCGACGATCCGATGTCGTAGAAGGAGAAGTTGCTGATCTCCTGCGGCACGTTGTTCTCGAGGACGACGAAGTCGTCTTTCGTCAGACCGCGGACCGGCGTGCCGTTCCTGGCGGTGACGATGGCGTCGAGGTTGAAGAGCCGCACCTCGAGCGATTCCCCGTACTGCGGCGCCGGCGGTGCCTGCTGGCTCATCGCCGGCAGAATGGCGACGACGGTGACGAAGACGAACAGCAACAGTCTGCGGCCCAAGCGCATGCGACCCTCCCTCGGCGGATGACAGCCCATCATACGCCCCGTGTTCGGGGGATGAATCCGCCTTACGCGGTCAGCTCTACATCCGCGAACGGCAGGTGGTTTGCCGGCGTGATGTTCACGTTCTTCACCTTCCGCGACCGGATCGCGGTCGATGCGCCGTAGACCAGCGGGACGAGGATGGCCTGCTGCTCGATCATGTCGGTGATGGCCTTGCGGTTGGCTGGGGAAGGGTCGGCGCGGTAGGCCACGAGCGCGGCGTCCATCTCCGGCCGGTTCCAGCGCGCCAGGTTGGAGAGGTACTGATTCTTCGTCGAGACCTGGGCCGAGTGCAGGAGCGATTCGTAGAATTCGGCGGGGTCGGGATTGTCGGCCACCCAGCCGGCCAGGGCCATGTCGTACTCGCCTCGGGCCAGCGTGCTGAAGAAGTCCTCGGCGCTCTTGGTGACGATGAGCTCCACCATGATTCCGTAGGCGCCGAGCTGCCGCTTGATCTCCTCGGCGGACAGGAGCGGCTTGAGGATGTACGGCCGCGGAGTCCAGGGGACGACCAGCGTGAGGCGCGACGGCTTGTTCGGGTATTTGCGCAAGAGCTCCCGGTCGCGCGCCTCCAGATTTCCGACGGCCTTCCCCATGAGCGGCGGAATGATGTCCGCGGCCGTGAACGCCAAATGGTTGCGCTCGTAGTTGATCTGCGCGATCGGCGTCGTGTCGATGGCGTGCTGCAGCGCGCGCCGCAGCGCCGGATCCGTCAACGGAGCCTTCTGGCTGTTGAAATAGAGGATGCTCGTGGAGTTGCTCGGCAGCTGCATCGGCTGATAGCCGGTGATCCCGTACTTGGCGACTTCGTTGACCGACAGGTTGAGGGTGAGGTCGATCTCGCCGCGCTTGGCGGCCTCGATGAGCTTGAGCGGCGTGCCGTCCGGCTCGGCGGGATAGATCACGAAGAGCAGGTCGTCGATGTGGGCCTTGTTCCAGTAGCGCGCGTTGCGCTCCAGGTGGGCGACGCCGGCCTGCTTGATGGACTGCATCGTCGCTCCCGGCGGGAGCACGTACGGTCCGGTGCCGATGAAGTTGCTGCCGCGCTCCAGGACGATGGCGGTGTTCCACTGCGTGAGCACCATGTCGAAACGCGGGCTCGGTCCGGACATTGTGAAGACCACCCGGTCGTTCACGGCGGCCACCTTGGTGCGCCCGAACAGCGCCTTGGTCCTGGCCAGCGACATCGCCGCCAGCTCCGCCGTGAGCGGAGTGCCGTCCGAGAAGACGACGCCCTTGCGCACGGCGGCGGAGTAGACCGGCTGATCGCCGCCGCTGTCCAGGCGCAACTTCTCCGCGAACAGCCACGGCTCGGTGGTACCCGACGGCGTGACGGTGTACGGCGTCTCGAAGATCTGCTCCAGCACCAGCGCCGTGATCGTGTCGCCGGCCTGGCGCGGATCCATCGCGCCGGGCGCGCTGAGCACCCCGATGCGAATCGACTTCTTTACGGACGTTTCAGTCGGCATCGGCGAAGCCTAGCAGCGTGTGTCGGGACGGGGTGTGAAAGTGCTGTGAGGATTGGGAAGACACCTATTGCGAACAAGGGTCGACGTTGGGGACCAGGACGTCGGTCAGGGCCATCTGGAATCCATACGGTTCGTATTTCGACTCGAATCTCGAAGCAGGGAGATACTCCGCGGTGTCGGTGAGGAACGTGAAGGACTTCGTGCCGAGATAGCGGACGTCGCAGGTGGATGTGAGACTCATCGGCGTGGCCACGATCCAGTTGATGGAGCTGTGCGCCTTTTCCAGCGGCTTCGCCACCACCAGCCAGTATTCACCGGCCTCGAGGTCGAGATCCTCGAACAGCGTGATCCATCCGTCGTGGGGGTAGGTGAGATCGAACGACCCGTATGCCACCTCGTCCCTCGTTGAGGCATCGGCTCCAATGGCTCTCATGAGATACGCCTCCATGTACGCGTGACCGCCGCCGTTGCCGAGGTGGGCGGTGACCGCGACGTGGTGATGCGGCCGAGTCAGTTCCCACCCCACGGCCTGGCCGGTGATGCCGACTCCCCACGCCAGCCTGCCGCTGATCTCCAGAATCTTCGTCCGTTCCGGTTCCGGCTCGGGCAGCTGCTGTGCGCCAAGCGGAGACGCCGTGAGCACGATGATGAGAAGGAGCGACCCGACAGCTGACCGCATAGCACCTCCTGACGGTTTCGTGGACTTGCAGGAGCGGCCCGCATGCCACGCCGATCGGAGGTGCGCCTCTCGTGGAGGCATGAGGCAATACGCCAGGGGACTCCTCGATCAGGGACGCTGCGTTGTCTGGGGAGGACAGTGTCGGCGGGAACGGTTCGGCCGGCCGGGCTGTTCAGGAGCACAAGTTGCACGCTCTGCCACGCATGAGACGCCGTTTCATCGCCGCCGCCTGGATCGTCGGAGCCACTGTTCCGCTCCTCCTGGCGACGGTGTTCCTGGTCGGCTGCTGCGTGCTGCCGTTCCACGGCGTGATGCACAGGCTGATGCCGGTTTGCAGCATGGCCATGAATGCCATGCGCGGACACGACGACGGGCAGCCGCCGATGCCGGCGCGTGAAAAGCAGGAGCCGGTGAAGCGGATGGCGGTCACGCTTTCCGGGACGACGCGCACGCTGCCTGCAAACGCGCAGTCGATGCGTCCGTACCTCCCATCCCCGGCCTCCTATCGCAGCTCCATCTCCCTCGGCGCGTTGCGCTGCGATCAGGACGTCGGGTGGTACGTCCTCGTGGCCACGTTCCTGATCTGATCCCTCCTGCGCGCGGCTCGCTGCGGCATTCACGCCGAGGCTGCGCCTTCTTCGCTCTCCACTCGCACGAAGAAGCAATCCTCAAAGGACCAGGAAATGAAGCGAATGATGATGTTACTGGCAACGGCGTTCCTCGCCGCTTGCGCGAGCGTTCCGCGCGATGCCGGCCTCAGCGACGTGCAGCAGGCCGTGTCGGCGCGCACGCAGCAGGACGTCACACTAAAGCCAGACGACGCGCGCCTGCGGGCGATGTTGCAGGACGAGCTGAGCGCGGACGAGGCGGTGGCCATCGCCATGGCCAACAATCCGCGGTTGCAGGTGGCGCTGGCGGAGCTGGGCATCGCCCGCGCGGACCTCATCGAGGCCAGCACGGTCGCCAATCCGATCTTCGAGTTCGAGCTGCGCATTCCCGGCGAGCCGTACCGGCCGTACGAGCTGCGCCTGGCGCAGACGCTCGTCGACCTGATCCAGCTTCCGCGCCGCCGCGCGGCCGGCCGCGCCGCCTTCGACGCCGCGCAGATGCGCGTGACGTCGGAGGTCCTGCGCTTCGGCGCGGAAGTGCGTTCGGCCTATTACGACGTGGTGGCCGCGTCGCAGCATGTGGAGCAGAGCCGCACGCTCGTGGAGGCCGCCAGAACGGCGGCGGACGTGGCGATCAAGCAGCATGCCGCCGAGAACATCACCGATCTCGATCTCGAGAACGAACAGGCGCTGTACGAGCAGGCCAAACTCGATCTCTCCCGCATGGAGCGGCAGTTGCTCGTCGCACGCGAAGCGCTGGCGCGTGCCCTTGGATTGCGCGATACATCGATGGAATGGCGCGTCCCGGCGACGTTCCCGGAGCTGCCGGCGAGCGAGCTCGATCCCTCGCAGCTCGAAGAGCTGGCAGCGCAGCAGCGGCTCGATCTGGCCATCGCGCGCCGTGAGCTGGAGGTCGCCGAACGGCAGGTGCCGCTGGCGCGGCTGGCCGCGCTGCGCGAGACCAACATCGACGTGCACTACGAGCGCGAGCCGAGCGGCGAGCACACGGTCGGTCCCGGCATCGAGCTGCCGATCCCGATCTTCGACACCGGCCGCGCCGCGCGAACGCGGGCCGAGGCGCGGTTCCTGCGCGCGCGGCATGCGCTGAATGCGCTGACGGCCGAGTCATCCTCGCGGCTGCGCACCGCCGGCGCCACGCTCGCCGAGGCGCGGGCGCGGGTCGAGTACTACCGCGACGTGCTGCTGCCGCGGCGCCGGCGCATCGTCGAGCTCACGAAGCTCGAGCACAACGCCATGCTCATCGGCATCTTCCAGCTCCTCGAAGCGCGCCAGAACGAAGCGCGCGCGGAGAGCGACTCCATCGAAGCACAGCGCGAGTACTGGCGCGCCCGCATCGATCTCGACCGCGCGCTGCACGGAATTCAGCGAGACGGAATTCAGGGGGACCACTGATGGCGATCACACGCAGGAACGTACTCTTCTCGACGATCGGCGCGGCCGTGACGGGCCTCTTTGCGCGGAGCGCCGGCGCCCAGCATGAGCATCATCACCCGGCCCCTGCCGCGCCTCCGGCACCTGCCCCTCCCGAGCGCAAGCCGCAGAAGCCCGCGCCGAAAGCGCAGAAAAACGTCGGCCATAGCTCCCGCCGCACCGGCGTGACCACGCCGAACGTCGGCCCGTCATTGCCCTACAAAATGGTTGGCGGCGTGAAGGAGTTTCACCTCACCGCCGAGCCGGTCCGCCGCGAATTCGTCGACGGCTTCAACGTCAATTGCTGGGGCTACAACGGCTCGACGCCCGGGCCGACCATCGAAGCCTTCGAAGGCGACCGCGTGCGCATCCTGGTCACGAACAAACTCCCGGAAGGGACGTCCGTGCACTGGCACGGCTTCATCATCCCCAATGGCATGGACGGCGTGAGCGGGCTCAATCAGCCGAAGATCGCGCCGGGCGAGACGTTCGCGTACGAGTTCACGCTCAAGCAGACCGGCACTCTCATGTATCACCCTCATTTCGACGAGATGGTGCAGATCGCCCTCGGCATGCACGGCTTCTTCATCATCCATCCGCGCGACGCGAGCGTGCGGCCCGTCGAGCGCGACTTCGCCATCTTCCTCAACGAATGGTTCATCAAGCCCGGAACGGCCACGCCCGACCCGACGGTGATGGTCGACTTCAACACCTTCACCTTCAACTCGCGCGTCTTCCCCGGGACCGATCCGCTGCTCGTGCGTACGGGCGACCGCGTGCGGCTGAGGATCGGCAACCTGAGCATGAATTCGCATCCCATCCACTTCCACGGCCACAAGTTCTGGGTCACCGGCACCGACGCCGGACCGATCCCGCGCACGGCCTGGACGCCCGAGAACACCGTCAACGTACCTGTGGGAACGACGCGCGACATCGAGTTCCTGGCCGACAACCCCGGCGACTGGGCCCTGCACTGTCACAAATCGCATCACGTCATGAACCAGATGGGCCACGACCTGCCCAACCTCCTCGGCATCGACCCCGCGCCCACCCAGCAACGCCTCGACGCCCTCACCCCCGGCACGATGGTCATGGGCGCCACCGGCATGGGCGACATGGCCGAGCACCAGAAGTCGATGGCCGTCCCCCGCAACAGCATCCCCATGCGCGGCGGCGACGGCCCCTACGGCCCGATCGAGATGGGAGGAATGTTCACGATCCTCAAGATCCGGGAGGACATGGACTACGAGAGGGATCCGGGCTGGTACCGGCAGCCGAAGGGGACGAGTCCGTGGAAGGTGGAGTCGATGTCGTGATTCGGGGGCCGAGGTGCAGAGGCGCAAAGGCGCAAAGGCGCAAAGTCTCAGTTTGGGCACCGGTGGGGTCAGGCCTTCTTTTCACCGCACCGACCGGGCACCGATGGGGTCACACCGATGAGCACCGATGTGCTACCTCTACCGATGGAGCTACCGATGGGGTCAGACCTTCTTTTTGCCACACGCTCTTTTTGTTGACCACGACCGCTGGCCACTTCGATCTTTATTGAGGGGGCACCGATGGGGTCAGGCCTTCTTTTGTTGCCGCCGCGCCGGTGCCGCGGTAGGGTCAGACCTTCTTTTTGCCACACGCTCCTTTTGTTGACCACGACCGCTGGCACTTCGATCTTTATTGGCCGACCGCCGATGGGGTCAGGCCTTCTTTTGATGCCGCCGCGCCGGTGCCCCGGTAGGTGCCCCGATAGGGTCAGACCTTCTTTTTGCCACACGCTCCTTTGTTGACCACGACCGCTGACCACTTCGATCTTTATTGAGCGTCCACCACGAGTCTGCAGGCAGTCGGAGACCTTAACGCCGACGGTGTCGGCGTGGCTTCCGGTCACCCGCGGCCCACACGATGTCGGGTGATCCCGCGCGCCGATCGACGGGTACTGGAGACCCGATCGGCCCGAGACGGGAACTAGCTTCGCAGCGCAGCTGCTTCAGGCGCGTAAGGTGACGAGCGCGAGATCGAGCTGCTCCAGCAGGACGGCATCGTGCGCGAACTCTCGCTCGCAGCGGCGGATCATGCCTGAGATGTGTCCCTCGCTTCGCAATCGCAGCGACGCGGCGATCGAACGGAGAGTGGTCAGTCCCTCATGCCAGCCGATCC